>Ga0265296_1000581_pt1 | contig 52097 bp, 47 predicted proteins | sample MunlanPumphouse1_FD_189073 | JGI IMG/M metagenome (GOLD analysis project Ga0265296, IMG submission 189073) | Groundwater microbial communities from a municipal landfill in Southern Ontario, Canada - Pumphouse #1 | ecosystem: Environmental > Aquatic > Deep subsurface > Groundwater | place...
CTTCCTGGTCATGCTGGCCGAGTCGGCGATCCGTCGTCGCAAGGGCGTCGCCAACCCGTGGGGCGAAGGCGCCACGACGCTGGAGTGGACCCTGTCCTCGCCGCCCCCGCACCACCAGTTCAACGAACTGCCGGTCGTCAAGAGCGACGACCACTAGGTCCGGTCCGACCGGAACTGACACACGAGGGCCGCTCTTTCAGTCGAAGGGGCGGCCCTCCGACATTTTGCGCGCGACCGCGCTTCGCGCTATTTGAGCGCGGGAAAGCCCGATGACCGAAACCGCCCCCCAGCCCGCGATCTCGATGGCCCAGCCGGAAGATTTCTTCCAACTGCTGAAGCCGCGCGTGATGTCGCTGGTGATCTTCACCGCCGTGACCGGACTGGTCGTGGCCGGCGGCGACATCGACTGGATCTCGGCCGCCATCGCCATCCTGTGCATCGCCGTGGGCGCGGGCGCGGCGGGGGCGCTGAACATGGCGCTGGAGGGCGAGACCGACGCCCTGATGCGGCGCACGCGCGGCCGGCCGGTCGCGGCGGGGCGGGTCAACAAGAACGACGCCATGACCTTCGGCGTCATCCTGTCGATCTTCTCGGTCATGCTGCTGGGCATGACGACCAACTGGCTGGCCGGCGGCCTGCTGCTGCTGACCATCGTCTATTACGCCGCCTTCTACACCCTGTTGCTGAAGCGCCGGACGCCCCAGAACATCGTCATCGGCGGCGCGGCGGGAGCCCTCCCGCCGGTCATCGGCTGGGCCGCGGCCACGGGTCAGGCGCCGTGGCAGGCGTGGCTGCTGTTCCTGATCATCTTCCTGTGGACCCCGCCGCACAGCTGGGCCCTGGCCCTGTATTCGGCGGGCGACTACGCCCGGGCGGGCATTCCGATGATGCCCGTGGCGCGCGGCGCGAAGAGCACGCGGCTGCAGATTCTGATCTACACCCTGGTGTTCGTGCCCGTGGCCATCGCGCCGGGCCTGACGGGAATGGGCGGCCTGCTGTATCTGGCCGTGTCCGTCCTCGGCGGCTTCGGCTTCCTGTTCCTCGCGATCCGTCTGTTCCGCAGCCGCGCCGGCGACCAGCCGGACAAGGCGGAGGCCGTGGGGCGAGAAGCCGCATTGTATGATGTCCGCGCCGAGGCCAAACCGGCGCGGAACCTGTTCGCCTTCTCCATCCTGTATCTGATGGCCCTGTTCGCGGCCCTGCTGGTCGAGAGCGTCGCCGCCATCCCTGGACTGTAACCGCCATGACCCGCCTGACCCCGGAACAGCTGCAAGCCCGCAACAAGCGCAACCTGGCCATCGCCGGGGCGCTGGTCGTCTTCATCGTGCTGGTGTTCGGCGTGACCGTGCTGAACCTGAAGCGCAATCTGGACGCCCGCGCCGAGGCCATCGCCGAGGGCCGGCCGGTGGGCTACGCCGGATGAAACTGTCCCGTAACGCCATCGCCATCGCCTGCGCCGTCGGCGTCATGGGCATGACCGGCGCGGCCTTCGCGGCGGTGCCGCTGTACCGGATGTTCTGTCAGGTCACCGGCTTCGACGGCACGGTCAGGAAGGCCGAGAAGGCGCCCGACCAGGTGCTGGCTGAGACCGTGCTGATCCGTTTCGACACCAATGTGCGCGGCCTGCCGATGACCTTCCGCGCCGAACAGGTCAGCCAGCGGGTGCGAATCGGCGAGACCGGCATGGCCTATTTCGACGTGACCAACACCTCGGACAAGCCGATCCACGCGACGGCGGCCTACAATGTCGTGCCGGAACGCGCCGGGCCCTATTTCCAGAAGCTGCAGTGTTTCTGCTTCGAAGGGCAGACCATCCAGCCCGGCCAGACGATGAAATTCCCCGTCCAGTATTTCGTCGCGCCCGAGATGGCGACCGATCGCGAGAGCCGCGGGGTCCACGAAATCACCCTCAGCTACACCTTCTACCCGACCCGCGAGGCCGAACTGGCGGCCAACGCCGGCCAACCCTCTGGCGCAGCGGGATAGCGGGCGCTATAGCCTGCCGCATACGTATATCGACCACTTCAAGAGACCCTGATGGCCGACGCTCACGCCGCCCCGCATCACGACTACCACCTGGTGAACCCCAGCCCCTGGCCGCTGATCGCCTCGATCGCCGTCACCATCATGATGGTCGGCGCCGTGGTGTGGATGAAGGGTCTGGTCGGCGATGACGCCGGCGCCGTCGCCGGCGCCCTGCTGGCCAAGGGCGACAAGGCCCTGTTCTTCGCCGGCTTCGTCGGCGTGCTGGTGGCCGCGTTCGGCTGGTGGGCCGACGTCATCAAGGAAAGCCAGGCGGGCGACCATACGCCGGTCGTCTCGCTCGGCCTGCGCTACGGCATGATGCTGTTCATCGCCTCCGAGGTGATGTTCTTCGCGGCCTTCTTCTGGATGTTCTTCGAGATGGCGGTCTTCAACGAAGCCCGCGCCCACATCCCCGAGATCGGCAACTGGGCCGACACCGCCGCCGCCTGGTCGACCTGGCCGCCCAAGGGCATCGAGACCCTGGACGCCTGGCAGCTGCCGCTGCTGAACACGGTGATCCTGCTGCTGTCAGGCACCACGGTGACCTGGGCGCACCACGCCCTGCAGGTCGGCGACCGCAAGGCGGCCAAGCTCGGCCTGGCTATCACCGTCGTCCTCGGCGTCCTGTTCACCGCGGTGCAGGTCTATGAGTACCAGCACATTCTCCACGAGAACCTCTTCTTCAACGAGGAAGCCGCGAACTCGGGGCTGTACGGCTCGATCTTCTTCATGGCGACGGGCTTCCACGGTTTCCACGTCCTGCTGGGCACCATCTTCCTGCTGGTCTGCCTGCTGCGCCTGATGGCCGGCCAGATGACGCCGCAGAAGCATTTCGGCTTCGAGGCGGCGGCCTGGTACTGGCATTTCGTGGACGTGGTCTGGCTGTTCCTGTTCGCCTTCGTCTACGTCACCTTCGGGTGACGGACGGCCCGACAGGGCTTGATCCTCAACCGGCGCGGATCGATCCGATCCGCGCCGGTCTGCTTTGCCGCTGCCCCAACTGCGGCAAGGGTCCGCTGTTCGCGGGCTTTCTGAAGGTGGTCGATCGCTGCACCGTCTGCGGCTTCGACTTCACCCGGCTGAACACGGGCGATGGGGCCGCCATCTTCATCATGCAGATCGCCGGCGGGATCGTGGTCTTCGGCGCCCTGTTCATCCAGGTCGCGTACAATCCGCCCATATGGGCCATGCTGGTCGTCGCCCTGCCGCTGACCGCCGCCCTGTCGATCGGGCTGATGCGGCCGGGCAAGGGCGTGATGATCGCCCTGCAGATGCGCAACAGGGCGGGACAGGCGCGCAATGACGACTGAGGCGATCCGCAGCCGCTTTCCCTGGGGCCTGACCATCGTCTGCACCCTGGCGTTCATCCTGCTGGTCTTGCTGGGCGTCTGGCAGGTGCAGCGGATGCAGTGGAAGGAAGGCCTGATCGCCGAGGCCGGGGCCGCCGCGAAGCACCCGCCGGTTCCCCTGCCCTCCGGCCAGCGGACTGACCTGCCGGAGTTCCAGACGGTCATCCTCGATTGCGACTTTCAGGCCAGCCAGCGGGTTGAACTGCAGACCATCCAAGACGGCGTCCCCGGCGTTCGCCTGATTTCCGGGTGTGGGGGCCGTCTGGTCGATCTCGGCTTCATTTCAGAGGAGATCAGCGCGCGTCCGCCGTTCACCCAATACCGCGCGCCTCGCCTGTCGGGCAGCTATCCGACGATCATCGCCGAAGTCAGAAACACGCCGGCCCCGAACAGCTTCGCCCTTCCGCCCGAAAAGGGACGGTTCTTCGCCCGTGACAATCGGGCGATCGCGGCGATCCTCGGCGTCCCGCCGGACCGTGCGTCGCAGACCCTCTACGCGGTGACCTCGGCCTTCCCCGGTTTCGGGGCGCTTCAGCCCGTCGCCCCGCCCCCGGCCTTCTCGAACAACCACCTCGGCTACGCGTTGACGTGGTTCGGGCTGGCGCTGGCGCTCGCCGGTTTCTACATCGCCCTGCTCCGTCGAAAGCTCACCTCCTGACCGCCACCCTCCACACCCTGTCCAACGGCGTCCGCGTCGTCTGCGATCCCATGCCGGGCCTGCGCACCCTGGCCCTGACCGTCGCCGTCCGCGGCGGCGCCAAATGGGAGACCGAGGCGACCTCGGGCTGGTCCCACTGTCTCGAACATCTGGTCTTCAAGGGCGCCGGCGACATGGGCGCGCGCGAGATCGTCGAGCGGATCGAGGCCGAGGGCGGGTCGCTGAACGCCTCCACCGGCTATGAGCGCACCAGTTTCGAGGTCCGCGCCCTGCACGGCTCCCTGCCGCTGGCCATGCAGGTGGTGTCGGATCTGGTGTTCCGCCCCACCCTCGATTCCGGCGAGATCGAGCGCGAAAAGGACGTGGTCGCCCAGGAGATTGCCGAGGCCTTCGACACGCCCGACGATCACGTGTTCGAGATGGCCCAGACCCAGGCCTGGAAGGCGCAGCCGCTGGGCCGCCCGATCCTGGGGTCGGTGAACAGCCTGAAGCCGATCACCCGCGCCTCGATCAGCGACTGGCGCGCCCGCCTGTATTCGCCCGACCGCATGGTGGTGGCCGTGTCGGGCGCGGTTGACGAGGCCGAGCTTCTGGCCCTGGCCGAGCGCTGGTTCGGGTCCGAGACGGCGACGGCGGCGGCCGAGCCCGACGTTCCGCGCTTCACCGGCGGCGACGCGGCCCTGTCGCGGCGTATCGAACAGGCCAATATCGTCTTCCAGCTGCCCGCCCCCGCGGCCGGCGATCCGGCCTATGCGGCGGCGCGGCTGATGACCGAGATCCTGGGCGGCGGCATGGCCTCGCGCCTGTTCCAGAGCGCCCGCGAGGAGCGCGGACTGGCCTACGCCATCGACGCCTATCACGAGCCCTATGAGGACGCCGGCGTCCTCGGCATCTACGCCGGCGCGGCGGCCGAACGGTCGGTCGAACTGGCCCGGGTGTGCGCGGCCGAGCTGAAGGCCCTCGCCGAGACCGGCCCGACGGCGGCGGAGCTGTCGCGGGCCAAGGCCGTGATGAACGCGGGCCTCTGGATGTCGGACGAAAGCCCGGCCGCCCGTGCGGGTCGGGCTGCGGCCCAAGTGCTGATCTTCGGCGCGCCGATCTCGTCGGAGACCATGGCCGGGCGGATGCTGGCCCAGACCGGCGATGACGTGCGCGCCGCCGCGGCCGGCTCCCTGGCGGCCGGCATGGCCGCGACGGCGGTGCTGGGGCCGAAGACGGCCGCGCCCGCCGGGGCCGCGTTCCGCGAAGCTCTTTTCGGCTGACCGGAGGGCCGCTAGTCTGCCCGTCATGGCCCTGCTGGACTGGATCAATGAGGCGACCGGTCCGGTCGTGAAGGGCGCGGGCGTCACGCTCAGGGCGCCGCGGGCCGGCGATCACGAGGCCTGGGCCGCCTTGCGCCAGACCAGCCACGCCTATCTGCAGCCCTGGGAGCCCAGCTGGCCCGAGGATGACCTGACCCGGGCCGCCTACAAGCGGCGGCTGGCGATCTATGCGCGTGAAATGGAAAGCGGCAACGCCTGGCCCTTCTTCATCTTCGCCGACGCGGACCAGGCCCTGATCGGCGCCATCACCCTGTCCAACATCCGGCGTGGCGTGGCCGAGACGGGGACGCTGGGCTACTGGATCGGCAAGCCTTTCGCGGGTCAGGGCCACGCGACGGCGGCGGTGCGGGCCGTGGTCGCCTACGCCTTCGACGAGTTGAGGCTGCACAGGGTCGAGGCGGCCTGCGTGCCGGGCAACCTCCCGTCGCGGCGGGTGCTCGAAAAAGCCGGCTTCGCGCTGGAAGGACAGGCGCGGGCTTATCTCAAAATTAACGGCGCATGGGCAGACCATCTGCTGTTCGGCGTCGTGAATGACGGAGCCGCGCGCGGCGGCTGATCAGGGCTGATCCTGGGGGGCCGTTCTGTCAGGACGGTAAGGCGTTTGAACACTCGCTCCAGAAGTCTGGCCTGGGACGCGACGACCGCCATCGAGGCGTTGGCGGCGGCTGACACCGCCCTGTGGATCTGGACGCCCTCCGACGACCGGATGCGTTTCACCGGCGCCACCCGGGCGCTGGGGCTGGGACCCCTGGCGCCGGAGTGTTCGGGCGCGGCCTTCACCGCCGTGGCTTCGCCGCAGGACCGCTCGCTGGCCGAAAAGATATTGAAGCCGCAGGAGGAGGGGACCGAGGTCGCCATTCGCCTGCGCATGCGCGACGCCGAGACCTGCATCTGGCGCGGCGTCTGGCTGGAGGACGGCCTCCGCGCGGCGGGCGTGGTGGCCCTGGAAGCCAAGTTCGCGGCCACCCATCGCGATCACCTGACCGGCCTGCTGGACCGGCGCACCTTCCTGGCGCGCGCCGGGGAGGCCCTGACCCAGCCCGGAGACTATGAGCTGGTGGTGGCGGACGTGGACCGCCTGCGCCGTCTGAACGAGGCGCTGGGGCATGCGCGGGCCGATCTGGTTCTGTCCGCCCTCGGCTCGCGCCTGAACGCCGCCTTCGCCCATGACGCCAACGCCGCCCGGATCGGCGAGGACGAGTTCGCGGTCCTGGCCCCGCGGGGGACGGGCATGGTGGCCGAGCGGGTGCGCGAGGCGATGGAACAGCCGCTGCGAATCGCCGGCTTCGACATCTATCCGACCGTCTCGATCGGTTCGGCCTCGGCCGAGGGCGGGCCGGACGCGCCCGATCCCGCCGAACTGCTGCGCCGCGTCGAACTGGCCGTCGAACAGGCCAAGCTGGCGGGCCGCGGCGGGGTGGCGGCCTATGGCCGGGCGCTGGAAACCGACAGCCTGTCCCGGCTGGCGCTGGAAGCCGACCTGAGGAACGCCTTCGTCCGCGGCGAGATCGAACCCTTCTACCAGCCGATCGTGAACCTGCTGACCGGGGCGGTGGCGGGGTTCGAGGCCCTGGCCCGCTGGCGCCATCCCAAGCGCGGACTGGTGCCGCCCGACGAATTCCTGGGTCTGGCCGACGAGATGGGCCTGATGAACGAGCTCGGGCTGCTGATGATGACCTCGGCCTCGCGGCAGCTGGCCGAATGGCTGCAGCGCCATCCGTCGGCGGGCCGGCTGTTCTGCAGCGTCAATCTGTCGGTCGGGGAGATCGAACGGTCGGACCTGGTCACGGACGTCACCCGCATCATCACCGAGGCCGGCCTGCCCAAGGGCGCGCTGAAGCTGGAGGTGACCGAGGGCGACATCATGCGGGACACCTCGCGCGCGGCCGACACCCTGACGCGGCTGCGCGAGGCGGGCGCCTCGCTGGCGCTCGACGATTTCGGCACCGGCTTCTCGTCCCTGACCTGGCTGGCCAAGCTGCCGTTCGATACGCTGAAGATCGACCGCTATTTCGTTCTGACCATGGACAAGGACGAGGGCTCGGCCAAGATCGTCAAGTCGGTGGTCAATCTGGGCCGCGACCTGGGCCTCGACGTCGTCGCCGAGGGGGTCGAGAACGCCGGCCTGGCCAAGCTGCTGCTGGACGCCCAGTGCCACTACGGCCAGGGCTTCGGCTACGCCCAGGCCCTGCCGGCCCAGGAGGCCGAGGTCTATCTGAACGAGTCGCTGGCCGACGGCACGGCGCCGATCAGGGCGCGGTCCGGCTAGGCCCGGCCGATCTGGCCCGACAGCCGGGCGGGATCGACGCCCAGACCCGCCAGGACGCGGCCCCATTTGCTCGCGTGATCCGGATCGAAGATCAGTTCGGGATCAGCCTCGGCGGTCAGCCAGACGTTCTCGCCCAGCTCATCCTCCAGCTGGCCCTCGCCCCAGCCGGCGTAGCCCAGCAGCAGCACCGAGCGATGCGGACCCGTCGCCGGATCGACCATGGCCAGCAGCGCCTCGCGCGTGCCCGTCATGGCGAAACCCGCGCCGAAGGCCAGGGAGGCGTCGTCCACCAGCCAGTCGTCTGTGTGCAGCACAAAGCCCCGCTCGCGCTCGACCGGCCCGCCGATCAGCACGGCGCGGCTGTCGGCGTCGGCGGGCGCGGGGGTGTCGAGTTTGGTCAGCACCTTCTTCAGGTTCACGCCGGGCGCGGGCCGGTCCAGCCTCAGGCCCATGGCGTGGTCCGGCCGGTGGGCGCAGATCAGGATGACCGCGTGCTCGAACCGGGGGTCGCTGATGCCGGGCATGGCCACCAGAAGCCGCCCGGCCAGGGATTGGAATTCGTCCATGACCCTATCATCGGCACGGACGGCGGCGTTCGCAAGGCGGTGTTCGCGTGTCGGGGCCGGTTGGCGGGAGCGGCGGCAACGCCTATCTGATCGACACGTTTCGTCCTCACCCCCTCCCGGAGCCTGCCCATGACCGTCCAGATCGGCGACCGCATCCCCTCGTCCAACCTGACCCGCGCCACCGACGACGGCCCCAGGCCGGTCACCACCGACGACATCTTCGCCGGCAAGACCGTGGCCCTGTTCGCCGTCCCGGGCGCCTTCACCCCGACCTGTTCGGCGCGCCATCTGCCGGGCTTCAAGGACCATCGCGAGGAGATGGCGGCCAAGGGCGTGGACACGATCGCCTGCGTCTCGGTCAACGACGCCTTCGTCATGGGCGCCTGGGCCGACAGCCAGGGCATCGGCAAGGACGACATCGTCATGCTGGGCGACGGCAACGGCGACTTCACCCGCCAGCTGGGCCTGTCGATGGACGCCACGGGCTTCGGCATGGGCGAGCGGTCGCAGCGCTATTCCATGCTGGTCCGGGACGGCGTGGTCGAACAGCTGAACATCGAGCAGCCGGGCGAGTTCAACGTGTCCTCGGCGGAGCACCTGCTGGCGCAGCTGTAAGGGCGCTGCGGCGAGCGACGCGGTCGCTCGCGGCGTGAGCGCGTGCGTACCATGACCGACGTCTTCACCCCTGAACAGCGCAGCGCGGTCATGCGCCGCGTGAAGGGCCGGGACACGGCGCCCGAACTGGCCGTGCGCCGCATCCTGCGCGCGGCCGGCGTCGGCTACCGGCTGGGCGGCGCGGGCCTGCCCGGGCGGCCCGATCTGGTGATGAAGGGGCGGGGCGTCGCGGTCTTCGTGCACGGCTGTTTCTGGCACGGCCACGACTGCGCGAGGGGCGGGCGAAAGCCCAAGGCCAACGCCGCCTACTGGAGCGCCAAGATCGACCGCAATCGCGCCCGCGACGAGGCCAGCCGGGCGGCCCTGGCGGCGGCGGGCTGGCGGGTGGTCACGGTCTGGGAATGCGCCATGAAGACGGACGGCTTCGCCGACCGTCTGACGGCCGAGGTGCGGGGTCAGGCCGCGGCGGTTTCCGCCGCAGGCGCCACATCGGACTGAGCCATGGTCATCACATGGGTGATGGCGCCCAGCAGCATGGGCGGGGTGATCGGCTTGGGCACGAAATAGGTCATGCCGGCGGCGGTGCAGGCGGCGATGTCGTCGGCCGAGGTGTCGGCGGTGACGGCGATGATCGGCACGGCGGCGTTGGGGCCGTCGCCGGCGCGTATGCGGCGGGTGGTCTCGCGACCGTCCAGCTCGGGCATCCGCACGTCCATGAAGATCAGGTCGAAGCCGGTATGCTCGCAGATCTTCAGCGCCTGCATGCCGTCGGCCGCGGTGGCGATGTCGCACCCGAGCGGCTGCAGGATCAGCTGGATGGCGCGGCGGTTGATGTCGTGATCGTCGACGACCAGCACCCGCATGGGCCGGCCCTCATCGTCATCGTCCTGTTCAGGCCCGGATTCAGGCCCGGCCGGCGCGGCCTCCTCGACCGCCAGCGGCGCGAGGGTCGGGCGCGCTTCGTGCAGGGGCCGGGGCGCGGCGATCTGTTCAGCCTCGGCCGGTCGGCGGCCCGACAGGGCGCGGGCGACGGCGTCGCGGCTCTGCTGGTCGAGCGCCGAAGGCGAGGCGCTGACGGTCTCGCCGGGCTGGAGATGCAGCGACAGGGTGAACTGGGCGCCGGCGCCGGGCTGGCTGCGGGCGGTGAGACGCCCGTCCATCAGCTGGACCAGCTGGCGGCTGATGGCGAGGCCCAGGCCGGTGCCGCCGTGAACGGCGCTGACGCCGGCGATCGTCTGGTCGAAGGGCGTGAAAAGACGCGCCAGCTGATCGGGGGTCATGCCGGGACCGGTGTCCGCGACCTCGATCAGCAGGGCATGGCCGCCCGGCTCGTCCGCCCACGCCTGCAGGCGCAAGGTGATCGATCCGGTCTCGGTGAACTTCATCGAATTCGAGATCAGGTTGTTGAGGACCTGACGCAGACGCATCGGATCGCCGCGCACCGTCTCCGGGATGGAGGCGGCGCCCTCGACCCGGAATTTGAGGCCCTTGGCCCGGGCGGGCCCGCGCCACAGGCGGACGGTCTGGTTCAACAGGTCGCGCAGGTTGAAGTCGGTCTGCTCGACCGTCATGTGTCCGGCGTCCAGCTTGGCGTGATCCAGCAGGTCGTCCAGCAGGGCCTTCATCATGAAGCCGGCGTCGGTGATCAGGTGCGCCTGCGACCGGGCGGCGGCGTCGGTCGCGCCCCGTTCCAGCTCGGCGGCGCCGGTCAGGATGGCGCTGATCGGCGTGCGAAGGTCGTGGCCGATGGCGGCCAGGAAGGCGCTGCGACCTTCCATGATGCGTTCAGCGTCGACGCGTTTCTGGTCGGCTTCGATCCGCGCGGCTGTCTCGGCCAGGCGCGCCTCGTTCATGCGCTGCCAGGTCGACAGGCAGTAGGTGACGAAGACGCCGACCGCGATGGCCGCGGCGGTGACGAAGCCCGTCGAGGCGCCATAGATGGCCATGAAGACCGGCGTCGCCGCCAGATAGGCGAACTGGACCGAGGCCGTCATCAGCATGACGGGCCTCGAGCGGGGGGCGTTGATGACCGAATAGATGGCGCCGGCCGAAAGCAGCATGGAGGCGCAGATGCCGCCCATCGGCCCGCCGATAAGCCACATCGGAACCGAAAGACTGCCGAAATAGGCGGCGTTGGTGATCAGTATGGCCCAGCCGGCGACCCTGCGCAGGCCCTTCAGACGCTCGGTCCCGCCGCTGTTGATCGGGCTGAAGATCCACAGATCGAGAGCCTGGATGATGAAATAGCCGATGACCCAGCCGACGCTCAGCGGCCAGCCGAGCAGGGGGCTGAAGATCAGGGCGCTGGCCGCGGACATGCCCAGCCGCTGCAGCAGCGCCTTGCGCCGCTGACGGATCGCCGTCGCCCAGTCGTCCGCGCCCGCGGAGTCCAAGGCTTGCGTATCGGCTGTGGCGATCGCCATGCGGTTCCCCGAACAAGGCTGTGTCGCCCTTCCATCCAGTATGCCGGGGTTGCCCTAACGCTCCGTCAACGGGCGGCCAAAGCGGCCTCCGAGACTGTAGAGAAGCCGTCCGCGCGCAAGAGGTCGGCCAGATCCCGCTTGATCCGCGCGACGAGGCCCGGCCCCTCGTAGATCAAAGCGGAATAGAGCTGGACGGCGGCGGCGCCGGCGCGAATCCGCGCATAGGCCTCGGCCCCGGAATCGACGCCTCCGACCGCGATCAGGGGCAGGCGGCCGCCCCCCGCCGCGGCCGCCGCGCGCAGCGCCTCCATGGCGCGGGCCTTCAGCGGCGCGCCCGACAGGCCGCCCGCCTCCGCGCGGTGCGGCGAGCGCAGGCTGTCCGGCCGGTCCAGCGTCGTATTGGAGACGATCAGGGCGTCGATGCGGTGGTCGAGGCTGGCCTCGACGATCAGGGCGACCTCGTCTGCCGTAAGGTCAGGCGCCACCTTGAGGAAGACCGGCGTCGGATCGCCGGCCCGCGCCTCGTTCAGCCGCCCCAGCAGGTCATCCAGCGCCGCCCGGCCCTGCAGGGCGCGCAGGCCCGGCGTATTCGGCGAGGAGACGTTGACGGTCACATAGTCGCTGAGGCCGCGCAGGCGGATCAGGCCGGCGACATAGTCCGCGGCCTTGTCCTCCGTGTCCTTGTTGGCCCCCAGATTGGCGCCCACGATCACGTTCCGGGGGCGGTCCGACAGGCGGGCGGCGAAGGCCTCCAGACCGAGGTTGTTGAACCCCATCCGGTTGATGACGCCCCGGTCCTCGGACAGGCGGAACAGGCGCGGTTTCGGATTTCCCGCCTGCGGCAGGGGGGTGACGGAGCCGCATTCCACAAAGCCGAAGCCGAGGCGCGCCAGGCCCCGCAAGGCCTCGCCGTTCTTGTCCAGACCGGCCGCCAGGCCGACCGGGTTCGGCAGGTCCAGTCCCGCGACCCTGGTCCTCAGAATCGGGTCGTCAGCGGGCGGCGCGGGCAGGGGAATGGCCTGAAGGGCGCGGATCGCCAACCCGTGCGCCAACTCGGGGTCGATCCGTCGCAGCAGGGCGGCGCCGAGATCGCTCAGGGCCATCCCGCGGCTCCGTCGTCGAACTGCATGATCCCCTCGTCGTCGACCGACAGCGGCCGTTCCTGCGTCGCGGCGGCGACGGGCAGGGGGGCGTAGAGATGAGGAAACAGGGCCCCGCCCCGCGACGCCTCCCACTTCAGATGGTCGCCAAGGGACCGCAGGTCCACAGCCACCAGCATCAGTCCGGTCCGCCCCGCATAGTGACGACGCGCGGTTTCGGCCAGTTGTTCGGCGCCCGACAGGTGGATGTAGCCATCGGCCAGATCGACGGCGGAACCGGCATAGGCCCCGGACGCGCGCGCCGCGGCCCATTCGGCCCGGTCCACCAGCTTCCAGGCGACCTCGGTCATCCGCGGGCCAGGTCGGCGGGTTGCAGGAAGCCTTCAAAGGCGCATCGGCCGGCGACATCGACGGTGAAAATGGCCGCGGCGCCCGGCGGGAAGCCGCCGCTCATGCGGTCCAGCACCGACGGGGAGGCCGCGCTTTCGACCAGATATTCCACCGCCAGCAGATGGACGCCCGGATTGTGCGCCACCACCATCAGACAGCCGGCCTCGTCTTCGGCCCCTTCGACGAAGCGGCGCAGGGTGTCGGATGCGCCGTTGTACAGCGGCTCGTCCTCGCGCACCTGGACGTCGCCGAAGGCGTCGTGCAGCAGATCCCAGGTCTGGCGCGTGCGCGTCGAGGGCGAGACGAACGCGAGATCCGGCCGCATGCCCCGCGCGGCCAGGGCGCGGCCCATGGCGGCGGCGTCGGTCCGCCCCTTGTCCGACAGGGGGCGGTCGCGGTCGCGGCCCGAGGCGGACGTCTTCTCGGCCTTGGCGTGGCGCATCAGGATCAGTCGCTGCATGGCCCCGGCTTTAAGGGCGTTCGCCCGTTCCCGCCAGATCGTCGCCCGTCAGTTTCTCGCGTCCCGACCGGTTGGCCGGCTGCGGCTGGAGGGCGGGCGTCCTGACCGGCGCGGTCGCCACCGCCCCGCCGGGCCGGATGCGGGCATAGGCCTGACGCGTCGCCTCCAGCAGGATCACCCCCGCCGCGCCCGGCATGATGCGCTGGCCGACCTGTTCGAAACCGTCGGCCAGCGGCAGCAGCGGCCCCCAGGGCGGCACATAGAGGGTCTGGGACCAGGCCGTCGGCTCCAGCCCCGCGGCCCGCACCAGCCGCTCCAGCTGACCACGGGTGAAGGGCCGGCCGTGTCCAAACGGCGTGCTCTCGGCCCGCGCCCACAGGCCGCCGCGCGCGGCGGCGACGAGGATGATCCGCCCCGCCGGCGACAGGGCGCGAACGGTCTCGGCCATCAGGGCCTGGGCGTCGTCGGCCTCTTCCAGGGCGTGGATCAGCAGGATGCGGTCGAAGGAGCCGGCCGCGAACGGCAGGCGGCGGTCGTCGACCAGCAGGGTGCGGTTCTTGCCGACCGGGGGCCACCGCTCGACTCCCTGTCCGCCCGGCATGGCCGCGACCACGCGCCGCGCGCCGACGAAGGCGTCCAGCCATGGTGTCGCATAGCCGAGACCCAGGACGTCGCTGTTGGTCGCCTCGCCCCAGGCGTCTTCCAGTCGCCGCGCCAGCAGACGGCGCGCCAGGGCGCCGGCCGGCTCGCCGTAGAAGATGCGAAGGTCCTCGATGCTGCGCCGCATGCCCGCAGCATAGGCCGGGTCGGGGCGCGCTGCTAGGATGGGCCCATGACCCTCGACGTGCGCCTCTTCCCCTGCCTGAACGACAACTACGGCCTGCTGGTCCGCGACGTTGGCGCCGGCGTCGTGGCTGCGATCGACACGCCCGACGCCGCCGTCATCCTGGACGAGGTGGAGCGGTCCGGCTGGGGGCGGCTGGACCTGATCCTCAACACCCACTGGCACCCGGACCACACCCAGGGCAACGCCCGGCTGAAGGCCGAAACCGGCTGCGAGATCGTCGGTCCCGAAGAGGTGCGCAAGGCCGCGCCGATCGACCGGGTCATCGCCGGCGGCGACACGGTGATGCTGGGCGAGACCGTGCTGGAGGTCACCCACGCCCCGGGCCACACCCTGGGCCATGTCGTCTATCGCTCGGTCGCGGACGCCCAGGCCTTCGTCGGCGACGTGCTGTTCAATCTGGGCTGCGGCCGGCTGTTCGAGGGAACGCCGGAACAGATGCACGCCAGTCTGCGGACCCTCGCGGCGTGGCCGGACGAGACGGTGGTCTGGTGCGCCCATGAATACACCGCCGCCAACGCCCGCTTCGCCCTGACCCTGGATGATCGTCCCGAGATGGCCGCGCGGGCGCAGGCGGTCTTCGCGATGCGGGCACGGGGCGAGGCGACGGTTCCGACGACGATCGGGGCGGAGAAGGCCTTCAATCCGTTCCTGCGGGCGGCCGACGCCGCCGACTTCGCCGCCCGCCGGGCCGCCAAGGACGTCTTCGCCGGCTAGACGGCCTTCAGCGCCGGCGGGGCTCGGCCGGGGTGAGGAAGGCGTCGATGATCCGGGCCGAGGACGGGCGCCCCGCCACGCCCTGGGTCGGCGACACCACGATGCGCAGGTCGCCGCGGGCGTAGGTGACGGAGGGGCGGGCGCCGTCGACGATGGTGATGCTGCGCAGCCGGTCCAGAGACGACCGGGCCGAGGGCGAGCGGGCGATGCGCAGGGCGGTGTCGGTCGACAGGATCAGGGCCTCGACGGTCAGGCTCTCCGAAGCCCTGTCGGTGTTGACCTCGATCTCGATCAGCCGGCCCAGGGCCTGGCTGAGCATGGCGCTGCGCCGCGCCATCAGGTTCCACATCTGGACAGGGCCCAGCGTCGGCGGCGTCAGGCTCTGACCCGGACCGGTGAAGGAGGCCGGCGATCCGCCGGGCGCGCGGGGCGTATAGACGGTCATGCCTCCGCCCGGCGTGACCCTCAGCAGCTGGTCGCCCGCGTCGTTGCGGTAGATGACGTCGCCGCGCGGCGCCGCGGTGGGCCGCAGCACCCAGGTCTCGTCGCGCTGGTCGAAACGCAGCAGCGGCCGCTGGCCGGACCGGTCGAGGATGAAGGCCTCGCCCGATTCCGCGACGTATCGGCCCGTCGGCGGCATGGTCCGCGACGGGCCGCCGCTGTTACGCAGGATCCGGCTCTGCTCGGCCTGGGCGTTGCCGCGGGTCTGGGCGTGGGCCTCGGCGGCGATGGGCAGCAGCGACAGGGCCGCCGACGCGATGGCGATCGCCATCGCGGCCGGAAGCGGCGTTCGCACCGTTCTGGTCCCTGCCGTCAAGTCCATGGCCACAGTCGTGAAACCGTCGCGCGGCGGATTTTGGGCGGCCCCGGGTCAGCCAACCAGATACTGACCGCCGTTCAGCGACAGCGTACAGCCTGTGACATATCCGGCACGTTCGCCCGACAGCCAGGACACCATGTCGGCGATTTCCTCGCCTTTTCCGAGCCTTCCGACCGGGATCTGGGCGATGATTCCGGCCAGGACCTTCTCGTCCATGGCCCCGACCATCTCGGTGTCGATATAGCCGGGGGCGATGCAGTTCACCGTCACCCCCTTGCGCGCGTTCTCCAGCGCCAGCGCCTTGGTGAAGCCGATCATGCCGGCCTTGGCGGCGGAATAGTTGGTCTGGCCGATCTGGCCCTTCTGGCCGTTGATCGACGAGATGTTGACGATGCGGCCGAAGCCGCGGTCGCGCATGCCGTTGATGACCTGGCGCGTCATGTTGAAGACGCTGTCCATGTTCACCCGGATGACGTCGGACCACTGGTCGGCGCTCATCTTGTGGAAGAAGCCGTCGCGGGTGATGCCGGCGTTGTTGATCAGGATGTCGATCGGACCCAGCTGGTCCTCGACCTCCTTCACCGCCCGCTCGCAGTCCTCGAACGAGCCGACGTTGCCCTTGACGATGGTGACGCCCAGCTCTTTCGCGGTGGCCTCGGCCGCCTCGACATTGCCGGAATAACCGGCGGCGACGGACATGCCGTCTTCCTTCAGTCGCTGAACGATCGCCTTGCCGATTCCGCGGGTGCCACCCGTGACCAGAGCCACTCGAGCCATGTGCGTTTCCTTGTCCCTGCTGACCCGCTCTGACGGAGGGCCTTCACCAGCAGGTGTAGCGGCGGGAGGGTCGAGGGTCGAGGGTTGAGGTAGGGACTAGGGACTGGGGACTAGGGATTAGGGATTACGGACTAGGATCAGAAGGCGCGGGGTGGCTGCTACCCGTAGTGGCCGTCGACCAGGCCTCCCTGATCCCTCGCCCCTCAGATCTTCGCCATATCCAGCACGAACCGGTACCGCACATCCGACTTCTCCAGCCGGGCGTAGGCTTCGTTGATCTGGTCGGGCGCGATCACCTCGATGTCGCAGGCCAGGCCGTGCTCGGCGCAGAAGTCCAGCATCTCCTGGGTCTCGCGGATGCCGCCGATCAGCGAGCCGGCCACGGCGCGGCGCCGCCACAACAGGCCCATGGCGTAGACCGGCAGGCCCTCGGTGGTCAGGCCCAGCATGACCATGGTGCCGTCCTTGGCCAGCAGGTTCACATGGCTGGCGATCTCGTGCGTGGCCGAGACGGTGTTGATGATCAGGTCGAAGCTCTCGCCCGCCGCCTGCATCGCCGCCTTGTCGGAGTTGATGAGGAAATGCTTCGCCCCCATCCGTTCGGCGTCGGCCTTCTTGCGGTCCGAGGTCGACAGGACGGTGACTTCCGCCCCCATGGCCGCCGCCTGTTTGACCGCCATGTGGCCCAGGCCGCCGAGGCCGATCACCGCCACCTTCGACCCCGGCCCCACCTTCCAGTGGCGCAGCGGCGAATAGGTGGTGATCCCGGCGCACAGCAGGGGCGCGGCGGCGTCCAGCGGAATGCTGTCGGGAATGGTCACGACATAGTTCTGGTCGACCACGATGGCCGTCGCATACCCGCCCTGGGTGATGGTCTGGCCGACGGCCGCGCCCTTGGGATCGGGCGAGCCATAGGTCTGGGTCATGCCGGGTACGCAGTACTGCTCCTCGCCGTCCAGGCAGGGTTTGCACTGGCGGCAGCTGTCGACCATGCAGCCGACGCCGACCCGGTCGCCGACGTTGAAGCGGGCGACGTTCCCGCCCACCGCCGTGACCACGCCCGCGATCTCGTGGCCCGGGACGATGGGATAGGTCGTATTGCCCAGGTCGTTCTTCACGATGTGCAGGTCGGAGTGGCAGACGCCCGCGAATTTGATCTCGATGGCGACGTCGTCCGGGCCCGGATCGCGCCGATCGAAGCTGAAGGGCGACAGCGGGGCGTCGCTGGACGTGGCGGCGAAGGCGCGGGTGGCGATGGGCATGGGGGAGGGCTCCTGGGGCTCGACGTCAGGTGAGGGTGACCGAGCCCCGGCGCAACGGGTCAGCCCAGCTTTTCGATCAGCGCCTGCGCCGCCGCCGGATTGCGCACCTTCGCCCCGGCGATGAAATAGGCGAAGACGTCGCCGGTCTTCGCCCAAGTCTTCGCCTGCGCCGCGATGGCGTCCAGCTCTTCCGTCGTCATGCCTGTCGGCTCGTCCTCGCGGCTCGACATCAGCCGCGCGTATTTGAAGTCGGCCGTGTCCTGGTCGATGCGCGGCCACTCCGGCGCCTCGTCGTCGTGGCCGTAGACGATGGCCGCGCCGTATTTGCGGGCCAGGTCGAAGAACTGCTCATTGTCGAACGTGCCGCTGCGAACCTCCAGGGCGTGGCGCAGGCGCACCCCGTCCTTCTCCTTCGGCAACAGCTTCAGAAAGCCCTCGAAATCGACCGGGTCGAACTTCTTGTTGGCCATGAACTGCCAGTTGATCGGTCCCAGCTTGTCGCCCAGCGCCGTCAGCCCCTGGTCGAGGAAGCGCCCGACGCTCTCGCCGCCCTCCGACAGGATTTTCCGGTTGGTGCAGAACCGGCTGGCCTTGACCGCGAAGACGAAGCCCTCGGGCGTCTCGTCGCGCCACTTCATCCAGGTCTCGGGCTTGAAGCCGGAATAGTAGGTGCCGTTGATCTCGATCGAGGTCAGCTTGCCGGAGGCGTACTCCAGCTCCTTCTTCTGGCTCAGCTTGTCCGGATAGAAGACGCCGCGCCACGGCTCATAGGTCCAGCCGCCGATGCCGACGCGGATTTTGCCTGTCATGTCGTCCTCCCTGTCCACCCCGGACCTAGGATCAGGCGGGCGAACCCACAAGCGCCCGTAGCGCTGTCGCGCGGTTCGTGGTCCGGAAGGCGGCGAGAATGGCCGCCGGCCGGCCCTGCCTAGTAGGCGAAATCCCGGTACATCCGCCGGACGTCGCCCTGCCACTCCCCATGGTAGAGCTCCAGCAGCCGGTCGGCGGGGGTGATCCCGCTGTCGGCGATGTCCTCCAGCTCCGAAAGATAGCCGCGCTCGTCGACCATCCCGCCCGAGAAGCGGGCGCGGTTCTTGAGGCCGTCGCGGGCGATCCGGACCATGTCGACGGCGACGTCCCGCACCGAACGGCCCGCCACCTCGGCCTTCAGACCCAGCCGCGTCACGTCGCGGCGCAGCCGCTCATGGTCGGCGATGTCCCAGTCCTTGACCAGGTCCCAGGCCGCGGCCAGCGCCGCGCCGTCGTACAGAACGCCGGCCCAAAGGGCCTGCAGGGCGCAAATCCGGCTCCACGGCCCGCCGTCGGCGCCGCGCATCTCGAGATAGGACTTCAGCCGCACCTCGGGGAAGAGGGTGGTCAGATGGTCGTTCCAGTCCTTCTTCGTGGCGCGCTCCCCCGGCAGGGCGTCGAGACCCCCGGTCATGAAGCGGCGGAACGACTGGCCCGACAGGTCGACATAGGTCTCGCCGCGCTTGGCGAAATACATCGGCACGTCCAGGGCGTAGTCGGCGTAGCGCTCGAAGCCGAAGCCGTCCTGGAAGACGAAGTCCAGCATGCCTGTGCGGTCGGGATCGGTGTCGGTCCAGACATTGGCGCGCGAGGACAGGAAACCGCTGGGCTTGCCCTCGATGAACGGCGAACAGGCGAACAGGGCGGTGGCGATCGGCTGCAGCGCCAGGGAGGTGCGGAATTTGGCCACCATGTCGGCCTCGTCCGCGAAGTCCAGGTTCGACTGGATGGTGCAGGTGCGCAGCATCATGTCGAGGCCCAGCGAGCCCTTCTTCGGCATATAGGCCCGCATGATGCCATAGCGGCCCTTGGGCATGATCGGCACGTCCTCGCGCCGCCACAGCGGGTCGAAGCCGGCGCCGATGAAGCCGAGGTTGATCTGGTCGGCGACCTGTTTGACCTCCATCAGGTGGCGGCCGGTCTCGTCGCAGATGTCGTGGACGTCCCTCAGCGGCGCGCCTGACAATTCGAACTGCCCGCCCGGCTCCAGGGAGATGGAGGCGGTCATGCCGTCGGCGTTCTGACGCTCCAGGGCGATGACGTGGCCGGCTTCCTCTACCGGGGACCAGCCGAACCGCTGCAGGCCGGTCAGCATGGCCAGGATGCCGTTCTCGCCTTCATAGGTCGGGCGGCGCAGGGTCGTGCGGTCGAAACCGAATTTCTCGTGCTCGGCGCCGATGCGCCATTCGGCCTTGGGTTTTGCCCCTTTCGACATGGCGCCGATCAGGTCTTCCCGGGAAAGCGGTTCGGCGTCGGCCATGCGGATCTTTCAGCCCCAGAGCCCGAAGGCTGTCGTTGCGGCTAGATGGGGCGAAACAGCGCGTTCCTCAAGGGACGTCGCGATGGACCATGCCGTGTTTCCGGCGCGACGTGAACGGCGTCATGACGCTGACGAAGAAGGCGACCGACCATCCCAGCAGGATGGCGCCCGCCACGCCCTCGATCGCGCCCAGCAAACGCCACTCCGGCGCCATCAGCGAGTCGTCGTAGCCGATCGAGCCATAGCTGATGCTGGAGAAATAGACCGCCTCGCGCAGGTCGGGCACCGCGCCGATCAGCTTGTAGAGGGCGGCGTACATCCAGATCTCCACCCCGTGGATGACGAACAGGCCCAGAACCACGGCGATGGTCAGCAGCACGTGCCGCCACAGCGGTCCCTCGACATAGGGCCGGCCCGCCCGAACTTCGTAGAGCTCCAGAACGCGGCCGAGGTTGAACAGGCCGAAGCCATGAATGCTGACGGCGAGCAGGGCCATAACCGTGGACAGGGCCAGTTCGTTGAACATGCCGCATCCTGCCCTGAAGCCGCGGGTCCCGCTAGCGGTCCCAGTCGCCGACGGCGGCCTGCCACAGCGTCAGGGCGGCGATGGCGGCGGTGTCGGCCCGCAGGATGCGCGGCCCCAGCGACACGGCGGTGGTGAAAGGCAGGGCCCGCAGCCGGTCCCGCTCCTCCGGCGAGAAGCCGCCTTCGGGTCCGATCAGCACGGCCCACGGGTCCGCACCCGCCGCCTGCAGGGCCGGCCCTGCGACGGCGCCCCCCGTCTCGTCGCAGAACATCAGCCGCCGGCCGGCCTCCCAGCCGTCCAGCAATTCGGCCAGTTTCACCGGCTCGTCGACCATGGGGACGTCGACCCGCCCGGTCTGTTCGGCCGCCTCTATGGCGATGGCGTCCAGCCGGTCCATGCGCACATGCTGGGTCTGGGTCCGGTGGGTGACGACCAGACGGATGCGACGCACGCCCAGTTCGGTCGCCTTCTCGACGGCGAACTCCAGCGCGCTCTTCTTCACCACGCTGATCAGCAGCTCGACATTGGGGCCGGTCGATTGCGGCCGCACCTGTTCCTCGGCCCGCAGCACCACGCCCTTCTTCAACACCTCGGCGATGACGCAGCGCCATTCGCCGTCGCGGCCGTTGAAGACCAGCAGGCTGTCGCCGATCTTCAGTCGCATCACCTGGGTCAGGTAGCGCGACTGGTCCAGCGTCGGCAGGACGGCGGCGTCGGGGGAGAGGAGTGTGGGGACGTGGAGGCGGATCATGGCCCTCACATAGCCCGCACCCCCTTGGCCGTCATCCTCGGGCTTGACGGATCAGAGGTCCTACAGCGTCCGCGCGATCAGCAGCTTCATGATCTCGTTGGTGCCGCCGTAGATCCGCTGCACCCGCGCGTCCTTGTACAGCTGGGCGATCGGGTATTCGTTCATATAGCCGTAGCCGCCGTGCAGCTGCAGCATCTCGTCGATGACCTCGCCCTGGATGTCGGTGACCCAGTATTTGGCCATCGAGGCGGTCGCGGCGTCGAGCTTGCCCTGCAGATGCAGGCCCAGGCAGTGGTCGACGAACACCTTCGCGACCGTCAGCTTGGTCTTCACCTCGGCCAGTTTGAACTGGGTGTTCTGGAAGTCGATCACCCGTTTCCCGAACGCCTTGCGCTCTTTCACATAGGCCAGCGTCTCCTGCAGTCCGCGCTCGGCCGCGGCCACGCCCTGGACGGCGATGTTCAGCCGCTCCTGCGGCAGTTGCTGCATCAGCTGGATGAAGCCCTGGCCCTCGCCGCCGCCGATGATGTTCTCGCCGGGGACCTTCACCTCGTTGAAGAACAGCTCGGAGGTGTCGTTCCCCTCCATGCCGATCTTGTGCAGGTTCCGGCCGCGCTCGAAGCCTTCCGCCCCGTCGGTCTCGACCACGATCAGCGAGGTGCCCTTGGCGCCTTCCGACGGGTCGGTCTTGGCCACGACGATGATGAAATTGGCCAGCTGGCCGTTGGTGATGAAGGTCTTGGACCCGTTCACCACATACTGGTCGCCGGTCTTGATGGCGGTGGTCTTGACGCCCTGCAGGTCCGACCCGGCGCCCGGCTCGGTCATGGCGATGGCGCCGACCAGTTCGCCCGACTGCAGCCGCGGCAGCCAGCGCGCCTTCTGCGCCTCGGTGCCGTAGTGCCAGATGTAGGGCATGACGATCGCATTGTGCAGCGAGATGCCGAAGTGATCGGCCCCCTTCCAGCCCAGCTGGCGCATCAGCACCACCTCATGCCGGTAGTCGCCGCCCATGCCGCCGTCGGCCTCGGGCATCGACAGGCCCAGCAGACCGGCCTCGCCGGACTGGTTCCACAGCTCGCGCGGCACCGACGAATTGGCGATCCAGGACTGCACCGCCTCGGGCGAGGCGTGCTCGTCGATCCATTTGCCGACGCTGTCCGAGAAGAGGACGATTTCCTCTTCCTGCATGAAATCGGGCTCGGGGACGTTCAGGACGTTCATAGGCTCACTCGGCGTTCTCCCTCCCCCTTGTGGGGAGGGTGGCCGCGAAGCGGCCGGGTGGGGGACGCTTGGCGAGGAAACGCCGGCGGCTCAATGCCGGCCTTGCCCCACCCGGTCGTCGCTGCGCGCCGACCACCCTCCCCACAAGGGGGAGGGAGAAATCAAATCAGAACGCCTCCGCCGGCATCGCCATCAACACGTCCGCGCCGGTCTTCAGCTTGGCCAGATGGGCGCCCGTATCGGGCAGGATGCGCTCGACGAAGTACCGGCCGGTCATCAGCTTGTTCGCATAGAACGGATCGGTCGAACCCTCGTCCACCTTGGCCTGCGCCGCCTTGGCCATCTGCGCCCACATATAGGCCAGGGCCGTCAGGCCGAAGATGTGCAGATAGTCGGTCGACGCCGCGCCGGCGTTGTCCGGGTTCTGCATGCCGTTCTGCATCAGCCACATGGTGCCTTCCTGCAGCTTCTTCTTGGCGTCGGCCAGGCCGTCGACGAAGGGCTTGATCGGACCCTCGGCGCCGTTCTCGGACACGAAGGCGTCGATGTCGGCGAACCAGCTCATGATCGCGCGACCGCCGTTGGCCGGCAGCTTGCGCCCGACCAGATCCAGCGCCTGGATGCCGTTGGCGCCCTCGTAGATCATGGTGATCCGCGCATCGCGCAGATATTGCGACGCCGGGAAATGCTCGGTGTAGCCGCTGCCGCCGTGCACCTGCATGGCCAGCGAGGCGACGTGGAAGCCCTTGTCGGTCAGATAGGCCTTCAGCACCGGGGTGATCAGACCCATGTAGTCGCGGGCCTTCTGCGCCTCGGCCTCGTCGTTCGAGTGCTGCAGATCGGCCTGCAGCGCGGTCCACAGGGTGAAGGCCTGGCCGCCCTCGATGAAGGCCTTGGCCTCCAGCAGCATACGGCGCACGTCCGGGTGGACCATGATGGAATCGGCCGGGCCGTCGGGGTTCTTCGGGCCGGTCAGCGAACGGCCCTGCAGCCGGTCATGGGCGAACTCGACGGCGGCCTGATAGGCGGCGGCGCCGATCGACAGACCCTGCAGGCCGGTGCCCAGGCGGGCCTCGTTCATCATCACGAACATGGCCGCCATGCCCTTGTTCTCGGTCCCGACCAGCCAGCCCTTGGCGTCGTCATAGGCCATGACGCAGGTGGCGTTGCCGTGGATGCCCATCTTGTGTTCGAGGCCGGCGCAGGCCGCGCCCGCGTTGCGCTCGCCCAGCGAGCCGTCCTCGTTGACGAAGACCTTGGGCACGACGAACAGGCTGATGCCCTTGATCCCGGCGGGCGCGCCCTCGATGCGGGCCAGCACCAGATGGATGATGTTGTCGGTGAAATCGTGCTCGCCCGACGAAATCCAGATCTTCTGGCCGGTGATGTTGTAGCTGCCGTCGCCGTTGGGCACGGCCTTGGTGCGGATCAGGCCGAGGTCCGTGCCGCACTGCGGCTCGGTCAGGTTCATGGTGCCGCCCCATTCGCCGGTCGCCATCTTCGGCAGATACATCGCCTTCTGCTCGGGCGAGCCGTTGGCGTTCAGACCCCAGTAGGCGCCGGCCGTCAGGCCCGGATACATCGAGAAGGCGGCGCTGGCCGCGGCCGTCATCTGGCCGAACGCCATGGCCACCACCGAGGGCATGCCCTGGCCGCCATGCTCGGGCAGGGCCGACAGGGCGGGCCAGCCGGCCTCGACCATGGCCTTGTAGGCTTCCTTCCAGCCGGTCGGGCCGGTGACCTTGCCGTCGACCCATTTGCAGCCTTCCTGATCGCCGACGCGATTCAGGGGGGCGATGACTTCCTCGGCGAATTTCGCGCCTTCCTCGAGGATCTGGGCGACCAGATCGGACGAGACGTCGGCGAAGCCGGGCTGGTTGGAATAGCGGTCGATCTCCAGCACCTCGTCCAGAATGAACGTCAGGTCGCGGACAGGCGCCTTGTAGGCCATGATCAGGCTCTCGCTTTGAAGGGCTGGTGGTGGGGGTCGGGATTCAGCCGGGCCTTCAGCAGGTCGGCGTATTCTTCGGCGCCCGGCAGCAGATCCGGGCGGTATTCGCCCAGCTTCCGCTCCATCACGGCGCAGGCTTCCTCGGCCGTCTCGATGGCGGCGTCGAGGTCTTCGCGCTGCTGTTTCAGCGCGGCGATCTGGGCCCGGTGGCGGCGCAGCGCGACCGCCATCTGATGGGCGTTGTGATTGTCGTGGTCGTAGAGGTCCAGCATCTCCTGGATCTCCAGCAGGCTGAACCCGATGCGCCGTCCGCGCAGGATCAGCTTCAGCCGGGCCCGGTCGCGGGCGTCATAGACCCGCGTCTGGCCCTTGCGGGCCGGGGTCAGCAGGCCCTTGTCCTCATAGAAACGCAGCGCCCGCGCCGTCGCCCCGAACTCGCGGCACAGCTGGCGGATCGAATAGGTGCGATGGTCGTCGGCGGTCGCCATGCCGAAGTCATAACTTGACGTGCACGTAAAGGGAAGCCTTTAGCTCGGCATGGCCCGCAAACACGTCAACCTGGGCAGCGCCCCCGACAAGCGCGATCTGCCGCAGAAGACGTGCGTCGTCTGCGGCAGGCCGTTCTCATGGCGCCGCAAATGGGCGCGCGACTGGGAGAGCGTGAAGGTATGCTCGGACCGTTGCCGGGCCGCCGGACCCTAGGCCTTGCGGACCTCCCGGGCCCGGCACCACAGCACCGGCGCGGTGATGGCGATCAGGACCAGATTGGTCAGGGCCGGACCGACGTCTCCGCCGGCCGCGTGCAGGCCCAGCATGACGATCTCCAGCCCCAGCAGGCCCGAGGCGGCCATGACCAGCAGCGGACGGCCGTGCTTCCACGACACCAGCGGGGCCAGCACCAGAAGGGCCAGCAGGATTTCCGCCAGGCCGAGGCCGCGCACCATGTTGGGCGCCACCAGCGCCGGCCAGCGCATCAGGTCGATCAGATTGGCCATCGGCTCGCTGAGCTTGGCGTATCCGGCGCCCACGAAGAACATCGCCAGCCAACCCTGGAGCGTCCACAGGGTCAGATTGCGATAGCTGGCGTTCAGGCGCGAACGGGCGGGGGAGAGAGTCCGAGAATTCATTTTTCGCACGCCGGGGAGGGCGCTCTTTTGATTGGCAACAGTGGCGATGTCGGATCGCATGAGCCAATCCGCAAGGGTGCGAAGCGTGACCGTAACCATCCGTGACCGCCTTCTGCGTGAGCTACGGGGCCGAAGCGTGGCCGTATCCATAAATCTCTGTAATGCGATCGGCGTTGAAGCGGAGTTAAGGCCAGGCCTGCGGCGGGCGGCCTTCAAGGACGGGTTCGGCATCGGGGTGGCTCACAAGGCGGGCGAACCGGCTGACATCCGGCCCCGCCTTCCTACGCCGGCCCTGCCGCCACCCTGCTGTCAGCAGCCGCCAGGGCCCATGCCTCGCCCGCTTCGCGAACGCGTTGGATCTTTGTCTTCAACGCCCCCCAGTCGTTGTCGTCGTCGATCGCCGTCCAGATCGCCTCGACCTCGTCGATCAGCATTTCCTCGGGTTCAGGACGGGCGAAGACGGGATGCTCCAGCCGGTGGGGTCGGTCCGGCTCATGCTCGAACAGGGCGAAGCGGAAGGCGTCGAACGTCTCGCCCTGGTACAGCTTGCCGCGTCGTCCGCCCAGCGCCCGGGCGGACGACGGGAAGCCGCTGAACCAGTCGAAGAACAGCGGCTCCCAGCGCAGCGCCTCGCCGCCCTCGCGAAGCAGCGCCAGGGTCGTGTCCAGCAGCCTCTGGTCGGCCGCCTCGCCGAGACTCAGCACCCCCAGTCGGGCCAGGAAGGCGGCGCGCAGTTCGCGGATATAGGCCGCGCCGAAACCGTTCAGCGCCTCGGTCAGCGGCCCGGCGTCGGCGACCGGCTTCAGCGCTCCGCCCAACTGGGTCAGGGCCCAGAACACGGCCTCGGGCTGGCGGGCGAAGGCGTAAAGGCCGGTCTGGTCGAAATAGGCGGCGGTGAAGCCCGGCTCGTAATGCGGCAGGAACCGCCATGGGCCGTAGTCGAAACTCTCGCCCGTCACGTTCAGATTGTCGGTGTTCAGCACCCCGTGGACGAAGCCGGCGGCGATCCAGCGCGCGGCCAGCCGCGCCGAGGCCTCGACCACGGCGCGCAGGAAGCCGGGGACGTCGCCGGACGCGACCTCGGGATGATAGGCGGCGCGCGCATGCTCGACCAGCGCCTCGACCATGTCCTTGCGGCCCAGATACGCCGCCCGCTGGAAGGTGCCGAAGCGGATATGGCTGTGCGACAGCCGCACCAGCACCGCCGACCGCGTCGGCGACGGCTCATCGCCGCGCTGCAGGGGCTCTCCGGTCTCGATCAGGCTGAAGGCGCGGCTGGTGGGAACGCCCAGCGCCTCCAGCATTTCGGCCGCCAGCACCTCGCGCACCCCGCCCTTGAGCGTCAGCCGCCCGTCCGCGCCGCGCGACCAGGGCGTCTGGCCAGATCCCTTGGTCCCCAGGTCCAGCAACCGTCCCCGGTCATCCCGCACCTGCGCCGCCAGAAACCCGCGCCCGTCGCCGAGGTCGGGGTTGTAGGTGCGGAACTGGTGACCATGATAGCGCATCGCGATCGGACCGGGCTGGCCGGGCAGGGGCTCGAACCGGCCGAAATGCGCGATCCATTCGGCGTCGCTCAGGGAGTCCAGCCCGACGCTCGCGGCGGCCCGGTCGTTGCGGACCCGCAGAATGGCCTCCGGAAAGTCCGCCGCCCTCACGGCGTCGCCATAGTCCTCGCCCAGATTGAAAAAGCGGGGATCGGGGCGATAGGCGGGTAAGATCGGCATAAAGCGCAGATGCGGTCTCGATACTCCGGGCGCAACGGTTGAATGTGCGCCGCCTGCCTCTATTGTATGCGGCAGAGATCAGGCCGCCGCGCGCGGTCAGGCTGGCGTCCCGACGAGGATGAATCCGGTCCGGCGCCCGTCGATAACCTGGCGTCACGACAGACCTTTCTGATCCGGAGGCCGCCGTGGCGCGTAAACTCACTCTCGAATTCCTCAAGACCGAGGCCGGCTCGGGCGCGGTGCTGGGGTTCGCCGCCCTGGCCGCCCTGGTCGTCGCCAACTCGCCGTGGTCGACGGCCTATTTTGGCTGGCTCAAGAGCGAGCACGTCCTGCAACTCGGCCCGCTGGTCCTGGAGATGTCGATCTCCGAGTGGATCAAGGAAGGGCTGATGGCCGTCTTCTTCCTCGTGGTCGGGCTGGAGATCAAATACGAGATCCTGCGCGGCGAACTCAGCGATCCGCGCAAACTGGCCACGCCGGTTCTGGCGGCGGCGGGAGGCATGATCGCCCCGGCCCTGGTCTATCTGGCCTTTTCGAGCCTGATGGGCGGGCCGCACGGCGGCTGGCCGATCCCCCTGGCCACCGACATCGCCTTCGCCCTCGCCGTTTTCGCCGTGATGGCGCGGCGGCTGCCCTCGTCGCTGCGGGTCTTCCTGCTGACCCTGGCCATCGTCGACGACCTCGGCGCCATCGCCCTGATCGCCGCGCTCTTTTCCAGCGGGGTCAGCCTGCAGCCGCTCGCCGCGATCGTCGCGGTTCTGGTGGTTGGCTTCTTCGTGGCCCGAAATCGCAAGATACCGGCGCCCTTCTGGGTCCTCGGCTTCGGCGCGGTCTGGTATCTGACGGTGCTGGCCGGGCTGTCGACCTCGCTGACCGCGGTCGCCTTCGCCGCCATCGTGCCGGTCGTCGACCGCCGTTGCGACGGACAGAGTCCGTTGCAGGAGGCCATGCATGACCTGCACCCCTATGTGGCCTTCCTGGTCCTGCCGCTGTTCGCCTTCGCCAAGGCCGGCGTCAGCTTCGCCGGCCTGTCGCTGGACCAGATGCTGGCTCCGCTGGTGCTGGGCATCGCGCTCGGCCTGTTCATCGGCAAGCAGGTCGGGGTGCTGGGCGCGGCCTGGCTCGCCTCGGCCCTCCGGATCGGCTCCAAACCGACGGACGCGACCTGGCTGGAAGTCTACGGGGTCAGCCTGCTGTGCGGCGTCGGCTTCACCATGAGCCTGTTCATCGGCGCCCTGGCGTTCCCGGGCGCCATCGACTCGCCGGAACAGGTCGAGGTCAAGTTGGGCGTGCTGCTGGGGTCGCTGCTATCCGCGGTCGCCGGCGGCGCGGTGCTGGCGGTGGCCGCGCGACGACGCAAGATTTTGGCCGAACAGGCGCCGGATACTGCCCCGGTCTAGGCGAATATTGACCTAGCGTCATCGATTTCTGTCGCTTTTGCGTCACAGTCATGCTTGCGCCATGGCGGAAACAGGGCCGTGAGCTGTCGCGCTGCTTGTCGCTGAGTCCGGCTTGGATTACCCCGGATACTGGACTTTCCGCGCTCCACAGAAGGGCGCGGGCCAGGGATCAGGAAACGCCGCGGTCGCCGTCCTTGACGGGGTCCCGGCCCATGTCGGGGAGCGACCATGCGCCTTACCAACCTTCTTCGCACAACTGTGTCGGCCGCCGTCGTGGGCGTCTGCGCCTTCGGCATCGCCGGCGCCGCCTCGGCCCAGCAGGAGCCGCAGGACCAGCCGACGACGATCGACGACATCATCGTCACCGCCCAGAAGCGGGAGCAGAACCTGCAGGACGTGCCGATCGTGGTCACCAGCCTGTCGCAGGAAACGCTGCAGAACGCCGGCGTCCGCGACATCAAGGACCTGCAGATCCTGACCCCCGGCATGACGGTCACCTCGACCTCGTCGGAAGCCTCGACCACCGCCCGCATCCGCGGCGTCGGCACGGTCGGCGACAACCCCGGCCTGGAAAGCTCGGTCGGCGTGGTCATCGACGGCGTCTATCGCTCGCGTAACTCGGTGGGCTTCGGCGACCTGGGCGAAATGGCCCGCATTGAAGTGCTGAAGGGCCCGCAGGGCACGCTGTTCGGCAAGAACACCTCGGCCGGCGTCATCAACATCATCACCGAGGCCCCGTCGTTCACGCCCGGCTTCAACGCCGAACTGAACGCCGGCAACTACGGCCAGATGGGCGTCTCGGGCTCGGTCACCGGCCCGATCAGCGACACCCTGGCGTTCCGCCTCTACGCCGGCCGCCGCGTCCGCGACGGCTTCATGAACATCGACACCGGTGACGGCCCGCGCGCCGAGACCACCGACGGCAACCAGGACTTCGGCACCGTCCGCGGCCAGCTGCTCTGGCTGCCGAACGACGACGTCTCCATCCGCGTGATCGCCGACTATTCGTCGCGTGACGAGTTCTGCTGCGTCGGCACCCAGATCCGCACGGGTCCGACCTATCCGTTCGTCGACGGCCTCTCGACCGGCACGGGACAGCGTCCGCCGGTCGCCGGCAACGGCCCGCTGCCCTTCCTGCGCACCGGCTACGCCAACCGCTCGACCGGCCAGGAAGTCGAGGACAAGGGCATCTCGATCGAGGCCAACATCGACCTGCCGACCCTGTTCGGCGGCGCGACCCTGACCTCGGTCACCTCGGCCCGTCGCTGGACCTCCAGCCTCGGCCAGGACATCGACTACACCGGCGCCGACCTGCTGTACCGCGTCCAGGACGGCGACTACGGCTATGAAGTCGACAACCTGACCCAGGAATTCCGCCTGGCCGGCTCGAACGACCGTCTCGACTGGCTGGTCGGCCTGTTCGCCACCAAGGAAGACATCAACCGGACGGACAGCTACTACTTCGGCGCCGACTATACGCCCTACCTGTCGTTCGTTCTCAGCGCGGCCCTGAACCGCGCCAATCCGGCCCTTCCCGTCAGCTCGAACGACATCGGCTGCTTCACGCGGACGGCGCAGACGGCGGGCGGGCTCGGCGCCTGCCTGGGCACCGGCGGCGCCGTCAGCGGCGGCGGCATCGGCTTCGTCGTCGGCCAGGGCGCAGAGGACAACTACGATCAGCAATCGGAATCGATCGCGATCTTCACCAACAACAGCTGGCACGTCACCGACGCCTTCGACATCACCCTGGGCCTCCGCTACACCATGGATGACAAGAGCCTGGTGGCGCAGCAGCGCAACATCAACGGCAACGGCAACACCTGTAACGCCACGCTGGCCAACGCCGCCGCCATCGGCGGAGTCCTCGGCGCCTCGGCTTCGACCATCATCGGCAACATCTGTCTGCCGTGGGCCAACTCGGCCTTCACCAACCGCAATGTCTCCGAAAGCTTCGACGACGGCGAGCTGAGCGGCACGGTCAAGGCGTCCTACCGCCTGAACCCGTCCATCCTGGCCTATGTGTCGTACGCCCGCGGCTACAAGAGCTTCGGCTACAACCTGGATCGGGTGCAGAGCGGCATCACGCCGGCCGCCTCGCTGCTGTTCCCCTCGGAAGTGGTCGACAGCTACGAAGCCGGCGTCAAGATGACGCTGCTGAACCGCACCCTGCTGCTGAACGCGACCTACTTCGACCAGACGTTCGAGGACTTCCAGCTCAACACCTTCCTCGGCACCGCCTTCGTGGTGGAATCGATCCCCGAACTGACCTCGCGCGGCGTCGACGCCGACATGGTCTGGTTCACGCCGATCGAGGGCCTGAGTTTCCAGGGCGGCGTCACCTACACGGACGCCAACTACGGAAACTTCACCGCCGCCGATCTGACGAGCCCGGGCAACTTCCCGCAACTCTCGCTGCTGCCGGGCGCCCGCGCCTCGTTCGCTCCGGAATGGTCGGCCACCGGCTCGATCAACTATGACCGCAGCATGGGCAACGGCCTGCGCGCCGGCTTCAGCCTCGCCGCCAAATACATGGACGACTACAACACCGGGTCGGACCTGCTGCCCTACAAGCTGCAGGAAGCCTTCACCACGGTGAACGGTCGCATCATGATCGGCACCGAGGACGAACGCTGGACGGCCGAGTTCTGGGTCCAGAACCTGACCGACGAGGAGTACATCCAGGTCGCCTACAACGCCCCGCTGCAAGGCTCGGCGTTCCAGACGACGGTCCAGCCGAACGGCACCTACTACAACCCGGCTCTGGACACCCAGACCTACGACGCCTTCCTGGGCCAGCCGCGCACCTACGGCGCGACCCTGCGCTTCAAATACTAGCCACGCTCGCCGCGAGGCGGGGCGACGCAGCCGGCCGGGGGAAACCCCGGCCGGTTTTGTTTTGCGCGATCGGGGCCGCTATGGGTGGGTAGCGGACTGTAGCTGCCTGAGTGATAACTGGATCACCTGCGGCACTGAAGTCGGCGACATGCGAACATCCAAACCGAGTGGAACGCCTTTCATGGCGGCGTCAACCGACCCCGTAGATCAATGGTCACGCGATGTGTTCCGGGCACTTTCCGGCTGGGCCGAGACGCTCAATGGGCGCTGGACCCGATGGGACGGCGGCTATCTTCTTTTGGAAATCGACCGGTTGGACGAGGACGCGATTGAGCCCATTCTGATCGACACGGCGGACGAAGAGCTTCACGTCGAGTTCGGCTATTGGGAGACCGACCTTCCTGAAGAGGCCCTCGATGCCGAAGGTGCAGCACAAGAAGCCATCAAACTCGTGTCTGACTGGCTCTCCGGCGCCATTCGCACGGCGGTGTTCACGGACGCCGCTGGGCACTGGTGCGGCAGCATGGTTGTCGAGCGAGACACGATGGTTCCACCCTCGCCAAGCGAGGGAATGCTCAGTTTCAGTCCAACCAAGGTGGAGTTGCGGAGCCCGCGAAAGCGGAATTGGGAAACCTACCCGGTCTGACCATGGGAAGGTCCGCAAGGGGTTGGAAGCGGACGGCTGACCGTGCCCGCTTCCAACCCTTCTCTCGCTCGCCTACTCCGCCGGAGGCGCGACCGGCTCCGCTCGCGTCGGCGCGTGGCGCTGGCTGGCGAACATCTTGGTCATGCGCCGGGCGAAGAAGCCGGCGATGTCGTCGATGATGGTGAAGATCGGCGGGATGAACAGCAGCGACAGGAAGGTCGAGGAGATCAGTCCCCCGACCACGGCGATGGCCATGGGCTGACGGAACTCGACGTCCGCGCCCCAGCCGACGGCCACGGGCATCATGCCGGCGCCCATGGCGAAGGTGGTCATCAGGATGGGCCGCGCCCGCTTGTGGGCGGCGTCCATGATGGCGTCGAGCCGGGTCATGCCCTCCTTCTCGGCCATGACGATGTAGTCGACCAGCAGGATGGAGTTCTTGGCCGCGATGCCCATCAGCATCAGCACCCCGATCAGGGAGGAGATCGAGAAGCTGGAGCCGCCGATGACCAGGGCCACGAAGGCGCCGCCGATGGCCAGGGGCAGGGACGCCATGATGGTGATCGGATAGGCGAAGCTGCGGAACAGCAGCACCAGCACCGCATACATCAGCAGGACGCCGGTCAGGAAGGCGACGGCGAAGCCGCTGATCATCTCCTGGATGAACTCGGCGTCCCCGGCCGGAACCTGACGCACGCCGGCCGGCAGGTTCTGGACGCTGTCCAGTTTCTTGACCGCGGCCTCGGCCTCGCCCGACCGGATGCCGTCCAGTTCGGCGGTGATCGAGGCGATGCGCGAGCGGTCCTGACGCAGCACCTGCGACGGGCCCGATCCGAACTGGATGTCGGCCACGGCGCTCAACGGCACGGCCCCGCCGCTGTTGGTCGGCACCCGCAGGTTCTCGAGCACCGACAGATCCTCGCGCGCCGCCTCGGTCAACTGAAGCCGGATCGGCACCTGGCGGTCGCCCAGGTTATATTTGGGCAGGTTCTGGGCGATGTCGCCGATGGTGGCGACGCGGATGGTCTGCGAGATGTCGCCGGTCGACACGCCCATCAGGGCCGCCTCGTCCGGTCGCGGGGTGACGAGGATTTCCGGCCGTGCGATCGAGGCGGTGTTGACCACATTGGCCAGGCCCGGAACGGTGCGCATCTCGGCCTCGATCTTGCGGGCCGCGGCCTGCAGGGCCTCGGGGCTGTCGCCCAGAATGGCGAAGGTGTAGGTCGTCCCGTCGGACGGCCCCCCGCCCTGGTTGCCGGTTCCGGCGCCGATCCGGGCGCCGGGGATGGCCTTCCAGCCGTCGACCATCTCGCGCGCGAATTCCTGCTGGCTCAGCGCGCGTTCGCCCTTGCCCACCATGTCGGCATAGACATTGGCCTGATTGACGTCCTGGCCGCCGACGGCGGCATAGACCGAGGTGACCTCGGGCCGCTGCTGCAGGTCGCGGGTGACCTGCTGCACGATGGCGTCGGTCTGGCGCAGGGTCGCGCCGGGCGGCAGCTCCACCGAGAAGGCGGCGCGCGACTGGTCGCCCGAGGGCGAGAACTCGAACGGCACCTTGGTGGCCAGATAGCCGCAGCCGACGAACAGGACGGTGCCGATGCCGAACACGATCCACCGGTGCCGGACGCTCCAGCGCAGGGCCTTCAGATAGGTCCCCATCCAGAACGGGTCGGCGTCCTCGTGCTTCTGGTGCTTCAGCAGATAGGCGGCCATCAGCGGCGTCAGCGTCCGCGCCACGACCAGAGAGAAGGCCACCGAGACGCAGGCCGCCAGGGCGAAGGCCTTGAAGAACTGGCCGATGATGCCCGGCATGAAGCCCACGGGCGCGAAGACGGCCAGGATGGTCGCGGTGGTGGCCACGACGGCCAGACCGATCTCGTCCGCCGCCTCCATCGAGGCGTGATAGGGCGACTTCCCGTCCCGCATGTGCCGGACGATATTCTCGATCTCCACGATGGCGTCGTCGACCAGGATGCCGACCGTCAGCGACAGCGCCAGCAGGGTGACCACGTTCAGCGACTGGTCCAGCGGCCCCAGGATGGCGAAGGCAGGGATCAGCGACAACGGCATGGCCGTGGCGGTGATGAAGGTGGCGCGCCAGTCCCTGAGGAAGATGAACACCACCACGACCGCCAGACCGGCGCCCAGCAGCAGGGCCTCGATCGAGGCGAGGTAGCTTTCCTCGATGTATTCGACGCTGGACGTGACCTTCTCGATGGTCAGCTCGGGGTGGGCCTCGTCAATCTCGGCGACACGTTCGCGGACGCGCTCGGAAACCTTGACCTCGCTGGCGCTTCGCGACCGCAGGAAGTTGAAGGTGACGGCCTCCTGGCCGTTGTAGCGGGCCAGACGGCGCGGTTCGCTCCAGTGGTCCTCGACCGTGCCGAGGTCGCCCAGACGGGCCGAGCGGCCGCCCGACAACGGGATCAGGGTCTCGCGCAGCTGCTCGATCGAGCCGGCGGCGCCCAGGGTACGGATCGACCGCTCGGACCCCGAGATCGTCACCCGCCCGCCGGGCAGGTCGTTGTTGACCGAGGTCAGGGCCTGGCTGACCGAGGCCGCCGTCAGGCCGAACGAGGCCAGACGGTCGGGATCCAGCTCGACCCGGATCTCGCGATCCACGCCGCCGGAGCGGTTGACCTCGCCGACGCCGCTGATGGCCAGCAGCGAGCGGCTCACCTCGTTGTCGATGAACCAGCTGATCTCTTCCGGCGTCATGGTCGACGAGCGGACCACCCAGGTGATCAGGGCGTCGCCGGTGATGTCGATGCGCTGGACGCTGGGCTCCTGCATGTCCTGCGGCAGGTCGGCGCGCAGGCCGCTCATGGCGTTGCGGACGTCGTTGGTCGCCCGCTCGGTGTCGGTGCCCAGCTCGAACTCGATCGTCGTCGAGGACGAGCCGTCGGTGATCTGGGAGTTGATGTGGCGCACGCCCGGCAGGCCGGCGAGGGAATCCTCGATCAGCCGGGTGACCTGGACCTCCATCTCGCTGGGCGCGGCGCCGGGCCGGCCCGCATAGACGCTGACCAGCGGGAAATCGATGTCGGGGTTGTTGTTGATCCGCATCCCCATGAAACCGTTGACGCCCGCGAGCGTCAGCAGCACGAACATGAGGATGATCGGGATCGGATTCCGGATCGACCAGGACGAGATGTTTTTCATCGTCCGGGTCCTATCTGGCGGCCGGTGCGGCGGCGGCCGGCCGGGCGGCGGCCGCGATGGTCACGCGGTCACCTTCGCCGAGGAACCCGGCGCCGGCGACAACGACCCGCGTCCCGGCGGCGAGGCCGCCGACCGCGGTCGATTCGGTGGTGCGCGACAGCACGGTCACGGTCTGGAAGTGGGCCCGGTTGTCGGTCCCCAGCACGAAGACGCCGGCGCGGTTCTCACGATACAGCACCGAAGCCGTGGGCACGGTCACGGCCGGCTGATCGCCGACCTGGATGCGGGCGCGGGCGAACATGCCGGGACGGAAGGCGCCGCCGACCAGGGCGATGCGGGCGGTTCCCAGACGGGTCTCGGCATTGACCTCGGGCGTCACGATGCGGACGCGGCCGGTGGTCTCGCCGACCTGATCGGACGAGACGACGGCGCTCTGGCCCGCCCGGACCAGGGCCATGTCGGTTTCCGGCACCTGGGCGTCCAGCTCCAGCCGGCCGTCGCGGACGATGCGGAACAGTTCCGTCCCGGCGGCGATGATCTGGCCGCGCGTGACGCTGCGGCTGATGACCAGACCCGAGACGGGGGCCTTGATGGTCGCCTGCGACAGGCGGGTGCGGGTCTCGGACAGTGAGGCCTGCGCCGCCGCGACATTGGCGTTCGAGGCGCGCTGGTTGGCCAGGGCCGTGTCCAGCGAGGCCTGGCTGAGGAAGCCGCGCTCCTTCAGCTCCTGGGCCCGGCCCAGCGCCGCCTGATCGCGCGCCGCATTGGCCTCGGCCGTCTGCACCGCCGCCTGCTGCTGACGCAGCTGGGCGCGCAACAGGGCGTCGTTCATCTGCACGAGCGCCTGGCCCTGACGGACATAGGTCCCCTCATCGACGAACACACCGGTCGCCGTCAGCCCGCCGGTTTCGGCGCCGACCGGCACCTCTTCCCAGGCCGAGACGGTGCCCGAGGCGGTGACGGTCCGCGGCAGGTTCTGCAGCGAGGCGGTCACGACCGAAACGGTCTGGCTGGACGCGCCGCCGCCGGCCTTGGTCTCGGCCTTCTTGGCGTCGCCTTCGCCGCCGCAAGCCGCCAGGGCCAGGCTGACGAGGACAAGGGCCGCGCCGGCCCGCAGGTTCCGTTTGATGTTCGCCACGTCTGATCCCTTGCAGGGCGCCGCGGCGGGGGAGGCCGCGCGCCGATCGTTCGCGCCGTCCGGCGCTTCGTCATCAGCCGTTGAATAGCGGTTTCGCGACGGCTTCTCAAACGGCAAAGCAGGGTCTTACGGCGAAGTAATCCATGCCGGATTTCAGGTCTGAAACATCCTGCGGGCCGTGGACTCTTTGGCGATTCCGCCCCGCTGTGCTACCGGCGCGGCCATGACGACCCCTCCCATCGACCGTATCCGGAATTTCTCCGTTGTCGCCCACATCGACCACGGCAAATCCACCCTGTCCGACCGGCTGATTCAGTTCACCGGCGGGCTCACCGCGCGTGAAATGTCGGCGCAAGTGCTTGATTCGATGGATATCGAGAAGGAGAGGGGGATCACAATCAAGGCGCAGACGGTGCGCCTGAACTATAAGGCGAAGGACGGGCTCGACTACGTCCTCAACCTGATGGACACGCCGGGCCACGTCGACTTCGCCTATGAGGTCAGCCGCTCGCTGGCCGCCTGCGAGGGCAGCCTGCTGGTGGTCGACGCGTCGCAGGGGGTCGAGGCCCAGACCCTGGCCAATGTCTATCAGGCCATCGACAACAACCACGAGATCGTCCCGGTCCTCAACAAGATCGACCTGCCCGCGGCCGAGCCCGAGCGGGTGCGCCAGCAGATCGAGGACGTCATCGGCATCGACGCCTCCGAGGCCGTGCTGTGCTCGGCCAAGTCCGGCATCGGCATCGAGGATGTGCTGGAGGCCATCGTCACCCGCCTGCCGGCGCCGAAGGGCGACCCGAACGCGCCGCTCAAGGCCCTGCTGGTCGACGCCTGGTACGACCCCTATCTGGGCGTCGTCGTCCTGGTGCGCGTCTTCGACGGCGCCATCAAGGCCGGCCAGCGCATCAAGATGATGCAGCACGGCTCGACCCATCTGATCGACCGCGTCGGCGTCTTCCTGCCCAAGAACACCCCGGTCGACCAGCTCGGTCCCGGCGAGGTCGGCTTCATCACCGCCCAGATCAAGGAAGTCGCCCACGCCGCCGTCGGCGACACCATCACCGACGAGAAGAAGCCGACGACCGAAGCCCTCAAGGGCTTCAAACAGGTCCAGTCGGTGGTCTTCTGCGGCCTTTTCCCGGTCGACGCCGCCGATTTCGAGGACCTGCGCGCCGCCATCGGCCGCCTGCGCCTGAACGACGCCAGCTTCACCTATGAGATGGAGTCCAGCGCCGCCCTCGGCTTCGGCTTCCGCTGCGGCTTCCTCGGCCTGCTGCATCTGGAGATCATCCAGGAGCGGCTCAGCCGCGAGTTCAACCTCGACCTGATCGCGACCGCCCCCTCGGTGGTCTACAGGATCGCCCTGCGCGACGGCTCCGAGATCGAGCTGCACAACCCGGCCGACCTGCCCGACGTGATGCAGATCATGGAAATCAGCGAGCCGTGGATCAAGGCGACCATCCTGACCCCCGACGAATACCTCGGCGGCGTCATCAAGCTGTGCCAGGACCGCCGCGGCGCCCAGGTCGAACTGTCCTACGTCGGCAGCCGAGCCCTGGTGGTCTATGAGCTGCCGCTGAACGAGGTGGTGTTCGACTTCTACGACCGGCTGAAATCCATCTCCAAGGGCTACGCCTCGTTCGACTATGAGCTGTCGGACTACAAGGTCGGCGACCTGGTCAAGATGAACATCCTCGTCAACGCCGAGCCCGTCGACGCCCTCTCCATGCTGGTCCACCGCGGCCGGGCCGAGATGCGCGGCCGCTCGATGGTCGAGAAGATGAAGGAGCTGATCCCCCCGCACCTGTTCGTCATCCCCATCCAGGCCGCCATCGGCGGCAAGATCATCGCCCGCGAGACGGTGCGGGCGCTGCGCAAGGACGTGACCAGCAAATGCTACGGCGGCGACGCCACGCGGAAGAAGAAGCTGCTGGAGAAGCAGAAGGCCGGCAAGAAGCGGATGCGCCAGTTCGGCAAGGTGGAGATCCCGCAGGAGGCCTTCATCGCGGCGCTGAAGATGGATGACGATTGAGGAGTCTGCCCAAGGCGCCGAGCAGGGGTTTTTGTTAGAAGCCGCGAACGGGCTCAGCCTGCGGTTGGTAAGTTCTTGTTCCTGACTTGTTCTCCTGGCAGAATCTCCCCAGTCTGCCACCCTCAACAAGCGCGGAATCAGCGTGTCGGAGTACACCCTAATGGTGAAACAGGCCGGACAGGCGACCGCCGACGCGGCGGTGAGCTTGGGTTATATTGACGGTCCGGTCACGCCTGTGGCCCCGCAACCCAAGCTGAAATTGCTGCGCGGCGGCAAGGACCAGCCACCCGCCGACTTCACCTTCATCGACCTTTTCGCGGGTATCGGCGGGCTGCGTCGCGGCTTCGAGTCCATCGGCGGTCGCTGCGTCTTCACGTCCGAGTGGGACAAATTCAGCCAGCAGACCTACCGGGCGAATTTCCCGGACGACGATCACGAGATCAACGGTGACATTCGCGCCGTCGAGGCGGCCGAGATTCCGGCGCACGATGTCCTTTTGGCGGGCTTCCCGTGCCAGCCGTTCTCCATCGCGGGCGTGTCCAAGAAGAACGCCCTCGGCCGCGCGCACGGCTTTGAGGACAAGACCCAGGGCACTCTCTTCTTCGACGTGGCGCGGATCATCGCCCACCATCGACCCGCCGCCTTCCTGCTCGAGAACGTCCGGAACCTGGTGGGGCACGACAAGGGCAAGACCTTTCAGACCATCAAGGATGTGCTGACGGAGGAGCTCGGCTACAAAATCGACTGCCGGGTCATCGACGGCCGCCACTGGACGCCGCAACACCGGGAGCGGATTTTCATCATCGGTTTCCGCGAGGAGCAGGGCTTCCGCTTTGCCGATATGAAGCTGCCCGATGCGGCGCCGAAGCTGGCGGAAATCCTTCACCCCGGGGATGGATCGGAGGCCCCGGATCAGCGGTTCACGGTCGGGAATTCGGGGCGGGTAGCCGACCGCTATACACTGACCGACAACCTCTGGACCTACCTCCAGCGGTACAAGGAAAAACACGCGGCCGCTGGCAATGGCTTCGGTTTCGGGCTGGTCGGCCCCGGTGACGTGGCCCGCACCTTGTCGGCCCGGTACCACAAGGACGGGTCCGAGATTCTGGTGAAGCAGGAAGGCAAGGCCCCTCGCCGTCTTACGCCGCGAGAATGCGCTCGTCTGATGGGCTTTGATGACGCTCAAGGAAATGACTTCATCATCCCGGTGTCGGACACCCAAGCCTATCGCCAGTTCGGCAATTCTGTTGTGGTGCCGGCCGTGAAAGCCGTCGCCGAACATATGAAGCCGCACCTCTTCGCTGCGCTCGGGAAACGGCCGAAGGCCGGGCTTGGCTGACGTCGTCGATCCGGCGACCCGCAGCCGGATGATGTCCGGCATCCGGGGCAAGAACACCAAACCGGAACTGCTGATCCGCAAGGCGCTCCATGCGCGCGGGTTTCGCTACCGGCTGCACTGCGATCTGCCCGGAAAGCCGGACATCTGCCTGCCGAAATATCGGGCGGTGATCTTCGTCCACGGCTGCTTCTGGCACGGGCACGATTGCCATCTGTTCAAATGGCCGAAGACGCGACCGGAGTTCTGGGAAGCGAAAATCGGACGCAACCGAGAGTTGGACGGACTTTCGATCACTGCACTCCTGAAGGCAGGCTGGCGCGTGGGTACGATATGGGAATGCGCACTCAAAGGCCGGGCTCGTTTATCGCTGGAAACGGTGCTGGACGAGTGCGAGTCTTGGTTGGTCGGTAACGATGCGATCTTCGAAATCCGGGGTGCTCCGGCCCGCCGTGAACCAGGCACATCCAGAAAAGTGTAGTCTCAGATCAATTTATCAAGCTAACGGTTTCGTGGCGATGATACATTTGCGCGAGATTGGAGTGCTGAATCCGAAACTGGCTGCGTCTGTGTAGTACATGCTTGCCGGATACAGCCTTTTCAAGTTTCAATGCTGGATCGTAGTAGACTTTCCCCGCAGCGAATGCTTTCAAGAAAAGAATGAAGTCGGTCTGTTCGCAGAGGAGAACCCGCGATCCATACGAGTATTCCGGCGGTGGTGTTCGGAAGAGCGAGGGGACGTAGGCCGCTTGGGCATGCTTTCTGTTCCAGTGCGCCATCAAGCCCGAAAAGGACCAAGTCGCGGCCTCTTCGCCGTCCTGAGTAACCAGCGACAATCCTCCGTCCATGTCGGTAATCTTCCCGACGGCAGCGTCAAAGCCCTTAAGGGTCATGCGGAGCCCGGTGTCTCCATGCGCGGCTTTCTGGCAGGAATAAATTCCTCCGAAGTTGATCCTGTCGGCCTTCCCGCTCTTGTCGGGGTATCCGAAACGCTCGACGAATTTTTCGGCGGTTCGGGTCTTGTAGAAGCCACCAGTCGGCTCCGGCGTGAACAAGGTGACCACCGACTTGGGTGCAAATTTGACGAAATCCCTGACGCCGTACTGCTTCACTTCCCAGCCCATGAAATCGGGTTCGGCATATCCATTTGGCTGGACACCGAGTTCCGCCTCGAGCGTATAGCCGCCACCGTTGCGTGCCGCATAGGCGGCCCTTGCTCCCGTCCGCGTGAGCTTCTGAGACGCGATCCATCGCAAGTCATGGACCCTGCGCAATTGTGCGAGGAGAGCCGCTTTCGGATCGGTCGGATCCTCTAGGCTGAGCGGTAGCTCGAGGAAGACCCCCAGCGCGGGCCATGAGCTAGCGTTGAGCTGGTTTGAGATCGGACCGTCACTATTCGTGGCAAATCCCAGAACCTCCCCGTCTCGCGTGACCCCAAAAAACAAGATGCGCCCCTCGTCGCGTATCGTCATCAAGTTGTTTGGCGCGGACTGGCAGCCACGCAGAAAACCGGACATTCGCACTTCGGGGTAGTCTGGATAGAGGATTAGGTTTGCGTCTGGAGCGAGGTGTTTGCCCTCCCCGTCAATCCAGAAAAAATTGAGCGCCGCTTTGGGGCGATCCTGCTTGCTGCCGCCGCGTGACGTGGTGTCGATATAGATCTCACCGTGGGGAAGAACATTTAATGCCGAAAACCCGCCTCCAAGATACACTTGGTTCTTGGAGTTGTCGTTCGGTGAGAGCCTCTTTGCATAGATGCGGTACGCACCATGGTATGCCATCAGCGCCAGCAAGCGTCCGAGTGAATCGATCAAAGTCCAGCCTCAACAACTGTTCGCGCCTTTGACCGTATCTCGCGTCGGGGAGCGGGGATAGCGGATCATTCTATCTACGCGAGAGGTGCTGGCTCCGCTCTCGAGCGACCGTCTCAAGATTTTTTACTGCGCATACCAATTCACGGCCCCGCCTGCGTTTGCGGGCCGAGTTGGCCTGTTTTCCTGGCGCCTTTTCGGGCGGGGTTATACTTGCGGGATGACACAGACCCATGCCGATGAGCTCCCGCCCCGCCGCCCCCGACCGCCGGTCGTTCCGGGCCACTATCGCCTGAGCAAGGAGAGCTGGGCCGAGATCGTGGAGGCGTACCGGAACGGCGCCACGGCGCGCGAACTGGCGGTCAAGTGGAGGGTCGCGCCGGGGTCGGTCTATTACCACGCGTGCCGGGACGGCTGGACCAAGAAGACCAATGGCGACGATCGGGCGCGGGCCCATGCGCGAGAGGTCGAGGCCGCCGAGGCCGTGCGGGCCGAGCGGCCGCGGGCGGACCAGAGGGCGCTGAAAAGCCTGTTCGCGCCTGCGCGGGCCGACGATCCCGACGCCGGCGATCCGGCGGCGCTGGCGAGGGTCGCAACACTGGCCTCGGGCCGGGCCATGACCGGGCGGCTGTGGGCCGAGGCGAGGGCGCTGGCGGGACTGGCCGAGAGCTATGCGCGGCTGGCGGAACGGGGGCGTGCGGCGGCCGAAGGCTGGGGGCAGGAGCCGAGCGAGGCGGAGTTCGAGGCGGTTCGCCGCAAGGTGCTGGGGGCGGACTGGAAGCCCGGCGGGGAGGTTGGAGGCGAGGGGCCGGGGGCGTAGCCGGCGCCCCTCCGCCACGCTGCGCGCGGTCCCCCTCCCCATCGCTTCGCGAAAAGGGAAGAGACTGTGTGGCGGCGGCCCCCTCCACCACGCTGCGCGTGGTCCCCCTCCCCCACAAGGGGGGAGGAGACGTCGAGGCCCCTAGTCGTGCCCGTGGCCGTCGGTTTCCGTTTCGGCGGCGCCCGCTGACCAGCCTTCGCCACCGGTCTCCGCGAACCAGAACGGCGCCCGGGGCTTCTGGCGCGGGGCCACCTCGTTCATGCCCGTGTCGTACACCCGGCCGTTGGCGATGGTGTAGGCGATCGAGGTGGTGTCGCGGATGTTCTCCAGCGGATTGCGGTCCAGCACCACCATGTCGGCCAGCTTGCCGACCTCCAGCGAGCCCAGGTCGCGGTCCAGACCCAGGGAGCGGGCGCCGTTCAGGGTGCCGGCGCGGATCACGTCCAGTGGGGCCATGCCGCCCTGGGCCAGGCTCCACAGCTCCCAGTGGGCGGCCAGACCCTCGCGCTGGCCGTGGGCGCCGATGGAGACGCTGACGCCCTGTTGCGACAGGCGCGTCGCCTCGCGCGCGATGGAGATGTGGTTCCACTCGTTCTCCGGCAGGGTCACCGGGCGGCGGGCGCGGGAGTCGAGGATGCGGCGCGGGACGTACTGGGTCAGGATCGGGTGGTTCCAGACCTGGCTCTCCTGGTACCAGTAGTTTTCGCCATAGCTGCCGCCATAGGCCACGACCAGGGTCGGGTTGTAGGCCACGCCCGTCTGGCGCCACAGCTGGTGGACGTCGTCGTACAGGACGGCCAGCGGGATCGAATGCTCGATGGTGGTGTGGCCGTCGACGATCATCGACATATTGTGCTGGAACAGCGAGCCGCCCTCGGGGACGACCATCATGTTCAGCTGGCGCGCCGCCTCGATGATCTGCTGGCGCTGGTCGCGGCGCGGCTGGTTGTAGCTCTTGACGCTCCAGGCGCCCGCCGCCTGCATGCGGCGCAGCGTCGACAGGGCGTCGTCGAGACTGTCGATCTTGGCGGTCCCGGCGCTGGTCGCCCCGTACAGGATGGAGCCGGTGGAGAAGATGCGCGGGGCGACCACGCGGCCGGCGCGGGCCAGCTCGCTGTGGGCGAAGATCTCGCTGGTGTCGCTGGACGGGTTGTGGATCGTGGTCACGCCGAAGGCCAGCGAGGCGTAGTCGACCCAGCTCTGCTCCGGGATGATCTCGTCCGACCCCATGGCGCCGTGCCAGTGGGCGTCGACCAGGCCGGGCATGATGGTCTTGCCGGCCATGTCCATGACCGGGACGCCGGCGGGGACGGGGGTGGTCGCGGCCGGGCCGATGGCCTCGATGCGGTTTCCGTCGACGATGACGACGCCGTTCTCGATCACCTCGGCGCCGTTCATGGTGATCAGCCGGGCGCCGGTCAGGGCCATGCGGCCCTCGGGCCGGTCGGTCACGGCGCTGAAGCCGATATTGATCCCGCGCTCGTCGGGCTTGGGCAGTTCGTCCGGGGCGCCGTCGACGAAGGCGAAGGCCTGGTTCAGGTCGCGGGTGAACAGCTCGGGCCCCTGCGACCACTGCAGGCGGCGGCTGTCGCCGGACCAGCTCAGCCATTCGCCGGAGTCGCGGGTGACCCGGGCCTGGGGCAGGGCCTTGCCGTCGGGGGCGACGGCGAACGGACGGCCGGCGGCGACGAAGGGGGCGACATAGGCGTTGAACCGCTCGGTCCAGCCGACCCAGTTTCCGTCGGGCGAGACGGCGAACTCGCTGGCCCATTCGGAGGTCAGGTGGGTGCGCTTGTCGTCGCCGTCCAGGTCGACCGAGATCAGGGCGCGCTTGTCGCCGTCGCGGCCGGTCAGGAACAGGCGGTCGCCGTCGGCGCCGAACTGCGGGCCCTCGCCGTCGTCGGTGACGTGGACCGGCTCTCCGCCCGCCGCCGGGATGCGGTAGACGCCCGGATCGCGGCTCCACAGGGCCGTGGTCAGGAAGCCGTCGCTGACGGTGCGATAGACGATGGTGCGGCCGTCGGGCGAGAAGACGGGCTCGACGTAATGGCCGGGGTGAGGGGTCACGACGCGGCCCGCGCCGCCGGACGCCGGGACCACGCGGACGGAGCCGAGGTCCTGGTCGTCCCAGGTCGTATAGACGATCGACCGGCCGTCGCGGGACCAGGACGGATAGAGTTCGAAATGGTCGCTCTGGCGCGTCAGCCGGCGCGGCGTGCCGGTCGGCAGGTCGCGGATCCACAGATTGCCCAGGGCCTCGAACACCACCTTCGTGCCGTCCGGCGAGGGGCGGGCCCAGCGGATCATCCTGACGTCGAAGCGGTCGGGCGCGACCTCGACGGGGAAGCGGACGGCGTCCTGCACCCGGCGGGTGTCGGCGACATGGAAGGGGATGTCGGTGACGGCCTGCGAGGCCACGTCGACGCGCTGGATGCGGCCGTCGGCCCAGAAGACGATCGACCGGTTGTCGGGCGTCCAGCTGATCGCCGGATAGACGCCGTGGACGGCCCAGGTCTCCTGCATGTCGCGGTCGAGGCCGGAGAAGACCGGGGTTTCACGGCCGGACTCGATGTCCATGACATAGAGGGTGGACTGGTAGCGAACGCGCCGGATGAAGGCCAGGGACTTGCCGTCGGGCGAGGGCGTCGGCCGGATCGAGCCGCCGGGGCCGGTGACATAGGGATCGATCTCGCCGGTCTCGCGGTCGAGGCGGCGGATGATGTAGATCTGGCCGTTGACGTCCTTGGAGTATTCGAACGTCGTACCGGGCGTGGCGTCGTCGCTGAAATACAGATAACGGCCGTCGGGCGAGAAGGCGGGCTCGCCCGTGTCCTTCTGCTGGGTGCGGCGCTCGGTCATCTGCACCCCGCCGCCGCCCGAGCGGTGGTACATCCACAGCTCGCCGGCTCCCAGGGACCGGGCCGAGGTGAAATGCTTGCGCGCCACGATGAACTGGCCGTCGGGGGTCCAGTCCGGCTGGTTCAGCAGGCGGAAGGTCTCCTTCGACACCTGCGTCGGGTTGGCGCCGTCGGCGTCCATGATCCAGATGTTGTCGCCGCCGCCGCGGTCCGAGGTGAAGGCGATATGGCGGCCGTCGGGCGACCATTTCGGCTGCATCTCCCAGGCCACGCCGCTGGCGATGGCGCGCGCCTCGCCGCCGGCGACCGGCATGACGTAGATGTCGCCCAGCAGGTCGAAGACGAGGGTCTGGCCGTCGGGGCTGACGTCCAGCGACATCCAGGTGCCGCGGGTGACGTCGATGGGAATGTCGCGCGAGGGTCCGGGCGGGTTCTGCACGTCCCATTTGGGCGTCTCGTCCGGAGCGGCCGCGGGAGCGGCGGCCGCTCCCTCCTGCGCCGCGACGGGAGCGGGAGCCGGCGCCGGGACCGGCGGCGAGGCCAGCGGCGAGACCGGCTCGGGCGTCTGGGCCGCGACCGGGCAGGCGAACGCCATCAGGGCGACCGTGGTCAGAAAAGCGCGTTTCATGGTTTCATGCCCCAACACCGGACGTCTGAACCGCGCCCCTAGGCGCCGCGTCCCTGTCGGGCGGCAACAGAGCATTCCCCGGTGGGCGAAGTCCAGCCGCGCCCCCGCCGGCCGGGCGGTTCCGGAGCGTGAATTCTTTGTCATGCGGCGACAGGTTGTGGACGTCCTCCGCCTGAGTCATGGTCCGCGCGGAATTCAGGCGGGGGAGCCAACGAATGCGTATCCACATGATGCTGGCCGGGGTTGCGGCCGCGGCCCTGGTGGCGTTTCCGGCCATGGCCGAGGACGGCCAGTATGGCGAACAGCTGAACCGCATCGTCACCGAGGCCGCCGCCGGAACCTGTCTGGAGACGCTGATGGCCCAGTCCCTGCTGGACGCCTGCAACGGCCAGATCCAGGGCATGGCCCCGGCGCTGAGCGCCCTTGGGACGATCGAAACCATGACCTTCGTCAGCGCCCAGGACACTCCGGAAGGCCGGGTCGAGAGCTGGAGCGTGAAATACACGGGCGGCCGGACCCTGACCTGGGTCATCGGCCAGATGCAGGACGGCAAGTTCAGCACCGTCGGCGTCACGGGCTAGCGAATGACCCTTCTGCCGGGCCTCCTCCTCGCCGGACTGATCGCCGCCCAGTCAGCGGGTTCGCAGACGCCGCCGATCTTCCAGCCCGGCGCCCCCGGCGCCGCGTCGCGGGTCATCACCCCCGGCGAGGCGGTGGCGCTCAGCCGCTCGACCTTCACCGGCGACGACGTCGCCTTCATGCAGCATATGATCGTCCACCACGCCCAAGCCGTGGAGATGGTCGAACTCCTCCAGACCCGCGCCGCCAGCCCCGCCGTCCGGCTGATGGGCCGGCGCATCGCCCTGAGCCAGCAGGCCGAGATGGACATCATGCGCGACTGGTTGAGCCAGCGCGGCCAGCCGCTGGAGATGCCCGGCATGTCCCACGCCGGCATGGATCATTCCGCCCACGCCGGCCACGCTCCCGCCCGGGCCATGCCCGCCAGCGACACGCCGGTCATGCCCGGCATGCTGTCCCCGGCGCAGATGCAGACCCTCGCCGCCGCCACCGGCCCCGCCTTCGACCGCCTGTTCCTCACCGGCATGATCCAGCACCACCAGGGTGCGCTCGACATGGTCGACGCCCTGCTGGCCACGGACGGCGCGGCCGAGGACACCCTGCTGTCCGACTTCACCAACTCCGTCGTCTCCGACCAGTCGGCGGAGATCCTGCGCATGCAATCCATCCTGTCAGACCTCTGAACCCGCACCCCAAGGACCGGCCATGAACGTTCGCAGAACCCTGCTTTCCACCGCCGCCGCCCTCGGCGTGCTGACCGGCGCCGGACTGGCCCCCACCCTGGCCTCGGCCCAGGCGCCCGCCGCCCAGGTCATCGCCGCCGACGCCCGCACCGGTCTTTCCGGCGGCCTGCACGACGCCGGTCAGGCGGCCTCCGGCATGGCGCTGGAGTATTCGGTCCCGCCGCCCCCCGGCTTCTTCGATCCCGACGCCCTGTTCGCCCCGCCGCGCAACCAGGCCGAGGCCGAGGCCTTCCAGGCGCGTATGCGGGCCAATCCGAAATACGGTCCCCTGGCCCTGGCCAACACCGACATGGCCATGTCGGACGGCAAGTTGTTCCTCGGCAATTTCAACGGCTTCAACGCCTATGACGTGACCGACGGCGCCCCGCGTCTGGTCATGTCCGTGGTCTGCCCCGGCGGTCAGGGCGACGTCTCCGTCCACGGAAACCTGCTGTTCATGTCGGTGGAAGAGAACCGCGCCCGCCTCGACTGCGGCACGACCGCCGCGACGGGCGAGGTCAACGCCGAGCGCTTCCGCGGCGTCCGCATCTTCGACATCAGCGACCTGAACGCCCCGCGCCAGATCGCCGCCGTCCAGACCTGCCGCGGCTCGCACACCCACACCCTGGTGCCCGACCCGGCCGATCCGCGCAGCCTCTACATCTACAACTCCGGCACCTCGAACGTCCGCAAGACCGAGGAGCTGTCCATCTGCACCGACGGCCAGCCGGACCAGAACCCCGAAACCGCCCTGTTCTCGATCGACGTCATCAAGGTGAACCTCGACCGGCCCCAGGACGCCGCCATCGTCAACCGCCCGCGCATCTTCGCCGACAGCGTCACCGGCCGCGTCGCCGGCCTGTGGCGTGGCGGCCGCGCCGGCATCGCCAGCCAGAACACCAGCCAGACCAACCAGTGCCACGACATCACCGTCTATCCCGACATCGGCCTGGCCGCCGGGGCCTGCAGCGGCAACGGCATCCTGCTCGACATCTCGGACCCGCAAAACCCGACCCGGGTGTCCGACATCTTCGACCCCGACATGGCCTACTGGCACTCGGCCACCTTCAACAACGCCGGCGACAAGGTCGTCTTCACCGATGAGTGGGGCGGCGGCATCGGCGCGCGCTGCCGGGCCGAGGATCCCTCGACCTGGGGCGCCAACATGGTCGCCACGATCGAGAATCGCACCCTGCGCGGCCGCGCCTTCCACAAACTGCCCTCGGCCCAGCCCGACGACCAGAACTGCGTCGCCCACAACGGCATGATCATCCCCGTCCCCGGCCGCGACCTGATGGTCCAGGCCTGGTATCAGGGCGGCGTCTCGGTCATGGACTTCACCGACCCGACGAAGCCGTTCGAGATCGCGTATTTCGATCGCGGTCCGGTCGAAACGGGCAAGCTGTTCGTCGCCGGTTCATGGTCGGCCTACTGGCTCAACGGCCGCATCTGGTCCAGCGAGATCGCCCGCGGTCTCGACGTGCTGAAACTGGTCCCCGGCCCCAACCTGTCGGCGGCCGAGATCGCCGCGGCCGAAAGCGTCCGGGCCGACACGATCAACCCCCAGACCCAGATGCGCGTCAGCTGGCCCGACAGCCCCGAGGTCGCCCAGGCCTACCTCGACCAGATCGCCCGCTCACCCGCCGCCGACGCCGCCCTGACGGCGCAGGTCCAGGCGGGCGTCGACCAGTGGCGTCAGAGCGCCGGGGCCCGTCAGGGTTCCGCCGAACTGGCCGCGGCCCTCACGGCGGCGGCGGAAAAGGCGACCGGCGCCGACAAGGGCCGGATGACGGCGCTGGCGGGGATGTTCGGAAGGCGGGCGGGATAGGGGGCTTCGCCCTGCCAGCGGTTTTCCATCGCCGGCGTGGGCGAGGGGCCAGGCCCACCCCCTTGTCCGTGCATCCCGTCCCTCATCCGTGCATCCCCGCGAAGGCGGGGACCCAGGCTTTGGCCCCACCGCCGGTGTCGGACTGAGCGCCGGTGCTGTCCGCCAGTCTGGTCGCCTCTCAAACCTGGGTCCCCGCCTTCGCGGGGATGCACGGGTCTTTTCGAGCGCGAAAGGTTCGCCGTGAGACAGACGATCTCGCGCTGTTGAACAGCTGATATCGCGGCTCTGCGGACGCTCAGACTGCGAGGCCTGCCCCGGAGCGCCACGACGAACGGCGTCGGGTGAGCGCGGCCAACGGAACAGCGTCCGGTCGCGGACGTTCTGACCCGGAACCGAAAGAGCGTCCCATGTACAAGCTTGCCCCGATCACCACGGCCCTCGTCCTCGCCCTGGCCGCCCCGACGGTCGTTCTGGCGGACCCCGGCAATGGCAAGGGCGGCGACGACAGACAGGAACGCGGAAATCGCGGCGGCGATGACGACCGCGGCGGGGGCCAGGGGCGCGGCGCCGGGCGGGACGACGACCGCCGCGCCGATCGGGCCGGGGGCCGGACCGAAACGCGGATCGTCGAGGCCGTGCGCGGCCGCAGCAGCGAACGCGGCGATGACGCCCGCCGCTCCGGCGACCGCCGCCCCGACGCCCCGCGTGATGTGCGCCGCGCCCTCGAGCGTCAGGTCTTGCAGACCCGTGACGGCCGTCCCGTGGTCTATTTCAACCGCGACGACGACCGCGGTCTGATCGCCGGCTGCCCGCCCGGACTGGCGAAGAAGGACAACGGATGCCTGCCGCCGGGACAGGCGCGCCGGATCGCCGCCGCCGCCGCCGGGGCCGACCGCTATGAGTCGCTGTGGCGCCGGACGGGGGACGAGTCCCGCTACCGCTATGAGGACGGCTATCTGTACCGGATGAATCCGCAGGGCTCGCTGCTGGGCTATCTGCCCGTGCTGGGCGGGGCGCTGTCGCCCGGCGCCGCCTGGCCGTCGCAATACGCCTACCAGCCGGCGCCCGACTACTATTCCAGCTATTTCGGCCTGCCGCAGAACCAGGACTATCGCTACGCCGACGGCGCCCTGTACGGCGTGGATCCGAAGACGCAGATGATCAGCCAGGTCGCGGCCCTGCTGACCGGCCAGAACCTCAGCGTCGGCCAGCCCCTGCCCGAGGGCTATGACATCTACAATGTGCCCACGGCTTACCGCGAACGGTACGCCGACAGCGCCGACGCCCTGTATCGTTACAACGACGGCTATGTGTATCAGGCCGATCCCAGGACCCAGCTGGTGACCGCCGTCATCCAGCTGCTGACCTGATCCGGAGTCGACAGGGACCATGATGATGAGATCGACGATGCGCCGGGCGCTCGCGCCCCTCGCCCTGATGCTGCTGGCCGCCTGCGGCGACGGCGTCGGCAAGGCGGGAGAAGCGGCCGCGCCCTCGAACCGGACCATCGCGGCGACGCTGAAGGACGACCGGTCGTTCGCCATGCTGGAGCGGGTGCTGGACAACGCCGCCCTCGGCGACGTGCTGGCGGGCAAGGGCCCCTATACGGTGTTCGCCCCCTCGGACGCGGCCTTCGCCGCCGCGGCCGGCGACCTCGGCGACGAAGCGATGAAGGCCCAGGGCGCCGCCATGCTGCGGGCCCATATCGTGCCCGGCGCCCTGACCCGCGCCGACATCGTCGCCGCCATCGAGCGCAACGGCTCGGGCGCGGCCGAGATGCGCACCATGGCCAACAGCCTGCTGACCTTCACCAAGGAGGGCGACGCCGTGATCGTCTCGGGCGACAACGGCGCCCGCGCGCGCCTGACCGCCGCCGAGACCGTGGCCTCCAACGGGGTGGTGCAGCCGGTCGACGCCCTGCTGGTGCGAACGACGGCGGCGCCCGCCGCGGACTAGCCGGCATTGACCCGGCGCGCCACCGGGGCGACAGGTGCGGTCGCCCCAACCGAGGATCCCCGCCATGCCCGCTGAAGGAAAGGCCCCCCGCCTCGCCGTGCTGATCGACGCCGAGAACGCCTCGGCGCGGATCGCCGAGGCGCTGTTCACCGAGATCGCCACCCTGGGCGAGGCCTCGGCGCGGCGCATCTATGGCGATTTCGCCAGCGCCCAGATCGCCGGCTGGACCCGGGTGCTGGCCCGGTTCGCCATCCAGCCGCAGCAGAATTTCGCCAACACCAAGGGCAAGAACTCGGGCGACATCGCCCTGGTCATCGACGCCATGGACCTGCTGCACTCGGGCCGGTTCGACGGCTTCTGCCTGGTCTCGTCGGACGCCGACTTCACCCGGCTGGCGTCGCGCATTCGCGAGGAGGGCGTCGACGTCTTCGGCTTCGGCGAGCAGAAGACGCCCGAAAGCTTCCGTCAGGCCTGCACCCGCTTCATCTACACCGAGAACCTCAGCGCGCCGGCGGCGGCGGACGCGGCGCCCGTCGCCTCGGGGCGGCGGACGGCCGGGACAGGGACCGGCGCGGCTCCGGCTGCGGCCCCGGCGCCCGGCAAGCGCAAGCCGGTCGAGGCGGCCCGGCTGATCGCCACGGTCATCGCCGACATGGACGAGGACGGCGACGGATGGGTCACGGTCAGCGGCCTCGGCGACCGGCTGCGCAACGCCTATCCCGACTTCGACCAGCGGACCTACGGCTTCGCCAAGCTGTCGGACCTGATCCGGGGCACCGGCCGTTTCGAGGTCCAGACCGGCGCCGCCGGCGGGGCCATGCGCATTCGCGACAAGGCCTGACGGGAGGCGCCTGTCGGGTCAGCGCGCGCCCAGCAGGTCGGACCAGCGCCAGTCGCCGCCGCCCAGGGCCAGCCGCGGCGCGTCCGGCCCGTCGGCGAAGGCGATGACGGCGAGGCCGCGCACCGCCTGGGCCCGGCATTCGCGCGGAGCGAAGGCGACCTCCAGGGCGATGGCCTGGCGCACCCCGGCCAGACCCTTGCCCGCCTGGCCCGGATCCTGGATCCAGTCGCCGTCCCAGACCAGGATGGCGCGGCCGCGGGCGGGCATGGCGGCGTGGGCCCGGCCGACGGCGGCCCGCACCTCGGGATCGGC
>Ga0265296_1000582_pt1 | contig 52059 bp, 66 predicted proteins | sample MunlanPumphouse1_FD_189073 | JGI IMG/M metagenome (GOLD analysis project Ga0265296, IMG submission 189073) | Groundwater microbial communities from a municipal landfill in Southern Ontario, Canada - Pumphouse #1 | ecosystem: Environmental > Aquatic > Deep subsurface > Groundwater | place...
CCCCTCTTGAAAAAAGCAGAGAAGCCCCTTCTCGAAATTTTAAAGGGGGACCCCTCCTGGAATTTTTCCGGCCGGACCCCTGCCCCCTCTCCAAAATCCGCGAACCGATCAACCATGCCCCCTCATTTTTTAAGAACAGGGACGCGCTAAAAAAAAGAGATGGGATTGTACGGTCCAAAAAAACAAGAACACCTTGGGAATCAGGCAAGGCTCTCAAAGAAGACCGGCCAGAACGGATCCTGATCCGGTATTGCGAGGGGGACTGTTGTCCCGTCCACGCGTTTCATAGCCCGTACGGATTTGTCACCGGTAACGGTGCCGATGACGGATGAACTGATTCCTGTCCCGGCGAGTGCTGCCATAATTTTTCCCGCATATGCCGGATCTGCCGTGATGAGGAGCGAGCCTTCGGCGATTGCCGCAACCGGGTCGATGCCGAAGGTCTCGCAGACCATCCGCACTTCTTCGGGATAGATAAACAGGGATTCGTCGATCTCCATCCCCACACCGCTGGCATCCGCGATCTCGAAGAGACCCCCGATAACGCCCCCCTCTGTTGCGTCGTGCATCGCGGTGACCCCTCCCTGGGCCATAGCCGTGAGGGCATCCGTAACTACGCTCATCTGCCGGCAGAGTGCTTTTGCCTTGTCGATCAGTTCTTCGGGGTATTTCCCGCGCAGGTCCGCTTCGCGCAGGACCGAGAGGATACCTGCGGTCTCGATGGCCGGACCCTTGGTGAGGATGACCACGTTCCCCGGCGTTGCCCCGGCGGGCGTGATATATGCGTCCTTATCCGCAATCGCAAAGACGGTGATTCCGCCGATAGTCGGTGAAGTGAACCCCGGGTAGTAGCCCGTGTGGCCCCCGACAATGGCGATGCCGAGATCCACTGCGGTCGTGTGGATCGAATCGACCACCGTCCTGAAATCCTGGTCGCTCGTCTCCGGCGGGAGGAGGAGCGAATACGTCATGTACTGGGGTTTTACCCCCATTACCGCCACATCGCTTGCACCGATATGCACCGTATACCAGCCGAACATTTCAAGCGGCTGTTTCGGGACGGCGAAGATGGGGTCTTCTGCAATAATCAGGACTTTCCCGTTGCCGATGTCTACAACACCTGCATCGATCCCCGTCCGTGGGGGTACGATAACGGAGGGGTCGGCTTTTCCCAGCCGGTGGAGGAGGAACTCGGAAAAAAGGGTATAATCGATCTTCCCGATCTTTGGTTTACCTGCGGTCATGGTACAATCCCGCTATCGTGCAGATCCGGCCGGCAACTTCCAGCGGGTCTTTTCCGAGCAGCACGGAAACGGGCTCCTTGCCTATCGCGCCGGTCTCGTAACAGATTACGGGAGGCGTTCCCCCGCAAGCCCGCACGGCTTCCTGCACTTTCCACGGCATGGAGGCGCCTTCGGCTTCCTTGATCTCCTCCGGCTCGTTCCTCCGGTCGATGACGGAAAATCCCCAGCCGTTTGACCTGCAATAGTTTTCCAGCCACCGGGCAAGGTCCGGCGTGCTGGCAAAGTCGATCCCGGCCCGGATGGCAGGGTCGTATTTCTGCACCTCGATTATGAGGCGGGCCATATGGCTCGATGCACCTAAGCGGGGTCTCCCGGCAGCGCGGGGCATCCGGTTCACGACCGTTATCCTGCCATCAATGGCAAGCACGTCATCGCGGGTTCCCGCGTTTTTCCGTGCGAAGACAAGATTCGATCTCACCTCCGGGATGATGGCGGCAAACTCGGAACAGTGTTCGATCTGTTCGAGCGCCATGGAGATCATCCCGTGCATTTCGATTAGTTCCTGGTCAGTCATGGTTGATTTTCCTGGTTGCCCGGCAACTCCCGGTCAGAGTGCAAGCATCCGTTCAATAGCCGTTCGTGCTCTCGCCGCAACATCTTCCGGTACCGTGATCCGGGGCCGGAGGGTGAGAAGCGCATCCCGCACCATTGACAGGTCGGTTTTTTTCATGTTCCGGCAGACAGCGCCTTCCGACAATGGATAACACCGCTTGCCCGGGCATTCCCGGTTCAGCCGGTGCAGGATCCCGACTTCGGTCCCGATGATGAAATCCGTCTCCTTTGCCGCGCAGACGTGTCTGATGATCCCCGACGTGCTTGATACGATATCGGCAAGGTCGATGACTTCCGGGCGGCACTCGGGGTGCACGAGGACCTGCGCCCCCGGGTGGGCCGTCTTTGCATCCTGCACCATTGCAGGGGTAATCCGGTCGTGCACGATACAGAAGCCCTCCCACGGCAGGATCTTCTTCTCCGAAAACCGCTGGGCATACCGGCCAAGGTTCCGGTCGGGCACGAAGATGATGGTGTCCTCCTTCACGGAGCCCACGACCTTTACTGCGTTTGACGACGTGCAGCAGATGTCGCTCTCGGCCTTGACCTCTGCGGAGGTGTTAACGTAGCAGACAACGGCGGCATCCGGGTAGCGCGATTTTGCGAGCCGGAGTTCGCTGGCAGAGATCATCTGTGCCATCGGGCAGCAGGCATGCTCCGCAGGCAGAAGGACGGTCTTGTCCGGTGAAAGGATCGCGGCAGTCTCGGCCATGAAATCCACGCCGCAGAAGACGATCACGTCCCCGTCCATGGACGCGGCAGCGCGGGAGAGCTCAAGGGAATCCCCGGTGATATCTGCAATGTCCTGGACTTCGGGAACCTGGTAATTGTGTGCAAGGATGATCGCGCTGTGCTCCTTTTTGAGCCTCTGGATCTCCTGCATGATACTGCCTGTGTCCTGCATGCCGCAAACTCCTGTATCCAGTTTAACATCCCGTTTTTATCAAACCGCCGATGGATCTCTTCCCGGGCCGCATATTTTCCCGGGGACTTCCCGCAGGAATAATTGCAGAATAGTGTATTCTTATAGTAATTCGCGATTGTGATTTGACCCCGGGGTGGCGATCCTGTTGGCCGGACGAGCGTTCCGGTGTGGAATCCGTTACCCGGATGTTTAAGAAACCAGCCTGCACAGGTACTAGTATCTCATGAAACTCATCCTTCCCGACCGCTCAGCCCGGGTTCTCGACATCCCCCCGTCTCCCCTTGAAGCGATCCTGCTTGGCGAGGGCATCAACCCCCTGGAGGTTATCGCGTCGCGGAACGGGATCCTGATCACCGAGGATACGGTTGTCGGGACCGAAGACGAGATCCGGCTTCTCCAGATTGCCCACGGGGGCTGATGGATGGACCCGGGACCTGTCCGGCCGGAGGTGCCGCGCTGCTCGCTCTGCCCGGCTCCCGCAGTCCTCTTCCAGCGGCAGACCGGGCTGTACCTGTGCGGCATCCACGCAACTGCCGATATCTGCGACCGGGTGGCCGCGACAATACGGGAAGAGTCGATGATCGCACCCGGTGACCGCGTAGCCGTTGCGCTGAGCGGGGGAAAGGACAGCACCGCGCTCCTGATGATCTTAAGCCGGCTGCTACCCTCGTGGGAGGGAGTCAGTCTCGTTGCCATAACAATCGATGAAGGGATAGCCGGTTACCGCGATGACACCGTCCGATCCGCCGAACGGCTCGTGCAGTCTCTCGGGGTTGAACATCACAGCATCGCGTTTGCGGACCTGTTTGGCGATACGCTCGACGAGCTCCTCAAAGGCCGGGAGAAAGAGGCCTGCACGGTCTGCGGCATCCTGCGGAAAAAAGCGCTTATCGTGGCAGCGGAAGAGGCAGGAGCAACAAAACTTGCCACCGGCCACAACCTCGATGACGAGGCCCAGTCAGTCCTGATGAACGTGCTCCGGGGGGATCTGCCCCGCCTTGTCCGGAACACCGGTGCCCCATCATCCGGCCAGTTCCTCCCGAGGATCAAACCTCTCATGAGGATTGCTGAAAAAGAGATCGCAACCTGGCTCCTCGTGAACAATGCCTGGACCGACCTTCCCGAGTGCCCGTACGCCCGGCATGCCCTGCGGAGGGAGGTGCGGTCCCTGCTCTCCTCGCTCGAATACCGCCATCCCGGGACCATGCAGCACCTCATGGAGAGCAAGAAGAAAATCGAAACATATTGTGCGGGCTCTTTTGTGGAGGAACCGATCCGGCGCTGCCGGGCCTGCGGGGACCCATGCAGCGGCGAACTCTGCCAGCTCTGCCAGCTGAAAAAAACGTTTGGCCGGTAGCCTTCAGGAAGGTGTCCCGGACGGGGAGACCCGATCCGGGTGCGTATAGACATTCATCTTCCCGCCCCGGGCAAATCCCACAACCGTCAGCCCGGTCTTTTCTGCGGTCTCCACGGCAAGCGTGGTAGTTGCTCCCCGCGAGACGATGATCGGGATATTCGCGATCAGGCATTTCCTCACCATTTCGGATGAGATGCGTCCCGAGACGATCACGTACGTCTTCGAGAGATCGATCTTGTTCCGGAGACCGAAGCCTATCACCCGGTCGAGGGCATTGTGCCGTCCGATATCCTCGGATACGGCAAGGATCTTCTCCCCGTCCAGGAGGGCGACAATATGGATCCCCCCGGTGATCCGGTGGAGCTCGGAGTTGAGGACGGCTTTTGCGGCATTCCAGATTGCCTCAGTGGTCACGTGGTAATCCGACTGGATCTTCGGGAGTTTCTCCGTGTCGATGAACGAGGTACTGCCACCGCACCCGGACAGGATGGTCTTTTTCGGGCCAAGCACCTTGAAGAGGTTGGTCGTGATCACGCTCAAACGGTTCTTCTCGATCTTGATCGATTCGATCTCGTCGATCCCCTTGATGATCTGTTCGGTGAAGAGGTAGCCGGTGACGAACTCTTCGAGCATCACCGGGCTCATCATCGCGGTCATGGCGTGGCGCCCGTTGACAAACAGCGCGAGCGGGACTTCCTCGATCACCTCGTGCAGGTGGTCTTCGCATTTCTCCCCGTCAATCCGTTTGCAGGGTAATTTCCGGTACATTCATCATCTCCATATATCCGGCGCACTACCGGCGCCGGTCGGGATCGCGATCGTCCGCAGGTATGAGCACCTCATCCATGCTCCCGCTGCGGTATCCTTCGAGATCGAGCGTGACATACGTAAACCCGATCCGTTTGAATTCCTGTATCACCGCTGCCTGGTGCGCGAGGAGATTCTCCCGCTCATCATTATGCACTTCGATCCGGGCAACCGTGCCGTGCAGCCGCACACGCACCTGGGAGATCCCAAGATCCGAGAGGTATGCCTCGGCCTCCTCGATCATGCCCAGTTTTTCCCGGGTGATCGAATCGCCATAGGGAATGCGGGACGAGAGGCAGGCGGCTGACGGTTTCTGCCAGACCGGAAGGCCCCGCTCCCGGGCAATGGTGCGGATGTCCTGTTTGGTCATCTCCGCATCGATGAACGGATGGAGGATGCCCTCCTCGGTGGAGGCCTGGAGCCCCGGGCGGTGCTCGCCCAGGTCCGAGACATTGATGCCATCGGCAATACAGGCAAGACCCAGTTCCTCTGCCCGTGTCCTGAGATACACCGATGAGATCTTCTTGCAGTGATAACAGCGGTTGGCCGGGTTGCTGCAGAACTCTTCGTCATCCAGCTGGGGCACGCTGATAATGTCGAGCGTAAGCGCGAGATCGGCTGCGATCTTCTTCGCGTCCTCCACCGCAGCTCTCGGTACCACCGGGCTGTCCAGGAATACGCAGTGCGTTTTGTCGCCAAGGACCTCGCGGGCTACATCGGCGAGCAGCGAGCTGTCGACGCCCCCCGAGAACGCGACCAGCATGGATCCCCTGCCGGCAATTATTTCCTTTAACCGCTGGTGTTTGTCGTTGGGAGTCATGATGCGTCTCGCAGGAAGGAATAGATGGTTGGGACAAAAGCCTGATCTTTAAAAAAAATCAGGAACCGCACCTTTCGGCATCCGTGGGCCCGGGGCACTGGTTCTCGTCGCCTTCGCGCAGCTGGCGGCAGATATCGCAGGTGCGCTTTACGAGGTTGATATCTTTCTTGTCTTTGAGATCCTTTGCAAGCAGTTCTATCGAGTGCTTGACATCGTTTTCGAATTCTATGCGGTACCCGCGCTTTCCCGAGAGATACTGGGAGACTGCGGACGGGGCAATCTCCAGCATCCGGGATGCCTCTACCTGGGAGACGCCGCACCTGACCAGTTCAACTGCAATCGCTGCCCGGATTGCGGGCAGGACATCCCATACGATCTTCTGGCATGGAGCTTCCATCACATCACAACCTTTATGTTGTCACAATCGTGACATAATAGATTGTATTCACAATTGTGAATTGGGTGTATCAGCACATATATCTTCTCCTCTGTGACGGTATTTCCGGGCGGTCATGCCATCCCGGATGGGAAGGAAAGAATAATCAGACGACCAGCGCACATATTCAGATATACGGTGAAACATGGGAGAGAAACACATCATCTACATGGACCACTCCGCAACCACCCCCACCCGGCGGGACGTGCTGGATGCGATGATCCCCTATTATACCGAACACTTCGGCAACCCCTCATCCATTTACGGCATAGCACGCGAATCCAAGGTGGCAATCGACACCGCCCGGGCACAGGTGGCAAAAGCGCTCGGAGCCGAGCCCGACGAGATCTATTTCACCTCCGGCGGCAGCGAATCCGACAACTGGGCGATCAAAGGTATCGCATACGCGAACCGGAAGAAGGGCAACCACATCATCACCTCGAAGATCGAGCACCATGCCGTGATCCATACCTTCGAGTACCTCGAGCGGGAAGGATTTACCGTCACCTATCTCCCGGTCGACAAGTACGGGCTTGTCGATCCTGCCGAACTTGAGAAGGCGATCACCGACAAGACAATTCTTGTCTCGATCATGTACGCCAACAACGAGATCGGCACCATCGAGCCCATCCCGGAACTGGCAGCCATTGCAAAGAAGCACAAGGTGTACTTCCATTCCGATGCTGTCCAGACAATAGGTAACGTGCCAATCGACGTGAATGCGCAGGGTATCGATCTCCTCTCCCTCTCGGCCCACAAGTTCTACGGTCCCAAGGGCATCGGCGTCCTCTACATCCGGAAAGGGGTTAAGATCGATAACCTGATCCATGGTGGCGGTCAGGAGCGGCGGCGCCGGGCCGGGACCGAGAACATTGCCGGCATCGTCGGCCTCGGGAAGGCCATTGAGCTTGCCACGGCCGATATCGAAGGCCACAACCGGAAGATCCGGGCCATGACAGACCGGCTGCGGACCGGGATTCTTGCAACGATCCCGAATGCGTACTTAAACGGCCACCCCGAGAAACGGTTGCCCGGCAATATCAACATCAGTTTCGAGTTTATTGAGGGTGAGTCCATGCTCCTCTGGCTGGATGACGAGGGCATCTGCGCCTCCACGGGAAGTGCCTGCACCTCGGGATCGCTCGAACCCTCCCACGTGCTCCTTGCAACCGGTCTCCCGGTCGAGATCTCCCACGGGTCGCTCCGGCTGACCCTCGGGGACAGCAATACGGACGCGGACGTGGATTTCGTGCTTGAGGCACTACCCAAGATTGTATTACGGCTGAGGGAGATGTCTCCCTTATATACGAAAAAGGAAGGTGGCTGCAATGTACAGTGACAAGGTCATGGACCATTTCAAGAACCCGCGCAACGTGGGCGAGATGGAGGATGCCAATGGTGTCGGCGAGGTCGGGAACCCGGTCTGCGGGGATATCATGAAGATCTTCCTGAAGATCAGGGATAATGTCGTGACTGACGCCAAGTTCAAGACGTTCGGCTGCGGTGCCGCGATTGCATCGAGCTCAATGGCAACCGAGCTTGTCCGGGGAAAGACCCTGGAAGAGGCCTGGGAAGTATCCAACAAGGCAGTGGCAGAAGCGCTCGAAGGCCTGCCCCCGATAAAGATGCACTGTTCGGTGCTCGCAGAGGAAGGCATCCACAAGGCCATCAACGATTACCGGAAAAAACAGGGCCTGCCCGAGTGGGAAGAGAAAAATCCCCACTCCCACGATGAGCATGAAGAAGGCCTTACCTGCCAGCACTAGGAACGGCTGCATCTTTACCCGGGACCAGGTGAACAATGTTATCGGAACGCGAACTCGAACGGTATAAGCGGCAGATCCTGCTCTTTGGCGGGGAAGGCCAGGAAAAACTGAAAAAGGCCCATATATTCGTTGCCGGTGCCGGGGGTCTTGGATCCCCCATCTCCATTTACCTCGCTGTTGCAGGGATTGGAACGATCACGATTGTCGATATGGACACGGTCGACCAGACCAACCTGAACCGCCAGATCCTCCACACCGACCGGGATATCGGGAAGAAGAAGACCGTGTCCGCCATTGAGAAACTGCGGGAGTACAACCCGGATATCACCATTAACGCGATCGATGCCACCATCGGCGGGGACAATGTTGCCGATCTCGTGGGGAGAGCCGATGGCATTGTCGATGCCATGGACAATTATCCCGTCCGCTACCTGCTGAACCGGACTGCGCTTGAGAAGAAGATCCCGCTCTTCCACGGGGCGATCCGGGGTCTCTATGGCCAGGCAACAACGATCATTCCCGGAAAGACACCCTGCCTTGAGTGCATCTTCCCGAAAGCTCCGCCAAAAGAGGTATTTCCCGTTGTGGGCGTGACTCCCGGGATCATCGGGACAGTCCAGGCAAACGAGGTGATCAAGTACCTCATCCAGGAAGGAACCCTCCTCACGAACCGGCTCTTCATCTGGGACGGGATGGAATCGAGGGCGGAGGAACTCTGCATCGAGAGAAACCCGGCGTGCCCGGCATGCGGTGCAGGAAAAGCAACTCCGGAGAAAACGAGGAAACCATGACAGTAAAGGTACGGTTTTTTGCCCGGTTCCGGGAACTGCTCGGGACCGATCTCATCACGAATCCCAACACGGGGACTACCCTCCTCGCGCTGGTTAAGGAGCTTGCAGGAAAGAAGAAGGAAGGCTACGATGCCATCTTTGACGAGCACGGTAATTTCCGCGAGTTTGTCATCCTGATGCGGAACGGCAAGCGGGTGGAGCTTGCCGACGCAGCAGCAGTTGCAGTTGCGGACGGGGACGAGATCGCGGTCTTCCCCCCGGTTGCCGGGGGATGAGTCAGGATCATGATCCGGATCCAGCACGAGGATGTGGATATCGGCGCGCTCATCACGGCTGCAAAGCAGCCCGGGACAGGCGCTGTTGTCGTCTTTGACGGGATTGTCCGGGATGACGGCATCACCGAGATGGAGCTTGAGGCGTACGAGGACGTTGCGGTTCCCGAAATGGAAAAGATTGCCCGGGATGCAACGGAGCAGTTCCATCTCCAGCACGTGGATATCGTCCACCGGATCGGCCGTCTTTCTGTTGGCGAGAACATCCTCATCATCGTCGTGAGTGCCGGCCACCGCCCGGATGCCTATGCCGGCTCCCGGTACATCATCGAGGAGATCAAACAGAGTGTCCCGATCTGGAAAAAAGAGCTCACCAAAGATGGCGGCCGGTGGGTGCCCGGCGAACACGGCCACGGTGCCGGAAAGCACGCATAATCTTCTTTTTACCCGGGACAGCCCGGTCATTTAAAGATCATTTCGTAAAACAAGGGGGGTCCTGTGGATGGCCCCAGGAATCCTGTTACCGTGAGTGGAGCAGCGCTTCCATGAACCGGTCGCGGATTTGCGCCGGCCCGAGCGGGATATTGGGCACATCGCTGTTGCCGGGCCGGATCCGGGCGTGAATGAATGACGGCCCACCCGTTCCCGATGCCCCGAGTGCAAATTCCAGTTCCCGGGGCTCGTGCACGGTCCAGGTCTGCTCGAAACCGGCGCCCATGGCCATCAGCCGGAGATCGGCAGTATCGCAGCCCGGTCGGGGCTGGTTACCGGTGCTGCCAAAGACACCATTGTCGAGGCCGATAATCGTGAGATTCTCCGGTGCGGCAGCAGCGGCGACCGGAAGGATGGACGATCCCAGCAGGCTCCCGTCGCCATCGATCACGATCACCCGCTTGTCGGGCCGGGCCGTGGCGATCCCAAGGCCGATCGCCGACACCTGCGTGTAGCTGCCGAGCATGTAGAAGTTCTCCGGCCGGTCTCTGGCCGCGTAGAGCTCCTTTGAAGGTACTCCAATGTTCGATACCAGGACTTCGTCCGTGATCCCGGTGGCGATCGTTTTGATCGCATCGTACCGGGTCATCACCGGTGCGTGCCAGTCCCGTTCATAACGGGTGGAAAACGGCCGGGGGTTCGCGGGCGGTGAACAGGCCGGGCTGCATGCCGTTTCCGTAAGGCAGCCCGGGGGAACCAGGATGACGTGCGGGGTCTTCCGAACGAATGCCTCGGAAACCGCCTTCCCGATAACCTCCGGCCGGTCAGGATCGGTCAGGATCGTATACGGGATTCCCGCTGCCGACAGGATCCCGGGGAGCGGGCGGTTGAACGGGATCTGGGCCGGGATCTTCTCGCCTTCCCCGCCCCTCCAGCTGGCAAGGATCGGGAGCGGGAGGCCAAAGGTGCTCGTGAGGGAGAGGATCGCGTTGAGCATGTTCCCGAGCCCCGAACTCTGGAGGGCGATGAGCGGGCGGGCCCCGGCAAGGTATGCTCCCGCCGATATTCCCACCCCGTCCTCTTCCCTTGTCAGGCCGATGTGCCGGAACTCCTCCGGCAGCTTGAAGAAGAGCCCTTTTGCCCGGTCGCAGGGAATGGCGCTGACAAGGTCGATCCCCTGTGCTTTCAGTTCGTTAATAATCTGGTTTTCATCCATGGTTCCCGATCCACTCCTTCAGGTTAGTTACCAGTTCTTCCCGGGGCTCATCCGGGCGGACGGTGACAACCGGTCTTACCGCGTGGAGGGTGAAATCCTCCCGGATCCGTTCGTATCCCCCGCCCGTCAGGTTCAGGAGAATATGATCGCCCGGCCCGATGATATCCGTTTCCACTGCTTCAACGAGTGCAGCCGTAGCGATAGCAGCGGCAGGATCGGGATCGATCCCCACGGTTTCCCGGATGAGTTTTTCCGCGTTCACACCTGCTGCGTTCGGGATGCCATACATGCACCCCTGCGTTTCCTGGAGTGCATCGAAGAGACCTCCCGCGATCCCATATGGCGGGCTGCGGTTGGTCAGCACATCGGACATGACCTTCCCGATACTCTCCGCTGCGTCGGGCATATCCTGTTCGGCTATGATTTCCCGTCGCCCGGCGGCCCAGGCGGAGACCATGGGAGTGAAGGGTTCGTTCTGGGCCATGTGCAGCCGGGGGAGCTGGTTCCCGTACGAGCCATCCCCGATGAGCCGCTGTGCCGCTTCCCATGCGGCAATTCCCCCCGTGCCGCTCCCGACCGCCTGGAAATAGTGGTCGGGAATCCTGCCGGTAGTCAATGCGGCATCGAGCATCACCGTGCCCATGCCGTCCCGCCGTGCAATGTTCTTTGCCCCGCCTTCCGGGACACACCCGGGGACTGCGGCCAGGGTGGTGCTGACCGCGATAGCGTCAGAATAGTCGCCTTTCACGGCAACAAGGAAGATATCCTGTGCCGGCTCCGTTGTCCAGAGCCGGGGAACTGCTTTCTCCGGTATAACAATGACGACCGGTCGCCTGCACCGGGCCGAGATCTCTGCAAAGGCCCGCCCCGTATTGCCGGCTGATGCCACCACCGGGATCTTCCCCCCCAGTTCCTGGAGTCGCTGCATAGTGGGCGAGGCTTCCAGTTCCTTGAAGGAGCCCGTTGTGAGGTTCGCCCCCCGTTCAGGAAAATAACCGGAGAAGGAGACCGAGAGATTGGCAAGCCCGAGCTCGCGGGAGAGTTCGCTGCACGCGAAGGTGACCGGCCCTCCGGAGGGGAGGAGCGGGGCAGTGACCGGGAGCCATGCAAGGTACCGGTAGATCCCCTTGTGGGGTGCGAGGTGCAGCCTGCGGGCACAGTACTCGGCGCGGAGCAGGCTGTCATGGCCGTACGGGCAGGAGAGCAGGGAGAGGTCTTCAACGATCTCGCCGCCGCCAATGCAGCGGACCCGGTACTTGGGAATCATGGTTTCACTTCACATTATCCTGATATCTTCAAGCCTGACATGGGTGCCTGCCGTCTTGTTCAGCACCATGTTCACGACAGCCGTATGCGACAGGTCCATCATGCAGTACCCCGGGAGGAACCGCTGCCGGAGACCAAGGGTAGGGGGGCGGATCACCGTCTCGGCCAGACCTTCGAATGCATGGACATGGTAGGCCTGCACGTCGTGTACCCTGCCCTGCTCTTTTCTCGCTTCGAGCGGGCCGACGGTGTGGCATTCGAGAACACCGGTAACCGGGTTGGCGGAGAGGACCCGCAGGGCATGGTAGACCGGGCACCCGGGACCGGCCGGCCGGCCGGTCACGAGATCGCCTTTTTGGATCTCCCACGTCTCCACCAGATCCGCCCGGAACGGGACAATGAATTTGCGGGCTGAGGGTTCGCCGGGAAACGCGTGGAGGATGAAATCGTATTTCGCCCCGGCTACATCTGTGCCGGTATACTGCGTCCCCGCAGGCGAACCCGCCGGGCAGGCAGCGTAAAACGTACAGTCCTCGCTGGTCTTCTCCTTTCTTTTAACTGCCGCAACAAATTCGTCGCAGCTTGAAAGGCCGCAGGCGCCGCAATCCTTGCCCGGCGGAGTCCAGGCCATGGTCAGTCGCCCCGGTAGATATTGTCTGCGCCGTCGAGCGGGCGGATCACGCCGAAATGGTGCTGCCACCCGATCTCTTTCTTGCCAATACAGACCGTGCAGACCCCGAGAGGCGGCGTTCCCCGGAGGGTGATCGTGTCAGCGTCGGTGATATCCGGGTGCTTTGCGATTGCCTGCATCAGGTACCGCATGCCGGTCCCCTGGATGGCGTTTGTCTCGATGATGTCGATAGCCGGCGTAACCATCCGAATGCATTCCCGGAACACTTCCTTCTCGGCCTGCGAGACAAGGTCCGTCTTGGTCACGACCGCCGCGTCCGCAAGGGCGATCATGGGGGCCATCTTGAGCGGGGCGTTGCTCCCGGAGACCGCTGATAGGACTGCGATGCCAAATGACTGGGTGGTGTACGGGGTGCACCGGAGGCAGAGGCCGGCACTTTCAATGATGAGGATCCCCGCCTTCAGCTCTTCGGCCCATGTAATGGCGTCCCGCATGATCATGATGCCCATGTGGTCCGGGCAGAGGTCGCCAGAGTACACCTTGCGGGTCGGGATGCCGAACTCCTCGCGGAGCTCCTCGTCCTCGAATGCCCGGACAACATCTATCTTTAAAAATACCGGATTCTCTTTTTTCAAAAATTCGCGGATGACCTGCCGGATCACGGCAGTTTTCCCGGCGCTGGGAGGGCCGGCAACGATGATGAGTTTCATGCCGGCACAACCGGGCTCTTCCGGGGCAGCGGCTCGCCACCGATCAGGTCGCCTGCCCGGATCCTCTCCCGGAGGTCGATTAGGAACGCATCGATCCCGGCAATCTGCGAGACCATCTCCTGCTCGGATGCACCGGGTTCCAGGACGCTTGTGACGGCCCCGTTCTTCATGATGATGCGCCGGTCCGTGATCATGGCGAGCAGCGGGTCGTGGGTGACAAAGATGACCGCCTTGCTGTAGTGCTTGAGGCAGCGGATCACCTTCTCCTTGAAGATCCCGGCGTTCTCCACCTCGTCCAAGAGGAGGATGGGGGTCTGGCCGATCAGGATGGCGTCAGCGATGAGCAGGGACCGGGTCTGACCGCCGGAGAGGGCCGTCATGCGCATGGATTCGGCGATCTTCTCCCCGGTGAATTCGTTTGCAAGCGCAACCGTCCGTTTTACGAGTTCCAGTGCATCCGTATCGCGGGCCTTGATGTGAAGGGCGAGGAACCGGCAGACCGTGAGGTCGGCGATCACGCGGGTGTTCTGGGTGATGAGCGCAATGGGTTTCTTGGATGGGTCACGGACCATCTCATCGGTGGGCGGCACACCATTGATCAGGATGGAGCGGCCGGTGATGGTATCTCCCTGGGCAAGCACCTCGATATCGTTGACGAACGCGGATTTACCGGAGCCGGTCGATCCGACGATGGAAAGGGTGTCACCCGGACACAGGGTGATTTCTTCAAATCCCTCCCGCTCTCCGGAGCGGTTGGTGCCGGGAAGTATGGTGAGGCTCGTGAACTGTTCGCTGCGCATATACTAGGATAATAGTACCCGGAGTTTTAATACTTTCCAAAATCGCAAAAAAATTAACCTTATAGTAACAATTATAACCTAAAAACTGATACATAAAGGATAATATGTTCTCAAAAAGGATATTCGAGACGGACTTTACCACGGCCCTGAACGAGGAGCTGGAGAGAAAGAACCTGTCCGTGAAGGATCTTGCCGGGCTCACCGGCATACCGGTCTCGACCCTGTACAAGGTCACGGTGGGCGAGCGGGATCCCCGCCTCTCGACCGTCAAGAAGATTGTCTCTGTACTCGAGCCCGCCCATGAACATTTCATTGCGCTGATTGCCGCCCGGTTCCTGCTCGAATCCCTTGAGATGCGCGAGACGGAAGTGAACGGGAAGAAGTTCCTGATCAAGGGATATTCTGCCAACTCGCTCGACGAGTGTATCATTGCTGCCGCCCGGGCCGAGAAAGACGGGGCGTCGGCTATCGTCTGCGCCCCCATCCTGGCCTCCATTGTCGAGAAGATTGTCGATATCCCGGTCGCGATGCTCCGGCCGGAACTCTCGGTCGTGAGCGAAGCGATAAATTCTGTGGCAAAGAAGATCGGGTGAATCATGTCCTGCCATGCCCCCCTCCGGATCGGTCACCTCTCGACCATGTACCATACCGCGTTCCTGCTCCGGGGAACGGATCTCCTCTCCCAGCGGAGGATCGCTGCCGAGTGGACGCTCTTTGCCTCCGGCCCGGACATCATCCGCGCCATGCAGCGCGGGGACCTCGACCTCGGGTACATCGGCCTTCCCCCGGTCATCATCGGGATCGACCGGGGTCTCCCGCTTGCCTGCATTGCAGGCGGCCATGTGGAAGGAACCGTCATGATTGCCGGTCCCGCCGCCCGGACCCTTCAGGAATGCGGGGACATGCGGGAGTTCCTCTCCCAGTTTGCCGGGAAAGCGATCGGCACTCCGCCAAAGGGATCGATCCATGACGTGATCGTCAACGAGCTCCTGCGGGAGCACGGGATCAAAGATGTTGCTGTTACGAATTACCCGTGGGCGGACTTCCTGTCCGATGCTCTCCAGCAGGGAGAGATTGCTGCCGCAGCCGGGACTCCTGCCCTTGCCGTTACCGCACGCAGGTACGGGAGCGCGAAACTCGTTATCCCGCCCGATCATCTCTGGCCGTTCAACCCGAGTTACGGCATCGTTGTCATGCGGCAGATGCTTGAGAAACCGGAGGTGTTGATGCGGTTCCTCTCCGCCCACGAAGCTGCCTGCGAGATGATCCGGCACGAGCCGCAGAAGGCAGCCGGCATCGTTGCCGCGACCACCGGCATGGTGGATCCCGGTTTCGTGATGGAGACCTACCGGATTTCCCCCAGGTACTGCGCAGCCCTGCCCCCGGAATATGTCTGCTCCACCATGAAGTTTGTCGGGACTCTTCACGAGCTCGGCTATATCTCCCGGTCTATCGGGGAGGAGGAGATCTTCGAGCGGTCGCTGATAGGATCTGTGCACCCGTCACCGCACCATTACGATGCCGGACTGGTCGGGCAATGAGCAGACCCGGGGCCGTCAGGTAACCGGGCTCATTTGATTCCCGACGTGCTATCGTGCGGGGAGATTAACAACCATTATTATACTTCGATGATGATTCCCTGTTATGGGGTGGGTACCTGTTGCACTCGTGCTGGCGGCACTTCTTATATCCGTGCCGGCAGCCGGCGCAGCAGGATCCCTTGTCATCACCCAGCCAAGTGCCAATGAGACCCATCTGGCCGAGATGCGGGATTTTTACGTGTACGGTATCTTTACCGGAACCGTATCGAACCCCGGGGATGTCAGGATCGAAGTTTATTCCGGCGATACCGTAAGCGGAACACCGGTCCGGATGATCCAGAGCCACGTTGATCCGGTAAGCGGTATCACCAACGACACCGTGATCGAATCCTCCTACCCCAATGCAACCCGGAAAAACGGGGCGATGGTACCGGACCTGATAAAATTGCCGGGCAGTATCCTCGATCCGACCAACAAGGTCATGGTGACTCCCCGGTATTACCTGGGACTCATCCAGGGCGGGGTGACCCGGGATTTTGATACCAGTTATAAGGACGGTACCGGCACTACGCTTACCGACCTGACAGCGGGCAATTATACCATCGAAGTTACCGGGCTTTCCGGCACGTGCGCCGGTGAGAAGGTGAACAGGACCATCACGCTCGGGCTCACGAATGCGATCCTTGGTACCTTCCGGCCAACGTCGAACAAGAATGCCCTTACCCAGTACGGGATAACCCATGACCGGCGATCCTATTTTGACTGGTTCCCCGGTTATTTTACCGATCCTGACAACAGCAATGTCTGGTACCAGGCAGACCAGCGGTGGACGCCCAACAACGGGATTGAGGTTGTCAATAACCTGCCGGGCACCCTGCTCGATACAACCCCGGTTGCAAACAACACCCTGTTCCTCTACAACATCAACAGCGGCAGCGCGACCTATGGTATCGAACTGGCATCGATTCTCAGGTATCACCTGGAGGACGACCGGAATACCACCTTCCTGTACTACGACATCGGTGAACCGACCCTGACATACAACGATGCCGTTACGGGGGGTGTCAGGACACTTGCCGGAAATCCCCTCGCGTTCCCCACCGAAAGCAGGATCCGGCTGATCCGGGCTGAGATAATGGACCCTTCAGGCACGATCTATGAAAACCTGTACGATCCCAATGATGCGACAACACCAAAAATCCTGGACTTTGATCCCGCCGATGGTGTTTCTTTTGTATCCGGCAAGGAGTTCATCCTCTACGGTGCGGTAAAACCCATTGGTTCGTCAGTGACCGCAACAGCCATTCCTTACCGCTTCACTATCAATAACAGGATTTCAACGATTGACTGCACCATCACCGATTCCAAAGGGAATGTGGTGGCAACCGGATCGCACAATGTGAACCTGGCCCGGCTGTACAATTCTCCCGGGGACACAACGCGGTTCAATTCCCTCTGGGAGTACGGGATCGAGGTTACCGGGCTCACGACCCCGGGTTCCTATACGGTAAGCCTTACCGGCAGGGATGTGTCGGGGACCGTGGTCTCTGGCACAGCAACATCGTTTACGGTAACGGTTAATCCCCAGCCCGTACAGGTTTCCAATAACGGTGACACTGCGGTTAGTCCGTCTGCTGCCCCCCGGGTCGTCATCAGCCCGGGTGCTCCGGCCGGCCAGCCGGTCACCTTTGACTTTACTCCCGCGTCGTCATCCGGGACAACGGCGGTTGAATCGGTTACTCTCGTTCCCACCCGGACTACCGGGCAGGTCCAGTGTATCCTGAAATCCGCCACACCCGGCACCCCGCTCCAGCTGAGTGGCCGGGACGTTGCCGGTTACCACAGCATCACGGTCAACTGGATCAACCCGGATGCGATAGGCCACGCGGATATCGCCTTCTCGGTGGACAAGGCATGGCTGGATAAACACCGGGTTGCACCGGACCAGATCGTGATGCTGCGGTATACCGGCAGCCAGTGGGTCGAGCTGCCTACGCGACTGGAACAGACGCTCGACGCTGCGTACGGTTATCGTGCCACGACACCGGGGTTCTCCTGGTTCGCGGTTGCCCGGAAAGCAGGCAGCCCTGTGACATCCCCCGTGAACGGGACTGCGGCCGTTCCGGCGGTACGGACCGATACCATTCCAGCGGATGCTCCGTCAGCCCCGGTCGGCACCCGTGCAGTCGTGTCACGTGCAACAACGGCGGCCCCGGCGGTCCTGTCGCCAGCGGTGACCCCGCCGCCAACCCTCGTGCAGGTCTTTTTCCCGCCGCAGGGTATCCCCCCTGAGACTATCGTTGCCTGGGCGCTTGTGATTGCCCTTATTCTCATTGCGGCCTGGCTTATCCGGCGCTGGTGGATACGGCGGCAGAACCCGGCTCTCTTCCGGCGCTACGACTGATCTCTCTTCCCGTGACGGAAAACGACAGGATATCCCGTCATGCGGGAACCCGCGTCTGTTATCGGATATTGAGAAAAGACCGGGTTATCCCGGGACGAGACCGTTCTACCAGTTGACCCAGAATCCCTTGAATTCACCGGTTGCAGGTTCTGCCCTGACATCGATATTTTCCACCCGGATCAGTGGATGCCCATCCGCGTGGACGAGCCGGACGAAATCTGCAAGGGCAGCCTCAGAACTCTCGCCGATCATCATAACGGAGCCGTCCGGCATATTCCGGACCTCGCCGTGCACGCCGGTCCGGCGGGCGCTATCGGCAACCAGCTGCCGGTACCCCACCCCCTGGACTTTTCCCCGTGCCACTGCGGTGATCCGCTCCATACTAGGGAGAGGTTGATGCACTTTCAAAAACTTTGTCTTTTGGATCTCCGGACCCCGGGAAAATTCCATGGCCCGGCACCGGGTGGGACAGGTTACCCCAGGTTGTCATGTACTGGGCACTCATTCCCGCCTATGGGAGATCGAGTTTTTCGAGCCTTGTGCAGGCTTCGTTAAGGGTCTCGTCCTTTTTCGAGAAGGTGAACCGGAGTTTTGTCTCGCCACCCTTGTGGTAAAACGAGCTGCCGGGAACTGCCGCAACCCCCACCTTCTCCACAAGGTAGCGGGCGAATTCCACATCCGGTTTCCCAAAGCCGGCGATATCGGTGAAGATGTAATACGCTCCTTCGGGAAGCTCGCAGGCAAAACCTGCTTTCCTGAGACCCTTGTAAAGGATCTGCCGCTTACGGTCGTACTCCTGTGCAAGCCCGATGTAGTAGGATTCGGGAAGCGCCAGTGCGGCGACCGCTGCCTGCTGCAACGGCGCCGGGGCCCCGACCGTGAGGAAATCGTGGATCTTCCGGATCCGTGATGTAAGTGCAACATCCGCAAGGGCGTAGCCGACCCGCCAGCCGGTCACGCTGTAAGTTTTGGAGAAGCTGCCGATGGTTACGGTCCGGTCCTCCATGCCATCCAGGGATCCCAGCGAGATATGCTTTTTCCCGTCGTAGACGATGTGCTCGTAGATCTCGTCGGTCAGGGCAACGAGGTTGTGGTCCACGCAGAGGTCGCGGATGAATAAAAGTTCGCCCTTTGAGAAGATCTTGCCGGTCGGGTTGTTCGGGGTATTGAGGATGAGGGCCCGGGACTTCCTTGTTATGGCCTTCTTCCAGGCCTCTTCGTCGATGGAAAAGTCACTGGCGAGCGGGACATATTTCGGGATCGCGCCGGAGATCTCTGCATCGGGGCCGTAATTCTCGTAGAATGGTTCGGGCACGATGACCTCGTCGCCCGGGCGGATGACGGCAAGCATGGAGGCCATCATGGCTTCGGTGGAGCCGCAGGTGACGGTGATCTCCGTCTCGGGATCGAATGCCATGCCGTTGAAGGTTTTTACCCGTGCCGCGAGCGCATCCCGGAGGTTCTTTGCACCCCAGGTGATGGCGTACTGGTTGTAGTCGGCCTGGACTGCTGCACTGGCGGCGCTTTTAAGTTCCTGCGGGCAGGGGAAGTCGGGGAAGCCCTGCGCAAGATTGATCGCGTTGTGGGCGAGCGAAAGCCGTGTCATCTCCCGGATAACGGATTCCGTGAAGGTGTCTGCCCGGGAGGGATGGGATGCGAAGAGTTTCCCGGACCCGACCGGTTTCTGGGTCTTTCCTATGCCTGACCTGGCATGTTTCATAGGTACCGGTTGGTGTGCCGGGACATAAGGTACCAGATCTGTATGTGTCCCGATGATCTCAGGTTCTGGCCCCCGCGAGAGGTGACTGCCGGCCCGGTCGTGGTTCTTGCAGGTACGGGTCGCCTGTTCAGTGCCTGTGGCAGGACCCGGCTGCCGATTGCGGCAAAATCGGATGCAAAATCACGGTATATATCCGCATGGGATCCATACTGTGTGTTCACCAACGTGAACAGGAAACAGCCATGAACACACACCACGCGACCGCCTCCGATGCGGGAGCCGGAGGAGACCCGGGCACCGTTGCCCGTGCGTATCCCCGCTCTCTCTGGCAGGCACTCACGCGCCTGTCAAGCGGTGTCAGGGGCGCCCTTGAATATTGTCGCCGGTATCGTGAACCGGCATGGTCGACCCGGTCAGGAAGAACCATCCATGTAACGCAGGTTCTTTTCGGTATGTGTCGCATGCCTGTCCTGACCTCACGTCCTCAATAACGCACCCGCACGTCACACACTATCATCTCTGTCCGGCAGGAACCTGCCGGAAACCGGCATGGTATCGCCTCATACGAGTGGCACGCAACCGGTCGTGCCCCCGGGTGGAAGATGTCCACGCCGCCCGGGACTCATTTTTTAGATCGCTTCATCTCACTGCAACCGCTTGTTGAGGCCGAGCATCTGCGTGACGAGGGCAACCATCCGGTCGTGGCGGGCTTTGCCGGCAGGGTCGGCGAAGCTGATGGTGCGAAGGCAGGTACCTTTCGTCCCTGTCACCTTCCGGCAAAAAAATAATTTACCTGCCCAGCGGCGACTCGTTCATCCCGAGGAAGTCCAGGGCGTTTTTGCCGTACTGGACCGGGGCATACTTGGATCCGAAATGCGGAACGCCTTTGAACCGCACCACCCACGAGCCGTTGATCTGCCCGGCCATCTTAACCGAGATCGGATCGGGAGTCAGGATATCGGATGTGCCCTCAACGAGCATGACATCCTTGTGGATGCCGGACAACTTGTCCCAGGAGCCGTTCCATGCAAGGTTTGCCTGTGCCTCCTTCCGTGTACCTTCGGGCTGCGAGGGAGAGGCATTGATCTTTTCATTGAGCAAGAGCAGGAGTTTTGTGTCGGGAAGCCTGATGCTGTAGGTTACTGAATCCAGGACCAGTTTCCTTACGCGCTCCGGATGATCGATGACCAGCTGCTGTGCGGTCGAGGATCCCATGGAGACCCCGTACACGTGCATGCTGTCGTACCCGAGAACTGTTATCAGATTTGCGGCGTCGTCAGAGTACTGGGAAAGGACGGGAGTGGAATTATTGTCGCCGCTGTTTCCCATTCCCCGGGGGTCGTAGATGTAGACATGGTATTTCGTTGCAAGGATGCCGATGAACGTCCCGTTCCATTCGTCCATAGTATTGCCAAACCCGGTGATCATCAGCAGGGGTTCACCGGATCCGAATTCACGGTACGCGAGCTTCACACCGTTGACCTCTTTATACTGGATGGGTGTTGCGTTGATGTTTACCGCCGGGTAGCTCTGCAGGTCTCCCTGCGAAGCCGGGGGCGGGCAGGAGGTACCGGTAGTACTTGTGCACCCTGCTGCGAGCATGAGGCCGAGGGTGATGGCAATTGCCAGGGTTAATGTAAGGTTCCTGTTCATGGTTGATCCTCTTCATCGGTTTCAGCAGAGCGAAAACCGGAATGATACCTGTTTATGGGGGAGAGGGCTTTAATTTTCGTATATTTTCCGGTCAGGGCCAAAAGACGCTGATGGGGATCCCCCGGCCCTTGCCGGAAATGGGGAGGGGGGCAGGCATCTGCGTGACGAGGGCGACCATGCGATCTTGGCGGGCTTTGTCAGCGGGGTCGGAGAAGTTGATGGTGCGGAATGAGTGAGTGATAGAGGGTTCTTGAAAAAAAGGAGATTCAACTAGCATGGCATCGCAGAGCCGCGAACGTACCTTCGTACATCTACCGGTGCCCCGCTCTTCGCCATGCGTTCTGCTATGGTAAGAATTTCGTGGGCAACATGCTCATCCACGTAATCCTCCCCGCAATTTGTGCAGACCTGGGCAGGGACATCTTTTACGACAAGGGTCATCCCGTCGCGATCAAAGGTGACGGTTGTTGTGCCCTCTTTGGTATTCCCGTGTTTGCAGATGACGCACTTCATGGAGTCTCGCTGAATTGTTGTTCAACCCACGAAAAAACAGTCTCCGCACCTTTCAGTGCTTTTTGGTATTCCCGTTCTTTTACCGGTTCATAGGATCCGGGATACCGGGTTGATACTGCATAGTGGGTGAGTGAAATTGCGGTTTTCACCTCATCCGGCACACAACCGTCATGCTTTTCGATTGCTTCTATGAGATGGGCGAGTGAATGTGTCTGGGGCGGGACGATTCCCCTGATAATCAGCAGACCTTTGAGAGCTTTTTCTGCCGCCTGTTCGCAGTCAAAGCAGAGGTCTTCGTACACGATATCGGGAGCGGTCTTTCCCTGCCGGGCCCGGGCAAGATTGCTTCGTGCCCGGACCAGCCATGTTTCAGCAAGGGACCGGTTTTTCATAAATGATCCTGCCCTGCCGTGCGATGTCGTGGTATATCATGAAGGGGTTATCCCGGAGTTCAGCAAACGTCTCCGGTGTCTCAACGATAACATCGACCGGCACGCCGACTCCGTACAGATCCCGATAGAGTTTCATGGCGAGTTCGCGACGGTGTTTTACTCCCTGCTTGATAACGCAGATATCATAGTCGCTTTCACTGTTCTCTGTTCCTTTCGATCGTGAGCCAAAGAGGATGATGCGATCGGGATCGGCGGATCGTGCGATAATGTCAATGATCTTTTTGAGTGCGGCTGATGTTCCCCGCGAGGTTCGCACGCTCATAACGATTCCTGGCTGCCAGCGTTACGCACGATGACAATCGCCATGTGTTTTACTGATGATTGTGTTTTGTTCAGAAGAGGATAATCATTTCCCCAATTCTCCAGCAACTGCAATCTTCTCCTTCGCACCGTCCGCGAACATTACCCTGTTATGGCGCTATGACTGTCCCGTGTCTGTTATGTCCAGCGACCCGACCGGATTTCTGGCCGGTGTCGCTGCCCGGGAGGGGGGAGCATCCCCCACGCTGTAACCCCCCCCCTTTTCCCAGGGCTTCGGCAGTGAATATTCCGGGCCCGAAAATAGCCCGGTTGTACCAGTTTTGCCTCACCCCCATTTTTTGAGAGGCAATAATTCGGAAAAACACGGTAATTCTCCCGGAACAATTCGGATTTTTCAGGCGGGAATCAATGAGGCTATATTTAGCAACGTTACAATGGCCGTGGAGGGCTGGGAATTGAGATGGGGAGGGTGCCCATGGCAGCCGGATCGGGTCCGGGGGGGTTCTGCCTGGTCCCTCCCGTCAATGGTAAGTTTTAATACCAAAATGTAGATAATACTTAACATGCACTCTCATAAGCATATAAACCAAAACGGGGGCCGCCCATGACCGGCTTCTGCACCCGCATCCCCGCATCGCTCAGGAACGGCCGGGTTGTTGTCCCGCTGACCGCTGGCATCTGTCTTGTCCTGCTCGCCATGATCCTGAAAAAAATCCTTCTCGTCCCGACAGCGCAGCTCTCGTCCGACATGGTCCTGTACATCATCATCTACATGGGCTTCATCGTCTCGTACCCGCTCGCGGACAGAGAAACAACCGGCTCACCCATGCGAACGCTGCTCTGGATCGGCACGTGCATCCTCATGACACTTGGGATCATCGCAGTCTACGCGATCTGATCGGAGGATGAACCGTGCAGAAAAACCATGCCATCCTTATCGGGATCCTCTGTTTTATCGCCATGATAGCCGGCGTCATGTACGGCGTGAAGACCGGGATCGCGGCAATCGCCATTATCTCTATGCTTGCCGAAGGTCTCGTGATCTGGTATCTCAAGAAGAGCGTCAGCCCCGTCATCGAGGACGAGTGGACGGTGCTCGTGGAACAGAAAGCCTCGACCCTGACCCTGAACGTCACCGCGATCCTCTTTGCCGTCATCGGCATTATCCTCATCACGGCCAGCGGCCCCGGGCAGGACTATGACCAGGCGGCATTTACCATCGCCGCATTCCTCGTCACACTTGCCATCGTGTACATAGCAACAACGGTCTGGTACTCGCACGCCCTCCGCGGGAACGGGCCATGAAGAACAAGGTACGGATCTTCCGGGCAGTGCACGATCTCACGCAGGAACAACTTGCGGAGAAACTCGGGGTAACAAGGCACACCATCATCGCCATCGAGAACGAGCGGTACGACCCGTCCCTCAGCCTCGCCTTCCGGATGTCCGACCTGTTCGAAGTACCTATCGAGAATATCTTTATCCGGCAGAAATAGGTCCGGGGGGGAATGCATCCGGCTCCGGATCAACGGGATCACATCCTGCCACACCTTTATGCTGCACGCAGGTGACCACTACTACCTGGAGAATATCTCATGCAGAATATTTTTAGCAATATCCGGAACTATGGAGGGTGGATCTTTTTCGGTCTCGTACTCCTTGCAATCGGGATCGGATGTATCCTGACAGCCCAGTGGTTTCTGGGCGGTGTAGTTCTTATCATCACCGCACTCTTTGCCGTTGCCTTCCATTATCTCGATACGCACGGGCCGGAAACGGCAAACCAGGGCGAGTGGGTGATGATAGCGTCCGGTGTCATTGTCGCAGTGATGGCAACAACAATCGCCCCGTGGCTGGTGTGGGCAGTCAACCTTGCGGTCCTGTTCTTACTCCTGCTGGTGCTTGCACGGATTGAAAAGCGGCTGGCCATGCTGGAATACCGGAGCACCCGACGGATCCTGCGGAGACGGACAAGGGGCGGCGCCGGCCCACGTCATCGGGCGTAGGTATCCGGATATTCAGGCCGGGGATGGGCGTCCCTGCCATTGTTATATTTTTACATCCCTTTCATAAGATTCCGCTTCTGGAGGATCCGGGCCGCGAGGAGGAACACCGCCGAGACCCCGGCAAGGACGCCGCAGTCAACGAGCGGGGAGAAGGCCGACGTCCCGGACATGGCAGCGTTGAACAGGTCGACAAGGTACGTGAGCGGCGACCAGTACGCGAGGGTGAGGCCCAGCCCCTGCATCTGGGAGAGCGGGACGAAGATGCCCGAGATGAAGATGAGCGGGAAGCGGATCAGGTTCGAGAAGATCATCACATTGGGCGGGTTGTCGGATCCCGGTGAAACGATCAGAACCCCCATCGCGGAACTGGAGATCGTGCCAAGCACAAACGCGAGGACAAATAATCCCGGGCTCATGACGGCAACCGGCATGAACAGGGTACTCACCACCCATATACACAGGGAGATCCCGATCCCAAAGATCGCGCCCGCTGCAACGTCCCCAAGGATGATGATGTCCTGCGTTACCGGGTACGAGAGGAGCCGTTCATAGGTCTTATCCCGTTTCTCCCACGGGGTGATCAGCGGTCCCACGGAGGATGCGGTGAAAAACAGCATCATGGCGAGGAACGCCGGGAAGAACGCGACCAGGTCGAGATGGCGGCCCACGAAGAATGCAAAGAACATAAAGAGCGGGAAGAGGAGGCCGAACATCAGCACGGGCGGCTTCGTATAATACAGCCTCATGTTCTTGCCGGTAACCACGATGATACCCCGGAGGGCGAGCGGGATCACCATCATGCACACTCCGTGAGCTGGACGAAGGCCTCTTCCAGGCTCGGGCCGGATGTCGCAAGCGAGGTGATACCAATCGATTCGCGCCCGGCCAGGCCTACCAGGTACTTCAGGACCCGGTCGGGGTTGTCGGTATATATCCGCCACTTGTCCCCGCAGGGTTCTGCCCGGAGGATCCCGTCCGCAACGAACAGGTCCCGGGTGACCGCCCGGTCGAAGGAGACCTCGACCGACTGCGTGGTATCGAACATCTTCCTGAGCCGCTCGGGGCTGTCCTTTGCAACGATCTTCCCCTTGTTGATGATGCAGACCGTCTGGCAGAGCATGTTTGCCTCCTCGATATTGTGCGTGGTGAGGAAGATCGTGCTGCCCGCTTCGTTCATCTCCCGGATCGTATCGATCACGAGCCGGCGGCTCTGCACGTCGAGGCCGCTCGTGGGCTCATCGAGAAGCAGGACCCGGGGACGGTGGATGATAGCGCAGGCTATGCTCACCCGCTGCTTCATTCCTTTCGAGAACGTCCGGACCGGGAGGTGCCGCTTTTCAAAGAGTCCCATATGCGAGAGGATCTCATCGATTCGTTTCTCGCGCTCTCCCCGGGGCATGCCGTACATCTTCCCGCTCAGGTGCAGGTTCTGTTCAGCGGAAAGGTCGCCGTACACCGTGCTGTTCTCGGGGATGACGCCCATCTGCATCTTCGCATCGAGCGGGTGGCGGTGGATGTCGATACCGCCGATGAGCACCGAGCCGGAATCAGGTGTCAGTACCCCCGTGAGCATCCGCATCGTTGTTGTCTTTCCCGCACCATTGGGGCCGAGGAACCCGAAGATTTCCCCTTCCCGCACGGTTAGGCTGACCTCGCTTACTGCGGTTACCGGGCCGAACTTTTTTACCAGGTGCGTTGCTTCAATGGAGTTCATGATCGTTCACGCTTCAGGTATTCGATCTTCGCATCGATCCGACAAATTATCGCCGCAAGATCGCTCTTCTGCTCTTCCAGCAGCCGGATCTCGTCGCCGGCTGCCGGCCCGGCAGAGATGCAGCATCCCCTCCCCTGGGCATGTGCGTATGTTTTCCCGTTTCCTGAAGTACTGCACATAGGTTTTACCTCTGTCACTGCATTACTATCAAATGGATAGCATTAGTAGTGTCGAGTTTATAGTTTTGAAGTGACTATGGAAATAGATAGTAATCACCAGCATATCTGCCTCTGTCCTCTTGAAGGGATCATCAACGTAATCGGGAAGAAGTGGGCGATTCTTGTCATCAGCATCATCGGCCACCATGAGAAGATCCGGTTCAATGAGATTATGCATCACCTTGAAGGGATCAGTCCCAAGACCTTAACGGATGTGCTGAGAGATCTCGGGAACGAGAACCTGATCCACCGGGAATCCTTCTCGGAGATCCCGCCCCGGGTTGAATATTCCCTGACCGATGATGGAAAACAGCTCTGCGAGGCCGTTCTTCCCCTGATCCGGTGGGTGGAGAAACGGGACAGCGCCGGCAGTCCCCGGTGCCGGTCATCCTGCCATGATGGGAATGTTCCCATAACCTCCGGGATAAAAAAGAATAAAAAGTAAGGTCTCCTTTTTTACGGTCCGCAACCGGAACGCTTCGGGCTGCACCCGCCGGGAGCACACCCGGATTTTTCCGGAGTACAACATCCGGCTGCAGTTACGTAATCCCGGACAACCTGCTCCGCGACCTGGTGAGCGTATACCGTGAACATCTCGTTCGGCACCTCATCGATCCCGAACGGGAGGTCGAGGTTGTAGATCAGGTCCGCCCGGACAATCGCCGGTTTCAGTTCCGGAAGAACGCCTTCCATCATCCGCGAGGAACAATTGATGAAGCAGCCCTCGATTGCGATCACCTTCTCCGCACGCCGGACAAGATTCCGCTGGCCGGTGTCCTTCGTGAACGCACCCCCAAGGCAGATCCTCACCGTTGCATCGCGGGCGAGCCGGTGGGCCACCATGTTTGCCGCCCGCCGTGCAACCTCGCCCCGGGCACATGCCCCCTCGCAGGCCATCACCGCAATCTTTGGCGGCGTAGTGGAGTTCTTTTCGGCATAATCCTCGCAGGCCGGGCATTTCCCGGTCACCTTTGCAATCCTGATTGTTTCAGCATCCATTGGTTTTCACCTTCTGCACAATGCGTGGGGGAGGGTGCGATATATACCCCGGAACCGGATTTCAAAAATAATTGAAACCCGGCATCCCGACTTATAATCCCGAAACAACCACGCCATTTTTATCGCGGTATGCCTACCTTGTAGCATGGCAACTGCCCGCTGCTGCCCGGCCGACTGCGCCCTCCGGACCGACTGGGAAGAGGAGCTCCGTTCCGAGAAAGCGATGCTCGAAAAAGAGGCCGTCGCGGAATTGCTGGAACTCATGAAACTGCTCAGCCACCCGCTCCGGCTGAAAATCATTCTCATGCTCCTCATGCGTGATCACTGCGTCTGCGAGTTCTGGTACGTTTTTGAGGAACCGCAGAACCTCATCTCGTATAACCTGAAAAAACTCAGGGATGGCGGGCTCATCGAATCCTACTATCGCTCGAACCACAAGATTTACCGGATAACTCCCACAGCCGAATCCCCGCTTGGGAACCTGCTGGGCGACACTATCCGCTGACCGGTATTTTCGCTGCGGACTCGGGGTTTGCATCCCGATCCGGGCATTGGTACTATTTTCCCGAAAAAAAGGTTCGGTCGGGTCGCTCACTCAGCCGTGATCCGGTCGTAGAAGACCGCAGCACACACCGCCCCGATTATGGGACCGATGATATAGATCGGGAAGAATGTCCAGAGGTTCGGACCCCCGGAAAGGAAGTCCATAACATACGGGCCGAACGTCCGGGCAGGGTTGAGCGATGCGCCGGAGATATTGCCGGCCATCGTGATCATCCCGGCTGCGGTCAGGCCGATGATGAGCCCGGCAAATCCCGGCGGGGCACGCTTGTCCACCGCAACGCCCATGATGACCAGCATCAGCACGAAGGTTGCGATCCCCTCGACAAGGATCGCCTGCCCGTACCCGATGCCGGGAAACGGCGCAGTAGCCCCGAGGCCCCCGATGGTCACCGCATTCATCCCGATGGTCAGGAAAAAGAGCAGGCTTCCCGCCACAGCGCCGATGCACTGGGCAATGATATACGCGACAGCATCGCCGGCCGGGAACCGCTTCGTTGCCCAAAGGGCGATAGTCACGGCAGGATTGATGTGCGCTCCCGAGACCCGGCCAAGCGCATAGATGACCGCAGCAATCACGATGCCAAACGTGATCCCGATGGCAAACCAGTCGGCAAGCCCGCCGAGCTGGCCGATCCCGATGTTGAACGGCGTTGCCGGTTTTGTCCCGGCGGCTATCATCAGCGTGATCGCCGCTGCCCCGGCCCCGAAGTACACGAGGAGCAGCGTCCCGACTCCCTCTGCTATGGAACGGGAAGTGAGCGATGCCATTACGTACCATCCCCATAGGCTGCACTGCAATCCGGGCAGAGCATCCTTGGCATCTTCTTTGGCAGTTTACGGGAGGGAAGCGGATAACTTCCTTCCCAGACATCGATCTCTTTTCTGACCGTGTGTTTCATGCAGGTGCCCATCCCGCAGGCAGCGCACACTGCCACGGCATCGCTCTCGTTTCCCTCTTTTGCACAGATGTAGCATTTCATGACCTTCACCCCATCCATCCCGGTACCGGGATCAGACCGCTTCCTTCCACTGGCAGGAGCAGTGCCGGAAATCCATGAGGGCGGCAGAGGCACAGTCCTTGCAGATCCGTGCAGGTGCGGCTGCAACTTCCTTGTGCAGGGCGATGATGTTCGTCATCAGGGTCGCCGTGACCGGCTCGCTTGTCAGGAGGCACGGGTAATCGGCAAGGCGCATCATGGCCGAGAACCGGACGGTCATGGCACAGGCAGGATACGCGTACCGCTGCGGGTTTGCCATAACCTCGTTTTTCAGGATGGGCGAGAGGTCGACTTCGAACCCGCCGACTTTCGGTTTCACGGGCCCCGGCTCGCTGCTCTGCATACGCCGGGCCTTGTCCACCATCTTCCAGCCCCGGTAGATCATATCCATGAAATCGCAGTTGTGGAGCTCGATCGCCGCTCCGCGCTTCGGGTAGAGCTGGACATAGTTGTGGTACCGCTTCGTCAACATGTCCACCACCATGATCGCATTGAACCCGTCGAGTTCGAGAATATATTCTGCTGCGCTTGCCGAGGATCCGGTTGCAACCGAGAGCACTTCGTTCCCGGTCTTCATCTTCGGCGCTGCTGCATGCAGGGTCTTGTCCATCACTTCGGTCACCGATTCGATGACCGCCATGATCACGTCATCCTTGCACATGTTGTACGTGGACTGCGAGATGTGGTGGGCGATGTCGCCTACGCAGTAAGCGGGCACGGTCACGATGTTGCCATAGTGGACCCCCTCGTCGAGCGAGGCTTTGACGGCTCCCTGCATCTTCACGCGGTAATCTTTCATGTATTTCCGGCAGTCGAACGAGGACTGGCCCACGCTGTCCATGAGCTTCGCCTGCGCATCGACCGGCGTATCGTAGATGGACTGGATCATGGCAATTTCCCGCTTCACGGCATCGGCAAGTGTTGCCCCGCCTTCCACCGCGTGGGCGAAGACATCGCCGATCCCGTAAGAAGTATTCATCCCCCAGGATTTGGCAGCCAGGATTGCCTGCTTGTGGGCTGCCGGGATGTCCGTTGTCTTGAGGATCTGGTTGACGATGTTGCTGCTGCTGCCCGGGATCAGGGCAAAGTCCACGACACAGGTGGGGCCGTAGAATCCCGCGTACCGGCGGGCCGATTCTTTCCCGATAAGGGCCTCGGCTTTTCCCACCGCGTTGATAAATACATCCACGCTTTTCCTGAATTTCGGGTCGGCATCGTAGAGCATTTCGAGGATGACCGGTGTCTGGTAGTGCTCGACAAATGGATCGTCTTCGGGGCGGATGGTGGTGGTCAGGCTTCTGAGGATCGTGTAATGGGCATTGACCGAATCGGTGTGGAGAGCAAAGACTGCCTTGCTCTGGTCCCCGATGGCTTTCATGCCTTTGACCGCGTCGACATACACCTTCGTGTCATCGATGACAAAGTTCTGTCCGCGCTTCTTTTTTATCTGGTTCACATCGGCGTGCTGGGCAGCCATCGCTTCCGTGATCATCTTTTTGATTACTTCCTGCATGGTGCTGCAACTCCTGGCACCGGCATGACTTCCGGGTGCCTACAGGCTACCATTGGCGCACCCTCCCATAATACCTTCATTCACGGCACAGGCTACACCGGGGGAGGAATGGGATGAGGGAATAATTAAAAAAAAACAGGCGCCCGGCCGGGAAATTCCCGGTCAGGGCGAATCTTTTGTGTATTTCCGGCCGGTCTCTGTCAGCGAATAGATGATCCAGTTCCCGTGGTACTCGCCTTCGATGAGACCGCTCTCTTTTAAGATATTGAGGTGGTAGGAGAGCTTGGAACCGGCAAGGCGCATGAACCGGTTGATGACGCAGACGCAGAGCGGCTGGTCCCTGAGCAGGTACAGGATGGTAAGCCGGAGCGGATCCGCGAGCGCGTGGTGGATCCGGCTCTTCTCGAGGAGCTCGGCCTGCGGGGGGATGCGGCCCTCGAGCGCCTCAAATCCCCCGAGGGCTTCGATCTCTTTCTGGACCTGCTCGGGGATCTCCATTTCATCCCCGGGGGAGTCCTTTTTGTTTTTTGTCCCGCAGCAGGAAAGGGTAACGCGTTTCACTTCAAATTAATCTGAAATAACAAGATATATAACCTTGCCTTGTTTATTGTAATTCAACAAAATTTGAAATTCCAGGTAAATACGCAGACCTGAAACGGTTTTCATGAGATGAGACATGGAAAACGACAACATACCGTGTTGTGCTGCTGATGCACTCCGGCGTATCCGGCAATTGCCGATCAACGGGATTCCGACCGGGATTTGTATGCTTGATGAATGCATCGCAGAAGTAAAAAAACAAGATCTGACAAGTGATTCAGAAATCCGTGCGACCCTCCTCAAAAAAATCAGGGTTTACAATTACATTCCCCCGGGTGTTGAGGAAGAATATACCCGGGCACTTGTGGAAGAATTCAGGAAATTCTCTGTGAAAACGTAAAACAAAATATCCTCCCCCTGGTGTGACATCATGACAAAAATTGAAGTTCTCGGATCCGGCTGCGCAAAGTGCAAGCGTCTCTTTGCCAATGCCGAACAGGCAGTAAAGGACCTGAAGATCACGGCAGAGGTTGTCAAAGTGAACGACATTGCCGAAATTGTCAGTCGCGGGGTCATGCTCCCGCCGGCGCTCTTCATCAACAGTGAAAAGCGGGCGGAAGGCCGGATCCCTGATGTGAATGAGATCAAGAAAATGCTGACGGAGTGAAACTATGTCAAAAAAACCCACATGCTCTTGCGGATCAAACGAACCTAAACGGATCATCTTTCCCTGCGCCGGGCAGGCGAATGTCGGACAACTCACCAACCTTGCGGCTCTCCAGCTAACGGAAGAAGGCTACGGGAGCATCGCCTGCGTTGCGCTGCTCGCGATCGGTGCTGAAAACCTTGTCACCAGTGCGATGAACGTTGATGAAGTCGTCATTCTCGATGGCTGCCCGATGCTCTGCGCAAAGAAGATAGCCGGTGCACAGGGAGTTGCAGCAGGACAGCATCTTGTCATGACCGAACTCGGTATCACCAAGGGACCCTCAAAGTCCTACACGAATGACGACATAGAAAAGATCGTTGCGGCGTGCTGGAAAGGCGAAGGCCGGGTACAGGATGCCGCAAAGCCGGACAAGAAGACCGGTGGGAAAGATGGGTGCGGCTGCGGATGCGGCGGAACCTGTTGAGGCAGTAAGGGGCGAGAACAACGACAAACGAAGCAGAGATCCGTGCGTGGGCTGAAGAGTACGCAAAAGAGAATGGCTGGGTGCTGAACCCGGACGAAAAAATCCTCGATACCGTTATCCGGGGCCTGGCACGCAATGAGGTGAAGTCCGGTGAGCGGTACTGTCCATGCCGGCTCCGGTCCAGGGATGTTGAGAAGGACCGGGCAATCATCTGCCCGTGCATTTACCCCCGGGACGAGATCGCAAAAGACGGACACTGCCACTGCCAGCTCTATTACCGGAAGGATGCCGCAGCGCTGGTGACGGGAGAACATACGTGACCTACGCGCTTGTCACCTGCTCAGGTGTGTCGAACACCGGGAAACTCACCACGCAGGCAGCCACCCTGCTTATGCAGCGAAAACCCGGGCAGTACGTCTGGATGCACGCCAAGCAGTCCACCGCAACGCTCGAAGCAGAGATCGGGGACGCGGAACAGGTGATTGTGATCGACGGGTGCACGGATTGCTGTGCGATGAAGAAACTATCCGCATCCTGCCTTGCACCCCACCACCATATCATCGCTACCGAACTCGGCATCGGGAAGAAGGGGATGGGCGATGTGCAGTACGATGAAATTGAGAAAGTGGTCCGTGCGATTATCAATGCCGGTCCGGACAGGCAGGATTCATAGGGAGCATTCTGATGAAAATCGGTATTGTAAGTGACGGGAAATTCGGCGACCGGGCCTTTGAGGTCATCAGGGAACGGTTCCCGACGGAATGGATCATGGCCCCGTTCATCCAGAGCCCGATGGCGGATGATCTCGAACTGACACTTCCGGAATGCGATCTCTACATCTCCTACGTCCGCCATCCGGACGTAGCTCTTGCGATCATCGAGAAGAAGAAACCGGTGATCCTCGGGGTCAGTTTCGGCCCCGGGTTTCTTCGGCAGGCAAAGGCAATCAATGAGGATATCATTGCGCCCCCGACGATGTGTTCGCTGGAGGATAACACATGGGTGCCGGCAATCAACGAGTATGCAAAATTATTCGGGAGACCCTCGTTCGAGGTGAAAGTACAGGAAGACGGTAATATCGACAGCGTGCGGGTGATCCGGGGATCCCCCTGTGGATCAACTGTAGCGGCAAGCGCAGAACTGCATGGGACGCAGCTCAGCCAGGAACAGCTCCAGCACTATGGCCTCCGGATCTGCCACTTCTGCCGGGCGCCCCGTTTTGGCAAAACCTGCGACAAGGAGATCGCGGGGCTGCTTCATGCACGGGAACTGGTCAATGCAATCTGTTCCGTATCCCCGGTGGCCGGTGCACGGGTGAAATCGTTCACGGACGAGATGGAGAAAATTATCGATCAGAAAATAGCGGGAGGATAATACCATGCAGAATTATTTACAACTCTTTGCCGACTGGGTGACCTACTCCGTCCTCGGCCTGGCCCCGGATAGTCCCCTCGCTTCGTCCGTGAACTTCTTTGTCAACGACATCATCTGGGTTTCGCTGCTTCTCGCCGTGATCGTGTTCGGCGTCGCCATTGTCCGGACGTACATCACTCCTCAGAAGGTGAAGAAATGGGTAGGGGGCCGAACGGAAGGGGTGGGTAATGTAGTGGCCGCACTTCTCGGGATCCCCACCCCGTTCTGTTCCTGCTCGGCAGTCCCGCTCTTCATCGGCTTTGTGGAGAGCGGCGTGCCGCTTGGCATCACCTTCTCGTTCCTGATCGCATCGCCGCTCATCAACGAAGTTGCGGCCGCGATGCTCTTTGCCATGTTCGGCTGGCAGATTGCGCTCATCTACATTGTATCCGGGCTTGTCATCGCAATCCTTGCAGGGATCATCATCGGCCGTCTCCACCTGGAGGGAGAGGTCGAGGAGTTTGTCTGGAAATGCAAGATGCACGACCAGGAAGAAAAGCCGATGACATGGCGGGACCGGATTGCTTTTGGTATCCGTGAATCGAAGAGTATCACGCTCACGGTGCTGCCCTACATCGTCATCGGTATCGCGATCGGTGCGATCATCCACGGCTATGCCCCGGCGGATTTCCTGGTCTCTTTCGCGGGCCCCGGAAACCCGCTCGCCGTTCCGATAGCAGTGCTGATCGGTATCCCGCTCTACTCGAACGCGGCCGGTATGATTCCCATCATGCAGGTGCTCACGGCAAAAGGAATGGCGATGGGAACCGCCCTCGCGTTCATGATGGCGGTCATCGGGCTCTCGCTCCCGGAGATGATCATCCTCCGGAAAGTGATCAAGCTCAAATTAATCCTGATCTTTGCAGGAATTATGTTCATAGCGATCACCATGACCGGGTATTTGTTTAATGCACTGTTGGGATAATCTAAAAACAGCAGGTGAAAACAAACGATGAAAGCAGGCAGACAACTCTCATTTCTTGACCGCTACCTCACGCTCTGGATCTTCCTTGCCATGGCGGCCGGGATCGCCATAGGGTACTTCTCCCCATCGGTACCTGTACTGATCACCGGCCTCTCGATAGGAACCACTTCGATCCCGATCGCGGCCGGGCTCATCCTGATGATGTACCCCCCGCTGGCTAAAGTGAAGTACGAGGAACTGGGCAACGTCTTCCGGAACACGAAAGTCCTCGGCCTCTCCATTGTCCAGAACTGGGTAGTCGGGCCTGTCCTGATGTTCATCCTCGCGGTCGTCTTCCTCCGCGACCAGCCGATGTTTATGTACGGGCTCATCCTTGTCGGGATCGCCCGGTGCATTGCGATGGTGATCGTCTGGAACGATCTCGCGGAAGGCGACTCGGAATATTGTGCCGCCATTGTTGGCCTGAACTCGCTCTTCCAGGTCTTCTTCTACTCGGTCTATGCCTGGTTCTTCATCACGTACCTGCCCCCGCTGCTCGGTATCGGGGCCGGGTCCGTGGTCTCGATCACGATCCTTCAGATTGCTGAAAGTGTCTTCATCTACCTCGGCATCCCGTTCATTGCCGGGATGGTGACAAGGTATGCCCTGCTCCGCGTGAAGTCGAAGGCCTGGTACGAGCAGGTCTTCATCCCGAAGATCTCGCCGATCACGCTCGTCGCACTCCTCTTCACGATCATCGTGATGTTCTCCCTCAAGGGCGAGTATATCGTGAACGTGCCGTTCGATGTTGTCCGGGTCGCGATCCCGCTGCTCTGCTACTTCGTCATCATGTTCTTTGCGAGTTTCTGGATGTCCTGGCGGCTCGGCGTCGATTACCAGAAGTCGGCCTCGCTCTCGTTCACTGCTGCGTCCAACAACTTCGAGCTCGCGATTGCGGTTGCGATTGCGGTCTTCGGCATCGCATCCCCGGTGGCATTTGCAACCGTGATCGGGCCCCTTGTCGAGGTACCGGTGCTGATTGGCCTCGTGAATGTCTCGCTCTGGCTGAAGGGAAAATGGTATGGCGGGAAGAATGACGGGACGTGCAGCACGCTGCTGCGGTGAACCGGGAATGAACAATCCCGTAATGTTTCAGGAATGCCCATGCAAAAAGTAAAACCACATCCGGAGTATCCCCCCGAAGAGGGACGGTACCTGCGGGGAAACGATTACTCCCCGGCTGCTGTTATCATCATCCTTACGTACGATGCCGAAGCGATCCCGCCGGAGATCGAGAAACTCGTGCGGGCCGGTGTGGAGAGCGGGGCCGCACTCTCCGGCACATTGCAGACCGCCAACATCGGGATCGAGAAGATCATCTGCAATATCGTGGCGAACCCGAACATCCGGTACCTCATTCTCGGGGGCCCGGAGTCCGAGGGGCATAAAACCGGTGACGCGATCAAGGCGCTCTTAAAAAACGGGGTGGACGAGAAGAAACGCATCATCGACACTGCCGGGCTCACCGCGGTTCTCCACAATGTCCCGATGGAGTTTATCCGGCGGTTCCGCGAGCAGCTCACCCTCGTCGACTGCCAGTTCCAGGACGAATCTGTTATCCGTAAAGCCGTGTGGTCATGTTTCCAGGAAACGCCGGTGGAGTTCCGGGGGCAGATGCTCTTTGACCCCGGGGCATTCCCGGAACCTCCGCTGAGCGGGAAACTCACCTGGAAGGTCACGCAGCCCTGGGCCGAACCGGGCGATGATGGGGAAAGGGCGGCAAAGAAGAGGGCGCAGGAGATGATCGAGCGGCTGAAGAAGAAGCAGGGGCAGACCCGGGAGCCGTGATTAACCGGAAAATGCCGGGGAGATGAAGCCCGGTCTGCTCTATTTTTTCACTTACTTATCCCACCATTCGTCCCTTTCGATCTCGGCCCGGGTCCTTAATACTCCGGTAAAACCGGGGGATTCAGGACTCGCGGGAAACACGGGAGACTGTGGCATGGATAAAACGTCTGATACTGTTGATGTCATGGGAATATCCTTCCGGGCAGGGGTGCAGCCCGGTCTGCAGGGTAGTCATCATCGGTACGCCGGATACGTAACAGGGACGCATATGACTACACACAGGTATTCCTCCAGACATTCAGATTTTTCAATTTGTTCTTATCTTCCCGTATCTGTTCTCTCGTGAAATATACCCTGGGCAAGAGGACATTCCTGCCGCAATCGATCCATCCCGCAAAGAGAAGGATCCCCTGGATAAAAGACGATACACGGGGTTGGCACAACCCGGCAAAAAAGAGGGGTATCAGTTCCCCCGTGCCTGCAGGATCTCTTCAGGTTTGAGCAGGTGCACGTCAAGGCCGGGCATTGCTTCGCCAAGGCTCCTGCTCGCATTTGCAATGATGGTTGCATCCGTGTAGTGATTCACGGACTCGACAATGGCCTTCGCCCGCCGGGCCGGGTTTTCCGATTTGAAGATCCCCGAGCCAACGAATACGCCGTCAGCGCCGAGTTGCATCATGAGTGCTGCATCGGAAGGAGTGGCAATCCCGCCTGCCGAGAAGTTCACGACCGGGAGACGCCCGCGTTTTGCGGTCTCGATGACCAGATCGACCGGTGCCTCTATCTCGCGGGCAAACGCTACCAGTTCCTGCGGTTCAAGTTTCTGGATTGTGCGTATTCCGCCCTGGATCGCCCTCATGTGGCGCACTGCCTCGACCACGTTTCCGGTGCCGGCCTCGCCTTTTGTCCGGATCATGGCCGCCCCTTCGTTGATGCGGCGGAGTGCTTCGCCAAGATTCCGGGCCCCGCAGACGAACGGGACCGTGAATTTCGTCTTCTCGATATGGAATTCTTCGTCAGCAGGGGTAAGCACCTCGCTCTCGTCGATCATGTCCACGCCGAGGACTTCCAGTACCTGCGCCTCGACAAAGTGGCCGATCCGCACTTTGCCCATCACCGGGATCGAGACCGCTTCGATGATCTCGGTAACCTTCTCCGGGTCAGCCATGCGGGCAACCCCGCCGGCCTTGCGGATATCGGATGGCACCCGTTCAAGAGACATCACCGCAACAGCACCGGCGTCTTCTGCTATCCGTGCCTGCTCGGCGTTCACGACATCCATGATAACGCCGCCTTTCTGCATGGCTGCAAATCCCCGCTTGAGGAGTTCGGTGCCATGCCTCAGTTCTGCTAATTCCATTCTGGTTCACCTGTTCTGGATATTCTATTGGTACCGGCAGTTACGGGACTGCACGAACAATCCGTAAATCCCGGGCCGGAGGTATCTCTCACTGTTGGATACGCGAGTTCATAAAGATAATCACAATTGTGAATTTTGCCGCAATACCCGGCTGTAAACCGGGGGATTAAAAAATGGTTCGGGAAGATCCCGGGTCAGACCTGCCGGAGACTGCCCCGCTGCTTCACGAACCGGTCCCAGTTGAATGGCTCGTCGAGCACGTTCACTTTCACCTGTTCGATTCCGGAGATCCCGAGCGTCTTGCGCTCCACCTGCTCCGAGAGGTGCTCGGAAAGAGGGCAGGCCTTGCAGGTGAGGACCATGTCGATCTCCGCACTCGTGCCCTTCACCCGGATCTCCTTGATGAGCCCGAGGTCCACGATATCGATGCCTACCTCGGGATCGATCACTTCCTTGAGTGCCTCGCGGATCCGGTTCTCGCAAGTGAATTCCTGGATGAGGGTGGTTGCGAACGGTCCGGCCCGGGTCTGTTCCAGGATGCGGAGCCGCTCTTCGAGCTGGTTCTGCCGGTCGAGGAGCCGGCTGATCACCCGGACTACCGGGTCTGGCATGACATCGTCGGCAGGCTCTTCCCCGGTAATATCATCCGGCCCTGCAATCTTTCCGGGAACGCCGACAACGGTTGCGCCCGGCGGTACGGACCGGACAACGACGGACCCGGCTCCTATCTTTGCGCCCTTCCCGATCCGGATATTGCCCAGCACGATGGCCCCGGCCCCGACGATCACGTCGTCTTCCACGGTCGGGTGGCGCTTCTTCTTCTCGAGCACCGAGGCCCCGAGCACCGCTCCCATGTAGAGGAGCACATCATTGCCCACTTCTGCGGTCTCTCCGATGACAATGCCCATGCCGTGATCGATCACCACGCGCCGCCCCAACTGTGCCCCGGGATGGATCTCGACCCCGGTGAGGAAACGGTTGATGTGCGAGAGGAATCGGGCAAAAAATTTCCAGTTGTGTAGCCAGAGCCAGTGCGCCCTCCGGTGGAACCAGAGGGCATGGATCCCGGGATAGCAGAAGAGGACCTCTACCCAGGAACGGGCTGCCGGGTCCCGTACAGTGATCGCCTGGATATCTTCCCTTAAGCGGTCAAACACCATAGTCGGTCCTCTGTAGTTATTCGAAGAGTTCCGTGCTCAGGTACCGCTCTCCGGTATCCGGCAGGATGACGACAATGGTTTTTCCGGCAAGCTCCCTGCGGGATGCCACCTGCAGGGCGGCCCATGTTGCAGCTCCCCCGGAGATGCCGATGAGGATCCCTTCCTCTTTTGCCATCCGGCGTGCGGTGGCAACGGCGTCCTCGTAGGTCACCCGGATCACTTCGTCGAGGAGATCTTTTTTAAGAACATCCGGGATAAAACCCGGTGCGAGCCCCTGGATCTTGTGCGGTCCCGCCTGTCCTCCCGAGAGAACCGGTGATGCATCCGGCTCAACGGCGATGACTTTAAAACCGGGCCTGCGGGGCTTGATGATCTCAGCGATACCGGTGATGGTACCTCCGGTCCCGACACCGGCCACGATCGCGTCAACCTTCCCGTCGGTATCCTGCCAGATCTCCTCGGCAGTGGTCTTCCGGTGGATAGCCGGGTTGGCGGGGTTCCTGAACTGCTGGGGGATGTAGTAATAGTACGGGTTTTCCGCAAGGAGGGCATCAGCTTTTGCAATTGCCCCTTTCATCCCCTCTTTTCCCGGGGTCAGGATGAGTTCGGCACCGTACGCCTTGAGGAGTTTGCGTCGCTCGATACTCATCGTCTCCGGCATCACGAGGGTGATCCGGTATCCTTTGGCCGCGGCCACCATCGCGAGCCCGATGCCGGTGTTCCCGGAAGTGGGCTCTAAGATGATAGTATCCTTCTTGATGAAGCCGGCTTTCTCCGCAGCCTCGATCATGGAAACCGCGATCCGGTCCTTGACACTGCTGCCCGGGTTGAACGATTCCACCTTGGCGAGCACGGTTGCACCGGCATCACCGGTAATGCGGTTCAGCCGCACGAGCGGGGTGCCGCCAATGGTTGTAATAATATTGTCGTGGATTTTTGTCATAGGGATGCTCCGTTGTCGTGAAATGTCCCCATTACCATGGTGGACACGGAAAACTTCACAATTGTTAATTTGTACGGTGCCTGATATAAATCTTGGTCTTGTGGCCATGGCGTACTGCCCATTTCTTACAACGGACCCGATTGCAGAACGTGTCAGGGATATAGCGGCAAAAAACGGTGTAAAATCAGGCTATATTACCCGACCCGTTCCATACTGTGTGTTCACAACCATGAACCGGAAAAGCAGACATGAACACCTACCATGCGATTATCGCTGGACCCCGGGCAAAAGCCGATGCAACCGGTTCCTCTGCCCGGGCCTGTCCCGGCCTCCCACCCGGAAGGCCCGTGGAACGGTCCAGCGGTATCCGGGGCGCCGGGCAGTATTGTAGCCCGGGGCTGACAAGGATCGATCCGCACATGACAGCAAGCCGCGCAAGCCGCGGGATGATGGCTGTCTGTGGTATGTGTCCGTGACAATCCCAACCTGATTTCACGTCCTCACTCCCGTTCCGGCAGTACATGGTATATCACCCGCCATCTCTCATCTGACAGGCTGCCGGAACCTATCGCCTCATATATACCAATAAGCGTACCACGCAAGGAATCATCGCATTCACCGCTATGATCGCCGGGAGACTGCACACACTCCCGGCCTGATACTTTTTCCGGAACTGCCCGGGATAATCCTCTTGCCCGTAATGGCTTCTCCCGTCCGGCCCCGTGGTCATCGTTGTCACCTGTATCCCGGACCGGTGACTCAGTGTGATTAACCGTATCCCGATCCGGGACAGGGAAGGCGGTGCCGGTGTGTGAATGGGATCCGGGATCCGCTATTTAAATCGTATGATTCAGGAAATCCTTGCCGGGAAATTACCCCATAAATACAGCCGGCAGTCAACGTGAATCGTGATCAGGGAAGGGACACCAGGAATGCCCGTTCCATCATCGGGCCTGCCTGTGTCTGCCGGTGATTGCTCCCGGACACTGCCGGTGGATCCGCCCCGTGGAAAAACCTCATGCCTGTCACCATCATCGCGTTCTTTATTGCAGCAGGGATCGGCCTCATCGCTTCCATTATCGGGATGGGCGGCGGTTTTCTCTATGTCCCGACGCTCACGCTGATATTCGGGTTTGATCCGAAGACTGCTGTCGGGACCAGCCTTGCGGTGATGATCTTTTCAGCATGTGCGGCAACGCTCGTGTACTGGCGACAGAAGAAGATCCTTCTCACCCTTGCTGCATTCCTGGTTCTTCCTGCCATGCTCTTCTCCCTGCTTGGATCTCTCATTACCGCGTATTTCGACGCACGGATCCTTGTCATCCTGTTCAGCCTCGTGCTCATCCTCATGTCCCTGCAGATGCTCGTTCCCTCCTTAAATCTGGTCCCGGTGATCCGGCGGGGGCCATCCTTTGAAGTGAACTCTTCGGGGAATAGTGAACAGGGTGAACCCGTCCGGATTCCCTGCATGCATCTTTTGGTCTGGGGGGCGATGGGCGGCCTTGTCAGCGGGATAACGGGAACCAGCGGCGGGGCGTTTTTCGTTCCGGCGCTTGTGGTTATCGGCATCCCGATTCATGTTGCCGTTGCCACCTCGCTTCTTACGATCATCCCCACATCGATCACCGGTGCTGTAACCCATGCCTTCCTTGGGAATATCTCGCTGCCATTTCTTATCGTGTACGGGGCAGGAGCTGCAATCGGGGCATATGCGGGGGCGACCATTGCCCCGCGAATCCAGGCCGATCAAATCAGGAAAGGTTTCGGGATCCTGCTCATTGGTATTGCACTCCTGATGATCCAGCAGAAAGTGCTCGGAGGCTGAATGTCCCGGGGTACGCTGGGTGACATACCGGCATTCCCACAATCCGTGCAGCAAAATATTAACAATTGTGAATTCCTATACTGTACAACTCACCCCCTGCGGCCGGGTCCATGCCATCCGGCGGGGACGCACGGGAATTGAACCTCCAGAGGACTGCGCGAATGCCTGTACCAGAACCTGCCCCGGAAAATTTACCGCATCTCATACAGCAACGACCGGCCGTGATCCCGGCATACCCTGAGGTACCATGATTCCAGCTGATATCCGGAAGGACTTCCCGCTTCTCTCGGAAGTCTGCTATCTCGACAGTGCCGCAACGAGCCTATCGCCGGAACCGGTCCTTGATGCAATGCTTGAGTACGAGCATACCTGCCGGGCCAATGCGGGCCGGGGGGTCCACCGGCTTGCCCAGATGGCATCCCGGCAATACCGGGATGCCCACCAGAAGGTCAAAAACTTCATCCATGCCCGTGAGGGGGAGGTGGTCTTTACCCGGAACTCCACCGAGGCTCTTAATGCGGTGGCGTTCGGGCTCCCGTGGCGGGCCGGGGATCAGGTGATCTCCACTATTCTTGAGCACCACAGCAACCTCCTTCCGTGGATGCGCATCCGCGACCGGCAGGGAATCGATCTCCGGCTCCTCACCCCGGGACTGGATGGCACTCTCGACCCTGCGGACCTCGCGGAGATCATCACGAAGAAGACCCGGCTCGTTGCCATCACGCAGGCATCCAATGTGCTGGGCAATATCGTGCCCGTTGCCGGGTTTGCGAAGATATGCCACGATTACGGGGCGCTTCTCCTTGTCGACGGATCGCAGTCGGTCCCCCACCTTCCGGTGGACGTGGAACAGATGGGCTGCGACTTCCTCTGCTTCTCGGGGCACAAGATGCTCGGCCCCACCGGTACAGGTGTCCTGTACATGAGAGAGCCCTGCCTCGAACCCCTGCTTGTCGGGGGCGGAGGCGTGGAAAAGGTCACGGCTGCGGGATACACGCTCACGGCGGGATACGAGCGGTACGAGGCGGGAACCCCGAATATTGCCGGGGCCATCGGTCTTGCCCGTGCCGTGGAATACCTGGAAGCGCTCGGTATGGAAAATACCAAACAGCACGAGGAGCAGATCACGCGGCGGATCATTGACGGTCTTTCCCAAATCCCCAACGTGCAGGTCTTTGGCCCGGGGCCGGGCGGGGACCGGATCGGGGTTGTCTCGTTTGCCATCAGGGGCCTCAACCCCCACGATGTCGCTGTTATGCTTGACGGGGAGGCGGATATCATGGTGCGGTCGGGCCACCACTGCTGCATGCCTCTCATGGAGCACCTGGGTCTCACCGATGGGACGGTCCGGGCGAGCCTGCACTGCTACAACACGATGGATGATGCGAATCTGCTGGTGGACACGGTCAGGACCATTGCCGCGAACTTCTGACGTCCTGAGGTAACGATGATCGCTATGTTTTCTGAGCTACGTTGTATTTCCTGTAACCCGGGGATGAGCCGATGAGCCATGCGGGAGAAGATGGTGCCGGGACAACCCGCGATTCCCGAAGCCCGGTTCAGGACCGGTACTGCCGCCAGAGCCTCCTTCCCGAGATAGGAACCGGGGGGCAGCGCAGGCTTCTGGAAAGCCGGGCCGTCATCGTCGGCCTCGGGGCGCTTGGCAGCTGCGTGGCGAACAATCTTGTGCGGGCCGGGGTGGGGCAGGTGGTCCTGATCGACCGCGACCTCGTGGAACTCCACAACCTCCAGCGGCAGATCCTGTACAGCGAGGAGGACATAAACCGCCCGAAGGCTGTGGCGGCAGCAGAGATCCTCCAGAAGATCAACACGTCCGTCGAGATCGTGACCCACACAAAAGACTTCAATGTCTCGAACGCGGAGAGTCTTCTTACCGGTGCGGATGTGGTGCTGGATGGGACCGACAATCTCCAGACCCGGTTTTTGATCAACGATGTCTGCGTTAAGCAGGGCATCCCCTGGGTTTATGCCGGGGCGGTCGGAACCGGGGGGATGGTGATGCCCATTATCCCGGGCCATACTCCCTGTTTCCGATGCCTTGTCCCGTCGCAGCCCGGGCCAGGCGTGCTCCAGACCTGCGACATTGCGGGGGTGCTGAACACGATCCCGTCCCTCATCGCGTCCCTCGAATGCACGCTCGCGTACCGGATCCTGACGGGACAACCGGAGGCCGGGGAAGGGACCTCGTACCTGGTCCACGTCGATGCCTGGCGGCAGACGTTCGACCGGATGGAAGTAACCCGGCGGGCGGACTGCCCCTGCTGCCGGGAAGGCAGGTTTGAGTTCCTGAATGCGGTATCCCGTGAGATGATCACCTCGCTCTGCGGGAGGGACGCCATCCAGATCACCCCGGCAACAGAGATGGAGATCTCCCTTGCGGAGCTGGAAGCCCGGCTCTCCCGGCTCGGCGAGGTCCGCCTTACGCCGTACATGCTCACCTTCCGGTCGGGAACCGAGGAGTTCTCGATCTTCCGGGACGGGCGGGCGATCATCAAGGGCACGAAGGACGAGGCAACGGCCCGCTCGCTCTATGCCCGGTATATCGGGCTGTAGAACGGGGCATGACAGGTACGGGTATCCGGTCCCGGGCGGATTATTACCGTATTCTCTTATCTCCGGGAGCGCCGCCCGGACCCTTCGGCCCCCCGGTGTTTCCGTAACGCGGGCGTTCCTTCAAGCCAGCCCGCAATGCGTCCGGCCTGATCCGCAGCAAGAATGGGATCATCGGTCTTGAGGATGAGGCGGCCGTCCTTGTGGATCGAGACCTCGCACCGGTCGTTCACGATCAGCAGGACGCTGGCGTTCGCCACGATCGTGCAACTCTTCTTGAGGATCTCCTCGCAGAGATCAAAGTCGAGAACGAAACGCTCCCTTGGGATCGCCTCGATCGCGGCGGTGGTCTTACAGGGTTTCAGGAGCGAGTACATACATCCCTTCCAGCGACTTTTCCACGAGGGCATCGATGTCGACCTTCTGCTCCTCGCACATCACGACATCAAGTTTTGCGGCGGTCGAGGGTTGTTTCGGGACGATGGTGCAGCAGAGGCCCGGAAGTATGGAGATCTCGTATGTGCCGATCTTCCTGGCGATCTCGATGATCTCCTGCTTGTCCATACCGATGAGGGGGCGGATGATCGGCAGTTTTGCAATCTGGTTGACGACGGTTAAGTTCTGGACGGTCTGCGAGGCCACCTGCCCCATCGATTCGCCGGTCAGGATGCCGACGGCCCCCTCCCGCTCGGCAATCCGTTCCGCAACCCGGTACATCATCCGCCGGCAGAAGAGGCAGTGCAGGTGCCGGTTGCAGTTCTTGGCAAACGCGATATGGTTAGGCCCGTGGGGAACAACATAGGTCCTGATGGGGTTTTTCGTCACTTCCTGCAGGTGGCGGATCAGAAGCAGGGCCTTGTCCAGGTTCTTGTCGTCCGTGAACGGGCGGTTGTCCATGTGGACTGCCACGATCTCCACGCCCCGGCAGATCATCATGTACGCAGCCACCGGTGAATCGATGCCGCCCGAGACAAGACAGACAAGTTTTGACAAGGATCGTTCCTCTCACAAATTTTTCGCCCGGATGAGCCGTCTGTTGGTACCCCGGAAAGTTCACAATCGTGAATTACTGGTAATACATCGCTGGTCCATCCATATATGGCTTCTGCATACGGGGGACTGCTCGGGAAGTCCCGGCCGGAGGAATTGTTCTCTCATTCCGCTGTGGCAGATCCGGCATCATCCCGGAGTACGAGTTTTAAACGGTGGCGAGTGCCTTGAGATCTCATTCTCATTGAAAAACTACAGATAACGTTATCCTTGAGACCGCCCGGTCCTCCTTTGTTGCATTATTAAGAATCAGGGTGTTTTCGTTTTTAAAAAATAGTGGATGATTAAGCCCATTCAAACGCAAAGTCGGTGACGGTCTTCTTAATCCCCTTGATCTTGCGGATTTCCGCCAGGGTCTTGGTTGTGATCTCTTCGTAACTCTTTGCTTCGACCGTTGCGACAATGTCATGGAGTCCGGTCACGAAGTCTGCACTCTTGACACCGGTAACCTTTTTCAGTGCAGCCTTTACGTCATTCTCTTTTCCGGTTTCGATATCAATTTTCAGGTATGCTTTTGCCATTGCTTGTCAACTCCATTTTGTTTTTGTGTCGTGCCAGGGATTGATGCACGACAGACGATTCCGGATTTCCCCTATGTTCCCGTTCTGTATCCTGTCCGAGGGACAGATGTATCATTGGGGAATGTCGGGGATCTCTTCAAAATCCTCTACAACCTTATCGGACCGGATGGTATTTACTGGTGCATAAATCCGCAAAAATGGCCCTGATTGGAAAAAAATCGGTATTTTGCGGAGGGAAGATCGGGTAATCCTTGCCGCAACTGTTACCGGGCTGAGAGGACGCGGTAGCCCGGGTGATATTCTATTCCGTGAACCCTTGACGTGGGATTGATCCACACCCACCGGTGAAGATACCGGGAAAAATCATGGGTAACCGGGTTCCGTTAATCCATCATCCGGGCCGCCCGCCCCCGCCAGTGTCTGACGCTGATAAAAACTCCCCACACGATGGTGATGACGAGCGGGTACACGACTGCCCAGTCGATAAAGAGAAAGATTGCACTCGTCAGGATAAGGGAAAGGATACTTACGATGAGACCGGACCTGCTGTCTTTTAAGAGAACAATGCCAGCAGCGCAGCCCCCGATATAGGTCAGGATGAATGTCCCGCTCGGTACCTGGATAAGCGTGGAGAGCGAGACGGCCCGGGTGCTGAACATAACCAGAAGGATCGTAAAACATCCCGCAAGGAAGAGGAGACCCCCGAGGGGTGTTCTGTATTTTTCAGATCTCCGGGAAAGCCAGCGCGGTGCAAATCCCCCGGTGGCGAGCGAACACGCGAGCCGGGAAGCGGCTCCTATGTAGGCAATGGCCGGCGCCATGCAGATGAAGAGAGCAGCAACACTGGCAACAACGGCACCGGCCGGGCCAAACGAGGTTTTGATGATGTGGACCAGGGACACATCGGTGAGGGTAGTGCCGTAACTGTGCGTCCCGACAACCACGAATGCCACAAGGAAGTAGAGGATGCTGATGATCAGTGCGGCGATGATGGTTCCCCGGATTGCATCCCGTTCCGGGTTTGCAAATTCCCCGGATATGTGCGAGATTGCCTCCCACCCGATGAAACACCAGAACAGGACGGCCGATGCATGGCCGATGCTCTCCCAGCCATACGGCATGAACGGTGTGAAGTTCGAAGAGTCAATGACCGTAAAACTTCCGATAATGGTGACAACGATGACAATGATGGTTGTCAGGACCACGGCCACCTGGACCTGCCCGGTTATTTTCATACCTGCGTAATTGAGGAGGATGCCGGCAGCCAGGATTGCTGTTGCGATCAGGAGCCGGATGTTGTCCCCGAGGCCGGCTGCTGCGCAGACATATCCTGCCCCGGTCAGGGCAAGGACCGGGGCCCCGACCACAACTGACAGGAGAAAGAACCAGCCGATCAGGGAACCTGCCTGCGGGTTGAAAGCTTTTGTGACAAACGAGGAGACGCCCCCGGCATCCGGGTACCGGGCAGAGAGCAGCCCCATTGTCAGCGCCATCGGGACAACGAGAAGTGCCATCAGGCCCCATGCAACCAGGGATGCCGGCCCGGCGATATCGGCAGCAAGACCGGGCAGGATAAGGATACCCGATCCGAGGACGGCGCCGGTGTAGAGCGCGACAACCTGCGGCAGCCGGAGGGATGCGGTTGTGTTGGGGTGCATGGTGTTTCTCTCTCAATCTGCCCTGAAGGATACAATTTCCTTTTCCCGGGACTGGTGAGGTTGTGGTCAGGAAATACTCCGGCATCGGCGAATGAGTCGTTTAGCATGGAAGTCCGGTTCATATAAAGTGCTGAACCGGATTTCAAAATCGTTTGAAATCCGGGTTACTTATCTCTCTGAAAACTCATGGACGCCACTCCCGCAAGCAGGATCCCTTCCCCGGCGATTGTTGCCTCCTGCCATGCGGGATCTCACGCAAACCTGCCGGGGGCTGGCTTTTTTAAAAAAGAGGAATCGTTTTTTTCAGAAGAGGAAGGGGTTGAGCATCCCGAAGATCATCGCGATGTGGGCAACAACGAGGAAGCCTATCAGGAGGAGGAAGTGCAGTTTCATTTTGGCTTCCTTCTCAGCATTCCTTGCTATCAGCCCGAGCTCGAGGAGGGCGATACCAAAGAGGAAGATCACGCCGCTTAAGTAGGAACTCACCGCGATGATGTCGCTGTACCCTCTCCATGCAATGGACGGTACAACGCTTGTTATGAGGTAGATGAATATCCCGAGGAAGTAGAAGCCGAGCGCGATCCCGACAATTTTGTTGAACTGCCGGAGTTTTCCCGTGTAGAGCCGGTCGAAGATCACGAAGAACTCCGTGGCGGTCAGGGTCTCGGCAAGGATCACCGGGATTGCCATGAATATGAGGAGATTCCAGGGCTGGTTGGTTGCGAGCAGTTCCATGTAATGGGTCATGTCCATGTTCATGGCAGTTGTTGCCGCAGTTGTGGCGGCTTGCATCATCATGTCGTACATTGGTCTGTCACCGTGTTCTGGTAAAGGCCGGCGTTCCGGGGCGGGTTTTTCCCCTGCCGGTTTCTGCATAGCATCGGGAAGGGCTGATTATACCTCTTCTCACCAGTTCATCTCCCGGTCAGGCCCGGACGGTGACCCCGGCACCGCTCCTGCCGATACGTGAAGGCTTATCTAATCACAATTGTGATTGACTACTCAGACATGATCCGGAACAGTGCATGGGCCGTCATTCTTCTGCTGCTTGCGGTTGCGGCATCTCCGCTACCGGGGTATGGCCTGCCGGCAGGAGCGGTCGCGATGCCCGTCCATGGCGGATCCGGGCCGGCTGCCGCCACCACTTCCTGTTGTTCCTGCACTCTGCCCGCAAAGACAACAACTGCAACACCCCCGGTAACCACATCCCCTCGGCAGGCCGGCGGGACGGACACGGTTCCCGGGACCGGTTCAGCAGCACCCGCGCTTCCCGGTTCGGCGACTGTTCCCTGCCGGTTCTCCGGCATCCGGCGGATCTTCCCAAAGAATGTGCTTGATCATCCCGAGCGGGCGGCGGTCTATGCCTGGATCGTTGAACAACCGGGGATCGACATATCGGCAATCGCCTCGGCGCTGGGTATGCACCGCGAGACCCTCCGGTACCATCTCGGGATGCTTGAGTCCGCGATGAAGATCATTGTCCTGCGGGACCGGGGGATCGTCCGCTACTACGAGAACCACGGGCGTTATACGCTTCTCGAACGGAAGGTTCTCCGGCATCTCCGGAACCCGACCGGGAAAGCAATGCTCTTTGTCATCGCTGCCCGGCCCGGGATCACGCAGTCCGGTATTGCGGAACATTTCGGGATTACGGCGCCGACGGTCCGGTGGTACATTCACCGGTTCCGTGCGGATGGGATTGTCACGGAGCAGCGGGAGGGGAAGTATACCCGGTATTCCCTCTCCCCGGAAGTGGGCGGGTTTGTCTCTTCTACCGGAGCGGATGTACCGGTTGCGGCACCGGTTGGGTGAAAACCACTGCTCCCCCAAAGAGTACCCTGTTTTCGAGATAGACTAATCCGGGCCCTTACAGGGCTCCGATTACCCCTCCTGGGACCTGGACCGACACTGTTTTTCCAAAAACCGACACTGTTTCCTTGAAAAACGAGCTTTTTCACGTCGGAGAATGATAGCAGCATTTAGCACTATTTGGATGGAGGTTAAGCGGGTAAATCGTGTTCCAGATTGTGGGAAGTGGTGGGCACAACGGCCGGATCGACCCCCCTCCGTCAGGGCATGCACATGGATAGAACGAACCGATCCCTGAACAACCAACGAAAACACAGAACAGAACACGGAGGTAATCATCATGACAAATTTTTTTGAATCCCTGGCACCGGAAGCACAGGAAGATCTTCTCCGCTACGGCATCATCGAACTCGTATCGGTTTCCGCGAGGGCGGTCCCGGACCCGGAGCGGCCGGAGGACCGGCTCAGCCTGAAGATTGTCGGGGAGGTGAACGACAACTTTCTCCAAAACATTCCCGCAATCGATCGCGTTCTCGATCGCGTTGATGCGATCTGTTCATCAGCTGGAGAATACCTCACGCTCTCACTGCGGGACGAACTGCTCGTTACGCTCGATACCCGGCGCAGGGGATTTGCTGAGCTGAAGAAAGGAATGCTTGACGGGAAACCGGCAGCGTACCTGTCGGACCCGGTTGTTGGACCGTTGATCAAGCCATCCATTGAGCATCCGGTTATCGATGCTCTTGTCTGGTGTATCGGATGGAGCGCCACAAAAGAGGGGGATGGCACGCTGCTGGTGTAATGTAACATCCCGCTCTTCTCTGAATCTGTGGATGAAGATTCCTGGGTCCGGATCCAGGACCGGATGCAACGGGTGAATTTTCTCATCGGCGGGCTGATGGCGGAATTGCTGGGGAGCGGTGAGAGGTTTCCTGAATTAATTGCCGGAGGATCATCGCGGTTCCTCCGGTGTCTGATTTGCCGGTACGAAGGCTGGTACCGGCCGGAGATCGATGAATGCAGCCCTTGTTTCTGCCAGACCGGGCCGAAGAAATATTTTCTCCAATCATATTATTCAGCATTTTTTGCCGCAAAATTATGCCTTATATGCATAAAAGGCGACTCTTATTCACAATCATGCAGGCAACAGCAGAGCGGGAAAAACGCCGGGAATACCGGCAGAAGATTCTCGCAAACCTATCCGAAATCGTCACCGCAATCGACGATCTTGACAGGGTGGCTGCGGAAGCACGGAACCATCTGCATAAGCACGACCGGTTTTTCTTCCAGCAGGGAACCAGCCTCCAGGAGGATGAAACGTACGGCACAGAGAATGATCTGGTGGAGTTCTACTTGGACACTGCCCAGATGTTGAACCGGCTCGAACGGGCCAAAACCCACATGAACACTGCCTGCACCCTCATGCACTACTATGATTATGCATCGAACCCCGTATTCGCGGAATACGCCCGGGCGGAGGCGGAGCACCTGTGACCTACGGAACCGTGGGATTCGGGTTCTTCCAGGACTCTCCCGAGTTCAAACGGAAGGTCCACTACTGGCATATCCTCCCTACCTGCTCGGAACTGGGAATCCCCAGCCCCGCAATGCCGCTTACGGAGTCTATGGCCGCGTTTGTTTCAGGACTTGAGATCCAGAACCACCTTGCTCTTGCGGCTTCGGCAGCACAGACTGTGCAGGGCAGATCCCTCTGACCCGTCCTGCCCGTTACAAATTTGCAATGGTGAACGACCGTTCCGGAGTTGCGGCAATATTTGCCGCAAATACCCTGAATATGGGGAAATATGACCAAAATTTCCCCCATCTGAACGTATTATTAAACTACAAATGAACCTAGTAGACAACCTTACAACAGCCAGCAAGACAAGGAAGGATAAAAAAATGAACCAGGACTTCAGGGACACAAATGTATGGCCTATGCGACGGCCAGGCAACTCCTCCCGCCAGCCCCGGGCAACCCTTCCCTTTTTTGATACGATCTTCTTCGCGTGTTGTCGCTGATACAATTCACCCCCCGGTCTTAATCGCAGACCCCGGTTACGGGTGCTGCCGCAGTACCCATCATCCCGCCATTCGAATACACTCCGCGTAGCACATCAGAACAGGAACAATCCCCATGAAATATTACAATAACATCACCGAAGTCATCGGCAATACCCCCCTTGTGCGGCTGGACCGCACCCTCCCTCCCGGGACAACACCTCTTGTCCTCGCCAAGATGGAGAGCCTCAACCCGGGCGGGTCCATCAAGGACCGGACGGCAAAATCCATGCTTGTCCGGGCCGAGCAGGCCGGAAAGATTGCAACGGGAGGTACCGTTGTTGAGCCGACCTCCGGCAACACCGGTGCAGGGATTGCCCAGTTTGCGGCTTCAAGAGGATACCGCACGGTCTTTACGCTTCCCGAGAAGATGAGCAAAGAAAAGGAGATCCTGCTTAGAGCCTATGGTGCGGAAGTTATCCGGACGCCAACGAACGTGCCGCCGGAAGACGAGCGGAGTTACTACAAGGTGGCCGAACGGGTTGCCCGCGAGATCCCGGGCTCGTTTGTTCCCAACCAGTTCAAAAACCCCGACAACCCGGCTGCCCACTACACGACCACCGGCCCGGAGATCTGGCGGGATACCGATGGCAAAGTCACCCACTTTGTCGCAGGGATCGGG
>Ga0265296_1000583_pt1 | contig 52041 bp, 44 predicted proteins | sample MunlanPumphouse1_FD_189073 | JGI IMG/M metagenome (GOLD analysis project Ga0265296, IMG submission 189073) | Groundwater microbial communities from a municipal landfill in Southern Ontario, Canada - Pumphouse #1 | ecosystem: Environmental > Aquatic > Deep subsurface > Groundwater | place...
TAAAATAAAATCTAATAATTTTAAAAGTTTTCTTTAATATCTTAATTGTCATTCCCGACTTGATCGGGAATCTATGTAAATTGACACCGCAGTGTCATCCCGGCAATGCCGGGAACTATAATTTGTATAGATTCCAGCTTTCGCTGGAATGACAAGGAGTTAAAGTTAAACACTAATTTAAATAAAAAATATGTGTGGAATATGCGGTTGTTATACACAAAATGGAAATATGGATGAAAACAATAAGAATCTGAGGTTAATGTGTAAAAAATTAGAGAAAAGAGGGCCGGATGAAGAAGGGTATTATAATCACAAGGGTTTTTATCTTGGGTCCAGAAGGTTAAGTATAATTGATCTTTCGTCGGGAAGAATGCCGATTTTCAATGAAGATAAATCAATAGCAATTGTTTTTAACGGAGAAATATATAATTATCTTTCTTTAAAAAACAAGTTGTTAAAGAAACATAAATTTTATACCAAAAGCGATACCGAGGTAATTGTTCATCTTTATGAAGAATTCGGATTTGATTGCCTTAAATACCTAGATGGCATGTTTGCTTTTTGTCTTTATGATAAAAAAAGAAATCTATTTTTCGGTGCCAGGGACAGGGTTGGTGAGAAACCCTTTTATTATTATCAAAAAAATAACAACTTTATTTTTTCTTCGGAACTATCTTCTTTGTTAATGCACAACCTGGTTCCAAAAAATATTGATTTACAATCCAGTCAGAAATATTTTTTTTACGGATTTGTGCCGGCGCCTTTTTCAATGATTGAAAACGTTAAGAAAGTACCCCCCGGGAGTTATTTTGTATTTTCTCCCGTCCTTGGTTTGAAAATATCTCAATATTGGAATTTTGATTATGAAAAAAAAGAATTAAATACGGATTTAATTTTGAAAAAAACGGAAGATATTTTAATAAAATCCGTTAAAGAAAGACTGTATGCCGATGTACCGCTTGGAATTTTCTTAAGCGGTGGAATTGATTCGGGGTTAATTACCGCAATCGCTTCAAACATATTAGACACTAAGAAAATAAACACCTTTACTATTGGTTTTAAAGAAAATAATTTTGATGAAACCATAGATGCGGCAGCGGTTTCCCGAAAATATAAAACTGCACACCATGTTAAAATATTTACCAGTGCAGAATTATTTAATTGTGCAGATGATATTTATAAGTATTTAGATGAGCCGATTTCCGATTCTTCGTTGCTGCCGACATATCTGCTTTCAAAATTTGCGAAGGGGTATGTAAAGGTTGTTTTAAGCGGAGACGGTGGAGATGAGTTATTCGGCGGATATCCGAAATATAATTATCATACCTTGGCGGATGTTTATCGTAAAATTCCCGAAACGATCAGAACTAACCTGTTAGAAAAATTATTTGTGTCAGTAGGAGAAGGTGCTTTTGATAATAAAACAAGAAAATTTTTATCAGGAATAGGTTTAAATGAAGAACTGAGAAATCAAATTTGGATTTCGGCAAACAGTTTGGATGACATTAAAAAAATATTTAAATCTGTAATTTCGGAGAAAATATTATATGAGGACATATATTTTTATCTTAAGATGTTTAGGGGAAATAAATTACTTGATAAAATGTTTTATTTGGATTCCAAACTAATTTTAGCCAACGCGTATTTAACAAAAATTGATCGGGCCAGTATGGCAAACTCCCTGGAAGTACGCTGCCCTTTTTTTGCCAAAGAACTATTGGAAATGAGCAGCAGTATTGATCCGTCCGAGAAAATATCTTTCTTTCAAACAAAAAAAATATTAAGAACTATTGCCCTTAAATATCTGCCGAAGGAAATTGTCTATAAGAGAAAAAAGGGTTTTGGTGTTCCGATTTCGCTTTGGTTACGAGATGAAAAAATATATAATAAAGTTTATAACCTTATAAAGAATACTGAAATAGATTTTATTGATAACAAATATATATTGGCATTAGTTAAAGAACACAAGAATAGAACAGCAGATTATTCGGGGCAGATTTGGAATGCCTATGTTTATTGTTGTTGGTTTAATAATAATTTTGTTAAATGAAAAAACCTCTTGTATCGATTGTAATTCCTTCAAAAAACGAGGAAAATAATATTGGTAATTGTCTGGAAAGCATTAAGCGCCAGACTTATCCGGCAAATAGAATAGAAACAATTGTGGTAGTGAACGAAGATTCCGTGGATAAGACAAAAGAAATCGCCCGAAAGTACACAAAAAATGTTTTTATCAAAGGAGTTGAAAGGTCAGAGCCGAGAAACCTTGGTCTTAAAAAGGCAACCGGGAAATATCTTATTTATCTTGATGCGGATATGATTATTTCATCTTCGGTGGTAGAGAAATCAGTGGAAAAACTAGAAAAAGAAAAGATTGTCGCTTTATATGTTCCGGAGGTTGTTTTAGGAAACAGTTATTGGAGTCGGGTACGAAGATTTGAAAGAAGTTTTTATGATGGGACAGTGATTGATTGTGTGAGAATAATTAAAAAAAATATTTATGATAAAACCGGGGGTTTTGATATTTCTTTAATTGGGCCCGAAGATTGGGACTTAGATAAAAAAGTTAGAAAAATTGGAGAGGTTGGAGTTCCTGATAGATATGATTTTAAAGAAATTGACGATAAACTAATGAAAATTAATTATCAAAAAAATGACTTAGTCGGACAATTAATTCAATTGAGTTCCAGTGCTCTAATTTATCACAACGAAAGGAAATTTAACTTAAAGAAATATTTACTGAAGAAAAGTTATTATGCAAAAAGTATTAATGTATATATCAATAAATGGGGCAAAGACGATCCAGACATAAAAAAACAATTTGGTTTTTGGTACCGGTATTTGGGTGTATTTTTAGAGAATGAAAAATGGAAAAAATTGCTTAAATATCCCTATCTTGTTTTAGGAATGTTTTTTTTGAGATTTTTAGTGGGACTGTCATTTTTATTAGGCGGAAAATATTTTAAATCAAAAATATGATTTCTGGAGAAAATTACCTGAAGTTTGCTCCACGAGTTTTTTTTAAGCATGGACTACCTCTCCAGTTAATATTTTTTGTGACTGCTAAATGTAATTTGCGTTGTCGTCATTGTTTTTACTCGCATGAGATAGAACGAAAGAAAGAAGAACTAACCCTAGCAGAGATAGAAATGATTGCCAAAAATTCGAAATTAAATCTTTTGTGGTTGCTTTTAACCGGAGGCGAACCATTTTTGAGAGCAGATCTTGCTGAAATAGCCTCAGCTTTTTGCCGATATGGAAAAGTGGCCAATATTTCTATCCCCACGAACGGACAGATGAAAAAAGAAACTATAGCAATAGTTAGAAATATGTTAAAGCTTTGCCCGGATACTTTTATCTCAATAAGTGTTTCTTTAGACGGCACGGAAAAAATTAATGATAATATTCGAAACTTGAATGGAGCATTTTCAAAAACAATAGATACCTTTTTGGAATTGAAAAAATTTAAAAGCTTTTCAAATTTTGGTTTATCATTACAAACAACAATGAACTTCGAAAATCAAAATGATCTTAAAAAATTATATTATTTCGCGCGAGATGAACTTAAACCGGATTATTTTAATTTAAATTTAATTCGAGGTTCCCCTAAAGATCAGAAATTAAGTAATGTGGATGTAGAATATTATGAAGAATTATTAGATTTAATAGAAAAAGACACAAAAAAAGGAAAATGGGACTATTTTAAATTCCCATTTAGTAAAATAGCATTAGCGAGAAATTTATTAGTTTACAAACAGATAGCTGGATGTTTTAGAAAGAAACAGTTTTTAACGCCTTGCTACTCATCAAATTTAAGTGGTGTAATTAATGAGACAGGTAATGTTTTTCCTTGCGAAATATTACAGAATTCAAAAATTGGAAATTTAAAAGAAGTAAATTATAATCTCTCTAAATTATGGTTTTCCCCAAGAAATAATGAAATAAGAAAAAGAATTGCCCAGAACTGTTTTTGTACTTATGAATGTGCTATGTCAATAAATGTTTTATTTAATTTAAGATTTTATCCAGAAATAATATTGCAATCATTTAATTATTAATGGTGGCCTTAGAAAAATACGTTGTCATTAATGCAGATGATTTCGGTTTGTGTCAAGGAACAAACCAAGCAATAAAATTAGCTCATCAAAAAGGTATTCTTACTAGCGCCAGTTTATTAGTAACAACTCCCGGTTATAAGAATGCCTTAAGAGTAATTAAACAATGTCCTAGTCTTGGGTTAGGTATTCATCTTTCTTTAACATGGGGAAAGGCAATACTTTCAAAAAAAGTAGTACCTGATTTAGTTGATACAGAAGGATATTTTTATTCAAGCTATGCAAGATTAATTTTAAAGACTATTTTTTGTCAAAGTTATCTTCAACAAGTTGAAAAAGAATTTTGTGCACAAATAGAAGAAGCTCTAGAAGAGGGCCTAGTTATTGATCACATAAATTCTCAACAACATGTTCATATGGTTCCGGGAATTTTCCCTATTTTTTTGAAAGTAGCTAAAAAATATAAAATACATTTTATGAGAGTTCCAAAGGAAAAATATTTTAGTTTATTCTCTTTTCCAGAGTTAATTTTACCGTTTTATGGCACTAATTTTGTGAAATTCAGTCTTATGAGATTGTTTTCTGAAAGAAAGACGATTTGGGGTCGGTCAAAATTTTACGGTCTTCTTTATACCTCAAAAATGAATCAAAAGGTTTTTGGTCAGATATTGTCACAGATAGAAGTTGGCATAACGGAAATTCTTTCCCACCCAGGAAAGCCTAGTTTTTCAAAAAAAGAGCAACTGTTTGATTTCAAAAAACAAAATATGTTAGACTTCATAAACGATTTAGATAGAAGAGTGGAGCTTGAAACGCTTCTTAACTCTCACTTAAGAAAGGTTATAAAAGAAAAAAGAATTGTTTTATCTAATTATCGGGAACTTAATTGTTTTGTTAAATCATGAAAATATTTTTTATCATTGATGACACATTAATTTTGTTGCCTGAGTGGCTCGATAAAGTTATTGTGGAATTGGAAAAAAATGAAGAGATTGTTGGAATTTCACCCTTAACAAACAAGGGGCGGTCATCTTGGGATAATTACTTAGTAAAACAATTACCTCGGCAGGGCGTTGCCTCTTTAATAAGATTGATACAATTAGTTTTTTGTTTAAAATTACAAAAAATCTTATTTGATTTGAGATTAATTCAACAGCCAGCTTCTATCAAACAGGTGGCCAAAAAACACAGATTGAAGGTTATTCGTACCAAAAATGTTAACCGGTCTGACTATTTGGAAAAAGTTGAAAAACTAAAACCTGATATTATTGTTTCTTCATGCTCGCAGATTTTCGGTAAGAGGTTATTAGAGTTGTCTAAAATTGCCTGTATTAATCGTCACAGTTCTCTCTTACCTAGCTACGGCGGTTTATTACCAATATTTTGGGCATTATTAAATGATGAAAAAGAAATCGGCGTTACCGTTCATCATATGGTAAAAAAAATAGACAGGGGACCGATTATTTTTCAAAAAGCATTTCCTGTTGAAATAAATAATACGTTTTTCAGTCATTATAAGAGAGCTTATCAGGAGAGTGTTGAAGCAACTATAAAAGCGATTCAAATAATCAAAAACAAAAGCAAACCGGTAGTTATTAAACGGACCAAGCCAAGTTATTACACCTTTCCTGAAATTAAGGATTGGGAACGGTTCTGGAAAAAAGGCTATAAATTTATTTAATTTTATTCATTTAAAAGAGTTTAATAAAAGTTCGCCAATATAGTTAATAATAAAATTTAGGTGAAATTCTAGTTGACCTTTGTCTTAAAACAGATAATCAATAAAAATGAAGTCAAACAAGAACAAAAAAATAATTCTGGAAAACAGATGAAGATAAAGGTTCTTTTTGCTATTCCGCAATATAAGCCGATATCCGGTGATCAAAAAAACCCCCCGCCATACCCGCATGTAGGGATTGCTTATTTGACCGCCGTTTTAAAAAAAGAACGTATTCCCGTGGAAATATATGACGAAGGGGTAGAAAAAAACGACCGAAAATTAAAGGAATTAATTAATTCTTTTAAACCAACAATAATTGGAGTTACCGGTTTTAGTTTTGCCTACAAGTTTTTATATGATTTGGTAAAGAAGATTCAATTATTTTCCGAAATTCCGATAATAGTCGGCGGACCTCATGTAGCAACAGCGGGAAAAGAAATTATCAATGAAACAACGGCGAATTTTGCTCTTATTGGAGAAGGAGAGGAAATCTTCCCGATCTTTCTAAAAGAATTAGTTAAAGCAAAACCGGATTTTAGCAAAATTCCCGGTTTGATTTGGAAAAAAGGAAAAAAAATAATAAGTAATCCTTCGTCGACGCTGATTGTTAATTTAGACAATCTTCCTTTCCCCGATTTTGAAGCTTTCTCCTTGGAGAGATACCCTTGTTATCGGAATAAAGTTATACCGTTGCTAACCTCTCGCGGATGTCCCTATCGATGTAATTATTGTTCGGTCAGACTTTCAATGGGACAGAGATTTAGAGCCAGGAGCCCAAAAAATATTCTTGAGGAAATAAATTTTTGGATAAAAAAGGGGTATAAAAACTTCGAAATCAATGACGATTGTTTTACTTTTGATATTAAACGTGCGGAAGAAATTTGTGACTTGATTATTAGAAATAAATTGGGAATAAAATTTCAGTTATATAACGGTATCAGGGTTGACAGGGTAACCGAGACTCTTTTGTATAAAATGAAAAAGGCCGGTTGTTCGTTTATATCCTATGGTTGTGAGACAGGGAATGAAGAAGTAATAAAGAAAATCGGTAAAAACATTACTTTGGAACAAGTACGGCAGGCAGTTAATTGGACTAATAAGACGGGGATTGATAATGCAGTAAATTTTATTGTTGGTCACAAAGAAGAAACTTATTACCAGGCTTTAGATAGTTTAAAATTTGCCGAAAAACTTCCATCTGATTTTGTAAATTTTTATAATCTTGTTCCTTATCCCGGAACAGAGGTTTATGTCTGGGCGTCAAAAAACGCCCATTTTTTAGTACCGAAAGAGACTTTTTTGCATACGATTACGTATCAAGAGAACACTCCAATTTTTGAAACAAAAGAATTTACCAAAGAACAGCGGGAGAAGATAATGAAAAGAGGACTTGCTATTTCTGAGAAGAAAATTCTTCAATTTCTTCGACGCAGGCTGGGTTGGGGAATCGGCACAATGGCCTATATATTTACCAGATCTAAAACTTTAGCGAGAATAGCAAAACAGTTTATTTCTAAAAATAAGTTTGGTGTTAAAGTTTATAACTTTTTGAATACCAATTCAAAAAAGTAGTATGAGAGTGTTGAATAACGTTGTTTACCCACCGAATCGGCGGGTCATTCCGTGCTCGACACGGAATCTATATAGATTCCAGCTCAAGGCTGGAATGACAGTAATGATTGAGTTGTTCAACACTCTCTAGTATAGGTTTGTTAAGTTTTATCCTGCAAGTTTATACTCCTCATATTCTGGTTTACAAATAATTTATACCCACCGGAGCCGAGTCTGACTCGGCGAAGGGGATAGAGTGATTTCACTTACGATTAATGGCGATTTATTTTATTGGTTTCTTTTTTTTTGTTCCATTAATATTGTTTTTTTCTAGGGCTCCAATTATGTGGTTGGTATTTTGTGGTAATATCAATTTGAATAAAGGAATTTGCTGAAACATATATGATACAATCTTTTTAATTAATAATGTAAACATGCAATTAAAAATTATTTTGCAATTTTTTAAGAAGTTAAATACAAGTAAGAAGATATTATTTATTGTTTTAGTTGGAGTATTTTTAGGGGTTTTAGGTAGAACTTTTATTTTTGGTAAATTCGTTGACAACATCTTAACAAGATATCAAGAGATTGATATTAGAGAATCCCTTCAAGAAGATAAAAAAGATCCCAAATGGTTAAAAACGTTTTCTCCCTTGATTGGTCTCGGCGGGATGAATACCGGGGAAATATCTCCTAGAATTCCCGGTGTAATTCGATTTCTTTTTAAAGAATCTGTTTCTTTTGATAGTTTTTCACTCTTTTTTCCCGGGGATCTGCATTCGGTTTGTTCATACCTTCCGGAAGATTTTTGGGTTTATTATCTGGATAAAGACGGCGGATGGTATTTGCTTGATGAAGTTAAGAACAACAGCCTCCCTTTTTATCAATTTCGTTCCAAGATGAAAATTTTCGCCTATGGTATCGAAATTGTAATAATTAATCCTGCTATTTATGACAATCCTTTCTACGGGGGTGTCTGGTATAAGGATTTAAAATTTTACGAGAAGGAACGGGTTAATCTTTGGGAAGGAATTAAATATTTTGTCAATGAAAACAGAAGCAGTTTGCCAGCATACTGGATTTATTATTTTTTATTTATGATTCTTTTATTTTTACCGGGCTTTGTAATAATCTCATTGGTTGAAAGAGTGAAAAAAATAAAGATAGAACCTGACTTAAAGTTTGTTTTTTGCCCCATTATTTCCATTATCTTTATGTTTTTAGGTTCAACATTGTATTTTATAACGGGAATAAAAATTTGTCTTAGTTTTTATTTGATAATTTTTGTCGTAACTTTGATTTTATTTCTAAAGTTTAAAATTTATAAGGATATTTTTGCATCAAAACTGCCGTTAGCTTGTATGATGATTGCTTTGTTTGTTGTCTTCTTGGTTATTTCTCACCGGGATTATCTTTATAACTTACAATATGTCGGTAAGTATTTGGACGCATTAGATCCTGTTCCTATTGACGGATACGCTGGATATTTTGGTGACAATTTATTCCCTTGGAGAATTGCCAGAGTATTTTTGCACCGGATGCCTCTTTTTAGTCTGGAAACACAAAGTTTCCTGGGTGGGACTACTGTTTTTGACCGTACTCCGCTTTTACCAATGATAATCGCCGGAATTTTAAATATTTTTGGAGAAGGGCACTTTGTTTATCAGCGATTTATTGAAGTTTTAGGGGTGTTATTTTATGGGACATTTTATGTGTTAATAAAAAAATATTTTTCAAAGAAGGTTGCCATAGTAAGCCTTTTTCTTATGTTGATAAATGTTCCTTTGTTGTTTTTACCCTTTAACGCAGAATATTATTACAAATATTTTTCTATGTACCCGATTTTATTAGCAGTTAATTTATTTATATTCCGTTATGACTCGAAAAAAATATTAATCGGTATTTTGGCAGGGCTGTCATTTCTGATACATCCACTCACTTTAATTTATAGTATGTCCTTGATGCTTCTTTACTTTTTACGATACAAAAATATTTTGAGACTTATTAAGAATACGTTACCAATTCCACTTATCTTAATTTTCTTGTGCGGGGTCTGGTTCTATAGTCCAAAACTCCTTGATACTAATAAAAACATCAGTACATCAAAAAATGGACCCCAAAGTTTTTATTTTAAAGAGATTACAAAGCTAGATAGTAATTTGGTTAGAAATAAAATAATAAACTTTATATATATTTTTATACCAAATATCTTGATGAAAGGCGTAAGCAGTGAAAAGATCTCACTGCTTTCGGAAGAGTTTAGGTTTGAGTTTCTCAGATATTCGTTAATATCAAATATTACACCGATAATATTTCTCTTTTTTTCATTTTATATCATTAGAAATATTAAAAAGAATTACGAATTTATCATTTTGGCAATTACCCCCTTGTTAATATATTGGATTTTTTATCTACACCAATATAATTTCTTTTTTAACTATGGCGGTGGTTACTATCTACTTTATCCGTTCGTGATACCGTTTATTCTATCGTATGTTGTAAATCAATTGTCTGTTAAGAAAAATTTCATTAAGATTATTGTTTTTGGAAGTTATATCGTTTTTATGACGATTAATTTATATTACATTTCAGGGAATGTTAGTGCAATGAAGTGTGCTTCCGGGATAGTAAAAGGACTTTTTTGGACAATTCTGGTAGTTTTTATTATCCTTTCTTTATTTATACTTGGTTATGGGGCAGGGAGAGACAGGAAGATTAAACTTTTTAAATAGGAGGATAAATGACTAATTTGGTAAAAGTAAGTATCATTATTCCCAGCTATAACAGAGCGGATGATTTAGTCAATTGTTTGGAGTCAGTTTTTAACCAGAGTTTTAGCGATTTCGAAGTTATTGTTGTAGACGATGCTTCCACCGATAATACTAAACAGATTCTAAATAAAAAGGGTTTTTTAGATAAAGTAGTTTATCTTCGGAATAGTCAGCGAGTCGGTGTTAGTAAGACCAAGAACAAAGGGGTTAGATTAGCTAAAGGAAAATATTGTTGGTTTCTAGACTCTGATACAAAAATTTTAAGCAAGAAGTGTTTACGGTTTTTGTATGAAGCGTCGGAAAGAGATTCACGAATCGGTTCTCTCGGGTGCGAAGTAATTCAGCGAGGCGAAAATCTTTTAATTCGAGAACACACTTTTTTTACTAATGATTTAACCTATCCATTTTTAGAAGGAAAGAAGTTGATATTGAAAAGCTGCGATTATTTAGTAACTTGTAATTGTTTTGTGCGTAAAAACTTGGTCCAATCGGTAGGCGGTTTTAACGAACTATACTTTTACGGCTATGAAGATACGGAATTAGGTAAAAAGATTTTAGATTTAGGTTTTAAGAATTATATTGACCATAGAGCCGCCGTTTTTCATTTAAGGTCATTGATTTCACGGACATCAAATTACCGTTTGTTGTTTAAGAATAGAATTAGATTTACAATTTGGAATTTTTCCTTTATACAATTATTGAAACTTCCGTTTATCGATATTGAGAATTTGATTAAGGGTATAAAAAAGACCAAAGGGTTATCTGTTGATCAATTAAGGAGTAAATCTGTAATAGGAACGAACCAAATATTGAACAAAATGAAAGTGTTAGTGGGGTATCTTTTTGGCCTGGCGTATGGTTACTGTTGGAACTTAATCTTTTTACCCCAGACATTATTCTATAAAAACAAAAGAAAATTCTTACGGGATGTTTAAATATCAATATTTAATCAGAGAATATGTTTTCAGATTTTTGAGGAGGTTCCCTTTTCCAGTTAAAAATTTAGGGATAATTTTTTTTGTTAAGAGAAAGAAAAAATGGCTGGAAAGACAGAAAACGCCGGCCCAATTGATACTTTATGTTACAAATCGCTGTAATGCACGATGTTCTCATTGTTTTTACTGGCAGGAAGTCGCCGGAGGAATAAAAAAAGAGCTTTCTTTAAATCAGATCGAAAAGATTGCCAAAACGCTTATGGATCCTCTTTCCACACTTTCCGTTACTGGCGGAGAGCCCTTTTTGAGAGACGATTTAACTCAAATATGTCAAGCATTTTGCCGGTTCAATCGAACGCGAAAAATAAATATCGTAACGAACGGGTTCTTTACCCAGAAAATTAAAGAAACAGCAGAGGAGATTTTAGAGAAATGTCCTGTTGATTTAAATATTCAGGTTTCACTTGATGGTTTACAGAAAACGCATGACGAAATTCGTAAAATTTCTGTTTTTAGACAAGCAGTCAAGACAATTGAAACCCTGGTTGACTTATCGGTTAAGTTCAAGAATTTTCAAGTTACTGTTCAAACAACGGTGACGAAACAGAATTTAAACGGACTGGCAGATTTGGAAAAGTTTATCCAAAAGAAATTTCCTTCGATTCATCATGGCTTTCAGTTTGTTAGATCCGCTTCATTTGATGTTTATCATATTGACGAAAACATTCTTTCGGCTCTTGATCCTAAGCTCAAAGAGCCTCTTCTGTCTATCGAAGAGATGGAAACAGCTCTTGAAATTTTTAATAAATTTTCAAACAAGCATAATTCTCTTTTGAATTCTTATGTACAAGTAATGAATCAGGGCATTGTTAAAATGAAGAAAGAAAAAGCGCCTTTTGTAAGGTGTCTAGCGGGAAAGTACGATGGAGTCATTTGGCCCGATGGCCAAGTTTCAATGTGCGAATTTATTAAACCATTTGCAAAACTTGCAGATTATAATTTTAATTTTTATGAGTTGTGGAAAAGCCCGGAGGCAGATAAGATGAGACAGAAAATAAAAAGCTGTTTTTGTACCCATACTTGTAATCTTTTAAACGCAATGCTTTTTGATAATAAGGTTTTACTGGAGGTTTTATCTAATGCCAATGTCTAAAATAAAACCAAGGATTATTGCTTTTCTCAACTCTTGTTCTCAATTCAAGACCGGCAGCGACATGGTTTTTATTGAAACTGCCAAAAGATTGAAGAATTACGAGAAAATTATTATTACCCCATCAGTAGGAAAAACATTATGTCAGAATTGTGGCTTTACCGGCAATTTCTTAATAACTACCAACGATGAAAATCCCGAATTTGGAAATGTAATAGTAGCCTATATCAGACGAATTTTTAAGGCTCTTTTTTTGAAAATCGAGATAAAAAAAGGAGATATTTTTTTAGGCGCATCTGATTTTTTTACCGATGTTTTACCGATTTTGTGGTTTAAGCATCTGAACAAAAATAAAGCGACAAAATGGGTTCAGCATATTTTTCATTTAATCCCTTCTTCAAGAAAGATTTCTTGTTATTCTCAAAGAATAAGTCTTTTTTTAATCAAGCACTGGGCAGATAAAGTGACAGTTGATAATATTTTGCTTAAAGATGATTTAGTGGGAAAATTTGGTTTTAATCCTCAGAAAATAGTTGTCAATTACCCCGGTATTGATCTTAAATATTTAAGAAAAGTTAGGGCAGACAAAAAGAATATTTATGACGCGATTTTTATGGCTCAACTTCGGTCTTCAAAAGGAATTTTTGACTTAATAAAAATTTGGTACTTTGTTTGCCAGAGTAATCAAGAGTTAAAATTAGGAATTATCGGTCGAGGAAAAAAAGAAATTATTGATATGATGAAAAAGGAGGTTTCAGATTTAGATCTGAAAAAAAATATTACCTTATTGGGTTATTTACCAGACGACAAAGCCTATTCGGTAATCAAATCAGCGCGGATTTTTATTACTCCAAGTTATGAAGAAGGATTTGGAATTACAATGCTTGAGGCACAGGCCTTGAGTTTACCCGTTGTGGCTTGGTATTTGTCTGTTTTTGACGAGGTTTTTAAGGGAGGAATGATTAAAGTGGAAATTGGTGATATGGAAAAATTTGCCAAAGAAGTGATAAGATTGTTAGCGGATAAAAGTTTCTATCAAAAATTATCAAAAGAAGCGATTGATAATGCCAATCGGTTTGATTGGGATGAAACCGCCCAGCGTGAGGAGAAATTATTTTTAAGCCTATGAGAAAACTAAAATTTAGTATCTGTATTCCTACCTACAAGGGCGTTGACTTGATTGACGATGCTTTGAAAAGCATTTTTTCTCAAAAATTTCAAGATTATGAGATTATTGTCTGCAACGATTCGCCTGAAGACCACCAAACGATGAAAGAAAAACTTGACTCTTATAGTGATTCAAGAATTAGGTTTTTTGCTAATAAAAAAAACTTGGGCTGTCCATTGAATATCAGAAGAATAACTAAAGAAGCTAGAAATGAAATATTATTTCTTTTGGCCCAAGATGACATTCTTCTTGGTGAAGCCCTGCAAAAAACCCATGACGCTTTCTTTTTAGACAGAGATATTGGCGCTGTTACCCGGCCATATTACCAGTTCTATGATAATGTTAATAAGCCAGTTAGGGCGATAACTCCCTATAACGTAAACAAGGATTCAGTGATTTCTGTTTTCGATGGCGAGAAAGAAGTACAAAAAATCTTTGAAAGTCTAGGTCAGATTTCGGGTTTGGCTTATAGAAAAGAGTGGATAGAAATCGATTTCCATGAGGAGATATTTCCTACTCATATTTATCCTTTTGCTTCCATTACCAGGAAGCATAAAATAGTTTTCCTTAAAGATTACACGGTGGCGGTTCGTATTCCCAGCAGCCAGTGTCGGTTTAAATCAAGTATATATGAAATTTCTCCAGTGAGAAGCTGGGTTAAAATGTTGGATACTGTTTACGCTGGTCCGAAAAGTGAGATAGTGCGTAAACAGGCAATTAAATTCATTACTACCACTAACTTTGTGGGACTGATCCAGATTAAGAATTACAGTACTTTTAAGAATTTATTAAGGGAAATATTTTTTCTGATTAGATACTACCCAAAAAATTTATTTAATACAAAATTTTGGTTTTTCAGTTTGGGGTGTCTTTTCATGCCTCGGTTTATGTTAAAATTCCTGGTTGATGGGTATAAAGAAAAAATCAATTCGATAAGGTTAAAAAAGTTATGTAAAAGATGAGGACAATTATTTTATGCGGCGGGGCGGGTACCCGTCTTAAAGAGGAAACGGAATTTAAGCCAAAACCGATGGTTTTTATTGGGGAGAGACCTCTTCTTTGGCATATTATGAAGATATATGCACATTTTGGCTTTAATGAATTTGTTTTGGCCCTAGGCTTCAAAGCCGATTATATTAAAGATTACTTCTTGAACCAGAAAGTTTCTACTACCGACTTTACTCTGAAAACTAAAGATTTCAAGACAAAGTTTTATTTGGAAAGCAGGAGTGAAGTGGATGATTTTAATATTACTTTTGTTGATACCGGGTTGGAAACTCTGATTGGAGAAAGAATACTTCGGTGCCAAAGGTATATTCCCGAGAAAGATAAGCATTTTATGGTTACTTATGGGGATGGAGTGACCGACTTGAATATCAAAAGATTAGTAGAATTTCATAAAAGCCAGGATACTATTGGCACTATTACAGGGGTTCATCCTCGATCTAAGTATGGTTTGGTTGAGGTGGGGAAGAATAATTTAGTGAATGAGTTTACAGAAAAACCGGTTCTGACTGATTGGATTAACGGGGGATTTATGGTATTTAACAAAAATGCTTTTAATTATTTTAAACCCAATGAAATGGAACATCCTACTCTCCAAAGGTTAGCCAAAAAGAAACAATTATCATTGTACAAATATGATGGTTTTTGGTATAGCATAGACACTTATAAAGAATTGGAGAAATTAAAGGAGTTGTGGGGTCAGCCTAATCCTCCTTGGAAAGTTTGGAAGTAAGATGAATTTATTTAAAAGTAGCTTCTTTAAAAATAAAAAGGTATTAATAACGGGGAATACTGGTTTTAAGGGTTCTTGGCTAACCCAAGTTCTTCTAATGTCAGGGGCAAAAATTTTCGGATTTGCCTTGAAACCAAATACTATCCCAAGTCTGTTTGAAATTTTGAAACAAGAGGATGAAATTGAACAAATATACGGTGACATAAGAAATTTTACCCAAGTATACGACTCGGTAAAAAAAATTAAACCCGATATTGTCTTTCATTTAGCCGCCCAGCCAATCGTGAGATTGTCTTATGACAACCCGCTGTATACGTACGAAACTAATACTCTCGGTACAGCCAATATATTGGAAGCAATTCGGGTAAATCAAGTGAGAGCGGGGGTTGTCATTACCACCGATAAAGTATATAAAAATACCGAAAATTGTACTTGCTTCAAAGAAGAAAACGCCCTCGGAGGATACGATCCCTACGGTAGCAGTAAATCCTGTGCTGATTTAATTACTGAGTCATATCTTAAATCTTTTTTTAATGTTAATGATTATGGAAAAAAACATTCAACTTTGATTTGTTCTGCAAGAGCCGGCAACGTTATCGGTGGTGGAGACTGGGCAAAAGACAGACTCGTTCCTGATTTAATCAGGGCTTTCTTTGAAGAAAACAAAAAGCTGACCTCTAGAAATCCTAAATCAATTAGGCCTTGGCAGTTTGTATTAGAACCACTATCCGGGTATATTATGTTAGCAGAAAAACTATATCAAGGCGACATTTCGAAATCTGGAGCATGGAATTTTGGACCAGAAAAGAAAGATATCATTCCGGTCGAACAGATAATCAAAATATTTATTAGAAAACTTAAAAAGGGAGAGTACGTTATTGAGGAAAATACAATCAAGCACGAAGACAAAGTCTTAAGGCTGGATATTTCGAAGGCAAAAAAAGAACTTGGCTGGAAGCCAAAATATAACATAAAACAGGCAGTCGAAGAAACAGCCTCCTGGTACGAAACGTATTACCTCCAAAAAAGAAAGATAAAAACAATAACAACCGACCAAATCAAAAAATATTTTTCGAGATAATAAATTATGACAATGGAAGACCAAATAAGAAAACTAGTAAAAAAGTATTTAGATTTAAACCCTTCAAAAATATCCTCAATTCCGGTCTCGGGTAAAATTTATGATCATGAAGAACTGGAAAATTTAATCAAGGTTTCTTTGGAGGGATGGTGGACCGAGGGAAAATGGAATGAAAAATTTGAAAAAGAGTTATGCAAATTTCTGGGAGCAAAACATGTTCTTACCTGTAACTCTGGTTCCTCTGCCAACTTATTGGCGTTTTCCACCCTTTGTTCACCTACCTTAGACAAGGACCAAATCAAGGAAGGCGATGAAGTTATTACTGTCGCCGCCGCCTTCCCTACAACTGTCAACCCAATCATCCAAAATAATTGTATTCCTGTTTTTGTCGACATAGAGATAGACACATACAATATTGACGTTAATCAGCTCCAAAAAGCTTATTCTAAAAAAACCAAAGCTGTTTTATTGGCCCATACTATGGGTAATCCTTTCAATATAAGGGTTGTAAGAGAATTTTGCGATGAACATAAACTTTGGTTGATTGAAGACAACTGCGATGCTCTGGGGTCGAGGTACCAAGAAAAACCAACCGGCACTTTTGGAGATCTGGCCACTTTGTCTTTTTACCCAGCGCACCATATTACTACCGCTGAAGGAGGAGCGGTCATTGTTAACAATGAAAGACTTTATAAAATTGTCAGATCGATTAGAGACTGGGGAAGACATTGCTGGTGTCCGACCGGCAAAGATAATACCTGTAAAAAAAGATTTAGTTGGAAATTAGGCAATCTTCCGAGAGGATATGATCATAAATATACATATAGTGAGCTGGGTTTTAATCTCAAGATGAGTGATTTACATGCCGCCATAGGGGTGGCTCAGATGAATAAGTTGAATAATTTCATTAAAAAAAGAAAAGAAAATTTTGACTATCTTTATGAAAATTTCGGAGAGTTTGAAGATTATTTTATTTTGCCACGAGCAACAGAGAACTCTGAGCCTTCGTGGTTTGGGTTTCTGTTGACGATTAAAGATAATAAAATTAACAGAACCGAGCTTATGGAGTACTTAAACGAAAATGGTATCGGAACAAGATTGCTTTTCGGAGGAAATATAATAAGACAGCCGTATTTTGTTGACTATAATATTAAATACAAACAGATTGGAAGTCTACGGAATACCGACACTATTATGAATAATACTTTTTGGATAGGCGTATATCCTGGTATTACTCAAAAAATGATTGAAAAAATTATTAAAGTATTCAGAGATTATTTAAAGACGATTAAATGATTAAGACAGTTTTATTAACAGGAGCAACTGGTTTTATCGGATCTCACTTATTAGAAAAGTTATTAGAAAAAAAAATTAAGGTAATTGTTTTTAAGCGTTCCTCTTCAGACATTTGGCGTATTGAGAAGTTTCTTGATATGATCAAATCTTACGATATAGATAAAACTGGTCTAGAACAGGCATTTAAAGAGAATAAAATTGATTGCATTATTCATTTTGCAACGAAATATATAAAGAGAGATGAGAGTGCTAAAGATATAGAAGAGATGATTGATACCAATGTCCGCTTTCCTTCTTTACTATGTCAATTGTGTCTCCAGTATGGTGTTAATTATTTTATTAATACCGGAACCTTTTTTGAATATAAAATTCAAAAAAGACTAATTTTCGAGAACGATGAAAAACAGGCGTATAATTTTTATGCCGCTTCGAAATTAGCCTTTAGTGAAATTTTAAGATTTTATTCTCAAAATCATGGTTTGAAAGTTGCTGAATTTAGATTGTTTGCGCCTTTTGGCGAGAAGGATAATGAAAAGCTTATTGTTTTTCTGATAAAGTCTTTATTGAGAGGGACGGAAATCGAATTTTCTGGCGGTGAGCAGTGTTGGAATTTTACTTATGTTAAAGACATAATTAGCGCCTATGTTGCTGCTCTGTCTAACTTTGAAAAAATTTCCTGTTATGAAGAATTCAATGTTGGATACAATAAGACTTATTCGATAAAAGAGGTAGCCAAGAAACTGGAAAAGATTGCAAAGGACAAGAAGTTCAGGATTGTTTGGGGGGCAAAACCATATGTTAGTAATGAGATTTTTTATGTAAATTGCGATAATTCAAAAATAAAGAAGGTATTAAAATGGAAACCGGTTTTTGATATTGATTTAGGATTAGAGGCAACATATAATTATTATCTGAAAGAATTTGAAAAGGAGACATAATGGAAGAAAAAATTTTTGGCGTTAAAGGAGATAATATTGACGGTGTAGTCATTAAAAAGCTAAATAAAATTCCTGACGAGCGAGGTTGCATCTATCATATGCTCAAAAAAGAAGACCCAGAGTTTAATGGGTTTGGTGAGATATATTTTTCTACAGTTTATCCGGGGGTGATTAAGGGTTGGCATTATCATAAAGAGATGGAACTTAATTATGCCGTTGTTTATGGTAATATCAAACTTGTTTTATATGACGATAGGGAGGATTCGCCTTCTAAGGGAAAACTAATGGAAATTTTTATGGGTGATAATAATTATCTTTTGGTAAAAATTCCCATAATGGTCTGGAATGGGTTTAAAGGAACAGGAAATACCGAGGCAATTGTCGCCAATTGTACTACTCTCTCTCATAGACCGAATGAAATCGAGAGGCTTGACCCACTTTCATCTAAAATTCCATACGATTGGAACTTACGCAATGAATAAAAAAGCGCCGAAGGTTACAATTACGATCTCTACTTACAACCGAAAGAAAGACTTAATTGAATGTCTTGAGTCAATAAAGGAAGGAGATTATCCTAATATTGGGATTGTGGTAGCGGATAATGGTTGTGTTGACGGGACAGCAGAAGCAGTAAAGAAGAGATTCCCTGATGTTAAAGTAATAAGGACGGAAAAAAACTTAGGTGTTTCCGGAGGCAAAAATTTGGCGATCAAAAACGCTCCTAAAGATTCTGATTATTTACTTCTTCTGGATGATGATTATATTTTGAAGAAAAACGCCATTTCTGAATTGGTTAAAGCTATCGACAACAAAAAAGAATATGGAGCAGCCACGGCCAAAGTTTTATATTTTGAAAATCCCCAGATAGTTCAATTAGCGGGTGCTAAAGTAGGTCTTTTTACTGGTATTAACTATATCAGAAACGGGCCAGATGGTAAGGAGTTCAGTAAATTTGTTGATACCGAGGGAATCGGAGGAACTGGTTTAGTAAAAATGGAGGTGATAAAGAAGGTAGGGCTTTATGATGAGAATTATCATTATTACTATGAGGATGCTGATTTGGGTATTAGAATTATAAAGGCCGGTTATAAAATCCTTTTTGTTCCTACCAGTAAAATTCTTCATAAATTACCTATAAATAATAAAGAAGGAAAAAGGCGGTGGTTTGCCCGCGCCTATTATGTAGCCAGAAACAAAATTATTTTTATCAGGAAGTTCTCGCCATTTTTTCCGGTATTTGTTTTAATTTACCCTGCTTGGCTTTCTCTTTATACCTTTCAAACGATTCGCTACTTTGATTTCATTGGCCTCTTTAATTTTTATAAAGGAGCAATAGCAGGGTTTAAATGGGCGCTGTTTGATTATAATAGACAAGAAAGGAATGCTTTATGAGTGAACTAAAACCCCTTAGTAAAGAAGATATTATTCAACAATACTGTTCAGCTATTGAAGTTCAAGATTATTCTAAGAAGAAAAAAATAGAAGGAGTAGAGATTTACGAATTGAAAAACTTCGTTGGGGAAGATGGATTCTTGTGCGAGATAGTAAGATTAAATAAGGGTGGATATCTTGAAGGAATAAAAGATTTTGAGATTTTGCAGATAAATTATTCCGAAGTTCTTCCGGGGGCGATTAAAGCCTGGCACCTGCATTTTTCTCAGGAAGATCTTTGGTATATTTCTCCCGGACAAACTGTTTTAGTGGGGTTATACGATCTGAGAAAGAATTCGCCTGCCCAAAAGATTTCTATGCGTTTCACCTTAGGCGGTGGCAAATCTCAACTTCTTTATATTCCCAGAGGTGTTGCTCATGGATATACTAATTTGACAAAGAAACCAATCTCTATTGTTTATTTTGTCAATCAGAAGTTTAATCCCAATTCACCTGATGAATATCGATTACCCTGGGACATATTAGGAGAAGATTTTTGGAAGATGACTCGAGGTTAAAAAATATAAATGAAGATATTGGTTACCGGAAGTACCGGTTTGGTTGGTTCACATTTTGTCGAATATTTTAATTTAAGGCCACACATCCAGTATTTGCTCTGTCCTTCTGAAAAAGAATTAAATATAACTTTGCCTCAGGCGGTAAAAGAATACTTTAAAAAGTTTCGGCCCCAAATAGTGATTCACTTTGCCGCCTTTACTGATGTTAATGCCGCTGAACAAGAAAGAGATAATAAAAAAGGAGCGGCATGGGTAATTAATGTTGAAGGGACTAAAAATATTGTTGAAGCCTGTGTTTCTAATAAATTGTACCTTATTCATATTTCCACAGACAGTGTTTTTTCAGGTCGGAAGGAAAATCCTGGTCCATATGATGAAGAAACTTCAGTCGAAGCTAATTCGGACAATCTTTCTTGGTATGGATGGACTAAAGTTCAAGCAGAATCTATTGTTTCAAAAAGATTACCTTCAGCGACGATTATTCGGATTGCAAATCCTGTTCGTTCTCAATTTAAAAACAAACTCGACTATCTTAGAAAGATTATTTATCTTAATGACCAGAAAAAATTATATCCGATGTTTGCTGATCAATATTTGACCTTGACTTTTATCAACGAAGTGTCAGAAGTTATCACTAAACTTATAAATAATCCAAAAGAAGGTATTTACCATGTATCAAGTAGTGATGTTTTTACTCCTTTTGAGTTGACCTGTTATCTTCTTAAGAGGATTCGGGGAATGACTGGCACAGTTGGATCAGCTTCAATAGGGGATTTTCTTAAAAAAACAGAAAATCCAGCTCGTTATCCCCAATATGGAGGTTTAAAAACCGAGAAAGCTCAAAACAATCTCAAGATGAAATTTCTGACTTGGAAGGAGATAATCGGCGCGCTGATAAGTGAAGGGTTCGTTTAAAAGGCCAGTTATTCTATTCTCAAGTAGGGAATAGTAATAATGTATTGTCCGCCTTTCATTCGGTAAGTGATTTGTTTTTTTAATATTTCGTCAGCAAAATTCCAAGCTAATAAAAGGGAATAATCAGGAACTTCACTTTCCAGTCTTTTTTCCGAATAAATTGGAATATGGGTTCCTGGTGTATAACGCCCCAGTTTAAAGGGGATAGAGTCAACAATGTAATCAAGCAGATCGGTTCCAATGCCACAGTAATTTAATAAAACGTTACCTTTAGCCGCCGCTCCGTGGCCAACAATGGTTTTTCCTTGCGCGCGCAGTCTTTTAAGAAGATCCATCAAATCTCTTTTAATGACTACTACTCTTCTGCCGAAGTCATCATACGGCTCTTTGGTATGCAATTTTTTTAGTAATTCTTGCTCTTGAAATTCTTTAACAGTTCCTGATTCCTTGTATTTAGACTGATTATGACAGGTACAGATTCTGATTGAACCACCATGGATAGGTATTCGTTTAATGTCAAAAATCCTCATCTGGTGTTTCTTAAAAAATTTTATCAAGGGTCTGATAGCAAAATATGAAAGGTGTTCATGGTAAATGGTGTCAAATTCGTTTTTGCTTAAAAGATCAGGCAAGTAAGGAAACTCAGTGATAAATACACCCTCCTCATCCAACAATAAACTGATTCCTTCACCAAGATCACTAAGATCATTTATATGAGCCACAACATTAGTGGCAGTAATGATTTTGGCTTTGCCTTTTTTTTCAAGGATTTTTTTTGCTAAGTTAGCAGTAAAGAAATCGTCTATGGTTTCAATACCTTTTAGTTGTGCGATTTTAACTAAGTTTGAAGCAGGATCGACCCCCAAGACTTTAATTTCGTGTTCTTTGAAATAAGAAAGCAGGGTTCCATCGTTACTGCCAATGTCAATAGCCAGATCTTTTGGAGAAAGTTTGAATTTCTCTACCGTTTCATTGGCAAGCTCTTCAAAATGTTGAAGCATTGTGGTTGAAGTAGAGGGAATGTAAAGATAGTTTTTAAACATAATTTCCGGTGGAACTACATGAGTAAGTTGCACCAAATTGCACGATTCACAAAAATATACCCCTAAAGGATAGTAAGGTTCCGGATTTTTTAGTTCTTCTTTGGTAAGAAATCCATTGGGGATGGGCATTGAACCCAAGGAGAGAAATTCATGCAGGTTTTTGCCTCCGCAGATTCTACACTGCTTGATACGCAATTCTTCAAAGGAGTTGTTTTGTGATTGGTTTTTAGAACTTATTTTCTTTCTCATTTGTAAATTAGTTTATTTTAAAAGAAAATAATTGTCAATTGCTATTCGTGAGATTGTATAATTATAATACAGATTATGCAAAACAAGATAAAAAATTCTGAAGTTCAAAAAATTTGGGATTGGCGGTGGCAATCTTTTGCTAAGAAGATATATTTGAAGATAAATGAAGGAGTGCTAAAAGAAATTTTAACGACAACAAAAGGAAACATAGAAGGTAAAAGAATATTAGAAGTTGGGGCAGGATCGGGCAGTGATGTTATCGTTCTGGCCAAAAAAGGAGCAGTTGGTGTTGCTTTGGATTTTTCTAAAGAATCTATTAATATTTGCCAAAAGTTAGCAAAACAAGAAAGGGTAGTCGTAAAAACTATTTTGGCTGATTGCCGCCAAATTCCGATAGAAAGTAATTATTTTGATCTTGTTTTTTCAGTTGGCCTGGTTGAGCATTTTATGGACCCTGTTACAATACTGCGAGAGCAACTGAGAGTTCTAAAAAAAGGCGGTTTTTTAATTATTGATGTTCCCCAAAAATATAATTGTTACACGATAATAAAAAAAATAAGAATGTTAACGGGCAGTTTCCCTTTTGGCTGGGAAACCGAGTATTCCGTAAACGGTCTGAAAAGGATTACTAACGGTCTTGATGTTAAAATAATCCGTTTTTACGGACGAAATTCAGCATTTATTGATCGTTTGCCGTCCGGGATTAATTATTACTGGAAAAAGATTTTTCCTAAAATTGAAGAAAGCTGTCTTTCCCCCTTTGTTTGTTTGAACATTGGTGTTATTTGTCAAAAGTAGGTTTATGTTTGAAATAAAAGAGAATTTTGAAGAATATAAGTTTCATAATTCACCACATTCTGCCCACGTTAAAATTCCAAATTTAATAAAACCCGGGAAGAAAGTACTGGATGTTGGATGTGCTTCGGGTTACACGGCTGAGATATTGGTCAAAAAAAGATGTCAGGTGTTTGGTGTTGAGATTGACAAAAAAGCCGTCCGGGAAGCGAAAAAGCATTGTAAAAGAGTAATTAATGCCGATGTTGAGAGAATCGACAAGCTCCCCTTTCCCAACAATTATTTTGACGTTATTATATATAGTGATATTTTAGAGCATCTTAGAAGACCTGATTTGGTCTTGTCTAATTTCAAAAAATATCTTGCCGATGACGGCTTGCTCATCGTTTCGATTCCCAACATTGCCAGAATAGAACTAAGAATCGATTTGGTTTTAGGAAAATTTGATTATCAAGAAAGTGGAATTTTAAAGAAAGACCACCTTCGTTTTTTTACTTTGTCCACAGCCAAAAAAATGTTACAAGAAGCAGGATATAAAATTGTTAAAATAGATTATACTGGTTTAGGTTCGCGTATTAAAATATTTCCAACTTTGATTGCGTTTCAGTTTATTATTATAGCTCTGAAGGAGAAGTAGCCTGCTTATAATACATTAACGGTTTTTATATGAAAGACAATAAAAATATAATTAGAAAGAATCCCAGAGTTACGGTGATTGTAATTAATTATAACGGGAAACATCTTCTTGATGATTGCCTTTCTTCTTTAAAAAGCCAATCGTACAAACATTATCGTGTTTGGATACACGATAGTCAGTCGTCGGATGGAAGCATTGAATATATTAAAGAAAAATACCCTTGGGTAGGAATAATACAAAGTGACGGTAATTATGGAACCGCCGGTGGGAGTAATGAAGCGGCAGGAAAAACCGATAGCGAATATATTGTTTTTATGAGTAATGATATTAAAGTTGACCGAAACTGTCTTAAGTATTTGGTAAAAACCTTAGATGACGATAAAACGATTGGTCTTTGCAGTAGTAAACTTTTAAGGTCGGAAAAAGACAAAAAGGTTGGAAAATATTTAATTGATAATGTCGGAGGGGATTTGGACATTTATGGTTTTGGATCGCCGAGAGGGTTGGGAGAAGCGGGTGGAAAATGGGAGGAGAAAAAAGATGTCTTTTTTTCCTGCGGCGGTTCGTTTATTATCCGCCGGAAACTGTTTGAAAAAATCGGTGGCTACGATTCTAAATATTTTACCCTTGGGGACGATATTGATTTGTCTTGGCGAGTGTGGCTTGTTGGCTCTCGGGTAGTAGTTAATCCGGCTTCTTTTATTTACCATAAGGGTTCGGCAACATTAGGGCCGCTTTATCAAAGACCGCAAAAAAGATATTGGAGCGAACGGAACACCCTAAGAACGCTTCTTAAAAACTATGAAGGGAAAAACCTTCTTTTAATTTTATCGAAATATTTTCTGATTGAAATGATGGAAATGGGTTATTTTCTTTTTCTAAAAAGACAGCCAAGAGTACTTTTCGCACTGACGAAAGCTTTTTGTTGGAATTTACTTTACTTTCCCGATACACTAAAACAACGGGAGATAATTCAAAAAATTAGAGTGGTTGAAGATAAAGAAATTCTCAAAATGATGTCCAAGAAAAGCTTTAAGATGGAATTATATAAAAATATATAAAGTACTTCTTTAATACATTTAAATATTTTGCATATTGATGAAGAAAGAATACGCCGTTGCCTTTTTGCTTTATTTTTTAATTTCACTTTTGTTTCTTCGTGGAATTCTTACTTCAACCGGGATGCTTGTTGGGAATGATTGGTCTCTTCCGGTTAACCATTCCCAAATGTATCAAGTTTTTAGGGGAGTTTTTTGGACTTGGACAAACGAAGGTAGTCTTTTGGGTTATCATGTTTTTACTCTCAATGATTCTTTGGTTCGCCTTTTGTTTGGTTTTCTTTCCCTCTTTCAGGTAAGTGGAGAATGGTTTACTAAGTGTATGGCTATATTTTTTTTGACTGTCGGAGGGCTGGTAATGTATTATTTTTGTCGTTACTTAAAATGTGGAAGAGTAACATCTTTTTTGGCTGGGCTTTTTTATATAACAACTCCCCCATTTTTTAACTATTTAACTATGGGTTGGATTTATGTTTTATTTTCATTTATATTATTGCCGATTGGATTAGTTGCTTTTGAAAGAACAGTCAAACAAAGAAGTGTGGGTTGGGCGATAATAACCGCTTTAATTTATTCCTTGTCATTGTTTCAAATGCAGGCATTAAGCTGGTTTGCCCTTACTTTTGTTTTAAGTTCGATTTTTCTGGTGACTTCTCGCAAAACGTTAAAAAGTTATCTTGGATTTATAGTCTTTGTTTTTTTACTTACCTTTTTATTAAATTCTTACTGGATTATATCCCCACTTTTCGAACATACATTGCAAGTTTCCGTTTCCTCGTTTGATTTTAGTCGTTTTGGAATTCGCCTAAACCCGTTTGATTATTTGCGTCTTTGGGGTAGTATTTTTAATAACCAGTTTGAAACAGCCCTGCCAAGTAGTTTAGTATTTTTCTCTTTGTACTTACCGGTTTTGGCCTATTCGGCCCTTATTTTTAAGGGTAAAAATCGGTATGTTTTCTTTTTTACCGCTCTTTCATTTGTTCCTGTCGGGATTTTTTGGGCACGGAGTGCAATGCTTATTATTCCTTACAGCAGCATATTCCGTGATTATAGTCGTAACTTCATTCTTTCCGCTTTTGCTTATTCAGTCCTTTTGGCTTTTGCTCTGGAGGTTCTTTTTAACTGGTTTAAAAATATTAGATTTCTTTCTAAGTTTAAAGATAATATTCTCAGTTTTATCTTTATTGGTTTTTGGGTTGGTATAAATATTTTAACTGCATATCCTTTTTGGTCTGGCGAACTTTCGAAAAAAGCAAAAGTAGAGAGTGACGTTAGATTAAAGACAATCCAATTTTCTCCTGAAAACCAAAGGACAGAAGAGTGGTTATCTAAAAAGAAAGAAGAGATTAAGGCCCTTTGGTTACCTACGGGTGGAGTTGTTGCTTTTTGGGATAGGCCCCAAACTTCCGGTCCTTATGGAAGTATTTGGGATACCTTTGCTGGTTTTGCCCGGAAGCCAGGCCGACTTACTATTACCGATAGGGACGTTGGATACAGGCGGGATTTTGCTGAGGAAATTCAGAGGAATGTTGGGGCTGATAAGAGTCCGTATTTGGCTGATATTCTTGGCTTAGGTAATGTAAAGTATCTTATCGTTCGACTTAATGCTTACTCTCACAATGAACCCAATATGGAAAAAATTGGTTACAAATTAGAAAACGATGCTAAATTTCAAAGGGTTTTGATTGATAATTCAATCATGATTTTTGAAAATAAGATTTATTCTCCTTATTTTTATGTTCCCAAAAATATAATTTATTTAGATGGAAAGATAATAAATATACCTGAAATTATGAGTTATGGGGATTACCAATTACGGTCTGGAATATTCCTTGGAGGTATTAATGGATTAACGAATTCAAAAATTAACAAATTAAAAGAAAGGGTAGATAAAGTTTTTATTAGGGGAGAGTTAGTAAGCAAGATTAGCAAGGCGGATTTAGGTGAATCTCTAAGTGTATCCCTACCTAATGTTCGCTGGAGTCCGGGGGATTTTATTTATCCTTTAATCTTAAAAATCGAAGAATTTGATAAATGGAAAATTAGAAATGAACCGGAAAAGTTGATTGAAAAACACTTGTTTTATGCTTCGAAGAGAATTGCGGAGCTGGAGAAATGGAGAGAAGAAAAAGATATTGGATACTGGGGATTAGATATTTATCAAAAAGAGATGGAAGAGACGATAGAAGAAATAAAGGATACAAAAGAAACAGAGAAATTAAGAGCATATTTAGAGGCGCATAGAAGAAAGATTGAACAGACTGATCTTGACGAAGAAATCAAAAATAAGATTAGAGATGTTTTTGACGATTTGGAGGGTAAAATTGCTGAATTGGAAGCTAAGCGGGATTTTACAAGATTGGTTTATAAACTTGATGTCCCGAAAGAGGGAGAATATGAAATATACATTAGAGATACTGGAAATTTGATATTAGATATTGGGGGAACGGAGACAGTGGAAAATATTGGAAATAAAGTAGAAACAGATGGTAGTTGGGTGAAATTTAGAGAGAGAAATTTTGAAGAAGGAGAACAGGAATTAGTTTTGCCCTTTAAAGGTATTAGTGAGAATTTAGTTGACGAAAACTTAAAGATAAAAGATTACTCACCAAATTCTATTTACCGGATTAGTTTTGATTATAATGCTCCGAAAGGAGGGGGTTTTTTTGTTGCTGAAGGCGAGAGAGGAGAAACCGTTCGAACAGATCTCCTTCCTACCGGAGAGAAGTTGATACACTTTGAGAAATTTTTTAAATCCTCTTCGGATATTGTCAACGCCAGTATTCATTTATCGATTACCGTGTCAGAAGAAAAAAACTTAAAAGTTGAGAGAATTTTCCAACCGGAAATACTTTTGAGTAGGACGGATATTAGAAATTCGATATTGGATATTGGGGGAACAATACCTAAGATTACATTTGTTAAAATTAATCCAATAAAGTATAGAGTTAAGGTTGAAGGGGCAAGAGAGCCGTATACTTTGATATTTTCGGAAAGTTTTCATCAAGGCTGGAAACTTTATATTAACGAATTAACTGATTCAAATATTAACGGATTCAAATATTATGGGGAAACGATTGCCAGCTATTTTGATGGAGAGATAAAAGAAGGGACACACAGAAACATTTTCTTAGAAAGAAATACATTTGAAACATGGGGTAAAAAGCCAATTCCAGAGGATAAACACCTTTTAATTAATGGTTTTGCCAATTCTTGGTATGTTACCCCGGAAGACAGTGGCGGGAAGGAAAATTATGAAATTATTGTTGAGTTTCGGCCCCAGCAACTTTTTTATATTGGGATATTTATCAGCAGCGTTGCTTTAGTCGGTTGCCTGTCGTATTTAATTTTACAATGGATTAAAAACAGGAAACGAAAATATGTTAAAATTTAAGGAAACATTTTTCGAAACGATAAACAAAGCATAAATTTTAGGATGAGAATTTTATTATTTTATCCTCCCGTAACCGTTCGCGGAGACGATTCAACTACTCCGGGGATTATTGCTCCTCTCGGATTAGCCAATATTGCTGCCTATTTAGAGCGCGAAGGTTACAGTGTAGCTATTTGTGATGTCTTAGCAGAAGGATCCAAAACTCTTAAAAGGGGAAAGAATTATTTAAGAGTTGGATTGAGTGAAAAGTCAATCATCGAGAGAATTGAATATTACAAGCCTGACATTGTCGGCATAAGCTCAATGTTTACCGCCTTTGCTCCGGATTCTCACAAATTAGCAGAAATTGTTAAAAATGTTTTTCCTCAAACATTGGTAATTTTCGGGGGGTCGCATGCATCAGTATTGCCTGAAGGAGTATTGGCGGATAAAAATGTTGATTTGGTGGTTATTGGAGAAGGAGAAGAAACATTATTAGAGATTGTGCGAAGATTTGAGAAGAAAAAAAGCTTGGATAATATTTTAGGTACAGCCGTTCGGGAAAAAAAAGGAAAGGTATTTATCAACAAACCCCGTCCCTTTATAAAAGATTTAGATTCCCTGCCTTTTCCGGCTCGCCATCTTCTACCGATGGACCTTTATTTGACAGGTTCAAAGAAGATCGAAGAAGCTTCATATGTAATGAGATTTCCTTTTGCGGATATAGTGAGCAGCAGAGGTTGTCCTAATAATTGTATTTATTGTGCGGTGCCCAAGCTTTGGGGTCGGACTTGGCGGGCTTTCAGCGCAAAACGGGTCCTCTCAGAGATAGAGTTTTTGGTTGAAGAGTATGGGGTAAGAGAAATTCATTTTCTTGATGATAATGTCTCTGTTAATAAGTCAAGGTTACACGAAATTTGTGATGGTATTATTGAGCGAAAATTGGATATCAAATGGACTGCTCCCAACGGGATTGCCATTTGGAGTCTAGACAAACCACTTTTAGAAAAAATGAAGAAAAGCGGCTGTTATCGCTTGACTTTTGGTATCGAATCCGGCTCCCTCGAGACTCAAAGATTTATTAGGAAAAACCTGAACCTTGAGAAAGCTAACGAAATTATGAAAATAGCATGTGACTTGGGATTGTGGACATTTTCGACATATATTATTGGTTTTCCTTATGAAACAAAGGAGGCAATGGACCAAACTTTTGATTATGCGATTAAGTCATATTCTGATTTTGTTGGTTTTATCCTTCTGATGCCCTTCCCCGGTACGGATATAACTGAAATTATGATAAAAGAACGATTAATTAAAAGAAGTGATTTTAATAAAATCAAAATAGCCGCTCTATTTTCTGGTTATAAAGGGGCGGGTACTAAGTATTTTACTCCGGAAGAATTAAAATACAACCAAAGTGAGGCCCACAAGCGATTAATGTTTTCTCGTTTACTCTGGCCGATTACCAGACCAATAAAACTTCTAAAAAAGATTCAATCTTTGGAAGAGTTAAAATATGCGATTAGAATATTTAAAAATTATCTTTATATGTTTATTTCAACAATCAAACTGGGGGAATTTAAGACTCATAGGATACGTCAAGCAATTGATTTGCGTTTAAAAGGAGTGAAAGGCAAGGATGCCGAATAAAATGAAGAAAATCTTTTTTGAAAAGGCAGTTGCTTTAATTTTGATTTTAATTGCCGGCGGTGTTACCTATTTCTTATATCAACAGGGTGAAATTAGTTTTCTACCGAAGAAAAAAGAAAAACAAGAAATAAAAACAATGGTCGCCGAAATTCTCATAAGTGAAAGCCAATATCAGCTTTCTTACAAAGAGAAAACTGATGCTGCTTTTAATATCGCTAATTTTGAAAACAATGAAAACTGGTTTGGTGACGGTGATTTTGATTTTTCAACCTATTTTGAAGGCGAAGCTTCTTTATTTCTAAGCAGCATTAATCACCAGAAAGCAAGCGTTAATTTAAAGAAGTATTTTAATTTTAAAGATGTTTTGAATTTTAAATTCTTGGTTCATTTGTCGACTGATCCGGCTTATATTGAAGAATTTAATTTGATTTTTTCCGGGGAAAACAACGAGTATAAGTTTCCTATCAGAGATTTAACAAATGGTTGGAACCTTTTTGTTTTGTCCAAAGAAAGCTTTTCTTCTTTATTTGAAAATAAAATAAGTGAAGGGGTTGTTCCTGAAATTCAGGTTGAAAAGGTAACGATTGAACTTACTTCCAGGCCAAATGTCAGAAGCATAGTTCATTTGGACGCTTTGTGGGCGGAAAAAGAAAAGGATTATCTTAAGGATTGGAATCTAAATTCAGAGAAATTTTTAGCGCTTAAAAAAAACGGTGATACCTTCGGTCTTTTGGCAATCAACCTTACCGATAATCGAGCGACATTAAGGAATGGTTCGGGTAAAGACTATACTTTTCAGGCGAAATTTATACCGTTAAATACTGGAGCTTTCGGTTTTTTCCTGAGGGGAGATTATAGATCGGGCTATGGTTATTATTTATTGATGAACGGAGCAGAAACCGATAGTTGGCAGATTTACAAATATGGTCCTGTTGAAGAAAAAGACCTGGTCATAAATTTAGCCAAGGGGGAAATTAAAAATTTAAATTTAGTAAAAAATAAAACTTATTGGTTAAAGGCTGATTTGAAAGGTCATCGGATAGTCTTCTATTTTTCCCAAGATGGTAATAAATTTACCAAGTTAGGAGAGGTTAATGATGACAGTTTTTCCAGCGGTGGAGTGGGAATAGCCGTATACGGTAGAAATATGGTTTTAATTGACGACCTGCAGTTTTTCCAGTAAACTTCTTATTAATGAATCGATATACCAAGGTTATTATTTCTTGTTTGATTTTCGTGTTTGGTCTTTTTTTGTTTAAGGCTGTTTTATTGGCAACGGGAATTACTTTAGTCTTTCTTTTTTTAGTCACCTTATTAGAAATAGTATGGCAATATCGAGAGTCAACCATAATTTCAGGATTAGTAAATTTGATAATGGCTACTACAGTAGCATTAACCGTTTACATTCTGATTTATTTACCGGTAGAGTACCTAACTACAGAAATTCTCCTGATGGTTCCCAAAATACCACCTCCCTATAGCATAGTCATTTTATTTTTATTGTTATTTGGTTTGAGTTTGGTAAACTGGGGAAGAATTTTGAAAATTAGATTATTTGCTTGGTCTTTGGTAAGTTTGGTTGTTCTTAGTGGTTTTTGTTACGGAATTTATCGTTCTTTAAAGCTAGATAGAGAATATCTACCAAAAATATATAAGATTAGCCCAAATTCCGGCATTCAAGCGGAAATAGTGGAGATAAAAGGAATAAATCTATTTCCGGTTTGGAAAAAGGGCAGGGTTATTTTAGGTGGAAATAATGAGATGGTTATTAAATCTTGGAATGAAGAATTGATTAAAGCAGAAATGCCTGTCCCAGACAGATTTGGGCAAGTCCAACTTTGGGTAGTTAGATACGACGGAGTTACCAGCAATAAAGTTTTTTTTGAAATAAAAGATCCCGGGAAATTAAAGAAATAATGATATAAAAGATGCGGAAGATTTTTTTGGCTTATATAAGATTTTTAGAGACGGCTTATATTTCGTGGTTATTTATTTTGACAGCAGAAAAATTTGGTTTTAACCTTGGAGTGGACCTACACCTTTTTTTTAGAGTACTCTTTTGGTTTTTTTTAGTTTATTTATTTTGGGAAATAAAGAGAAGACGATCTGTAATTTATTCAATCATTAAGACATTTTTTTTAAAAACGAGAACAAAAATTATTTCTAAAACTGAAATAACAAAAAAAAAGCTTATTTCGTCTTTCCCAATAATTTTTACCGGGAAAACAGGGAATTCATTAGTTTTGGTTTTAGCTATAATCCTTTCTTGTCTTTCTTTCTTTCAACGTTTTATTAAGTTCTTAAGCAACTTTATTCTTCGTCCCGGTACATTATTAATGATTACGATTTTAGGTATTTTAACGGATATCTTTATTTTTTATTTTGACTCAACTTTAATGGCTTTATTATTAAGTGTGCTTTTGATTGTTGCAATCAGGCTAAATCAGTTAAAAGGGAAGATAATTGTTTCAGGGGGATTAATTCTACTCGTCATTTGCCCATTTTTATTAAATTTTAAAACAAAACCATTAATGATTGGAAAAACGGCTTTATGGATATATGTATTTTTGATAATCGGAACGGGACAGATGTTTATTGAGTATTTAAAGGATGAAAGAAAAAGTGGAGCAAGAACAGAAACGTAGTTTTTCCGTAATATTATTTTTGATAATATTGCTGGTTATTGGTTTTTGTTGGCGGGTGTATAGTTTAAAAAATAATTATTCTTTATGGACAGATGAAAATACTGTCGCAATTTTTACCAGAGCGATCCTAGAAAGAGGAAAACCGGTTTTGACAAACGGTTACTTTACCAATGATCAACAGCTCCAATATTGGTTAAATTCGATTTCGGCTAAGGTTCTTGGTTTGAATGAGTTTGGAATACGGTTTCCTTCGGTGCTTTTTGGTACTTTGACGATATTGGCTGTCTACCTTTTAGGAAGTCGTTTGTTTAACCGGAAAGTTGGTTATTTTGCATCTTTATTAACTACTTTCTTGAAAATTGAAATTCTTTGGTCTCGCCAAGCCAGACCATATCAAGCCTTACAATTTTTTTCAATTCTCGGGTTTTATTTTATTTATAGGGTAGCAAAAGAAAATAAATTTAATTGGCGTTGTTTCTTGGGTTTTTTGGGGTGTGGGATTTTTGCATCACTGATGCATGGCTTAGGGCTCGTGGTTTTTTTCTCAGGTTTTGTCTATTTGTTAATTTTTAAAACTTTCTGGCTTAAGAAGAAATGGATGTTATTGGGGATATTATTATTCGTATTATTTGGCTTGATTTTTAAGATTCAGATTTTTTCTGTATTTTCTCAGATTGGAAAAGTCAACAATTTTTATTATTATCGTGTTTTTTTAACACATAATTATTTACTGCTTTGCTTACTAGCGATTTTAGGCGGTTTTTTATTATTTTGGCGGAAAAATTATCGGGAACTACTTATATTTGTTATTTCTTTGGGAGTTCAATTTATAATTGTTTCTTTTTTTCTGGGCCAACCGTTTACCCGCTATTTTTACCCGGTTTTTCCATTTATTATTTTATTAGTAAGCTTCGGAATTTGGGAGACGGGAAATTTGATATCAAAAAAACTATGCAATGCCAAACGTTCAAGATCTAATTTTCAATATCTAATTTCATTCATTTTTATTTTCATTATATTTTATTCTCTCTGGAGATCCGACAAACTTTCTCTGTTTCCACAAAAGATATATTCACTAAATTCCGATATGCAGGAAGTCCCCGAAGTCGACTGGAAAAAGATATACGGCTTTGTTGATAAAAAACTAAAAGAGAATCCTGAAGCGGTTTTGATGACTAATTGGAACGATTTGCCTGTTTGGTATTTAGGAGAAGGTAGATTAAATTATCTGGTCCGTAATGAGACGGCAAAAAAAGATATATTTTCCGAAGCATATTTAATCAATACTCTAGAAAAATTTGTAAACTTACAAAAGATACACAATAAGGGTATTTTTGTATTTGATAGCTGGGATAATATTGTTCCTAACGATATTCGTGAATATTGTCATAAGAACTTGAAAAGAGAACTAGAGATTGACAGGATTTATTCATTTCAGCCAAGATATTGGACTGTTTGGGTTTATTCTTGGGGCTTAATTGAGATATAAAAGGAATAAGGGTAAAATAAAAAGATGATTAAGAGGGTTGCCGGAAACGCGTTTTTTCTTTCTTTATCCCAGATTATTGCCAGAGGAATTGGTTTTTTTTATTTTATTTTTCTTGCCAGAAGCCTCGGCGTTAATATTTTTGGAATTTACTGCTTTACTCTTTCTTTTATCTACAATTTTTATCCGGTGGCGGATTTTGGATTAGAAAGACTGATTTTAAGGGATATTTCCAGAGAGTCGGAAAATTGCCAATACTACTTTTCCAGGTTACTGCCCTTAAGGATACTTCTTTCAGTAATTTCTATAATATTAGCTTTACTTTTAGGATTGTTGCTTGGACAAAGCAATAAGCAACTTCTTTATTTTTTCTTATTTGGTTTAACAATTTTTCCGTATAACTTAATTTTTTTACTTACCAGTTTTCAAAACGCAAAAGAAAAAATGCGTTATTCCGCAGTGATTGCGATATTGTCAATATTGTTTTCGGTTGTCTTTGGGACTATTTTTGTTAACTTACATTTTTCTTTAAGCTGGATTTTACTATCTTTCTTTTTCGGGAATACTGCCTTGCTTCTGATTTTATTAAAATCTTTGAAGAAGATAGGAATTGAGTTAAAAATTGTAATTGATTTTCCGTTTTGGAAAAAATCGCTGTCGCAATCGTGGGTTTTTGCGGTACTTTTAATAATATCAGTCTTTTATTTACGTCTGTCCGTTATCTTGGTCGGACTAATAAAAGATTCTTATTCGGTCGGAATCTATAGCTCAGGGTATAAGTTTATCGAAGCATTAATACTGCTACCGCAATCATTGGCGCTAGCACTGTTTCCTCTTTCTTCTAGAATGATTATTGATAATAAAGAAAAATTAAAAAAAATCTACCTAAAAGGACTAGCGGTCTTGTTTTTATTCTCTTTACCGGTTTTTCTTATTTTTCAAATATTTCCAACAATAATTATTAATTTATCTTATGGAGATAAGTTCATTGAAGCTTCCAGCCTGTTTCCTGTATTTGGAGTGGCGGTAATACTGTTTTTTGTTAACAGTCTGTCGGGAAATATAATTCAAAATTCAACTTATGTTCAAAAATTTATTCCGGCAGCAATATTAAATTTTATAATTTCGTTAATTTTATTAATCATATTAATACCTCGGTATTCGCTTCTGGGTGCAGCATGGGGAGTGGTTTTTTCTGAAATTGCAGGATTTTTTATAAACAATTATTTTGTGTTTAAAATATTTAAGAGGAGAGATTAGTAACTAGTAATTAGTTGTAATTAGAAACAAGGAATTTATATGACTAAGCTGTCAATAATTATTGTTAACTGGAATACCGCCAAACTATTAGGACAATGTCTGGAATCGGTAATTAGTGATTTGTGTTTAGAGAATGGTAAAGCACCACCAGACGTTAACCGTCAGTCACCAGTCACTAATCACCAGTCACTAATCACCGAGATTATTATTGTCGATAATGGTTCAACCGACGGATCGGTTGAGATGATTGAGTCGTTTATCAGAGGCCGGTTATCAGTTACCGGTAAAAATAAACCGTCAATAAATTACCGAAAACTGATCACTGGTAACCGATCACCGATAACTCTCAGATTGATAAAAAACAAAGAAAACCTTGGTTTTGCAAAAGGAAATAATATCGGTATTAAAGAGGCAAGAGGGGAATATATAATGCTTTTAAACTCGGATACAATTGTCAAAGAGGGGGCGGTTGAAAGGTTGTTGAAGGTTTTTGAAAAACAGACAGATAAGGTTGGTGCGGTTTCTCCGCTTTTGATAAATACGGATGGATCTATACAAAAAGATCCCTGCTTTTTAAAATTTCCTTCACCGATATTAATTTTATTTTACTATAATTCACTGTTAAAAAAATTGGCTTTGAATTTTTTTCCAAAATTGCTTTTTTCAATTACTGACTTTTCCAAAACAGCTTACGTTGACCAGCTTCCGGGTGCAGCGATTTTGATAAGAAAAAAAGTTCTTGACAGGATTGGTATTTTTGATGAAGATTATCAAATTTATTTTGAAGATACGGACCTTTGTTTTAGAATGAAGAAAGCAGGATATAAATTATTATTAGCACCGGAAGCGAAAATAATTCATCTCGGAAGACAAAGTATCAAATCGGTAATCGACAAAGAAGGTATTGAAAAGTTTTATTTGTTAAACTTTCAATCTCTTTTCCGTTTTTGTAAAAAACATTATTCTTTTGTTAGATACCAAACAATCAAGACGATAGTCTTGAAACAAATGTTTATAACCTTGAAATTCAATCTTTTTAAAAAACTATTGGATTTTGAATGATTACTTTGATTTTAGTATTAGCATTTATTCTTCGGCTGATTAACTTAAACCAAAGCCTTTGGTTGGACGAAGCGGTGCAGGCGATAACGGCGAAAGAAAGTTTTTCTTTTATTTTTCAGGAAATCGTCGGTGATTTTCATCCACCCTTGTACCATTTTTTAATGCACTTCTGGGTAAGGATTTTCGGGTACTCGGAAATTGCTCTTCGAATGCCGTCGGTGCTGTTTGGAGTAGGAACGGTTTGGGTTGTTTATAAGTTAGGGAAATTGAGGGGATTAGGGGTGTTGGGGGCGGTTTTTTTGGCGACGGCGCCGTTTCATATTTATTATTCCCAAGAGGCGAGAATGTACTCTATGGCTTGTTTCTTCGCGTGTTTGTCAATGTACTTTTTTATTAAGACTAATAAAAAAATTAACAGTTGTCATCCCGACTTAGACGGAGGGATCCCTTTCCTCGATCGGGAAAGAAAGGGATTCCTCGACTTCAGCCGAGTCAGACTCGGCTTCGCTCGGAATGACAATCTTTTATATTTCGTATCAACTCTTTTACTGGTTTATACAGATTATTACGGATTTTTTATTTTGTTAGCCCAATTAATATATTTAGGAATAAAAAGAAAATACAAATTCATGATTCTTGATTCAATATTCATAATTCTTTGCTATCTTCTCTGGTTCCCGATGTTCGTTACCCAGGTTAAAACGGGAATACTGGCAACCAATGTCCTGCCCGAGTGGGGAAAACTGGTGAATGTTTCTTTTCTTAAGGCGTTACCGCTGACATTTGTTAAGTTTTCTCTTGGAAGAATAACAATTTTTGATAAGTCACTTTATGCCGGGATAATCCTAATCATTGGATTAATTTATGGCGGTTTAATTCTTAAAGCATTTAGAGGATGGTTAAAGGAAAAGTCAAAGGACGATGTGGGGACTGTCATTGTCTTGTGGTTTATAATTCCTTTAACTGCATCGTGGCTGGCTTCATTATTTATTCCCAATTTTCAGCCGTTTAGATTGCTTTTGATTTTGCCGGCGTTTTATTTAATTTTATCAATGGGGATACCCGCCTTCGTCCCGCCGATGGCGGGACTACGGGCGGGCAAGGGAGGGATTAAGGGGTTAGTTATTGCTTTAATATTATTAATAAATATTATTTCACTATCAGTTTATTATTTTAATCCTTATTTTTACCGTGAAGATTGGCGGGGAACGGTTAATTTTCTTAAAAGGCAGGAAAACGTTCTTGTTATATTGCCTTCGGAGACTTCAAATTGGCCAATAAAATATTATGATAAGAATAATGAAATAAAGTTGATTGGAATCGGGAAAGGAATTAGGGAGATTGGGAACATTGGGAAGATTGGGGATATTGGAAATCCAGGAAAAATTTATTACATAAGATATCTTGTTTCGGTTTTTGACCCACAGGAGTTAATTATGCAAAAGTTAAACAAGGAAGGATATAATAAAGTCAGTGAAATAAGTTTTAATCAAATCCCGGTGTGGGAGTATAGATTAACGGATTGACAATTAAAGAATTAACGAAATTACGAATTAACGAGATTGCGAATTAATGTATTAATAGAATTTTTTAATTTTTTAATCCTTTAATTCGTTAATAGCTATTATGAAATACAAAATATTTGAAGAGCTTCCGATTTGGAAAGAATCAATCGATCTTGGGAAAGAGATTTATCTTTTAACAAGTAGTGGTAGATTTGAGAAAGATTATTCTTTTAAAGACCAAATAAGAAAAGCGGTTATTTCGATCAGTTCAAATATTGCAGAGGGATTTGAAAGATCAAACAATAATGAATTTATTAGATTCTTATTGATTGCAAAAGGTTCAACCGGGGAAGTTAGAAGTCAGCTGTATTTGGCACTATCGTTAAATTATGTTGACAAACAAACTTTTGACTGCCTAAACAAAAAATTAGAATTTTTGGCAAAACAAATCGGAAGTTTTATTTCATATTTAAAAAAACAAAAAAAGGAAGGTAATTTTCTAAATAAATAATTCGTTAATTTTTTAATCTCGTTAATTCGTTAATATTATTATGAAAATCGGAATCGATATCAGTCAGATTGCTTACGAAGGAACCGGAGTGGCGACCTATACCCGTTTATTAGTTGAAGCCTTATTGAGAAACGACAAGCACGATGAATTTGTTTTATTTGCTTCTTCGCTTAGAAACCGTAAACCGATAAAGAATTTCGTAAAAGGATTGGAAGCAAAAAATGTCAAAGTAAAATTTTCATTTCTTCCACTTAAAATATTGGAAATTCTTTTTAACGGTATTCATTTGATTCCGATTGAAAATTTCATCGGTGATGTTGACGTTTTTCATTCTTCAGATTGGTTAGAACCGCCGACAAGATCAGCAAAAAGAGTGACAACGATTCATGATTTTACTGTTTATAAATATCCGGAAACTTTTTCGCAAAGAGGCGGGCATGACATTGTAACCAACCAGAAGAGAAAACTTTTTTTTGTTAAAAATTATTCCGACCGGATTATTGCCGTTACACAGACTACAAAAAATGACGCAATAGAAATCTTGAAAATCCCTGAAAAAAAGATCTCAGTAGTATACGAAGCAGCCGATCCTTTTTATTATAAAAGAGAAAAAATCGGGACAATAAGAGTTAAAGAAAAATATCAAGTTGAGGGAAGATACATTCTTTGTGTCGGAACCAGAGAACCAAGGAAAAATCTGGACCGCGCAATTATGGCTTTCGCTGAGCTTACTTCAAAATTTCCTGATTTAAATCTGCTTATTGCCGGTAAATACGGCTGGGGGGAAGACAGTGCAAAGTTAAAAGTACAAAGTGCAAAGTTGACGGAGAAGGTCAAAATATTGGGGTTTGTAGAAAAAGAAGATTTGGCTTGTTTATACAGCGGGGCGGAGACATTGGTTTATCCGTCGCTTTATGAAGGATTCGGACTGCCGATTTTAGATGCGATGGCTTGCGGGTGTCCGGTTATTACTTCAGACAGAGGTTCAATGAAAGAAATATCAGGAGAAGCGGCTGTCCTGATTGACCCGGTTAGCGTAAAAAGTATTTCGGGTGCAATTGCCAAGATTTGTACTGACAGTAATTTTAGGACAAAACTTTCCCAGCAGTCTTTAAAAAAATCCGGTGAATTTTCTTGGGACAAAACCGCACTTCAAACTTTAGAAGTTTACCGAACTATTTTGGAATGAAGATAATAAAAGAGCTTCTAAAAAACGAAAGATTTTGGCTGATCTTAACTCTTTTAATTGGAATTATTTTAAGATTTTGGAAGATCGATACTCGGTCATATTTAAGTTATGACCAATCACGTGACTTTATTATTATAAAAAGGATTATTGTAGACCATAAACTTACTTTAGTTGGCCCTACAGTCAGTATTGCCCCGGGTTTTTATCTACCACCTTTTTATTATTATTCATTAGCTCCTTTTTTATATCTATTTAAATTTCATATTGTTGGTCCTGATATTTATACGGCAATGTTCGGAGTTGCATCAATCTATTTATTTTATGCTCTAGTAAGAAAATTATTTGGAGTTGTCCCCGCTTTGATCTCAACTTTTAGTTTTGCTGTTAATCCATATCTTGTTCAAGCTTCTCGACATGCATGGAATCCAAATACTATTATTTTTTACATCCTATTATTTATTCTGGCCAGCTACAAATATAAATTCGAAGGCAAAAGGAAGTATCTTTTACTTGCTTCTTTTTCATTATCTTGGGCAATTGGTCTTCATTTGACAGCAGTTGTTTTTGTTCCTGTTATAATTTATTTATTTATTATTGAATTGAAGAAAAATGGCCTAAACAAGATACCCCTACTGTCTTTACTTTCATTTTCGACAGTTTTTGTTCCCCTTTTTTTGTTTGATTTAAGGCATAATTTTCCGATTTTAAAAGCAGGATTATTTTTTTTAAGAGGTCAAAGATCTGAATCTTTTTTCCATGTATATTTTCAGCGGTTGCAATTATTGTTTACAGATTTAGTAAAAGTACCGATTGTATTGTTAACTGGACTTTTTCAGTCACAAAATCTCACAGTTAGGCCATCGAATATTACAAATTTTGGAGAAATCAATATATTGCAAAATTTGAGCGCCTTCGGATTGATAAAGATTGTGTTTTCCTTGATAACTCTTTTGGCAATAGTTTTTTGCTTATTTAATCTCCGTAAAACAAATATAAAGGTGGCTCTTTATATTTGTTTACTATTTTTCCTGGGGAATTTGATAAGATTATTATTTCCTCCAAACTATTTCTTTTTTTATTACTATCTTTCTCTGTTTCCAGTTATTTTTTTATTACTTTCCTTGGCTATTTTTGTATTATTTCAACGAAAAAAAATATTGGGAGAAATATTTTGTTCAGTAGTAATTTTACTCTCAATTTTTTCGCTTTTTCCAAAAGGTATTCAAGCGGAAGTTAAATCTGAAGATTATTTTTTGCCTGCTTGTGAGATTATCGCAAAGGATTACAATCCAAAAACTAAAATTGTAATTGCTAATAACTTGGCAGATAAAACGAGATGGGAACATAATGGATTAGAATATCGATATTTTCTCGAATCAATTTATAAAATTCAATTAGGAGATTGGGAAACAAACGATTATATAAATGCTGACATTTTATATTTTATTGATGAGGGTGATTTAAAAGATCCTTTAAGTTTTGGAGGAATGGAAGTAGAAGCATTCAAACCCACGAAAATAGAGAAGACGTGGAAAGTGGAAACAGGACAGAAAATATATAAAATGACTAGATATACCACTTCGCCGAGCTGAGCTCGGCTACGTTAGGTATTATAAACTTGTAAACCGGAGTATAAGGAGTATAAAAATGTTTATAAAAAAATATTGGCAGGAGATATTACTGGGAATATTTATTTTAATTGCTTTTGTATTGCGATTTTACAATATCACCGATTTACAATTTTTTACTTATGATCAATCCAGAGATGCGCTGTTTGTAAAAAGAATGATTATTGATCACGAGTTCAGACTGCTTGGAACCCAAACGTCGTTGCCGGGTATGTATTTACCGCCTTTCTATTTTTACACCATAACTCCGATTTTGTGGCTTTTTAAACTTAATCCGATTGGAATAGATATTTACTCCGCCTTTATTGGTGTATTAACCGTACCGATGGTTTATTTGGTTGCCAACAAAATATTTGGTAAGCCGGCAGGAGTATTTAGTGCCGGACTTTTTGGCGTATCTCCTTTAGTGGTTGAGCTTACAAGAAGAGCCTGGAATCCCAATACGTTACCCTTTTTTATTCTGGTTTCTTTCTATTTCTTATACCGATATTTTACGGAGAAGAAAGTTAAATATTTTTTACTGTCTTTTGGATTTTACGGGTATTGTCTTTCGCTTCATTTTGGCGCCTGGACACTACTGCCTTTATTTATTTTTGTGTTGATATATGGGTGGTTAAAAGGGAAATTAAGCCCGCTTCGCCCGCTTGGTCAGGGCGGGAGCGAGGCGAGGAGGTTGGGGGTGTTAGGGGGATTGGGGATATTACTTTTTTTTGTAAGTCCGCTTTTCCTTTTTGAAATAAGACACAATTTCTTTTTATTTAACCAGGCAAAAGTTTTTTTCTTTGACGGCGGACACCTGGGGCCAAAAAGCGGTGTAAATTTTTTTGAATCATTGATTGTTTCTTTGGCGGCAATTTTTACCACCTTGATTTCCGCAAAAATATCGATCGGATACGGAGCTCCATTGGAATTTGTTGGAAAACTGAAAGAACTGTTTGTTCTTAATCAACCAATTTCTGTTGTTGCGCAAAAGCCTTTTTCAATTTCAATTCAATGGTGGGGACTGTTAGTTTTTGTTATGATTGTAATTTATTCCATTTTAAATTTTAAAACATATAAAATTCCGCTTACCATGTTGTGGATTTGGGTAATTTGGGGCGTTTTTGCGTCCCGGATGTACAGCGGCGGTTTTTTCTTTTTTTATTATCTTTTTTTATTTCCCGCGCCAATTCTACTTTTTGGTTTTTTGGGAAAAACATTATGTAAAACTAAAACGAGTACTATGATTTCTCTTTTGGCGCTGCTTTTGTTAATAATGTTTCATACAAAACATACTACAGTTTTCGCAAAGAATTGGCGTAATTTTAATGATTTGATAAATGTAGCAAAAACTATTTCCAACAATATTGGTAGTGAGCAAAAATTTAACTTGGCGACTATTCAAAGGGAAAACGACAGGTGGGACAGAAATGCGGTTGACTATCGGTATTTTACTGAAAGTTATTTCGGTAAAAGGGCGCTGGACTGGTATCCCCAAAATTACCGTGAGGCAGAGATTTTGTTTGTTATTGACGAAACCAAGGAAACTGATCCGATAACTTCTCCGATAATGGAAATTCAGGAATTCAAGCCAAAAAGCGTGATTGGTGAATGGGAATTGGAAAAAGGGATTAAAATATACAAGATAGACAAAAGAAAATAGTATACTTAATTAAGAATTATGTTAATTGGAATAGACGGAAATGAAGCTAATCAAAAAAATAGAGTTGGGATCGGGCAGTTTGCTTTTAATGTAATTTCTCAACTGGAAAAAATTGACAAAAAAAACGATTATTTAATTTATCTTAAAGAAAAACCGAAACTTGATTTACCCAAAGAAAGACATGGATGGAAGTATCTTGTTTTTGGACCGAATAAACTTTGGACACAAATTGCCCTTCCGTTAAAATTATTTACTCAAAAAGAAAAACCTAACGTTTTTTTCTCGCCTTCACACTATTCTCCACGGTTTTCTCCAATACCGACTGTAGTTTCCATTATGGACTTATGGCACCACTGGCATCCGCAGCAGTTTGATAAAAAAGATTTGTATCAATTGATAAATTGGGAGAAATATTCTGTCAATAGGGCGAAGAATATTATAACGATTTCAGAATTTTCAAAGAAAGAAATTTTGGATATTTATAAATTGCCTGAAAATAAAGTGACAGTGGCGTATCCAGGATTTACAAAGTTCAAAGTTCAAAGTTCAAAGTTCAAAGTTGACGCAGCTAAAAACAAATACGGAATAAATGGTGATTATTTTCTTTATATTGGGACTCTACAGCCAAAGAAGAATATTGAAGGACTTATAAAAGCTTTCAGTTTTCTAATATCTAATATCCAATATCTAATATCCAATATCCAGTTGGTTATTGCCGGGAAAAAAGGATGGCATTATGAAAAAATATTTGCCTTGGTAAAAGAATTAAAACTTGACGATAAAGTTATTTTTACGGGTTTTATTGAGGAAGAAGAAAAGCCTTATTTAATTTCCGGAGCAAAAGCATTTGTTTTTCCTTCGTTTTACGAAGGATTTGGGATTCCAGTACTTGAAGCGATGAATTTGGGTGTACCCGTGGTTACTTCAAGTGAAGGAAGTCTGCCGGAGGTGGGTGGGGAAGCGGCAATTTATTGTGATCCTTATAAAATTGAAACAATTGCAGACGGAATGGAGAAAATCTTGAATTTGAACAAAAGTGACAGAGATGAGATAATTGCTTTGAGTAAGAGTCAGACAGAGAAGTTTAGTTGGGAAAAGTGTGCTCAAACTGTGTTAGAAACACTAGAATCTATTAAATAAAAGATGTTATATTCTGAAAATGTCCATATTTCAGTGAAAGGAATTAGCTTTACTGATAAAAACGGTAAATCTCTTTCTGTGAACGAAGCCTTTCGTCGTTCTTTGAGTCGTTATTATAATTGGTGGTTGGATTTTAAAATATATGTCGTGAATTGCGCCGGCCATAGCCCTTTTTGGCTTTGGAGGAAGGGTATTTATGAAAGATTTGGCCTAAAAATTGGGAAGAAGTCAAAAATACATGTTGGAGCAAGATTTTTTGAGCTCAAGAATATCGAAATTGGTGAAGATTCTTTAGTGGGAGAATTCGCTTTTTTAGATGGTCGAGATAAACTTAAGATCGGGAACCACGTTGATATTGCTTCTCAGGTTTTAATCTATAATTCTGAACACGATGTCGAAAGCGAAGATTTTCAAGTTACCATAGCCCCCGTTGAAATAAGTGATTATGTTTTTGTTGGTCCGAGGGCGATTATACTTCCGGGAGTAAAAATCGGTAAAGGAGCGGTTATTGCTGCAGGAGCGGTAGTTACGAAGGATGTGGAGAATTACAAAATTGTGGGAGGAATTCCAGCGAAAGAAATTGGAGAAAGAAAAAATAAAAACCTCAAATATCAGCTGGGCCGTTCCCGCTTATTCCAATAAGATGTCGAAGTTTTTGAAAATTTTCTTTATTTTGTTTTTTTTCTTTGGATCGTTTTATTTGTGCTTGCCTGCACCAAATGATTTTCCTGCACTTCCCGGATCGGTTAAATCAATTGAACCCGGAGATACGATACAAATTGCCAATGTTTCTGCTTACTACACAGATATGCCCCGTAAAGATGTATTGGATTTTTATTTTAACTATTTTTCCCGATCTCCTTTTTTAAATATTCCCTTAATTACTTATAAATTAAATCACCCGCCGGAGAGAATCAGGGAAATTTTAAGAGATACCCAGCAGTCAACTTTCGTTGAAGAACTCGTTCACCCCCTAAGAGAATCTGTTTTTGTCAATGGTTTTGAATGGAACAACGATCCTTTTACCAATCCCAAAGCCAGGATAAAAAACATTTTAATTGTCAACGGCAAGACCTATCAATTTAAGGTAACACTTTATTATCAGGAATCAAATATGTTTATCAGACTTTTTGTTTATTATCTTATTTTATCCTTAAGTTATATTTTATTTAAAGAAATCAGGAATTTATTTGTAAGTTTGAAGAAAAATGAAAGGAAATAGAATTCAGCTCTCGATTATTATTCTTTCTTGGAACACCGCCAAACTATTAAAACAATGTCTTAATAGTTTGAAATTCGAAATTCGAAATTCGAAATTCGAAATAATTATTGTCGACAACGGCTCAACCGACGGCTCGGTTGAGATGATTGAATCAATTGTCATGGACCAATTACCAATCACCATAAAGTTGATTAAGAATAAGGATAATTTGGGTTTTACAAAGGCTAATAATCAGGGAATAAAGCAGGCCTGCGGAAAATATATTATGTTGTTAAATTCTGACACAATAGTAAGCCCTGGGTCAATAGAAAAATTAATAGTATTTCTTGAAAATAATATCAATATTGGAATTGTTGGGCCCAGACTTTTAAACAGTGATGGCAGTTGGCAGGCAAATTGCGGCAAATTTCCAAATATTTTTAATGTTTTTGTTATGCTGTTTTTAGAGCATTTAGAGCAGACAGATAAGGTGCGTTGGGCGCCTGAAGTATCTGGTAAAATTGATTGGTTGATGGGAGCGGCCTTTATTGCCAGAAGAGAAATATTCGAAAAGGTTGGCGGACTTGATGAAAAAATTTTTATGTATATGGAAGAGGTTGACTGGTTTTACCGCGCAAAACAGGCAGGATTTGAAGCCTATTTTTTAAAAGACGCACAAATTGTTCATCTGGGAAGAGGCAGTTCAAAATCAGGTAAAAAGGACCCGATTGTGAATATTTATAAAGGCACTGCTTATTTTTTCCAAAAACATAAGACAAAGTTTGAAGCTTCTTTGGTAAAAATAATGTTAAAATTTAAAGCGATTCTGGCAATAATTCTGGGAACGCTAAAAAATGATCAGTATTTAAAAGAAACTTATGGTGAAGCTATTAAAGTTATTTAATCATAATATATTGTTTTTAAGCATTGTTTTTTTGCTTTTTTTTATTCCGGTATATCCGAAATTTCCTTTGTTCTCAGTTTCCCAAACATATGTTTCGATAAGAATTGAAGATATCCTGATCGCATTTGTTTTAGGAGTTTTTATTATTCTTCGATTCGCAGACAAAGACTTTTCAAGTTTAAAAACAAACTGGGGAAAGGCAATTTTATTATATTTTTCTGTAGGCTTGTTATCGGTTTTAAGCGGTATTTTTATAACAAAAAATATTGTTACCCATGTGGCCTTTTTACATTGGCTAAGAAGAGTGGAATATATATCTTTGTTATTTGTTGCATTTTACAGTTTTAAAAATATTAAACAATTAAAATATTTCTTTTTTTCGGTTTTTTTTGCCACCTTGGCGGTTATCGTTTACGGGCTTGGACAGAAGTATTTCGGTTGGCCGGTTGTTTCCACCATGAATAAAGAATTTTCAAAAGGTCTGATATTACAACTTACTTGGTGGGCGAGGATTAATTCCACATTTGCCGGACATTATGATTTAGCGGCATATATGGTGATAATGATTCCTTTGTTTGCATCGGCAATGCTGGCGGTCAAAGGTTGGATAAAGAAGATTTTAATTTTATTTCTTTCCGTGATGTCTTATTATTTATTGATTTTAACCGCTTCCAGGGTTTCCTTTATTGCTTATTTAGTCTCAATTGTTATTTTATTGTTTTTTAATAAAAAATATTTATTAATTGTTCCGGTGTTGGTTTTGTCTTTATTGGGCATGGTTTTTTCCGCGGACCTGGGACAAAGGTATGCGGCCACTTTTAAAATCAATTTAAGTTTTCTTTCCGGTTCGGTAAAAACCAAAGAGCCGTCTTTACCTCCAATCATTCCGACGGTTATTCCTATCCCAACAATAATTGTTGCAACAAAACCAAGTTACGTTCCCGGGACAAAAATTATAATACCAACCCTTACTCCAACATTGACTCCTACTCCGACTGCTGCGGAACCTTATTTTGAACCAACGGATTTGGCGGTAGGCCGGTCAACCGATATTAGGTTAAAAGCCGAATGGCCAAGGGCGATCAATGCCTTTATTAAAAATCCATTATTGGGAACAGGCTTTTCGTCAATAACATTATCAACGGATAATGATTATTTAAGAATTCTCGGAGAAACGGGAATAATCGGATTTGTTTCTTTTGTTTTGGTTTTTTTAACAATACTAAAAAACTTTATTTTATATATAAAAAACAAATCGAACAGTAAAATCGGGAAAATTATTATTTTTGGAATAATATCTTCTTCAATAGGCTTTTTTCTAAACGCAACGTTTATTGATGTTTTTGAAGCGTCAAAGGTTGCTTTTATATTTTGGATTATGATTGGCGTGGGACTCAAGATCGTAGATCTTGAGAACTATACCCCTTCGCTTTGAATTTGCAATTAATTATAGACAAATTCAAAGCTACGGTGGGTATTATTTATTTGTAAACCAGAGTATAAGGAGTATAAAAGGTTAACCAGATCGAATGAAAGTAAAAATTACATTATTTTTAATTTTAATATTGGGGTTGATTTTGCGTCTATATAAAATAAATATTCCTTTGGCCGATCATCATTCATGGAGGCAGGCAGATACAGCGGCGGTGGCGAGAAATTTTATCAAAGAAGGCTGGAATTTTTTCAAGCCGACGATAGACAATATGTCTCCACTTCATCCCAACCAGCCAAATGACCAGCGGTTATTTTTAGTTGAACCGCCGATATACAATTCCATTGTTGCTTTTGTTTACTTGTTTGCTGGACAAAATATTTTTTGGGCAAGATTAGTTTCCATATTGTTTTCTTTGGGATCCATTATATTTTTATATTTGGTTGTTAAAAATTATCTTGGAGAGAAAACCGCCTTAATTTCCGCGTTTTTTTTCGCCGTACTTCCCTTTAACATATATTACGGCCGGGTAGTTTTACCGGAGCCAATGATACTTTTTTTTAACTTGGCAATGTTTTATTTTGCAATTAAGTGGTTGGAGAACAGGACGGAATTATATTTTTTCGGATGGACCGTCTTTAGCACACTTTCTTTCTCGCAGAAATCATTTCCGATTTTTTTCGTAATCCCGCTTTTTTATTTAATATTTAAAAAGTACGGATTTAATATGGTCAAAGAGAAGAAATTATATTTATGGGCGGTAATTTCATTTTTACCCTTGATTGCTTGGCGTTGGTGGATCGGTCACTACCCGGAAGGAATTCCGGCAAATTTATGGTTGTTTAACCAAAATAATATTCGTTTTAAAGGGGCGTTTTTTTATTGGATATTTGCGGAAAGAATCGGTAAATTAATTTTAGGTTATTGGGGATTACCGTTTGCGATATTGGGACTTATTACAAAACCCAAGAAAGAAGGATGGTTTTTTCACTTTTGGTTATTTTCCATTGTTGTATATTTTTTTGTTTTTGCCGCCGGAAACGTCACTCATGATTATTATCAGATTCCGATTATTCCAATTTTGTGTATTTTTCTCGCAAAAGGAGTCGGTTTTATAATTTCTGAAACAGGTTTGATAAATAAAATATTAAGATACGGAGTAGTTTTATTGTGTTTAATATTTACGCTGTCGTTTTCTTGGTATGAAATCCGCGGATTTTACAACATTCAAGGCGGAGTTGATTTGGCCGGTGAAGCAGTAGACAAACTGACTCCCGCCGGGACCATGGTGTTAACAGGAGACAGTAATGACGCTACTCTTTTATATAATACAAACCGTTGGGGATGGACCGGCGGTTATGCTTCAAATTATCCGAATACACCACAGACAATTGAGCAAATAATAAAAATGGGCGGTTCAATTTATGTAACGACAAAATTTGACAAAGAGTCTGATTTCGGGAAATACATGCTGAAAAATTATTTTGTGCTAAAAGAAACAAATCAATACATTATATTTAAATTAACAAATTAACGAAATTAAAAAATTAACGAGATTATATAATCCCTAATTTCGTTAATTCGTAATCCGTTAATCCGTTAATTGTAGTTACCGAAGTATGAAGATTTTAATGTTAACCCCATATTTACCCTATCCTCCGTCATCCGGAGGACAAGTAAGATCATATAATTTAATAAAGAATCTATCTAGGGATCACGAAATAACTCTATTTTCGTTGATAAAAAATGATGAAGAAAAAAAATTCATTAAGGAGTTGGAAAAATACTGCAAAAAAGTATTAGTCTTTAATCGTCCGACAAAGCCTTGGACATTAAAAAATATTATTAGAACCGGCTTTAGCCTATTTCCTTTTTTAGTAATTAGGAATTTATCTTTACAGGAAAAAAAGACCTTAACAAATGAGCTTAAAAACGAAAAATATGATCTTATCCATGCCGAAACCTTTTATGTAATGCCGCATATTCCCGAAACAAACATACCGATATTGTTGGTAGATCAAACTATTGAGTTTCAAGTTTATCAGCATTTTGTTAAAAGCAACAAGAAATGGTTTCTTAAACCATTTTTATACCTTGATATTTATAAAATAAAATATTGGGAACTGAAATTTTGGCGTAAGGCAAATAAGGTTGTTGCGGTTTCGCAGTCGGATAGGCTGAAGATGATTAAATTGGTTCCTGGGTTAGACGTTGGTATCGTTCCAAATGGCGCAGGAGAAGATTTATTAAAGATTTACAACGAGAGAAAAACAAATGAAAATAAAATTGTTTTTTTCCAAGCAAATTTTTCATGGCTTCAAAATATTGAAGCAGCGGAAAATTTAGCAAAAAAAGTTTTTCCGTTAATTTTAAAAATTGAACCTAGGGCAAAATGTTTAATTGCCGGTCAAAACGCCCTAAGAAAAATTAATTATTTGAAAGATAAGCAAATTGAAATTATTGATTTGGAAAATTCAGACATAGAAGGAGTTCTTGATGCATACAAGCGGGCAACTGTTTTTGTCGCACCCCTGGAAGGCCCTGGAGGAACAAGATTAAAGGTTCTCGGAGCGATGGCTGCAGGAGTTCCTATTGTAACTTCGAAGATTGGGATAGAAGGTATTGACGCAAGCGACAACATTAATGTTTTGTTGGCAAATTCCTGGAAAGACATGGCGGAAAAAACCGTACTTCTTCTAAAAGACAAAAAATTATATTCAAAATTGGTAGTAAATGCCAGAAAATTAGTTGAAGACAAGTATAGCTATAAAAGTATTGCCAAAACCCTTCAAGAAATGTATAAGGAAGTGGCAAACACAAAGAAAAAAACAACAAATGAACAATAAAAAAATATTATTATCGATAATAATTCTTTCTTACAACACAGCCAAACTGTTAATGAATTGTCTTAACAGTTTGGAATTTGAAATTAGAAATTTGAAATTTAAAGTTGAAGTAATAGTTGTTGATAATGGTTCAACAGATGACTCAGTTGAGATGATAAAAAGCTATATAAATAAAAGTTCGCGTCAATTCGCTAATATTCGTGATAATTCGGGAAAAATTATCTTAATAGAAAATAAAGAAAATTTGGGATTTGCCAAAGGAAATAATGTTGGATTAAAAGAAGTCCACGGAAAATATATTTTATTTTTAAATTCCGATACGGAAGTATTTTCCGGAGCACTTAGCGAGGCAACTGCTTTTATGGAAAACAATTCGGATATCGGTGCGCTGAGCGTAAAAACTTTATTGGATACGGGAAAGATGGATCCTGATTGCCACCGGGGGTTTCCAACCCCTTGGGCATCGATAACTTACTTCTTGGGATTAGAAAATTTTTTTCCTAAAAGTAGATTTTTTGGGCAGTATCATAAATTTTATTTGGATTTAAACCAAAACCACGAAATTGAAGCCGGAGCCGGCGCATTTATGCTTATCCCAAGAAAAGTAATTGACAAGATCGGTGCATGGGATGAAAATTATTTTTTTTACGGTGAAGATTTGGATTTTTTCTTTAGAATTAAAAACGCTGGATATAAAGTATTTTTTTATGCCAAGCCACTGTTAAAACATCTGAAAGGCGCAAGCTCCGGATTGCGCAGTGAATCAAAAGCGATTTCGAAAAATTCTAAAGCCAATCGGATCAGACTGGCAAAAGCCTCAGTTGAAGCAATGAGCATCTTCTATAAAAAATTTTATAAAAATTTATACCCCGGTTGGCTGACAACTTTAGTTTTGGCAGCGATTAAAATAAAGGGACTCTTTAGGTTAATAAAACACTATATTACTTAATTACTTAAGAAGTTTATGAATATATATAATTTATGAAGATTGGAATTGATTGCAGATTATTCGGAGCGAAACATACAGGAATCGGCCGGTATACTCAAAACTTAGTCGAAAATATTTTAGAAATTGATAAAGAAAATAAATATGTGCTGTTTTTTCGTGAGAACCGGCAGTGTCAAGTATTGTCAACAAAAGCAAGGACTGTAATTACAAATATCCCGCATTATTCAATAAATGAACAATTATTTTTTTCGAATATTATAAATAAAGAAAATGTTGACTTAATGCACTTTCCTCATTTTAATGTCCCGGTTTTTTACAAAAGAAAGTATGTTGTTACAATTCACGATTTGATAAAACATGTTTCAAGGGGAAAAGATACGACTACCAAATCGGCCTATGTATATTGGTTAAAATATTTGGGATATCAGTACGTTTTTAAACACACTATTTCCCATGCCGGAAAAATAATTACTCCCAGTAATTTTGTTAAAGAAGAAATCATAAGAGAATATGGGATCCGGAAAGATAAAATTATCGTTACTTACGAGGGGGTTGATGAAAAATTAAAA
>Ga0265296_1000584_pt1 | contig 51990 bp, 50 predicted proteins | sample MunlanPumphouse1_FD_189073 | JGI IMG/M metagenome (GOLD analysis project Ga0265296, IMG submission 189073) | Groundwater microbial communities from a municipal landfill in Southern Ontario, Canada - Pumphouse #1 | ecosystem: Environmental > Aquatic > Deep subsurface > Groundwater | place...
CTTGCCGAAGATGCTTGATTTCAACTCGTAATCAGTGATGTTATTCCCTTAATAATTATGGTATGGTTGATAAAATTGTTACGTCTGATTCTTTTAGGAACCCGGGCCAACGGATACATAGTTGAGATAATGTGTCATTGCCGGGGAACCAGACGGTAGATGGAAAAAACAAACCCCAACAGGCAGTATTGGGAGAAACCGTTCTACTCGACTCAATACGAAGGAAGAAAAAAAGGAGGAAGAGATGAAAGACAAAAAGAAGTTCTATCTTGCAGGTTTGGTTGCCGTCCTTTTATGCGTAAACCCGATGACCGTCACAAAGGCATCGGCAGCGGACAAGGGTCCATGTTCTGAGGATATTGCAAAATTCTGCGCGGATGCTAAGCCAGGCGGAGGACGCATAGCGGATTGTCTTAAGCAGCACGAGAAAGATCTGTCAGCCGCTTGCAAAGAAGAAGCAGCAGCAAAGACAGAAGTAAAAAAGGAAAAGAAAGGCGAGTTTCTCAAGGTATGTAAAGACGACATTGCTAAACTCTGTAAGGATGTAAAGCCTAGTGGCGGCGGGGTCTTGAAATGCCTCGTGGAACATGAAACCGATTTGTCCGCCCAGTGCAAGGAAAAAATTGAACAGGTAAAGGAAGCCAAAGGGAAAAAGTAACTGGAATGTTCCCTGTCGGATGTCAGGGCGGAAAAATAAGCCTGGCCTGACATCCAAAGATTAACCTTGCTGATCCCCGCAAAAAAGTGTTGAAGCCTACCTTGCCGCCGGTTTCCGTAAGCTGTTCCGGATTCATCTCGTGAAAAATCTGCATCAGGGAGCAGTTCTCCGGAGTCAGTGCGGACTCGAACCATTAAGCAGATGGTTAACAAAAAATTATCTGGTGGCCATGACCGAGTGGTGGCCCATCTTTGAATGGGGGTGGCTCTATGCGTTGGTTTATAGTGCTGATGATGCTTCTGGTTTTTGCCGGCCCGGCATCAGGGGGTGAGCTTTTTGTTTTATACGGGGCCACTAACGAGACCGGCAGTCAGTACGACTCATTCGCATACCAAGTGGAGTACCGGGAGGGATTGAGTGAAAATGTGGCGGTCAGTGTTTCGTACCTGAACGAGGCACAGCATCGACACCGTCACCGCCGTCGCGGGAATCGGGTATCAGCTGGATGCTCCCCCTGCAGTGGGCCCTCTGCCGAAACCACCTCCTCAGCGAGAACGGAAGACAAACAACGAGCTGACGCTGTTTCTCGGTCAGACGATCGTCAACAATCCCGGTTCCCCAAAATCGCCAGCCTGGAGCGTCGAGTATCGCCGCGGGCTCTTGCCCTGCCTTGATGTGACCGCAGCATGGCTGAACGAAGGGGATAACGAGCTAATTCGCCGTAACGGAGCGATAACCCAGCTCTGGCTGGTCAGGGGTTTTCTGGATAATCATTTGGCGCTGGGTGGAGGCTTCGGCGCGTACATCGCCGTCGACAAACGGCGCGACTCCTATCCCGACGAAGGAGGCTCCGCGTTTGCCTCAGGCATCATGTCGGTAACGGCGTCCCTGCGTGACATCTCCTTCAATCCGAACCTCACGGTACGGTTTGTCATGAACCGGATCGTGACCAGTTACAGCAAGGACACAGACAGCTTCCTGCTTGGCCTCGGCTACCGGTTCTAATTCCAATTCTAAATCAAAGTGCTGTCTTCGTTGACATCGTCGTCGGCTTGATTTCATCTTCGATTTAATATCGGAATAAAGTGCCACATAGGGTCAAAGTATTTGTATATAATTTGAAAATTGATATAATGAACACATCAATACTTTACACAAATTATAAAAAAAGGAAGGTGTTGAGTTCTCCGAAAATAAGTGCTGTTATTATCGGATAGTTTCCCTTCGGGAAGGCGGAACTCCTGGACTTCGACTGTTATGTTACCAAGAAGGCCCTCGACGGTCTCTTCTACGAACTGGGCCAGGAGGAAGCGAAGATCCGCGCCAACCCCTCCGCCAGGACGACGGATCTTTTGAAAAAAGTCTTCGGGAAATGAAAAGATAAATTCCGGGAAAAAAGGAGGTGAGGTCACAACGTTTCAGTCTGAATTTAACAGGATGAGTCTTGGAATTCTGAACTATGAGCATTTTTATCGTTTAAGTAAGAAGGGAGAAGAAAGATAGATGAAGGAGAATAAAATGACTAAAGCAGCAATATCAGTTTTTATCTGTGTTTTACTTTTGGCAGGTTGCGCGGTTCCTCAAGCTCAAACCAAAACTCAGCAGGGTGGCATATATGGGGCGGTTGGTGGCGCAGCAGCCGGAGCCTTGATTGGACAAATTATTGGTCGAGATACTAAGGGTACCCTAATTGGAGCCGCCATCGGCGCTGCCGTGGGAGGCGCCGGGGGCGCCGGGATCGGTAAAATGATGGACAATCAGGAAAGAGACATGCGTAACGCTTTGGCTTCCTCGGAAGCTGCTGCCGTTTCAAGAGAAGGAAATCTTCTGGCGGTTACTTTCAAAGGTGACGTGACGTTCGATACCAACTCTACAGTCGTGAAACCGGGTCTTTACTCTGAATTAAACCGTGTCGCAGAGGTTCTAAATCAGTACCCTGAGACTTTCGTGAGAGTCGAAGGGCATACCGATAGCGTAGGGTCCGCTGAAGGCAACATGGATCTTTCGAGTCGGAGAGGCAACTCAGTAAAAACTTTATTGGTTCAGCGTGGGGTAGCCGATAACCGCATTGAAATTGTCGGGTTTGGAGAGACGATGCCTGTGGCAACCAATGATACCGAGGCCGGACGTCAAAAAAACAGAAGAGTAGAAATCAAAATTGTTCCGAAAACACAGCAGTAGTGAACCGAAAGCCTTCCGGATTTGTAAAAGGCTGCATGAGTAAAGCGCCGAACCATACAGTATAGTTTGTTGGCTCGGCGCTTTCGCTTTTGGGCAAGTCTCGGGTGCTTTGCAATCATCGTCAAAAAACTAAATAACCAACATAGAAAGTGCCTTAACTACCAGGCACCCCATAAGGTATTCTATCAAGCTTTACGTGGTGCACTTTGAACTGGAATTCACTCACCACGAGTAAAACCAAAAAAAATCTGTCCCCTTTCTTCTTTTGTTCCTTTCTCACTTAAGCCGGGTTAATTTTTTTTCGGTTCATTTACGCCGGCAATTTTACGAACACGGACATCAATTTGCTCCGGGAATATTTTTTCCAGCGCAAGATCATTGGGAAAAATAAGATTTGTCGGAGTGATATCAATTCTCTGGCGCCCCGCTTTTTTATCCAACCTCACGAATAATTTAATTTGGTTTTTTGACATGAAATAAAAATCATTTCGGCGTCCTCTAAGCGTTACATTGATTTCCTCAGGGTTGATATCTTCAACAGCTAAGGACGGGTTAACTTCAAAGTAAGTGACCGGTACTGTGAAAGTTTTATAGGTTAGCTTGAACCCCTGAACGAGCACGAACCAAAGCGCCAGAGCAATTCCCGCGGCAATGACTTTTTCGCGCCAGTTCTTCAGGTAGAAATTTTGCCAATAACCAACTCCCTGGACCGGGTGAATTTCACGATAGAAATTTTCCAGAACCACGGCCAGCATTTCAGGGTTTGAGATCTCTTCAATATTCCCATATCGGGCCACCGAGATGGTCCCACGCTCTTCTGATACCACAATACAAAGAGCATCAGCAATTTCGGAAAGTCCAAGAGCGGCAGCGTGTCGCGTGCCTCTTCCGGAAAGTTTATTCAGGTTTTTCGAGAGAGGAAGATGAGCCGAAAATTGGCTGACGCGATCATCCCTGATAATCACAGCTCCGTCATGGCCCATGGAATGGGGATCAAAAATGCTTTTCAGAAGAGGCTCACTCAAGATAGCATCCAGATTTTGACCGCTGTTCAAGTAACGACGTATTAAATCCTTTCCGCTGATTACAATCAGGGCCCCGATTCTCTCTTTAGCCAAATCCATGAGTGTTTTTACCAATAGCGTGACTTCTTGCCTGGACAGGAAAGCGGCTTTTGCTCTTCTAAATTTTCCCTGAAGACTCAAAATTGCCACTTTTTCGAAAAATTGTTTAATTTCCTCCTGAAAAATTATCACCAGAGCAATCAAAATTACGGCAAAAAACTGCTCAAAAACCTTCGATATCATCACCATGCCCAATTGACGCATCAAAAGGTAGGCAAAAGAAACAATGATGATTCCGGTTAAAACAAAAGCGGCTCGAGTTTGTTTGAGCCAAACCAAAATTGAATAAATCAGGAGGGCCATCAGCAAGATATCCAGCGATCCTGAAATTCCGATTTCCTTGATCCAATTTAAAATATGCATGTCTATAACTTTTTTGTTTTTTTATGACCTTACAAAAAACAGATATTAGCAAAATTATATCCGCTGATTCTCCTTGCCTTATTTTAATGTCCATGTAAAGGATATTTTCTCTGGAAAGGGGACAGATTTATTTTCACCTCTCGCAGGCCAATCACTGTGCCACAGATGAATTAAGAATTGAATCTTCCTGACAGAGGGTTATTCCTTGTCATAACAATTAAGATAGTGTATGAGAGTATAGTTTTAAATATTGAAAATTGTATTTAGAATGCGCGAAAATAGTTTTTGAGCGCTGTTGAATACAATCTTCAAAGCTCATCAATGTTATTCGGCGAGTCTCGGAACCTTGGCCATGATGCTGAATCCTGCATACAGCAACTTCTTTTTATTCATCCTGACCGGGATAATAACCGGTCTGGCTGCCGGTTTTACCGGTCTCGGCGGGGGATTTATCATTGTCCCGCTCCTTATGTTCATCGGCTTTTCCGCCCAGGAAGCGGTAGGGACATCCTTCGCGGCCATACTTATTATCGCTCTCTCTGCATTGCTTGCACACACCAGGTTTCAGCACGTGAATTTTAAGATAGGAATGCTCATCGGGCTGGGAGGGATCCTGGGCGCCCAGATCGGGGCAAGATTGCTGCAAAACGTTTCCACGGACATCTTCAGGAAGATATTTGCCGTTATATTGTTGCTCCTGGCCGTAAAGATGTTCTTCCAGAGATGAAGGCAAGGGTGTGTCCTAATTTTTTTTGATAATCTGAACATTTTTGTGGTATGGACTTGTAATCAATAAAATATGCTTGGGGAGGTGAAGGGTGTTGAAGAAAGAGCGATTTTTCATACTTGCAGCTCTCTTTATTTTATTGCCGATTTTAAACGGTGGTTCCGTTGTGCAGGCGGCGGGCATTTCCGGCACGGGCGGTCAGAAAATCGCGGCGCACTCGAATTCGGAAGAGACCATACAGGATCTCCTCCTCTTCTGGGAGGAGAAGGATCTCTATGTCCGGACGGCGACAAGGTACGAAAAACCCCTCTCGCAGGCAGCCGAGAACATTACCGTCATAACAGCGAAAGATATAGAGGAGATGAACGCCCACACTGTCTCCGAGGTGCTGAACAGGGTCACGGGTCTTTTTGTGAGCTTTGGCGGGCAGGACTTCGGCAGCTCTGCCCTTTACTATATCCAGGGATCGGAGGAGAGGCATGTCACGGTGATGATTGACGGGGTTGCCTGGAATTTCCTTTCAGGCGGGAATGCGGAGACTAACAATATACCGGTAAGGATTATTGACCGGATAGAGATCATCAAAGGCCCGGGGTCTTCCGCCTGGGGTTCCGCCCTCGGCGGGGTGATAAACATCATCACCAAGGAACCGACAGATAGTTGCAGGCCTTCAGGGAGCATCACCGGATCTTATGGTGAAGCGAACTCACAGGACTACAGCGCGGATATCTCGAGCAGGCTCGGCTCGGTTGGATATTATCTTTACGCGGGGCATCAGGAATCCGAAGGACTGAGGGATGACAGATATTTTCACAACAACAGCTTTTATTCGAAAATCAGGCTCCCTCTGGCGGAAGATATCAGGCTCGGCCTCACGTTCGGCTACAGCGAACCGGAACAGAGATTTCTCACTTCTCCGGCCCAGGACATAACGAGTGATGGCGATGCATCCACTCTCTTTGCAACCTTATCCCTTGACGCAGTTATTACCCCTGAATTAACCTTTAATCTGGACTTCCACACCCTTAGACAGAAATTCACCCAGACCAGCGATGTCTTCGGTTCTGGCTTCTACGGTCCTGCCGGGGACCTGTTTTTAGAAAATATGTATAAAGAGAAGACAACAGGTGGCGCCGCGAAGCTCATCTGGAAGCATGATTTACAGACCACGGTCCTGGGCGCCGAGATCATTCACGGCAGCCTTGACCAGACGGTAAATTTAGGTCCTTTCCTTCAGTCATGGGGCCTGCCTGCGTCTTTGGCGGCCACTCCCGATGTTGGCAGATGGGGGGTCTTTTTCAATGACACCGTTACCCTCGAAAAGTTCTCCATTACCCCCGGGATCAGGTATGACCACAACTCTGTATCGGGGAACTTCACCAGTCCGAGCCTCGGGATGACTTACAAGACAGGAGAGCATACCATTCTGAGAGTATCGGCGGCACGTGGATTCACCATGCCACCGCTCAGTTTTTCTTCAGCGGGGGGGTTATTCCTCGATCCCAACCCTTCGCTGAAGCCGGAGAGGGTCTGGTCTTACCAGGCGGGTGTTGAATCCGGCCTGACGGATTATCTCTGGGTAAAGGCGACCATATTTTACCATGATGTGAAAGATGCCATCGTGAAGGAGCTATATGCCGGAGGAGCTCCCGCATTTAATGATCTTTACTTGAACAAGGGGAACATCAGGCGCAGGGGGTTCGAGCTTGAGGCGGAGACCACACCGTTTTATAACTTCTCCCTTAAAGCGGGATTTGCCTATGTAAAGAAGGAGTTTTTGGAGGATGGCGAAGATGCGGACAGATATGCCTGTAATGTCTCTTTGAAGTATGATGACCGACGATCCTTTATGGCGCAGTTGTTCGGCCACTATATCTGGTGGGATATAAAAGACCCTGCCGATGAGGCAAAATACAACGCCTTCATCTGGGATCTGAACCTCAGGAAGAAACTCTTTCCCACGGGAAAAACAAACACCGAGTTATTCTTTACGCTCCATAATATCTTCAACGGGTCACAGTACACCTTTGACGGGTATATAAACCCGGACAGATGGGCGGAGGGGGGCCTGAGGGTCAAATTTTAGCCTCAGATAACCACGTAAAACTATTTCAGTATTTTGCTTGACAGGTAAAACATTTTTATGTTTAATAAATAACCCCCGCTTGCGGGGAGCAAATCAATAACGGAGGTGGCTATGGAGATCGTTGTACTGGATAGGGGTATCAATGTGGATGAAGTAGGCCCTCTTGCGTTTTGCTGTGGTGGTGCTATTATGCCTTTCAGGTAGTACCGGCAAAGGGGGAGGGCTCTCCTTCCCCTTTTGTTTTTTTACTCCTCTTTGTGAATATGCGACTTTCCTATTACCTCAAAACCTACCCCTTTCCGGACAAGCCCGGATTCTCTCTTTTCTATTCCACAAAAAAAGGGTCCGTAACTCTTCTGAAGGAAGATGCCCTATCTTCTATCGGAGAAAAATCTCTTCCGCCGAAGGATGAAGAACTTCTTTTAAGACTTGGGATCATCGTCCCCGACAGGGAGGCGGAGGTTAGAGATGTCCATACGGTCCTCGAAAGAATTAACGAAAACAACGACACCCTGAATATCACCGTCCTGCCGAACCTCGACTGCAACTTCGCCTGCACCTACTGCTACGAAGGTGAGATGAAGGGCAGGTTATACATGAACGAGGAGACAAGGACTGCTTTAGTTGCCTTCATAAAGGAGCGGTTCAGGGAAAATACTAAGTGCCTGAACATAGACTTTTTCGGCGGCGAGCCGCTTTTGAGCATCATTTTTATCAGAAGTCTTTCCGCAGAGATGAAGTCATTCGCTGAGAGCAGAGGCGCTGCCTATACCTTTACCCTTACGACCAACGGCTCCCTCTTCAGGAGAGATATTGCGGAAGAACTGGTCCGGCTCGGCCTGACGACAGCAAAGATTACGCTGGACGGCCCCCCGGAGGTCCATAACAGATGCCGTCCTTTCCGGACGGGCAGGGGCAGTTTTGACATCATCATCAGGAATATCAAAGAAACCTGCGATGTTGTAAAAACAGGGCTGGGAGGTAACTTCACCAAAGAGAATTATCTTCAATTCCCGAAACTGCTCGATTATCTCCAGAACGAGGGCCTGACACCGGAAAGGATTTGTCAGATAAAGTTCGATCCCGTGATGCCGGGGCCTGCCGATGATAAATCTAAGGCCTGTCTTGCCGATGCCTGCATGTCCATAAACGAGCCGTGGCTGATCGAAGCCGGGGCCTTCCTGCGGGAAGAGATCCTGAGACGGGGGTATAGCACCCCGAAGATCCAACCCTCGCTCTGCCAGGTGGAGAGTACCGATTACTATGTCGTGAATTACGACGGCCTCATCTATAAATGTCCGGGCTTCATCGGCAGGAAGGGATTCGAGATAGGCAGCCTCAAAGAAGGGATAAGGGATTATTCCGAGACTTACAGGATCGGAATTTACAAGAACCCGGAATGCCGTCAGTGCGAATACCTGCCACTCTGCTTCGGCGGATGCAAATATATGGCCTATATCAGGGATGGTAACATTGATAATCCCGACTGTAAAAGGCCTTACCTTGATGCGTGCCTTGAGACCATGATCAAACAGGACATAAGGTACAGGAAACAGTGAAGACAGAAGTCAGGAGTCAGGAGACAGGAGTCAGAAGATAGGAGACAGGAGACAGGAGACAGAAGTCAGGAGACAGGATGAAAAGACAGCCGGCAAAGTGTTTTCAAGATTTAATCGTCTGGCAAAAGGCACATCAGTTTGTTTTATCCGCGTATTGTCTTAGCGATAATTTCCCCCAAAATGAAAAGTATGGACTTACTTCGCAGATCAGAAGGTCTGCGGTTTCTGTTCCGGCCAATATAGTCGAAGGTTTTAAGAAAAAAACAAGGCCTGATAAAGCCAGGTATATGAAATATTGCACAAGCTTCACTTGAAGAATGCCGGTACTATTTAATCCTTGCGAAAGACCTTGATTATGGTGATACACTGGGGTTAATTTCTCAACTTGAAGAAGTCAGTAAGTTGCTTCAGACATACATACAGCGCTTCTATTCTGGCTCCTGTCTCCTGTATTCTGACTCCTGGCTCCTGACTTCTGTATTCTGGTGATCACATGAATAATGATAAAGGTATCGGGATTGGGATTTTCACCTTACTGAGTTCCGTATGGGGGGTCGTGTACGGTCTTGTAGGCCCCTTTTATGTTCTCTATGTCTCAAAGATCAGCGGGACAACGGAAAAGCTCGGGATCGCCTTCAGCATCATGGTACTGGTGCAGTCCCTGACTTCCTATGTTGTAGGCCGTTACTCGGACAAACTGGGAAGAAAACCATTCCTGCTGATGATAGGCCTGCTGGACGCCTCCATCCTTCTGGCCTACACTGTTGCCGACAAGACATACCATATCTACATCTTGCAGGGTCTTCTGGGAGTTACCAATGCCATGGGCATGACGGTACGCGGGACGATTCTCGGAGACCTCACGAAAAGGGAGCGGAGGGGGACGGATATAGGGAAATACAATGCCATTGTGGGTATATTTTCCGCGATCGGTATTGTTCTCGGAGGGTTCATAACTAAAATTTACGGTTTAAAGTCAATATTCTATCTTGGCGCAGCCGTGATCTTTATTTCAACCATCTTAATCTTTTTTATTCCCGAGCCCAAGGATGTGTCGAAAAGTGATTGAGTTTTTCATCTTCTTGTGGTTTTTATAACCAGGGGTGAAAAAGATTTTTGGGTGTCGGTGGATCCAATCGCCAAAGTCATCGGAAAAAATAAAATATGAGTCACAGATTCGGTTTCAATATGAATATTGAGGAGCTGGTATTTTTCTTCCTCACGGTGTTTTTCATGCTTTTTGTAGCTCCCTCTGCAGAACCTGCGGAAGTGATAGTTGTCGGTGAGGTGGGTTTAAAACCCGTGCACGACGTCATTTCAGGGATTCGGGAAACCATGAGAGCAGATTTTGAGGTCTATTCCCCGAAAAGTGTAAAGGGCAGGCTGAACAAGGTTGTCGAAAAAGAGAACTCACGGCTTGTCATTGCCCTCGGCAGAGAGTCGATCGATGATGCTCTCGGTCTCCCGCCCTCCATTCCCGTTCTTTATGCTCTTGTTATAACACCGCCCATCGTAAACCGGAACAATATGACGGGGTTTTATATGGCGACGCCTGTCGGGAAATATGTTGATATCATCAGGGATTACCTGCCCTCGCTCAGGCGGATCGCTGTTCCGGGTAGCAGGGAGACAATAAAAACAATGGGAGCCGCGTACTATCCCCAGGTGGTGCCTTATTATGTCAAAAACTCCTATGAATTCGTCAACGCCCTGGAATCGCTTGAAAATGTTGATGCTATATTGCTTCTTCCGGATCCGTTCGTGCTCACCGCAACGGCGGTAGAAAAGGTATATCTGTTGTCTCTTAAAAAAGGCATTCCAATACTGGGGCTTTCGGAAAAATATGTAAAGCAGGGAGCTCTTTTTGCCCTGGTTTTTGACTCGCAGGAAACGGGAAGGCAGATCGGTAAGACGGCATCAAGGATCATGGCGGGTGAGGTTGATCCCGGATCAATTCCTCCTTCGCCGTCGCCTAAATTCGACCTGTTCATAAATATGGATACCGCACGGCAAATGGGGATCCGAGTGCCTTCCGGACTTTTAAAACAAGCGAAGGAGGTCTATCCATAGCAGCGTGAAGAGCATACAGGTGACCGGCGTTTATACGGCTGCGTTGTGTAATAACCCTGCTTATACGGAGGCCTTTTCAAAATTCTTATAAGATAAAGGAATTTTCGTGAGACTCTCTTTCAGAAAAAAAGCCATCCTCTTTGTGATAACTGTCCTGTTCCTTGTATCTGTTGCCTTTACCTGGCAGTCAATACAGAAACAGAAGGAGATCACGAGAAATGAGGTTATCAAGAGATCGGAGGTCTTTACGATCCTTGCCGGCAAGACCGGTGAACTGGCTGTCCTTTCCAAGAATGAAGAGCTTCTGAAAAACGCCGCAAGATTCATGAAAAGCCTATCAGACGTGGTATTCGTAGTATTCTACGATAATAACATGAACCTCCTTGTCCATGAAGGTATATCCGTCCCGGGTCCGCAGGTAAAAGAAAATTCCGATCTTTCAACAGTCTACGTGGAAAAAGAGAATTATTTTGATTTCTTTGCGCCGGTATATACAGAAAGGGGAAAAGATGATGTTGAGATGTTTGAGGATACCGGTGGATTATCACGCGTGAAGGAAAAGATCGGTTTCGTGAGAATCGGTTTTTCCAAGGCATCCATGAAGGCGGCGGAGAGAGGAATGGTGGTACAGGGATTTGTCCTCGCTCTCATCTCCATCATTGTAAGCGGGATAATTACTTCCGCCTTTATAACTATTATCACAGTTCCCCTGACCACCCTCCACGGGGCTGTAAAGAGACTCGCAAAGGGAGAATATCCCGAGGTAAAAGACCTTTCTTTCAAAGGTGAAATAGGTGAGCTTGCAGAGGCTTTTGACACAATGCGCACGGCAATAAAGAAGCGGGAATTGCAGCTCATTGAATCCGAAAGGCAACTGAGTAATCTCTTTGAAAGGCTGGAACATGGGATATTCAGACTGGACGCTGAGGGTAAAGTCCTCAGGACGAACAGAAAGTTCGATGAGATCCTCGGCGTAGAGGATGAATTTTTCCCGTTCTTATCAAAGAAAAGGGAGGAGACCCCTCTCCTGAAAGCGGCCGCTTCAGGGGCAGTAAAGGATTTCGAGGTGGAGGTACTCGACAAGGACGGTAACAGGCATCTGTTGCTTATTTCTATTTATCCCGAACTCGATGAGACCAGGAATATAATTGCGTATGAAGGATATTTTGTTGATGTAACGGAGAAGAAGAAGCTTGAAGAAAGCCTTATGCAGGCACAAAAAATGGAGAGCATCGGGATGCTTGCCGGAGGTATTGCCCATGACTTTAACAACGTACTTGCCGGAATTCTGGGATATGCATCTCTCCTGAAAAGCGTAACATCTGAAAATGACAAGAATTATAGATATGTTGAGAATATTGAGAAATCCGCAGAACGGGCGGCCAGCTTTACCCGGCAGTTGGTGGGCTTTGCAAGAAAAGGGAAATACATTGTTGCCAAGCTCTCTGTCAATGATGTCGTCAATGAGTTGATGAAGTTCCTGAGTGAGACTTTCGACAAAAATATATCAATTACAGTTGAGGCCAAAGAAAACCTGCCGCTTGTTGAAGGCGACAGCAACCAGCTCTATCAGGCTGTCATGAACCTCTGCATCAATGCTCGAGACGCGATGCCTGAAGGAGGGAAGCTCTTTATAAAGACCGATCTCTATCTGCTTCACGAAGAGAAAGTCGACGAATATTTTCAGATCCCCCCCGGTGAGTATGTCGTAATCAGTGTTACAGATACCGGAGGAGGCATGACTCCCGAGATTAAGAGGCATATGTTCGATCCTTTTTATACCACCAAGGATATAGGAAAGGGGACGGGATTGGGACTTGCTGTGGTTTACGGGATAATCAAAAATCATGGCGGTTATATCACTGTATCTTCAGAAGCCGGACGAGGAACAAGAGTGGGTGTATATCTTCCAAAGGTGGATGGGGTGCTGGAAGAGAAAAAGAAAGGGGAGACGCCGGCCCGGAAGACTCAAGGGGGGACAATCCTTATCATTGATGACGAGGATCTGGTCAGGGAACTGGGTAAGGATATCCTGGAGACATACAATTACGATGTCCTTCTCGCTGCTCGCGGAAATGAGGGGATAAAGATATTTAACGAAAAAAGAGACATCATAGATCTCGTTATCCTTGATATGATCATGCCTGAGAAGAGCGGAAAACAGGTGTTTTATGAGTTGAAAGCTATAAAGGCCGATGTTAAGATTCTGTTATGCAGCGGATATGGGAAAGAAGCTTCTTTTCAGGAGTTACTTGAGGCAGGTGCTTCAGGTCTTATTAAGAAGCCCTTTCAGGATAGCGAACTAGTCAATGAGGTCAAGAATATCCTGGAGGGATAAGAGCTTTTGAAATTGTATTCAGTGGCGATTAAACATCCTTTTCTACGTGTATGTCTTGCTTTGGCAAAAGGATGGCAGAGAAAAATCTTAAATTCAGCCTTCTGAATTCAGTTTCTCCTTTTTTGTAAAGGTCGTCGGATAGCGTATGCTATGGAGATATGAACCGTTGGAAAAAGCTATCATGCAGAAGGAGTGGTTGTATCAGCATGAATAATAATCTGGAGAAAAGCCGGGTAGAAAATTTGCAGGAATTGGAGGAAATAAGTTTCCGCTCTTATGCTACCTATGTTGCGGGTAAACTGCTGACCACCTGTTTCGATTTACAGGAACTTTCAGATATAATCACAGATATGTTTGTGGAGTTGATGCGGGTTGACTCCGGATGTCTGATGCTTTTCCATAAAAAGTCAGAGAAGTTGAATGTTGTGGCAGTTAAGGGAATAAAGCAGGAAGAAGGCGGAACAGAAAAAGCTATAGAAACGAACAAGGATTTTACGGACTGGGTTGTGAAATGGGGGAACCCAATCCTTATGTCAGGGTTAAATGAACAGCCTTTAAAAGATTTCTTTCAGATAATGTCAGAGAAAACGGGTATGGAAATAAACGTCTCTCTTCCCCTGGTGGCGAAAGATGAATTTATAGGCTTGATTAATCTTGGAAATAAGGAATCTCTGGTCCCTTTTTATCAAAAAGACCTCAGGCTGTTATCCACCCTGTCTGTCTATGTAACGATGGCCGTCAGGAATGCAAAATTATACGATGACCTGCTCAATAGCTACCTTAATACGGTAAGTGCCCTGGCCGAAGCCATAGAATCAAAGGACCCTTACACCCGTGGCCATTCCGAACGAGTATCGATTTATGCCGCTGCCATAGCGCGGGCAATGAAGCTTAATGAAAATGAAATTGAACTTATCCGTGTTGCCGGTGTGTTGCACGATATAGGGAAGATAGGGATACCGGAAAAGATTCTTTTGAAATTCGCTCCATTGAGCAATGCCGAATTTACTCTTATTAAAGAGCATCCTATTATTGGTGACAAGATAATTGAAAAGGCCAATTTTCCGTGGGACGTACGATCGTTAGCTCTCCATCATCACGAGCGGTATGATGGTAGCGGATATCCGGATGGTCAACAGGGAGAGGATATACCTGTCGGGTCACGTATTTTAGCAGTAGCTGATACCTATGAGGCTCTTAGGGCGGACAGGCCTTACAGGCAAGGATTTCTCAAGGAGAAGTCATTGGAGATAATCAGAGAAGTTGCCGGAGGGCAGCTTGACCGAAAAGTAGTAGGTGTATTTCTTGAACTTGTGGAAAAAGGAGTAATAGAATAAGGGTAGATCAGGGGTTGAAAGGGGCATTATGGGCGTAAGAATCTTGATCGTGGATGATGCGGCATTTATGAGGATGATGTTAACTGATATCTTCGTGGAAAATGGCTACGAAATTATCGGGAAAGCCAAGAACAGTAAAGAGGCGATCAGACTTTATACGGAACTGAAGCCCGACCTGGTAACCATGGACGTTGTAATGTCCGGCGTTGACGGTATTGAAACAACTAAGGAAATTATTAAGATAGATCCCAAAGCAAAGATAATTGCAGTCAGTGCTCTGGGAGAAGAGCTGCTGGTGAAGGAAGTTATGGAGGCGGGGGCAAAAGGTTTTGTGGTCAAGCCCTTTAAACCTGAAACAATTGTTAAGGAGGTGGAGAGGATCACGAAGGGACGTGAGAGGGCGGAATAGAGATTGCCAAGAATATTTAGTTTATTCCCGGGAGGATGAAATAATCGTATTGCATTAACAGAGAGAGTTATTTTACTTGACAAAGCGAATAAGAGCTTTTATACTTCACTGTAAATACTGGGGAAATCGATTGTCTTGATCGTAAGAGGAAATAAGTCATAATGAGAAGAAACATTTTTACCGTTGATGTTCGGCCTGTAATTGAGGGTATAATTAGTCTCAAAGACATAGGAGACCTGATAGTGGTATGATGTTTTAAAAACTTTAAAGGCATAAAATCCGTTATCAGGTTAACCTGGTAGCGGATTTTTTTTGAAAAAGAAAGGTATGACTATGGAATCATGGGATGTTTTAATTTATGACACCACCTTAAGAGATGGGAGCCAGGGGGAACAGATTAATTTTTCCGCCGAAGAAAAATTGCGGATTGCGCAACGTCTGGATGAAATGGGCTTTCATTATATTGAAGGCGGGTGGCCGGGTTCCAATCCTAAAGATATGCGTTTTTTTAAACTGGCAAAAAATATAATCTTCAAGCATGCCCGTCTGACGGCATTTGGAAGCACCAGAAAGCCAAATATCCGGCCCGAGAACTGTACAAACTTAAAGGCGATTCTCAGTGCAGACACAGATTCTGTAGCCATTTTTGGCAAGACATGGGACCTCCATGTCAAGGAAGTCCTTGGAATATCCCTGGAAGAGAATCTATCGATGGTTTATGATTCTATTGCGTATCTGAAATCAAAGGGCAAAGAGGTTATATACGATGCGGAACATTTCTTCGACGGGTATAAAAATAATCCCCGGTACGCATCAGAAGTAATGAAAACTGCTTTCCAGGCCGGTGCCGATACAATTATTCTTTGTGATACAAATGGGGGTACACTGCCGCACGAACTGACGTTAATTATCGAAGAGATTATACCTCTTGTTCCTCCGCACAGGTTGGGTATTCATGCCCACAACGATTGCGGTCTTGCAGTGGCTAATTCAATAGCTGCCGTTCATACAAATATCAAAATGATACAGGGAACCATCAATGGCTATGGGGAAAGATGTGGAAACGCCGATCTAATTCCGATTATCGGTAATCTTCAGGTTAAAATGAAGAAAAAATGTTTACCTGAATCATCTATCAGACAACTGACAAATCTTTCCAACTATGTGAGCGATATAGCAAATATCCTTCCCTTGAATGTAAGACCATTTGTGGGCCGAAGCGCATTTGCCCATAAAGGAGGTGTTCACATTAACGCCATTTTAAAAAATTCTGCTGCGTATGAGCATATTGAACCTGAACTGGTCGGAAATAAACAAAGGGTTCTAGTTTCGGACCTTGCCGGTAAAAGCACTATTGAACACAAAGCAAGAGAGTTCAGTATTGATATGGGCAAAGATGATACGATGAGTAAAAAGATTGTCAACGAGATCAAAAAAATGGAAGATCAGGGATACCAGTTTGATGCTGCTGATGGTTCCCTCTCTCTTCTGATTAAGAAGATAACGGGTAAGTTTGAAGAGCCTTTTACACTTGAATATTTTCATGTTAGTAACTCAAAAACGAAAAATGATCCACCTCTATGCCGGGCCACGGTTAAAATATCGGTGGGAGGTGACGAGGCATTGACCGTTGCGGAGGGTAATGGTCCTGTTAATGCCCTTGATCGTGCCCTTAGAAAGGCATTGACAAAATTCTATCCACAGATCGGTGAGATGCATTTAGTGGATTTTAGAGTCAGGACATTGGAAGGCGCTGAGGGGACGGCGGCACAAGTAAGAGTTCTTATAGATTCAAGTGATGATAAGGAAATCTGGAGCACTGTAGGGGTATCTACCAACATTATTGAGGCAAGCTGGCACGCCCTGGTAGATAGCATTCAGTATAAATTAAGCAAGGATGCGCTATGCCAGGCATAAGTTCGTTGATTAATTTTTTTATTTTTGATATAGCAATATAAATATTCAGAGGTTAGAATAAATGTGGGGTCCGCTAAATATCTTTAACTTGCTGCTTGTATGGCAAAAAGCACAGATTTGTTTCAAGGATCTCTTTAGCGGTATTTTTTCGCTGCTTCTATGCTGGACTCCGGCTTTCTACTTCTAAATTGCAAATTATATGGAATCAGATAAAAAAGGAAAAGCATTAATACTTTCTGTTAATAATGAGAATCCCCAGAAACGATTGATCAAAAAGGCTGTTGATATATTGCGGGATGGGGGGATCATTGTCTATCCGACGGATACAGTCTACGGTCTGGGGTGTGATCTGTTCAATAAAAAAGGGATAGAAAAAGTATACGAAATTAAAAAGAGAAGTAAAAAACAACCACTGAGTTTCATCTGTGCAGATCTCAAGGACATAAGCCGCTACGCTCTCGTATCTGATTACGCCTATAAGACTATGAAGCGTTTTCTACCGGGGCCTTATACTTTCATCCTCGAGGCATCAAGACTTGTTCCCAAAATCATTCTTCCCAAGAGACATACCACAGGCATCAGGGTGCCTGATAATCGAATCTGCCTTGCCCTTCTCAAAGAGCTGGGACAACCTATCATCAGTACCAGTGTAAAATCAGACAATAATCTCATGGGCGATCCCTATGAAATAAAAGATAAATTTGGGCATTATGTTGATCTAATCATTGACGGTGGTGTGCTGGTGCCGGACCAATCCAGTGTTATTAGTCTTATTGAGGATAGGATTGATATAATTAGAATTGGAAAAGGTGATGTATCCACCTTTGTATAAAAAAATACCCAGGGTAGTAGGCAATAAAATAAAAGCACGGGAAGTGCTTGTAAAATTTTGGTTCAAAAAAGGATTATTATGAAAAAAGAAATGCTGATCGACGCTGTGCATCAGGAACAGAAGCGCATGGCTGTTGTGGATGACGGAAAGTTAGTAGAATTTAATATCCAGATGGCTATCAGAGAACCAATTACTGGAAATATTTACAAAGGTATCGTTTTAAAGGTCGGACGTGGTCTTCAGGCAGCCTTTGTAAACTATGGCGGCCAGAAGGACGGCTTTCTCCCCCTGCATGACGTTAGTGTAGAATATCTCACAGGACAAAATGGAGAAAAAGGTAATCACGGTAGACCCTCCCTCAAAGCAGGGCAGGAAGTTCTGGTCCAGGCATTGAGAGATGTTGGCCGATATAAAGGAGCCCTGCTTACCACTTATATATCGTTGCCGGGACGGTATCTGGTTCTGCTGCCGAATAGAGCCGGTGCCGGTATTTCTCGAAAGATAGAAGATGAAGGAGAACGAGAGCGGTTGAAGAAAATGGCGAATCAGATTAAAGGAGATGAAAGTATCGGTTTTATCGTTCGCACCGCCGGTATGAACAGAACCAAACAGGAACTCTCCCGCGACTACCAGCACCTTTTAAGGCTCTGGAAAGAAATTCAAAAGAGGGAGAAAGCTCTCTCCGCTCCGGTATTGATTTACCAGGAAAGCGATTTCGGTATCCGCTCTCTGCGCGACTATTTCACATCGGAGATTGAAGAAATCCTTGTAGATGATTTTGAAATGTTCAGAAAAATGAGGATTTACTGCAAAACCGTGGCACCAAGAAATGTAAGAATGATCAAGCTTTATAAGGAAAAGACTCATATTTTCGATAGATACCAGCTTGAAGATCAGATCCGGGCCATTTACCAGGAACGGGTAAATCTTATATCCGGCGGATATATTATTATTAATCCAACGGAAGCCATGATCACGATTGATGTAAATTCAGGAAAGGCTTCAAGTAAGAGAAACATTGAAGAGACGGCCTTCAGAACAAACATGGAAGCCGCTGAGGAGATCGCCAGACAGCTGCGGTTACGAGACCTGGGAGGGTTGATCGTTATTGACTTTATTGATATGAAGGATCGCAAACATGAAGCGGAGTTGGAAAAAACCTTTAAAAAGGCTTTGAGTTTAGACAGAGCAAGGATACAGTTATCTCATATATCGAGGTTTGGTATCCTTGAACTTTCGAGGCAGAAGAAACAATCAACAATCCAGGAAGTCAGTTATGTAACATGTCCTTTCTGTAAAGGAAGGGGAGTAAGGCCATCATTGGAATATAAGGCTCTTTCCGCTTTTAGAAAAATCGAATCGCAGGCGGTAAAGGGGTTTGCCTCTTCTCTTAAGGTTACTCTTCCCCATGAGATAGCCGACTACTTGTTGAATCAAAAACGCCGTGAAATATCTAAACTTGAATCTCTGTATGATATGTTCCTCTGTATATCGGGCAGTCCTAATTTGGCATGGGACGACTTGGACATCCAGGTAACCAGCAGAAAAGTGGCCCAGGAAACACCAGACAAACTGGAAGAGGGTACCATAGAACCGGCAGCGGACACACAACCTCAGGTTGTTGCTGAAGCAGATGAACAGACGCAAAAAACAGGCGAATTGGTGGAAATAAGCAGCGAGCCGGTCCAGAAGAGATCACGCCGCAGGCCTCGATACAGGAGAAAAAAACCGAAAATATATCCTGAAGAAGGAACCGAGAAAATTGTTCAAAAAGTTGAAGAACAAGAGAATTTGAGAGAGGTAAAAGAAGTTAAATTCCCCGAATGAAGAAATCTGATGGGTTTAAAAATTGCTCCATCCTATACAAGTCTTGCTGCGCTGCAGGGCAAATCTAGCGCTTGAACTTTCAGGTTTCGTTCTCTATGAGCCCGGATACTTGCAACTTTACATACAGGGCGTCAAGGATACCATTGATGAAAGCGCCGGAATTCTCCGAACCATAAATTTTGCCGAGGTCTATTGCTTCGTTGAGCGTAACCTTGGGAGGAATATTTTTACAGTACAGAAGTTCATAGACAGCCATACGGAGAATGCTTTTGTCTACTCTTGACATTCTGGCGAGAGACCAATTTTCGGAACAACTGCTGATAAAAGCGTCTATCTGATCTTTGTTCTTCCATGTACCTTCTATTAACACAGAGGAAAATTCTTTAGCCCCTTTATGGGCTTCAAAGTTGTTCCAGAAAAGCTCAATTGCCCCCTTGACGTCCGTATTTAAAATGTCAAGCTTATAAAGAACCTTTAAGGCAATTTCTCTCGCCTTTCTTCTCTGGCGCATTTATTCCTCTAGCCATGGCGTGGCCTTTATATTTTTTTAAGGAGATCGATCATTTCGATGGCCGATACAGCGGCGTTCCATCCCATGTTTCCCGCTTTCGTGCCTGCTCTTTCAATCGCCTGCTCAATGGTATCGGTAGTCAACACACCAAAGGCAATAGGTACTTCTGTTTCTAAACTCACATTGGCGATCCCCTTTGAGACTTCGGCACTGATATACTCAAAGTGGGGTGTGGCCCCTCTGATTATCGCGCCAAGACAGATCACAGCATCAAAGCGTCCACTCTTGGCCAGTTTCTTGGTCACAAGCGGCAACTCGAAAGCACCAGGAACTTTGTAGAGTTGGATATCCTTTTCATTTGCACCCATCCTTGTTAGTGCATCAATGGCACCATCAATCAGCCTTGCACAAATAAAATCGTTGAAACGACTGGCTACGACGGCAAACTTCATCCCTGTGGCCGCAATTTTTCCCTCTATGATCTTCGGCATAACCCTTTCTCCTTAATGAAATATGTAACTGCTCAAAAGTCAGAAGTCGGAATCCAGAATAAAAGAGTGCTATCTGGAGCGGCATCCTGACTTATTTCGGGGTTTATATCATACTTTCAATATATGCCCCATCTTCTTCTTTTTTGTCATCAGATAATGAAGATTGTTTTTATTGGGTTGTATTTCTATGGGGACTCGTCCGGTGACGGTAATGCCGTAACCCTCAAGACCGACGATCTTTTTGGGGTTATTGGTCATCAATCGCATTTTTTTGATACCGAGATCAACAAGTATCTGGGCTCCTATACCATAGTCTCTCAGATCTGCCTTAAAACCGAGCGCGATATTGGCTTCTACGGTATCTTTTCCGTGCTCCTGTAACTCATATGCCTTGATTTTGTTGACCAGACCGATACCCCTTCCTTCCTGATGCATATATACAATGACACCTTTACCTTCATCTTCCACCATTTTCATAGCCGTATGGAGCTGGTCACCGCAATCGCATCTCTCGGACCCGAAGACATCACCTGTGAGACATTCCGAATGGACCCTTACCAAAACTTCGTCTTCCGGTTTGATATCTCCCTTAACCATAGCCACGTGCTTAATGTTATCAACATCGTTTTCAAAAACAATGATCTTGAATTCGCCGCCGTATCGTGTAGGTATGTTAGCCGTTGCCACCCTTCTGACCAGGAGTTCGTTTTGCATCCTGAAATTTATTAGATCGGCAATGGTTACAATTTTTAAGCCATGTTTTTTTGAGAAAACCTCGAGGTCAGGTAGTCGTGCCATTGTACCATCGTCCTTCATGATTTCGCAGATCACGGCAGTGGGCTTTAAACCAGCCAGACGAGCAAGGTCCACAGAACCTTCTGTCTGACCGGTTCTCACCAGTACACCGCCTTTTTTGGCACGGATCGGGAAAATATGCCCGGGACTGACCAGGTCGCCAGGTTCTGCATTATCGGCGACAGCCGTCCTGATTGTTGTAGCCCTGTCGGCGGCGGAAATACCCGTGGTTACGCCACATCTCGCCTCGATAGAAACGGTGAACGCTGTCCCAAAACGGGACTGATTGTTACCTACCATGGGAGTAAGGTTGAGCTTGTCGGCAATCTCCCCGTTTAAAGAGAGGCAGATCAGTCCCCTTCCGTATTTAGCCATAAAATTGATGGCCTCCGGGGTCGCAAATTCCGCTGCCATACATAGATCCCCTTCGTTTTCTCTGTCTTCATCATCCACTAAGATGACCATGTTGCCATTTTTAATATCCTCAATGGCTTCGGCTATCGTACTTATATTCATATATTCGCCCCGTTTCTAAGGAATTGCTTTCAATTTATTTATGAAAGAAAGCCGTGTTTCGCCAAAAAATTCGCATCCATCTCTCGATGGAGATCTTTTTTAGGGTGGAGGAATTTCTCTACATATTTCCCCAGTATATCTGTCTCTATATTAACCATGTCCGACACTTTCTTCAACCCCAAGGTAGTTATACGGGCTGTATGGGGAATTATATTAACAAAAAAAATATTTTTTTCACACATATTTACCGTTAAACTTACCCCATCAATCGTTATTGATCCCTTTTCCACGACATAGCGACTTAATCCTTCCTCAATTTCCACACCAAACTGTATGGAGCCGGACTTTATAATCTTTTTCTGAATTTTTCCTATCCCGTCAACATGGCCGAGAACAATATGACCTGCCAGGGAACCGCCCAAGCGTAAGGACTTTTCCAGGTTTACCTTATCTCCCGTCTTCAGTATGCTAAGATTTGTTCTGCTGAGTGTTTCTGCTGAGACGTCTGCCGAAAAGCCTCTAGTGCTTTTTACGGTTACTGTAAGACAGGCGCCATTAACAGCTACACTGTCACCAATTTTGAGGTCATCAAGGCTGATAGAGGTATCAATTTCCAGCAGGGCATCTTCTCCCTTGAAGGAAATTCTTTTGATTGAACCGATTCCTTCTATTATACCGGTAAACATAGGTAATTATTCTCTACTATTTTCCCTGTTCAGGACACTTCATAACTGAGACAGCTCAATGCCGGCTTCCTGGAGCATTTCCACAGCCATATCATCTCTGTAACCGTCTCGAAAGATGATCTTGATTATGCCTCCGTTGATGAGCATTTTTGCACAGATGATACAGGGATGATTGGTGCAGTAAAGGGTTGCTCCCTTCACACTCACTCCGTGAAGGGCAGCCTGGATAAGTGCATTCTGTTCGCCATGAAGCCCCCGGCAGAGTTCATGACGTTCACCGGAAGGAACCCCGAGTTGTTCCCTTAAACATCCAATATCCAGGCAGTGATGCATTCCAGCAGGCGCACCGTTGTAACCTGTGGCTAATATCCTCCGGTCCTTGACCAGAAGAGCACCGACGGCACGTCTCCGACAGGTGGAGCGTCTTGCCACAAGTTCTACAATGTCCATGAAGTATTTATCCCAGTCAGGCCTGATAATTTTCTGTCCTCGCTTCTTAGTTACTCAAAAAGGATCCGACTATCCAACTAAATGCAAACCGTTTTTCGCTTTTAGCTGTAAAGGGGAAATTTCTTACAGAGGACATTAACTTCCTCACCGATTTCCCGTAGACGTTTTTCTGTATTTGTATGGCTGAGAGCCTCGGAAATAAGACGACCAATGATTTTCATTTCGTCTTCCTTCATGCCTCTGGTCGTAACTGCAGGTGTGCCAATCCTTATGCCACTGGTAATTTGCGGGCTCTTTGTATCAAAAGGTATGGTGTTTTTGTTTACCGCAATCCCTATTCGATCAAGGATTTCCTGTGCATCCTTTCCTGTAATGCCTTTATTTGCCAGATCCACAAGAACCATATGATTATCGGTACCTCCCGAGACAAGGCGAAATCCATGAGAGATCAGTTCATCTGCCATGGCTCCGGCATTTTTTACGATCTGTCGCTGGTAATCGTTGAATTCGTTGGAAAGGACTTCTTTAAAAGCCACAGCTTTAGCGGCAATAATATGCATCAAAGGCCCCCCTTGCATGCAGGGGAATACGCAGCCGTCAAGTGTTTTAGCGAATTCTTTTTTGCACATTACAAAGCCGCCACGCGGGCCACGTAGTGTCTTGTGTGTTGTGGAGGTTACAAACTCGCAGATTTCAACAGGTGAAGGGTGACAACCCGCAGCGATCAGACCCGCAATATGTGCAATGTCTGCCATAAGTATTGCTCCTGCGTGATCGGCAATTGTTCTGAATTTTTCGAAGTCTAAGATCCTTGGATAAGAGCTGGCGCCAACGACAATGAGCTTGGGTTTGTGTTTTTTAGACAGGGATTCAACTTCATTGAAATCAATGGTTTCTGTTTCTCTATCGACACCATAAGAAATAACTTTATAAAGTCTTCCCGAAAAGTTTACCGGACTTCCGTGTGAGAGATGGCCTCCATGAGACAGGTCCATTCCTAAAATTGTATCCCCGGGTTGCAGAACCGAAAAGTAAACAGCCATGTTAGCCTGGGTACCTGAATGCGGCTGAACATTAACATGTTCGGCATTAAATATCTGTTTGCATCGCTTAATCGCAAGAATTTCCGCGTTATCTACAAATTCGCATCCCCCGTAGTATCTTTTCTTCGGATAACCTTCGGCATATTTATTTGTCAGGACACTTCCCTGTGCCTCAAGTACTGCTTTACTTACAAAATTTTCCGAGGTAATTAGATTTAATTGGTTTTTCTGCCTTTCGGTTTCCTGCAGGATGACCTGTGCAATTTCGGGATCAGTTTTCATTAATATCGTCGTCATACAGTTTCTATCCTTTTCATTTTAACTAAGAGAACTTTAAAAATTATATTTATCTAAACCTGAAAATCTTTTTCGGCCATGTATGTCTTAATTCGCTGCAAAGACCCAACTCGTGGCTATGCGCACATAGATTATCTTTGCCGGTCCTGCAAAGCGTATCAGACCTTTTGTGTTTCTGTGCCTATCTAAGCAGTCTCTTTTCCAGTTCCGTGATTTTATCGACACGTCTCTTATGCCGTCCCCCCTCAAAGGCCGTTTTTAACCAGGTGCCGGTTATTTCTATCGCCGTCTCTATATCAGTTCGCCTGCCGGCGAGGACAAGAATATTGGTGTCATTGTGAAGTCTGCTCATGTGTGCCGTATCTTTATCGAGGCATAAGACTGCCCTGACGGAAGGGAATTTATTAGCCACGATGGTCATGCCGACACCGGAGCCACAGAGGAGTATACCCCTTTTGAATTCCCCCGAAGAAACTTTTTCGCTTACGGCAATACCAAAGTCAGGGTAATCAGAGGTATCTTCGCAGTGGGTTCCTAAATCGGTAATCTCCTCACCCACTTCAGCTAAATATCGCTTGATTTCCTCTTTAAGAGGATATCCCGCATGGTCTGAACCAATAACGATTTTACCCATAATTATTTCTATCCGTCAAATTTTGTAAATAAAAGAGTTGCGTTCATTCCGCCAAAACCAAATGTATTGGACATGGCTGTATTTATTACCTTTTTTCTCGATCGGTGGGGTACATAGTCAAGGTCGCAGGCAGGATCAGGATGGTCCAGATTAATGGTGGGCGGAATAATACCTTCGGAAATCGCTTTCACTGTAATAATGGCTTCCACACCGCCGGCGGCGCCTAAAAGATGGCCGGTCATAGATTTTGTCGAGCTTACGGCAATCACTTTGCTATGTTCTCCAAAAACCGTCTTAACGGCATCTGTTTCGTATAGATCATTGAGTTGTGTCGATGTACCATGAGCGTTAATATAGTCAATAGCGTCAGGAAGCATCCCTGCCTCATACAAGGCAGCCTGCATGCATCTTACGGATCCTTCGTGTCCGGGAGGTGGCGCTACTATATGAAAGGCATCACTGGTTGACCCGTATCCAATTATCTCTGCATATATCCTGGCCCCCCTGTTAAGGGCAAATGATAATTCTTCCAGGATCAATATACCCCCTCCTTCGCCGATGACAAAGCCATCTCGATCTATATCAAAAGGTCTGCTTGCCTTCTCAGGGTACTCGTTATTAAGGGATAATGCTTTCATGGCGTTGAAACCGGCCACACAGAGAGGGGAGATAACTGCATCTGCTCCTCCTGCGATCATTGTATCGGCATAGCCATGAGAGATAATCCGGAAAGAATCTCCTATGGCATTTGTCCCTGCCGCGCATGCCGTTACCGAACAGTTTATGGGTCCTTTTAATCCGAATCTGATTGCTACATGACCGGAGGCAAGATTCGCGAGAACCGCCGGGATGAAAAAAGGTGACGTTCTCGAAGGACCGGCCTTCAGGATTGCTTCTTTTTCCCTCTCCAAGGTAGCAAGTCCCCCGACAGCAGACCCTATTATTACACCTGCCCTTTCAGCGCCGGCAGTATCGACAGTCAATCCGGCATCTTCTAAAGCCATCTGGGCGCATGCTAGAGAGTAGATGATGAAATTGTCCAACCGGCGAACCTCTTTTTTCCCGACAAAGTTCAACGGGTCAAAATGCTTCAGTTCTCCGGCGATCTTCGTCTCATAATCGGTGGCATCAAACTTTGTGATCTTTCCGATTCCCGATTTTCCGGTGCAGATTCCCTCCCATGTATCTTTGACGTTATTACCGAGAGGAGTAACCGCACCAAGGCCCGTTATAACGACCCTCCTTTTCAACGAACACCTCTTTTCCAGGTAAACTTCAACTCGCTCACCTTCTGCTGCCCACCGGAGAACCGGAACATTTGAACCCGATCAAAAGATAAAAGTGAACGGCTAAGATATACCCCTGTTCTTGAGAAAATCAATCACATCCTGAATGGTTCTGATTTTTTCTATTTCATCATCATCAATCTGTATGCCGAAATTTTCTTCCATCTCCATGATTAGTTCAACGAGGTCAAGGGAATCGGCCCCCAAATCATCTTGAAAAGATGCCGAAGGTACGCACTCTTCCCGGGAGACATCGAGTTGCTCCATAATGAGATTTATGACCTTTTCTTCAAGAGCCATAAAATTTCCCCCCTGTTATTTACTGGTTATTGTTTGTTTCCCGCTTACATATACAGGCCGCCATTGACCCGGATGACCTGTCCCGTGATATAATTAGCCTCATCTGACACAAGAAAAGCGACCACCCCGGCTACATCTTCCGGTGTTCCAAGTCTTGCCAGAGGTATCTGATTTCTTACATTATGTTGTTCTTTATTTGAGAGAAAAGCAGTCATGTCTGTTTCAATAAATCCGGGAGATACGGCGTTAACACAGATGTTTCTCCCTCCCAGTTCTCGTGCTAATGATTTTGAGAGGCCGATAATGCCGGCCTTGGAGGCAGAGTAAGCAACCTGACCAGCGTTTCCTGCCTCAGCCACGACCGAGGTGATATTAACAATCCGTCCCCACCGTTGCTTCATCATATATCTGGTAACTGCCTGGCAACAGTTAAATACCCCTTTTAGATTCGTATTGATCAAACAATCCCAGTCTTCCTCTTTCATCCTTACCATCAGACCATCAAGCGAGATACCGGCGTTATTGACCAGAATATCTATCCCGCCTTTTTCTTTTACCATGTCTCTGACACTAGCCCGTGTGGCCTCAAAATTTGACACATCAAAAGGGATTATTTTACCTTCGCCACCTTTTTTTCTTATTGCAAGAAGAGTGTCGAGGGCGGCTGATTCATTTTGAAGGTAATTTATATATACAAAAGCACCTTCACCGGCGAGTTTAACAGCACTGGCACGGCCGATTCCTCTCGAACCACCTGTGATGAGAGCTGTTTTCCCTGAGAGACTCATATAAAACAGTTCAACCTCAAAAGTATTTGTTTAAGAGGTCTTTTCGAGTGCAACCACTTCACGCCCCTTATAAGTTCCGCATGATGGACAGGCACGATGAGGTAACTTAGGTTCATAACACTGCGGGCATGAAGAAGGCAAGGGAAGTGTCAGAAAATCATGCGATCTCCTCTTGTTTCTTCTTGTTCTTGAATGTCTTTTAACTGGATTAGGCATAAGCTATCTTCCTTCCTTTCAAGTTTGACTTTTAAAACTTAACATTTTTTAAAACTGCCAGTCTTTCGTCTACAAAATCGATTTGGCAGTTACACCTTGCCATATTTAGATTAATACCACAATGGGCACATAGTCCCTTGCACGAATCTTTACAGAGTGCGTTTATGGGGATTTGAAGGATTATCTGTTCAAGAATAATCTGGTCTATGTTAACAGTATCGTCCTTATAGTAACCAAATTCAAGCTCTTCAAGGCTCAGCTCTAATTCTTCTTTCTCTTTGCCGGCCGAGGGGACTAATGTATACCGGAATTCATTTTTTAATGTATGAGAATTTAATTCCAGGCATCGGCAACACTCTATGTCGGCGATTGTTTCTATATTCCCCGCAATTGATATGGTATCTCGTAGTCTTTCAATAGAGAGGAACACAGCAACCCCCTGAAGGGGAAAATCAATCTTTTCTTTTTCCGGCAAGAGATTATGAAACCAGCCTCCATCTTTTGAAATCTGGAGTTTCATTCCATCTTCCGGTATAGTCATTACATTAACCTTCAAGATAGCCCCACCCATAAAGATTAATTAAAGTAAGCCACCTTTGAAAATTGTATTTATCGGTGCTTAAAAATCTTTTTCGACTATACTTCACTTTGCTGCAAAGGTTTCAGTTAAAGCATACTATATTAAAACGCGTTAGTTAATTATAAATCAGTATGATTGTCAAGAATAATTTATTGAATTAAAAACTCTAAACAATTGGAAAAGGTCTTGATTTCCGGGTAATTAAGATTTTTTCGAGTTAAATACGTCTGTAGTAACCTGAGTTAAGTAAATACCTCCTAAGACATAATAGAAGGCTACAGTATTAACCTCTATAGGTTCTTTAAGGTGATATTTACTTGAGTTTGTACCTTATCTAACTTAAAATGTCCTGGTCAGTAGCCATAATTAAGGTGGCAGAAGTAAGAATAAAAAGACACCGTTATCAATAAGTCGCGGTAGACATACAGTATTTCTATCCTGGATTATGATTCGCGGGTGGTTATAGCGCCGGATTACTCACGGCAGAAGAATTATGGGAAAATAGCGCACAAGGAGAGAAATGATTCCCATCGTCTCTATTATTGGTAGATCAAAGACAGGCAAGACAACACTGATGGAAAAACTGATTCCCGAATTAGTCAGGAGAGGATATCATGTAGCCACTATCAAACATGATGTCCACGGGTTTGTTATTGACCAGGAAGGAAAGGACAGCTGGCGTCATAAAAAAGCGGGGGCTCGTACCACCATAATTTCATCGCCATGGAAGGTTGCCGTCATCGAAGATGTAGAAAGAGATTACGAACTTGCCGAACTTAGAGATAGATATGTCAGGGATGTGGATGTTATCTTGTCCGAAGGGTACAAGGGGAACCCCCACCCCAAGATAGAAGTTTTTCGAGAGGCACTGGGGACGGATCTTCTCTGTTGTAAAAGTGATAATCTCATTGCCATCGCCAGCGATAAACATCTGGAAACGGGCGTTCCCTGCCTTGATATTAACGATGCGACAGGATTGGTTGACCTTATCGAAACGAAATTTCTCACAACTCGCAGGAAGGCATAGAAGCACAAAGAAAAAACGAGCGCGTAGTGGTTTAATCAGGAATTAAGACCAATAGTTGAGATGACTTTGTGTCTATGCCCCATTGCACTTATTAAGATCAATGACTTCAGAAAATCTTACAGACCTCCAGGGCCAGATTGAGAGAATTACCTATACTAATGAGGAAAACGGATACACCGTCGCCAAGGTAAGGGTTTACGGCCGGCGGATATTAGTTACCGTGATCGGTAATATTTTGCATCCGATACCGGGCGAAATTATAAAGATGAAGGGGAAGTGGAGCAACCACCCCAAATATGGAGAACAATTTGATGTTGTCAACTGCCAGTGCGCAATTCCGGCATCCGTTTACGGGATGGAGAAATACCTTGGATCGGGATTGATCAAAGGCATAGGTCCTGTTATGGCCAAACGGATCGTAAAAGAGTTTAAAGATAAAACACTCGACGTTATAGAAAGTGATATCGGTAAACTTTCTCAGATTGAGGGTATCGGCAGAAAACGAATTGAGATGATCAAAAAGGCGTGGGAGGAGCAAAAAGAGGTCCGGCAGGTCATGCTATTCCTACAGTCTCAAGGTGTCGGTTCAGGATATGCTGCAAAAATATATAGAGAATACGGTAATGACGCCATCGCGATTGTTAAAGAGAACCCGTATCGACTGGCAACAGATGTACATGGTATCGGGTTTATCACTGCGGACAAGATTGCAGAGAAACTGGGGTTTGCCAATGATTCAGTATTGCGATCCGAAGCTGGTATTCTCTATGTTCTCAGTGAGCTTGCCGATGAGGGCCATGTTTATTACCCTTATGAACCTCTCGTTGATAAATGCCGGAAGATCCTCGACGTAGAAAGAGAAGTCATTGTTGATGCCATGGATAGTGCTGCCGAGAATGGAAGGATTTTCATTGACGATTCAGGGAAGAGCGCCGAAAAAACCATGGACGGCAGAGCGGTTTATCTTACTCCGTTTTACATGTCTGAAACAAATCTCGCGGCTCGTTTAGCCTCCCTCATACGTGCTCCGTGGGCTGTTAGAAATATAGATTTAAATAAAGCTGTTCCATGGGTACAGGAAAAACTTCACATTACCATGGCGGATAAACAGGTCGATGCCTTCAAATGTGCTACCCGGCATAAGGTAATGGTAATTACCGGTGGTCCAGGTACCGGCAAGACAACTATTATCAATGCAATCATTAAGATTTTTTCTGCCATCAAGGTGAAAATTATGCTGGCCGCTCCAACAGGCAGAGCGGCGAAGAGGATGAGCGAGGCAACCGGGCACGAGGCTAAAACAATCCATCGCATGCTTGAGTATAGTATGCAGAAAGGCGGTTTTCAGAAAAACGATGGAAACCCCCTGGAGTGCCATTTACTCGTTGTTGATGAGGCTTCCATGATCGACAACATTCTTATGCATCATCTCTTAAAGGCTATACCTCTAACGGCAACATTAATCCTGGTTGGTGATGTAAACCAGCTCCCTTCTGTCGGTGCCGGAGCAGTCCTCAAAGACATCATTGATTCCGGAACAGTCCCGGTTGTTGAACTAACCGACATCTTCCGACAGGCAAGGGAGAGTTCTATCGTTGTTAATGCCCACAAAATAAACGAAGGTAAAATCCCGTATCTGAAGTCTTCGCCGGAAAAACTTCAGGACTTTTATTTCATAGAGGAGGAAGACCAGGAAAAGGTACTGGCCATGATCATCACCCTTGTCAAAGAACGGATACCAAAACGGTTCCACCTTGATCCTCTTGACGATGTCCAAATTCTCACCCCCATGCACAGAGGCATGGTTGGCGCCGGGAATCTGAATATTGAACTACAGAAGGCATTAAATCCTGGCAAAGAAGAAGTAATTCGGGGAGGGAGGAATTTTCGTATTAATGACAAGGTAATGCAGATCAGAAACAATTATAACAAAGATGTCTATAATGGAGACATTGGCCGGATTACCGGTATTGATGATGAAGCCCAGGAGGTTACCGTAACCGTTGATAACCGGCAGGTGACTTATGACTATCGCGATCTTGACGAACTAGTCCATGCCTACGCGATATCTGTTCATAAATCTCAGGGATCGGAGTATCCGGCAGTGATCATCCCTATCATGACTCAGCATTTTGTGCTTCTCCAGAGAAACTTGATATATACGGGAGTGACCAGGGGGAAAAAACTAGTTGTCTTAGTAGGATCCAGGAAAGCTCTGGCTATTGCCGTGAAGAACAATAAAACCCGCCGACGCTATACGTTATTGAAACAGCGGCTGATTACGAAATGTTCTAATGCGTAACTGTCAAGAACTCATTTCTTAAAACAAGAACTTATCCGTAAATGTTACTTTTAGCGCATGCTTATTTACGGATAAGCCCTAATCTAATTCAACGGTTTCATTTTTTAATCAAAAACAACTTTTCTCTTCTCAACAAATGCTTTCAGCCCTTCCGTCACATCGTTGTCGTATAAGATATGCTTGCTGGCGGCGACAATTTCGAGCTCCAACCCGGTATATTTATCCACCTGTCCTCCCCAGTTCACCAGCGTCTTAGTCAGCTTCATTGCACCTCTGCTCTTCTCCCGCAGCGTACTTGCCAGTTCATTTACTGCCTCGTCTAATTTATCATGGGGGACAACACGATTAACAATACCAAGCACTTGCGCTTCCGTTGCTGTCAGCCACTTTCCGGTAAGCAATATTTCCAGCGCTCTTCTTGCACCTATCAACCGAACAAGCCTCTGTGTTCCACCGCCTCCGGCAATTAAGCCAAAATTAATGTGCTGATCCCCGAGGCGAGCATCTTCAGAAGCAACGGCCAGATCACAAGCCAGTACCAGTTCAAGACCACCGGCTAAGGCAAAACCATTGACCGCAGCAATTACCGGCTTATCCAACTTCTCGATAGCATTAAATGATCGGTGCCACGTCCTGATGAAATCATCCCACGTCTTGGGATTGTTCCTTGCTACTTTCTGCACAAAGTTTAAATCTCCTCCGGCAGAAAAGGCCTTTCCTGATCCTGTAATAATCACTACTTTTACCGAAGTATCTTTTTCGATGTCGCTAATCGCTTCTCCTATCTCCGAGATAGTCTTCCAATCTAAAGGATTTAATTTATCCGGGCGATTCAAGGTTATCTTAGCGATCTTATCTTTCTTTTCCAGAAGAATATTAGTATATTCCATAAGTTTACCTCCCCTTTACTGCAGAGTAAATCCGCTGCTTAAACAAATTTTCTGTTGAATACCTCTCCCGTGCCATGACTATCATTTGAAGCTCAGGAGTGCCGTCCATAATCTCCGTAACAGTAGCATCTCTAAACTGTTGTTCTGCGGGGCATTCCTCATTATAACCAAATCTTGACAAGCAAGGTATCACGGGCAACCCGAAGTGCCGCTTTATTGTGAAACCATTTAGATAGATGCTTCTTTGTTATAGAAAAACCCTTTTAAAAACCTCCTTCCTTTTCTAATTATAACCCCAACCTGAAATATTTAATCGTAATCTATGAATCAGGGAACACTCCGATATCCTCTTTAATTTTAATAAGAGAGACCCTTACAACATAATTAAAATTGGAGTTGGAAGACGCGCGATAAAGATTTTTCAGGAATCATGCAGCTAAAGCTTAGTGCCGGCAAAAGCAATATATGAACGGGTAAGTGCGAGTTATGCCTTTTCATTCAATTAAGACGCGCATGGTCGAAAAAGCTTCTGAGCGCCGATGGATACATTTTCCAGAACTCCCGCAAAAGCTATCTGTGTTGCGATATAAAGTCAAGAAATTTTTGTAACTAACTGTGCCGTTCTTTTTTACTTATATCCTACCGGTATGATCAGGATAGGATCGTATATCTTATCGATACTCAGTACTTATAGAACTATTTTCTTCCTGTCTCCGGACGCTGAAAAGCTAAGCCGCTGAGGTATGAGGATATCAATGTCCGGGCGCAGGATATATCTGATGCTGGAAATAAAACTTATTTACACAGTATCATTTTATGAACTATAATTTTAAGGTATACAGAATAGTTTGGTAATACTGAAACATAAAGTGGTGGGATTTGGGGCATAACTCCCAAAGTACAAAGTTATTTTATGAAATTTGGGCAATGGATACAACAGGAATAGCCATTAAGAGAATTGAGGAACTAAGAGACCTGATTAATTATCATAACCGGCGCTACTATCAGCTTGATGACCCGGAAATTTCCGATGCCGGGTATGATAATCTCATGAGGGAACTCCTTGAACTGGAAAAACAGTTCCCGGAAATTGATTTTACCTCTTCTCCCACCCAGCGTGTCGGAGCACCACCCCTTGAAAAATTCAGCACCGTAGCTCATCTCACACCAATGCTCAGCCTTTCTAATGCCTTCTCGGAACAGGAAATAATTGATTTTAATGAGCGCATAAAGAGATTCATAGGTATAGATGAAAAAATCCGGTTTGTAACAGAGCCAAAACTTGATGGTGTGGCTGTGAACCTCATCTATGAAAAAGGGGTGCTGGCTGTTGGCGCAACGAGGGGGGATGGGTTTATGGGGGAAGATATTACTACAAATATTAAGACCATTTCCACAATTCCCCTGAAAATGCTTGAAACCGAAGATACACCGGTGCCGGACAAGATTGAAATCAGGGGAGAGGTTTACATGAGGATCGAGGCATTCAAAAAGTTAAATCGCCGCAGGATAGAGGAGGGCGAACCTCCTTTTGCCAATCCCCGAAATGCTGCAGCGGGATCTCTGAGACAGCTCGATTCAAAGATTACTGCCAGAAGACCCCTCGATATATTCTGTTATGCGATTGGCATGGTTACGGGTACGACATTCAGGAGTCACCAGGAAGTTCTGCAGGCGCTTTCCCGGTGGGGATTCAAGGTTAATCATTATATCGGACAGGCCGATGATATCCACGAATGTATCAAATATTATCATCAGATAAAGGAAATCAGGCATGAACTTCCTTATGAAATAGATGGCGTTGTCATTAAGGTTGATGTCCTTGATATCCAGGAGCGCCTCGGTGCCGTCTCAAGGAGCCCCCGCTGGGCAGTTGCCTGTAAATTTCAGCCCACACAGGAAACAACAATAATTGAAGATATCATCATTCAGGTGGGACGAACAGGTGTTCTGACTCCTGTAGCGCTCATGAAACCGGTGAGGGTAGGTGGTGTCACGATCAGCCGGGCAACTCTTCATAACCAGGACGAGATCAGGAAAAAAGATATCAGGATTGGTGATAAAATTATTGTTCAAAGGGCGGGGGATGTAATCCCGGAGGTGGTAAGGGTCATAGAAACAAAGAGAAACGGCACGGAGAACATCTTTACCATGCCCTCTAACTGTCCCGAATGTGGTTCGGAGGTTGTTCGTCTCGACGGGGAGGTTGCCAGTCGTTGTATCGGTCTTGCATGTCCTGCCCAGGTTAAGGAACGTATCAAACATTTTGCTGCACGGGGCGGCATGGACATTGAGGGGTTGGGGGAGAAGATAGTTGCCCGACTGGTGGACACAAAAATCGTGGAAGACCCGGCGGACCTGTATTTTATGACAAAGGAGAAATTGCTGACCCTTGAAAGGATGGCAGAGAAATCGGTAACAAATCTTCTGGATGCTATAGAGCAGTCTAAAAAACCCCCTCTCGAGAAGTTTATATTTGCCCTCGGTATCCGCCATGTCGGTGAGCATATTGCCAGGGTTTTGACGAAGGAATTTAAGAGCTTTGATGTCCTCACAAGGGCAACAGAGGAAGAGCTATTGGCAATCAGGGAAATTGGCCCTGAGGTTGCGGGCAGCATTATCAAATTCTTCCGTCATCCATCTAATTCCAAAGTGATTGAAAAGCTCAGGGAGGCTGGTGTCAATCCCATCGAAGCAGTTCAGCATCAACTGGTTCCTCTTGCCGGAAAATCCTTTGTTTTTACGGGAATACTTGACAACCTGGCCAGAAGTGAAGCTAAGGAAATTGTAGAAGCATTGGGAGGCCGGGTATCTGGAACGGTAACAAAAGAAACAAATTTCGTTGTTGCCGGAAAATCACCCGGTTCAAAATATCAAAAGGCACAATCTTTGGGAATTAACATAATTGATGAGCAAGAGTTTTTGAGAATTATCGGCAAAGGGCAGAGTAAATGAAGAGAATCCATATTTTTATCTCAGGTAAAGTTCAGGGGGTATTCTTTCGGGCTAACACTCAGGAGGCTGCTGTATCTTTTAATCTTACAGGCTGGGTAAGGAACATTCGTGATGGCAGGGTTGAGGCAGTATTCGAAGGGCAAGCGAAAGATGTCGATGCAATGCTGGAATGGTGTAAAAAAGGACCTCCCTTTGCTCGTGTTACAGATGTAGAGGTCATTTCTGAACCCTTTTCAGGAGAATTCCGACATTTCAGTATTCGATATTGAAGATATTTGAGCGCCAATGAATACAACTTTCAAAATTCTCACTGGATTTCATTGTTAAATCTTAATGTTGTCTGTAGTTCTCAGGAAAGATTAAAGAGACTCTTTGCGTTTTGCGATGTCATAATGCCTACGTCATTTAGAGAGACACCTTTTATCCCGGCTACCATTTCTGCCGTATGGATGATATATGCCGGTTCGTTTCTCTTTCCCCGGTGGGGATGGGGAGAAAGGTAAGGAGCATCCGTCTCAAGGAGCAGACGGTCCAGCGGAACAAGTCTTGCTACTTCCTGAAGCCTGGCCGATTTTTTAAAAGTGACTGTTCCTGGTATGGAGATATAGAATCCCAGATCGAGACATCTTTTGGCCATATCATAGTCTCCCGAAAAACAGTGGAAAACTCCATTCTCTCCCTTCCAACTCTTGAGCATCTCCAGAATCTCTCTATGGGCATGGCGATCATGAATGATAATGGGCAGGCGAAGTTCACTTGCCAGTTCAAGCTGTTCTCCGAGCCTCCTGATCTGGAGTTCTATCGGAGACAGATTACGGAAAAAGTCAAGGCCGATCTCCCCGTAGGCCACGACTTTATCCATCTTTGCCAGCTCTTTAAGGGAATCATAAGTGAGGTTATCTATTATATCTTTTACTTCATGGGGATGGATACCGATGGTTGCATAAACCGTCTCATATTGACCGGCAAGTAAGATGCACTCTCTGGAGTCATCAAGGGTTGTTCCGACAGTTAACATAAAATCCACGCCTGCTTCTTTAGCTCTTGTAATTGCCTCGTCCCTGTCCTTGTCAAAGTCCTCCATTGTAAGGTGTGTGTGGGAATCTATGAACATAGCGGCTTCCTTTTATTTTTGTCGTACAATGGGTGTAGGGATTTAAATTTGTGTGGGATCAGATGCCGGATAGCGGCTGACTTTTATTCCGGTCTAATTTGGGGTTGTATAAATTTTTAAAATTATACTCACTTTGCGTTAAGTAGTTGCTGTTCTTTGTGCCGGCTTTGGGCGAGACATTTTGCGGCTCGCCCAAAGCTAAATTTAGCATCTATATTGAAATAATCCCGCCCGCCTAGATAATTTCACATTATCTAGGCAGTTGTAAACCAACGTTGGCAATAATATTTCTCTGAATTTCTGAAGTGCCTGCAGATATGTTACGACGTGCTGCATGCCGATAAAGACCTTCTATCCTGCCCATAAGCGGCACCCACTTAGAGCCCTTCTGAAGTTGTCCGTACGGTCCCATAATCTCCATAGCAGTGCCACTGAATCTCCTCATGAATTCAGTCAGAAATACTTTGACCATGGGAGCTTCCCAGTGAGGAGCCTTCTTGTTTTGTATAAGCCAGGCTACACGATAGGAAAGGAGGTACAAAGCCTGAAGCTCCGAGGCAAGTTTACCCACTTCCTGCTGGACCAGGGGATCTTTGCCCAGTCCTTCTTCTTTAACAAAATCAACAAATTCTTCAAAGGTGCGGCGCGTATTTCCTATAGGGAAGCTTCTTTCATGGGCCAATGCCGTCAGTACATAATAAAATCCCTTGTTCTCTTCACCAACCAGATTCTCTGCGGGAACCTCAACATCGTCATAAAAGACCTCATTGCTTCTTTCGCCGTCCATAACCCACAGGGGGCGCACGGTAATGCCAGGAGATTTCATGTCTACAATTATCAATGATATCCCCTTGTGTTTAGGTGCAGTTGGATCTGTTCGGGCTGCAAGCCAAACATATTGAGAAAAATGGCATCCTGTATTAAAGGTCTTCTGCCCGTTTATGATGTAAGAATTCCCCTTTTTTTCCGCTCTTACTTGCAGATTGGCAAGATCTGATCCGGCTTCCGGTTCTGTGTAACCGAGGGCAAACTCTATCTCTCCTCTGGCTATCCGGGGCAAGTATTTTTGTTTCTGTTCTTCACTACCATATTGAAGTAAAGTGGGGCCCACTATTCCGACACCAACTAAATGCAGGGGATAAGCTCGGAAGTAGGTCATCTCATCGGAGAGGACAAACTGTTGCCAACGGGTAGCACTCATTCCGCCATACTCTTTTGGAAAAGAAGGGGCTAACCACCCTCTCTTACCCATTCTTTGCATAAGATCCCATGTGTTAGGCCCTATCCCTATTTCTGTGCCCCGTTCTACCTCAGCAACCATCTCATCGGTTACTTCTGTATTAAAAAATTCGCGAATTTCCTCTCGAAATTTTTCTTCTTCAGGCGAAAAACGAAAATCCATCTTAATTCCTCCTAATTATTTGTTTCACACATATTAATAAAGGCCCATATGCTTGGCTACCATCTTCCTTTGGAAGGTTGCATTGCCCAGGGTCAAAGATGCGGCTTTGGCACGGCGGAAGAAAATCTGCATATCATGCTCTATTATCAGGCCTGTACCGCCATGTATCTGCTGTCCCAATATAGTTAGGTTAGTGTAGGCATTGCTGGTAAACGCTTTGGCCATGGCTATTTCTTTATCACAAGGTATCCCTTCACTTTGCATCCATGCAGCGTAGTATGTCAGATAACGGGAACAGTCTAGATCAATATTCATGTTAGAACAGTGATGCTGAATCGCCTGAAAGCTCCCTATGGGACGTTTGAATTGCACCCTCTGCTTGGCGTAGTCCACAGAAAGATCCAGGGCCCTCTGTGCTCCGCCAACCATTTCTGCACATTTTGCTAGAGCAGCCAACTGCAAGACTCTTTCTACATCTTCTGCACTTTGTTCTTTACCGCCGAGGAGGTTATCGGCTGAAACCTTTACCCCTTCGAATTTCACTTCGAATATCTTTTCCTTGGATATGGTCTTGAGAGGCGTAATAGATATTCCGGGAGCATTCTTGTCTACAAGAAGAAGTTCTATGCCGGGATTATCAGCAGTTCCACCTTTTCCTTTGATAACACATACTATCCAGTCAGCAATGTTTGCATCTGTAACAAAAAGCTTAACACCATTTAAGGAAAAATTATCCCCTTCTTTATTGGAAGTCATCTCGATCTTTCTGACGTCGTATTCCGATTTTGGTTCGATATAGGCCAGTGTTCCTTTGGATTCACCAGAGGCTATAGAGGGTAGCAGTCTCTTTTTCTGTTCCGGAGTACCGAAGGTCTGGATCATCTGTCCTCCCAGTACAACCGTGGAAAAAAACCAGCTGGGTGCATTGGCACTTCCCATTTCCTCAAGAAGCACTACGAGATCAAGAAAACTACCTTCAAAGCCATCATAGTCTGCTGGAATTATGAGACCCATCCAGCCCAACTCGGCCATCTTTTGCCAGAGTTCAGGCGAAAATCCATCTTCATCCTCTTCCAGCTTTCTTACAAGCTCCCCGGGACATTCCTTTTTTAAAAAGTTTTGGGCATTTCTCTTTATTATTTCCTGTTCCTCACTAAAAGACAGTTCCATTCTTTACCTCCTCTTTCTATTTTGATCCTTTCTGTCACACTACTCGATTTCTTATCGTCTCGAAGCCGCCCATCAGTCTGATCTTTATTTCCTGTTCTCTGATAAATCGGTTCCCTATCTACTAATTACTTCAGATAATCAGCTTAGCTAATGATCCAAGTGTTGTTTGCGTTACAGATTTTCCAGTGATTTTGTAAGCTTGTATTATAAGAATGCCGAACTATCTCTGTCAAGTAAAAATCGGTATCTGTCAGAAGCACGTAAACTGTCCGAAGTTGTAGCACATAATCTGTCCGGTTTAAGATGGCTGCCGTTGGAGGTGGCTAATGAGACGGACGGAGTTACTACAGGAGATCCGGAAAATGCGATTTGAAGAGGTATATTCGGGTTGGACAGAGAGTAGATTGACACAGGAGGAAGGGGCACAGATATTGGGGGTGTGTTCACGAACCTTTCGTCGCTATGTTGATCGATACGAAGATGAAGGGTTGAATGGCCTGCAAGACAAGCGATTGACCCAAGCTTCGTTTCGGCGTGCTCCCGTGGATGAAGTGATGGCCATTGTCGGGCGTTATGAGTCACGGCACAGGGGTTGGAACGTGAGTCACTTTTATTCTTGGTATAAGCGTGATGGCGGTCAGCGAAGTTACACATGGGTCAAGAATACCCTACAGTCAAAAGGATCGGTTTCCAGGACGGCAAAGCGGGGCGCTCATCGCAAGCGCCGAGAAAGAACTCTTCTTGAAGGCATGATGCTGCACCAAAATGGCAGCAACCACGAATGGGTACCTGGGAAGAAGTGGGATTTGATCGTAACCATGGACGATGCAACCAGTGAACACTACTAAAAAAGCACACTCCATTTTTGCTCGAGCAAGCTCCTGTTTGACATGGGTAAGTTCCATCTCTACTTCTATGAGAGGCTTTTGTTGCCTACCCACATCTAAAAGATTGCCTTCAGCATGTGCCTTAACCCAGTACCGAAGTGTGAAGGGAACAATCAACAACCTGCGTCCTACCTCCCCGGTATACTTAATCCGCCCTCTGTTACCAACTTCACCGCTTCTTCTCGAAGCTCTCTTTTGTATATATCCCCCTGGGAATCCTTTCCATTCTGACACCTCTGTCTTCGGTATTGTACCACAACTTTGGTGTCCACTAAATCCACCTTACATCATACACACATAACTCTATCAGACTCTTCCGGCAATGTCTCTCCTATTTCGCTGATCCCTGCTCCCTTTGCGCTGTTTCCAGATCCACCCCCATAGCCCTTTCCAACTTTGCATGGCTGATATGATAATCGCCAAGGGCGTTGGTGTGGTCCGATTTCGCCCTTGTCAACAAAGTCTGCGCATCCAGAACGTCCGTTGAAGTCGCCACCTGTTCTTTGTACCTTTCCTCGTTAATACGGAAATTCTCCTCTGCCTGCTCGATGGCCTTTTTTGACACAACGATCTGTTTCTCCGCCTCATGCAGGAGCAGATAGGCATTTTTGACCTCAAGGGCAATCTGATCCTTCGCATTGGCGAAGGCGTCCGTTATCTGATTTTCCCGGCTTCTGCTCACAGTGACCCTGCTTTTTGTCCTTCCCCATTCCCAGAAAGTCCAGTTCGCTACGGCCATGACATACCAGTTTTCCTGATCCTGGTAGGCGCTCCCGGAAACGCCGGGAGTATCTCCGAAACGGGAGTAATTCCCGACCATGCTGACATTGGGGAAAAATTCACTCTTGGCCTGTTTGACTATCTTTTCCGCTTGTTCCACCCGCAAAGAGTACGCCTTGATCTCCGGCCGGTTTTCCATCGCAATCTTCAGGCACTCCCCAGGGGACATCTCAAAAAGCTTGTAAGCGAATATATCTTCCACTTTCACGGGTGCATCTATCTCCCTTCTTAGAACCGTATTGAGCTTTGAACGCGCCAGTTCAAGGCCGTTTTCAGATTTCACAAGAAATTGCCGGCCATTGGCGAGTTCAACCTCGGTATGAAGAAGATCATTTCTCGGAATCATCCCGACATCAAAAAAGCTCTGCGCAGTGTCCCGGTGAGACTCCAGTTGTTTGACCGACTGCTGTGCTACTCCTAAGAGTTTCTCCGCCTTGATTACACTAAAATAGGCGGTCTTGACGTCCCGGACGATGTCCAGAACGACTCCCTTTTCATCCATTTTCGCAGCATCCACTCCCAGTGTGCTGGCCTGGTAGCTTGCCAGAATACCACCACCGGCGAATATGGGCTGTACGGCCCCCAGCGCCCAGGTATAATTATCCTGAGTGCCCACAGTAAAGACAGTCCGTAAATCGGGAAGAGGAAAACCATAGGTAACGGAATATGGCGCCTTGTTATATCTGAGATAGTTGTAGGAAGTGCTCAGCTTGGGCAAAAATCCGGTAAACGCCTCCCGCTTCTGTGCCTCCGCACCGGCTACGCCTTCCCTGGCTGAATGAATGATGACGCTTTGCTTTAAAGCTATGTCGATGCTGTCCTGCAAAGTCAGCACGCCGTCGCTTTCCGCAGCGGATGCGCCTCCCGTGGATATTGTCGCAACACATCCCAATAAAATAAACATCAACCGGCATAATATGCCACGCGTTCTCATAGATCTTCTCTCCCGCAATATTGTTTTTTCATGGTTCAACGGCTTATAGAATCAGCCGATTTTTTTCATAGAGGGTTTTCGATATTCAAGACGAAAAATTAAACGACTCTTTCGTCGGATGAGCATGCCTTTATTAACTTACATTATCTATGTGATGAGTTCGCCGTGAGAAAATAGAATTGAATTTTCTTCCCAGCTTCACGACCCAGACAAAAAACACCGGGACAAAAAATGTGGCAATGAAAGTTGCCGCCAACATACCGCCGATAACGCCCGTACCGATTGAGTGGCGGCTATTGGCACCGGCGCCGCTACTGATGGCGAGCGGCAGCACGCCCAGAATAAAGGCCATTGAAGTCATCAGGATCGGCCGAAAACGCAGCCTGGCAGCTTCTATGGCAGCCTTGCCGAGATCTATTCCTTCCTTCTCCATATGTGCTGCAAATTCAACGATCAGAATTGCGTTTTTAGCGGCCAGGCCTACTAGTGTCACCAAGCCGATTTGCAGATAAACATCGTTATATAAACCACGCGTCCAAACTGCGGCAAAGGCGCCGAATGCCGCGAAGGGCACCGACATGATGACCGCCAGCGGCAGCGTCAGACTCTCGTATTGTGCCGCAAGAATCAAAAATACCATCAACATAGCCAGGATATAAAGCCAGGCAGTATCTTTCTTGGTCTCCTTCTCCAAAAAGGATTGGCCGGCCCAGGCCAGCTTATAACCCTCGGGCAGATGCTGACGCGCAAGCTTCTCCATGATCTCCAGGGCCTGTCCGGAACTGTAACCGGGCGCCGGTGCACCCATAATACGCGCGGCGGGAAAGACATTGAAACGCTCAATAATATCAGGTCCGGTGATAATCTCGGTGCTGGCGATTGCCGTCAAAGGGATTGGTCGACCGTTCTTGCTGCGCATATAGACGTGACCAAGATCTTTCAAATGCGTCCGATATTGTTCATCAGACTGCATCTGCACCTGGTAAACGCGGCCGAGCATGTTGAAGTCATTAACGTAATAAGCGCCAAAAGTACTCTGCAGGATGTCAAACACCTCGTCAACATCAACACCCAGCAACTTAGCTTGTTCCCGATTGACGCTGAGGCGCACCTGCGGAACCTGTGCAGTAAACGAAGTTAAAACACCCGTAAGCTCCGGTCGCGCTGCAGCAGCTTCTACCAGCTTTGCGGTCGCCGCTTCCAGAGCCTTGTAGTCTGTCCCCACGCGAGACTGAACAAACCCCTCGAATCCGCCGACAGTAGAAAGGCCTTCTATCGGCGGTGGATTTGCGCCATAGACGAGCGCATCTTTAATCTGACCGTCCAGCGCATTGATTTCTTCTACAATTGACCAGGACTGCAACGCTTTATCTTTACGCTCGTTCCAGTGTTTGAACGTGACAAATCCATAACCGCTCGAGGTGCGCGGCATCCAGGCATACGGGTCCATACCAATGAAACTGACCGTTTCTAAAATCGCAGGATGATTTTTGAAGTGATTCTCTATTTGCTGCATGACGGCTTCCGTGCGCTTGAGCGATGCTGCAGGCGGCAAAAAAGGCAGGGCAACCACGTAACCCTGGTCCTCCTCAGGAATCATAGCCGTAGGGATGCTTCGGTGCAGGCCGTAAGTGGCGGCCAGAATACACAACACCAAGCCCAGCGCAAGCAATCCGTGGCGCACCAGATAGCCGACGCCGGTGGCGTACCGCAACGTCATGCGCTCGAACCACAAACGGTACTTCTCGCCCAGCCGCGTGGGAGTATGGCTATTTGGTTTAAGAAGTAGCGCACACAGGGCCGGTGTCAAGGTGAGCGCTACAAAACCGGAGATAATCACCGATGTTGAAATCGCAATGGCGAACTGACGATACATCTCTCCCACCAGCCCACCCAGAAACGCCACCGGAAGAAATACGGCAGTGAGCACCAGTACAATAGCAATGACCGGTTTTGTCACTTCCTGCATAGCGAGCTGCGTCGCCTCTTTTGCATTAAGCCCTTCATTGCGCATATGCCGCTCAACATTTTCCAGCACCACTATGGCGTCATCCACGACAATGCCGATCGACAGCACCAGGGCAAACAATGTGGCGAGATTGATGTTGGCTCCCAGTGCATATATCCCTGCCATCGCCCCGATAAGGGATACGGGCACGGCCAGACAGGGGATCAATGTTGCCCGCCAGTTCTGCAGGAACAGAAACACCACGAGAAACACCAGACACATGGCTTCCAATAAGGTCTTGACGACCTCTTTGATGGCCACGCGCACAAACCAATTGGTATCCCACGGTATTTGCCAGCGCAAGCCCGGGGGGAACTTGTCATCCAGCTCTTTCAACGTGGCGATGATACGATCCCCAATTTCCAGAACATTCGCGCCTGGCTGCGGAAAGATTCCAATACATGCGGCGAATTTTCCACTCTGAGTGGTATTCACACTGAAATCTTTGCTCCCGAGTTCGACACGGGCAACATCCTTAAGATGTACGACGGCTCCTTTGGAATCGGATTTGATGATGATCTTTTCAAACTCTGCGGGTGTCGACAGCCGGCCCTGAGCAGTAATGCTCATGGTCAGGTTGACATTCTCGGATGTCGGCTCATCACCGATCCTGCCCGTGGCAAATTGCGCATTTTGCTCATTGATCGCACGCGCCACATCCCTTGCCGTGAGATTCATCTGTGCGAGCTTGTCCGGGTACAGCCAGATGCGCATGGCATACTCCCTGGCACCGAAGGCATCGACAGAAGCTATACCGGGCAAACGCCGTAGCTGTTCAGCAATATTGATCATCGTGTAATTCGAAATAAATGAGGGAGAATAGCGTCCATCCGGTGAATCGACGGTGATATACTGCACCGCAGTCCAGTTCATCTTGCGTACGACCACACCCTGTCGCCGTACTGCTTCCGGCAGTTGCGGTAACGCGGCCTGCACCCGGTTTTGCACATTGATGACCGCAAGATCAGGATTAGTGCCGACGGCAAAGGTGGCCACAACAGAACACGCACCGTTGGCTGAAGATCCGGAACGGATGAACATCATGCCTTCAGTGCCATTAATCTGCTGTTCGAGGGGCGCAGCTACAGTTTCCGAAATCACCTCGGGGGTTGCACCCGGATAATTTGCCGCGACCTCGATCATCGGCGGCAGGATATTGGGGTATAACGACACTGGTAGTACGTACAATGAAACCAATCCGGCGATAAGAATAAAAGCCGACAGGACGCAGGCGAAAAGTGGCCGGTCAATGAAGAAACGGGAGATCATGAGGCCTCTCCTTTCACATCTTTCGGCTTGGCTTCCAATATGATGTTGACCGGCTTAACAGGTGCATCCGGTTTCACCTTGAGAATACCATCAATGACCACGCGATCACCCGCGGTTAGCCCAGCCGCTATCTCCACCAGATTGCCGCGGATGGGGCCGAGGCGCACGGGCCTGGGTTTCACAACATTTTTATCATCGAGTATCCAAACAAAGGTGCCATCCGCACCGAACATAATCGCACGTGAGGGAATATTTACGGCAGGCGCCGACATGAGTCCTTCCATGCGCACACGGACATATTGTCCCGGGGAAAGGTGAACATTGGAGTTCTTCAACCGCTTATTAGCCCTGTTGTCAAATACAGCACGTACGTTTACCGTAGAGGTGTCTACCGCCACACGTGTATCGATAAATTCAATCCTGGCCGTATCCGGGATCTCCGCGCCGCCGCCGACAATGAGTCGCACACGCACAGCATCAGGATTTAGAGCCAGGGCAGTACGTATCTGGCGTGCTTCGTCCTCCGGCATAGAAAAATCCACATAGAGACGATCGTCCTGGGTAATCGTCGTCAGCAAACTCGATTCTGCGCCCGCCTCTACCAAGCTTCCCTCGGAGCGAACCTCACAACTGGTGAATCCGGAAATAGGCGCCGTTACCCGCGTATACCCGAGGTCCAGTTCTGCACGCCTCAGGCTGGCCTGTGCCGCCGCCACCGTAGCCTTTGCCGCCTCATAGCGAGTCTCAGCTACGTCATAATCATGTTCAGCAACCGCTTGTTTGGTAAGCAGAGCTGCCAAACGATCACGCAGCTTGGTGGCCTCAGCCAGCTGGGCCCGGGCAACAGCAAGCTGACTTTTGGCGCGTTCAACTTCAGCAGCGAAAGGCGCTGGATCGATTTCGAATAATAGATCTCCCGCGTTGACATAACTGCCTTCGCGGTAATGACGCTTAAACAGGATTCCGGAAACGCGGGAACGTACCTCAATCTCGCGTATCCCACGTGTATGGGCTGTGTAATTCAGGTCGAGCGGAATCGCCGCTACCGCAGCTTTGAGAACGCCCACCTCCGGAACAGGTAAAACCACACTGTCGCTGCTTTTGTTGCATCCCACCAAAAGGATCGCCATCAGAACAAATAAACAGAAGAGATATCTGCTGAATAGCCGAACCGTACAATTACGCGAACCCACGAACTTGTTCATTATTCTCTCCATGACTCCTTGTTTCCCGTTGTCCAATCCACCCCCATCGCTCGTTCCAACTGGGCGCGGCTGATATGATAATCGCCGAGGGCGTTGGTGTAGTCCGATTTTGCCCTCGCCAACAAAGTCTGCGCATCCAGAACGTCCGTTGAAGTCGCCACCCGTTCTTTGTACCTCTTCTCGGTAATACGGAAATTCTCCTCCGCCTGCTCAATGGCCTTTTTCGTCACAAAAATCTGCTTCTCCGCTTCATGCAGGAGCAGCTAGGCATTTTTGACCTCAAGGGTGATCTGATCCTTCGCATTGGCAAGGGCGTCCGATAATTGATTTTCCCGGCTTCTGCTCGCATCGACCCTGCTCTTTGTCTTTTCCCATTCCCAGAAAGTCCAGTTCGCCACGGCCATGACATACCAGGTTCCCTTTTGATTTGATAAGAACTTACTTTTCCGTAGTGGGAATATATCAGGAGAAAATTTGTGTGTCAAGAGGATGTCAGAAGCAAGTAAAGTGTCCGGAGTTGTAGCACATAATCTGTCCGATTTAGTATGGTTGCCGTTTTTCATGGCCCCCGAAAACTGGCCGATTATGATGTACAGGGAAACCTGAAAAAGCCAAAAAAGGTCGTGACAGCGTAAATCCGCCGCTCGTCACCTGTCCTGATAAGAATCATGAGTCAAGGATTCTCCCGGACAGTAAAAGCGGACAATTCTATTTGTTGCTAACAGTAAAAATCGGTATCGAGGAGCCGGATGTGTGGAATATCTGAGTACAACTTTTTGAGGAGATGGGGAACACAGAAGGGTGGTTGAAATATTATGGTGTCACCATGAAACCATCTGGAAGAGTGAGAACATATTCGAACTACTATAGTATTTGTGAAAGTAGGTTCGCCGGGCTCAAATAAAACCGTAACTCATGAAAGATAATCACCAGTGATTTTACTGAAAAAAACATTGCTTAATGTTCCGAACTCCTCAGTCGTCAGAGTCTCACCTCTCCTTCTTCCGTCAATACCTGCTGCCTCAAGAGATAAAATTATATCCTTTTCACAAAGGGGTAAATTTGCACTACGGAGATTATTCAAGAGGGTCTTCCTTCTCTTTGAAAAGGCAATCTTTACAATGTTAAAGAAAAAATCATCGTTTTTTAAGTCAACCAGGGGCTTGTCCCGCATCACAATTCTAAGTACGGAAGAGAGTACTTTTGGCCGGGGATAAAAGCAATGTGGGGGTATGGTCATTTCATGAAAGACAATACTGTACATGGAAAGTATAACTGAAGGTACACCATAGTCCTTTGTTCCCGCAGGGGCAATAATACGATCTGCCATTTCTTTCTGAAACATTAAGATCATGCATGCAATGTAGTGTCTGTAGTATATTAAGTGAAACAATATCTGGGAAGAAATATTGTAGGGTATATTTCCGATAACCTTTAATGTATCTGATGAACATTGCTGAGAAACCAGGGAAAAATCATATTTAAGAACATCTGTCAGAATAATATCTACATTAGTGAAATCTTTTAGCGCTTCCTCTTCCTGAAGAAGAGCCACTAAGTTGGGGTCGATTTCAAGAGCAAAAACCCTTTGGGCCCTTGCCGCCAAAAGTTTAGTCATCATTCCTAAACCGGCACCTATCTCAACAACGGTATCCTCACTTCGAATATCAGCTATTTCAACGATCCTGTTTGTAATATTTCCGTCCTCAAGAAAAGACTGTCCTAAACGCCTGCGTGGTCTGAGGCCATGATTTTTGAGGATTTTTCTTTGTGTAGTCATTGGTTACGGTTCTTTCTCACAGCTAATACAAGACGATAGGTGATAAAATACGCCAGTACGGCAAAAAAAGTGGCCATTATAATGCCGCCTGTGAGTAAGGGAACGGCAACTTTCCAGCCCTTTTCAAAGAAAGTCCATACGTAGTAGTCATTAAAGGTGACCTGGAAGTTGTTACTCTTAAGTAGCAACTTGCCCAGGTGGTATTCCGATACGTAAAAAAGTGGGATGGTGACAGGATTGGAAATAATCCAGGAGCCCAGGATTGCAGCGGTAATGTTCTGTCTAAAGATAAAACACAACAGAACAATTATGGTTGTATGAAATGGAATAGTGGGAGTTACGCCGATAAAGACACCGATTGCCATACTAAGAGCGATGGTTCTCGGTTCCCCCTTCAGGCTGAGAAAGCGTTCGTACAGCGCTTTAAAATTATTGGTTATGCTGTATTTTTTCATCCCCGATGATTAGTTCTAATAGAAGGCCATCTGGAGATTACATTCATATTTAAGCTGTCACATCTTCCTGCACTTAAAAGATGTGCGCCCACAACTGCGATCATGGCGGCGTTGTCGGTGCACAAAACCGCAGGAGGTATAAACAGCTCAATATCTCTATCGCCGGCATTCTTGTAAAACATTTCTCTCAGACGATTGTTTGCCGCAACCCCACCGCATACAACGACACGAAAAACAGAACATTCCTCCGCAGCTTTTAGAGTTTTTTCTACCAGGACATCAACAATCGCTTCCTGATAACTGGCGGCTACATTAGGTAATTCTTCCTGGGTAAAGGGATGTTCCCTTCTTTTGATACATGTCAGAAGGGATGTCTTCAATCCGCTGAAGCTAAAATCTAAACTGTCTTTCATCGCCCGGGGAAATTTAATCCAGTTTCGCTCGCCACTGTTAGCCAATTGGTCAATGACAATACCTCCCGGATAGCCGAGCCCCAGCAGCTTGGCAGCCTTGTCGAAGGCCTCTCCGGCAGCGTCATCCCTCGTTTGCCCCAGAGTCGTAAAATCTCCAAAATCTTTCACAAGATAAATAACTGTATGACCACCGGAGGCAACAAGGGCGATAAAGGGGAATGTAACCTTTTCCTCCGTGAGAAAGATCGAGGCAACATGGCCCTCAAGGTGATTTACTCCGACGAAAGGTATGTTTGTGGCGAAAGAAATTGCTTTGGCCACGGACAAACCTACGAGGAGAGAGCCAACCAATCCAGGTCCTACGGTTACCGCGATCCCTCCGATATCATTCAGCGTGACCCGTGCATCATCCAGTGCCTGTAGTATCACCGGCGTTATTGCCTCAATGTGCTTTCTGGATGCAATTTCCGGTACGACACCGCCATACTTGCTATGGACATCAATCTGGGATGCAATAACATTGGATAGGAGAAAATGTCCATCACGAACAACTGCCGCAGCTGTTTCATCGCAGGAAGATTCTATACCCAGCACCAACATGTATTTGTCCTTCAAGATATTTTCATTTTACAAAAACTAAAAAAGTATATATAGAACCAAGACGTTTGTAAACAAGCTTTTTAAGCGAATACTTTCATACTTTGAAACGAGAAAGGCCTGCCTTGGCGTAGGAAAGGTAAAAATAGATGGAGATAAAAACAGATTTTCTGGTTGTAGGAAGCGGTATAGGCGGGCTTTCCTTTGCTATTAAGGCTGCTGATCTGGGGACGGTAGCCATCGTCACAAAAAAAGAGAAATCAGAATCCAGCACGAATTATGCTCAGGGAGGAATAGCTGCTGTTGCCGACAAAACGGACAGCTTTGAAAATCATATTAACGATACCCTTATCTGCGGAGCGGGGCTCTGTAAAGAAGATGTGGTGAGTTTTGTTGTAAAGGAGGGGCCGGAAAGGATAAGGGAATTGGAAAGATGGGGGGTTGAGTTTGAGAGGGTTGAAAATAGTAGTTCCACCGCTTACGACCTGGGAAAAGAAGGAGGACATTCGAAAAGAAGGGTTCTTCACGCAAAAGACCTTACCGGTCGCGAAATTGAACGAGCCCTTCAGGAAAAGGTAAGTCAAAAGAAAAATGTAAATATTTATGAAAATCATATTGCTGTTGATCTTATTCTTAAATCTTTCATCCTTAAGCAGAAAAAAATTACTGCGGATAAGTGTCTAGGGGCCTATGTTCTTGATATAAATAGTCACGAAATACACACATTTCGGGCTAAATTCGTTATCCTGACTACCGGTGGTGCCGGAAAAGTTTATCTTATTACTACGAACCCCGACATCGCTACCGGTGATGGTATTGCCATGGCTTACAGGGCAGGGGCGCAAATTGCCAACATGGAATTCATTCAGTTCCATCCGACCTGTCTTTTTCATCCAGATGCGAAATCATTTCTCATCAGCGAAGCTGTTCGTGGGGAAGGTGGCATTCTGAAATTAAAAGACGGCAGAACTTTTATGGAGAAATACCACCCCATGAAGAGTCTTGCCCCGAGAGATATAGTGGCAAAAGCTATAGATACGGAATTGAAAAAATCAGGAGATGAGAATGTCTTTCTGGATATAACCCACAGGGACAGGGATTTTCTCATCGGCAGATTTCCCAATATATACGAGAAATGCAAAGAGTTAGGCATTGATATCACAAAGGATCTGATTCCTGTAGTTCCTGCTGCCCATTATCTTTGTGGAGGCGCGTTGGTTAACCATTTCGGGGAAACCAACATCGAAAGACTGTTCGCTTGTGGCGAGGTTGCCTGCACCGGTCTACATGGTGCCAATCGCCTGGCAAGTAACTCTCTTCTCGAAGCGGTAGTATTTGCCCACAGGTTGATTACCAAAATTACGGAGCGGTTTCCGGAGGTTCAAGATGACACTATTTCCATACCTTCCTGGGACCCGGGAGGAGCTACGGAAAGTGATGAATCGATAGTTGTATCTCACAACTGGGACGAGATCAGAAGGTGTATGTGGAATTACGTAGGCATTGTCCGGTCAAATAAAAGACTGGAACGGGCAGAGCGGCGGATAGAGATGATTAACCGGGAGATTGAAGAATATTACAGAAATTTCATTGTTACGAAGGATTTAGTGGAACTCCGAAACATTGCCACGGTAGCAAAACTAATTGTCCAATGTGCCAGAATAAGGAAAGAGAGCAGAGGTCTTCATTATAATATTGATTATCCTGAAAGGGACGACAAAAACTGGTTAAAAGATACGTTAATAATGAGAGAGCTTTGAAAATATATTCATCAGTGTTAGGAAAGCTTTTTCATCCATGCACGTCTCGCTTCAATGCAAAGTCATAAATCACGCTTACGTTTTCAGGAAATTCCTTTACCGGCACTGTGAAGACATTTTATCCCAGCCGAATTATTTTAAATTCACGCTTTCTGAATTTAACTTAAGTATATATATTATGAAAAGAAAATATCCTTCAGTATCAAAAGCAACAGAAGCCGAACGTATCGTCATGGTGAAAAATATTTTCGGCACCGTTACCGGTAAATACGATTTCCTTAATCATTTTTTAAGCCTGAGGCGTGATGTGGCATGGCGTCGTTTCACGGTAAGACGGATGCGCTTTTTTAAAACTAACCATTTTCTTGACGTGGCATGTGGAACAGGTGATCTTGCCATTGAGGCTGTTTCCGTGTATCCGCACATTCATGTGGCAGGACTCGATTTTGTAGGGGAGATGATAGAGCTGGCATGCCTGAAGATAAAAAAAGGGCAGCTTTCTAAGAATGTATCTCTTATTAAGGGTGATGCTCTTACTCTTCCTTTCGTTTCATCCAGTTTTGATGTTGTTGGGACAGCCTTTGGTATCAGGAATATCCCGGATAGGATGCAAGCACTCAGGGAAATGACCCGGGTCGTTGTCCCTGGTGGTCAGGTGATGGTTCTGGAAATGGTATCTCCGCACCATACCTTGCTTCGTGGTATTTACCGCATTTATCTCAGTAAAATACTCCCCCGGCTTGCACGGTTACTTTCCTCAAATCCTGCCGCCTATCATTATTTAGCTGATTCAATCATAAACTTCCCCCCGCCGGATGTTTTTTGTGGAGTCATGGAGGAGGCCTGTCTCACAGAGGTAAAGGCATATCCCCTTAGTCTGGGTATTACTTATCTTTTCATCGGGATCAAGCCTAAATAGTAACAATCCGTAGGGTGTTCCGGAGGGAATTCCCAAACAAAATATCTACTTTCAACAGTCTTGAGGAGGTTCTCGAGGGGATTGATAGAATTTTAACATAAG
>Ga0265296_1000585_pt1 | contig 51895 bp, 39 predicted proteins | sample MunlanPumphouse1_FD_189073 | JGI IMG/M metagenome (GOLD analysis project Ga0265296, IMG submission 189073) | Groundwater microbial communities from a municipal landfill in Southern Ontario, Canada - Pumphouse #1 | ecosystem: Environmental > Aquatic > Deep subsurface > Groundwater | place...
TAGTGGAAGCGATATTAACTTTGGCGCCGGTAGCGGCGGACAAGGTTAAGTCGCCTTCAGCGGTAGAAATCAAACCATCAGTGATGTAAGTAGTACCAGAACCAACCACAATGCCGTTTAAGAAATAGCCTTTGTCAAAACGATTCTGAATATTGGCGGACGACCCGAGTGACGGGGTGGTGTATTCAGCTACGGCTTGGGTAGCCGAGCGGGAAATACTCGGAACAATGGTTAAAGTACCGGGCGCACCGGCAGCGACAGCGGTAATACGCGTCCAAATATTGCTAGCGGCTGGGCCAACTTGAATTAAGTTGCCGGCGTCAATGCCAGTGGTATTAGCGACCACTAATGAGGCGCCGCTACCCGTATCAGTGGCGTCCACGGTGGTGGCGGTGCTAGTGGCAGTGGGGTTAGGGGTAACCGTGCCGGTTAAGGTAGTAGTGCTGTTCAAAGTTAAGGGCGAGGCAATGGTAACCGGGCCTTGGAAAGTGGCTTGGGAGTTAATCGTCAGCTTGTTAGTATTGGTCGTGCCTAAAGTAACGTCTTTTTCCACTGATAAATAAGTAGAAGTGACATCACGGGCGCCAACTGAACCCGACACACCAATACCCGAAGCAATCAGCGTGCCGGATAAAGCCAGCGAGCGGGTGTTAAGCGTGCTGGCCGTAATAACGCCGGCAGTTAAGTTTTGAAAATCAGCCGGGCCGGAAACTTGGAGCTTGGCAATGTTGGTTAAAGCCAATTGCCCTTCCAAATTAAACTGACCGCGCACAATTAAATTGCCGGCGACAATGGCGTTGTTTCTGACTTGCAAGTTGGGCGTATCTAATAAACCAGTGGCCGATGAATAAGTCAGAGTTTGCGGCGCGGCGCCAATGATTAAACTGTCTTTGATATTAGCAACATCAGCAATGAGTGTGGCGTAGACGGCGTTAGTAACTGTCTGGGTCTTAGCCAGTTTGGCAGCTGGTTTAGATTCTTCACCCACGCCTTGGGCGGGGTTCAGAATGACAGTACTTTTTGATTTTGCTTTAGAATTAACTGCTGAAACCAAATTGTCATCCTGAACTCCAGTGAAGGATCTCTGGGTTATTAAATCGCGCACTTTTAAGAGCACGGTCTTGCTATTGGGAAAACCAAGTTTGGTAGTAACTCCTAAAACTCGTCCGCCAGTATAAACTACTTCTGCTATTGGCGGTATTAATTCGGAACGAGATTTCACCAATGCCTTATGGACATTAACTGTATTAACTTCAGCTAGCTCAACCGGACCGGTATAAGTTAGAACAGTGTCTTGCCAAATGCCAATGGCGTTCTGGCTCACCTTACCCATACTTGTTGCCAGCGAACGGCTAGCCGGGGTAAGAAACAAATTATAGGGTGAAATACTTGAAGCCAAGAATGTACCAAGACGATATTCTTGAGTTAAAATTTTTTGATTATAACCATTAAGCAATGATTCAGCCTCAACTAGTATAACGCGCGAACCAAACGACAGCGGCGCGCTAAAACTATCAGCCAACTCAACATATTGATTACCAATCACCGCCAGATTACCAAACGGCGCCATTACATTTTTGTACGCCAGCGCGACCGCGCGCGGCCGGTCGGTTACTACTTGCCACAACGCCGGCCAGATATTAGCCTGCGGCGTTAGTTTAATAAGCGACCTCGCCACCGGCGCCAGCCAGATATCAGCCCCGCGTTCCAGACTGCCTTGCCCGTAACTAGCCAACACACCGGCGCCAACTTTAATATCCATAGCTGGCTGTATGATAAGCAATGATATCGCCCGCGAATTTGCAACAAAGGCCCGCGCGCCGTTTTCGTAAGCGTAAGCCAATTGGCGAGACCAGAACTGTAATGACGGTTGATAAACTAAAGTCGCGTTATAAAGTTCAGAACCAACCTGACGCTCAACCGCCAGCGCCAAATTATTCCAAGGGACGGTTGATTTGTTTATGGACTCACCAATGTTGTCGGCTAGATTATTTAAACCATAAATTATTTCATAGGCGGCCGCGGCCACGGGGGTGGAAAATTTTTGTAACTGATTTGACAGCGAGCTGGCCAATAAACGCGAACTGCGACTAGCCAGTTCAGTGGTGGTAGCCGCATAATAACCAGACGCTTGCTTAACTACCGCGACTGTTTGATTAACAGCGTCTGCATAATCTTGAACCGCCCGTGCCAGTGAATGCCGGGCCCAAGCGGCTTGTGAAAAAACTAAAACTAAAATGGCGACCGCGGTGGCGGTAACAACTGACCAGCGACGAACCAGTAAAACTGAAGATGAATTGTGAAAGTTAGTTTTAAACCAGTTATAACCGGTGAAATCCCGCACCGTCCCGATGTTCATCGGGACTAGTGCGTGGGTAACGGCAGTGCGGATGTCGATGTTCAGCAACGGACGAAGAATCTCGGCAATCTTGGGATTTATTGTTCGCTGCCAAAAATTCACGCCAACACTAAGTCCGGCCCCGGCGCCATAAGACTTGTTGATTAAGGTATCAAAAAAGCGCTGTGCCAAATCAGCACCCGCTTCCCATAGTGAACGATTCAATAATAACGCTTCAGTTTGCTTAACCGAATTAACCCGCGCTGCCGTGACGGCCTTAGTTGGGGTCAATAAGTTATTGGCGCTAGCGGTTACAGTTGATTTAACTGAATACTGGTTGATGTATTCATTCACCCACTGGCGCGTCGTGAACCAATTGCTCCCTAGTTTGACCGCTTTTAATTTACCCTGGTTAATTCTTAACCTTAAATAAGTTGAACTGTAGGTTGTGCCGCGCGCCGCTTGAATCAACGACAACAAATCAGATTCCACCTCTGCCTTAGCGCCGGGAATTGGCTCACTTATACGGCTGGTAATATGGTCATTATTTTGGGCCACTTTTATTTTATTTAATTTTTATTTTAGTTTTTTTAGGACTTACGCGGTTTGTCCCCCTCTTAGGGTAAGAGGGGTTAGGGGAGTTGCGATTGGAACACTAGATCACTTAATCACATGAACACTTTAACACTTATAGGACTTGCGCGTTTGCTACTAAATAAGGCTTTTTCATTCCGTCATTCTGAATTTATTAGTGATCCAGTGTTCTCGTGTTCCAGTGTTCCTTAGAGTATTTTTTGGCTTATTTTGGCTTATTTTAGCCACCGTATACTTCCATTATAGCATAGGTAAACAAATAAATCAATAGGTATACGACATAGTATACGCACTATACGTTGTTAAAAATTAAAATATAAATTTTTAAAAAAAATTGAAAAAATTAACTCCTGATTATGGTCGTAAAAGTTAAAAAATCAAATCATTAATCAAAAGTTATATAAAATTAACTTGGCGTGGTTAAGACATATTATAACGCTAATAACAAGTAAAAACGCAAAAGGTACTTTGAGATGGTTTCAAAACCCTATTTCTGCTGCAATCTCTGTTTTTTGACTGCGACTGCGTCAGATTTCCCAAAATGTCCTCATCGTAGCTACTGCTACATTTCCGGGCATTTTGCTCATCTTCCTTGTCTCGTTCAAAAATCATAGCTTTCGCCACGAAAAGGGTTTTGAAACCATCTCTTAGTATTTTATGAAGGTATAGCCTGCACCATAAAGCTGTCGTCGTTTTTAAAAATAGAATTGAGATAACAACTTCCCCTCCCTCTTTTAAAGAGGGAGGCGGAGGGAGTTGGAACTCCCCTAACTCCCTTAATAAGAGGGGAAAAAAATTGAAAGGACACCTCTGCAACCCAACAAAAGCAAAACCGCCCGATGTACATCGGATCTGGTGCGTGGGTAATGCTGGTTATTGGTAGTCGCACCGGGGATCCTCTGCTTCCCTAGTTCCTCCCCTTAAGATAAGGGGAGGTTAGGAGGAGTTATGTAATTTAGGCAGAACGTGCCTCTGTGCACGCCTCTTCAGTGGAGTAGGCTACCCGTGGTTTTTTGCGGAGGAGGATAAAATTATAAGCAATCATTTAAGATTAACCAATAAGCTAAAGCTAGCATATACGCAACACTGAAATAATGAATTTAATCCTCATATACGCTGGCGTATACACTGATAATATGGCAAAATATATGAATTAGACTCACTGTGCAGAGTTGCAGAGGTGTCCCCTTTGCAACTCTGCGGTTTACTCTCCCTCTTTTAAAGAGGGAGATGGAGGGAGTTATGTAACTCCCCCTACCCCCCTCTTATAAAGAGGGGGAAATTATCATTCACTCAATATCTGGTTAAGCCTTACTAATATTCCTTCACAATTCTCCATAACATCATTATTCCAAAAACGAACAACTTTTATTCCTTGTTGTTCCAAGTATTTGTCTCTCTGTATATCCTTAATCTGCTCCGTGGCTTCATTGTGCTGACCACCATCAATCTCTATGGCTAACTTAACGGCCGGACAATAAAAATCCAAAATATACCAACCGACACTATATTGCCGGTAAAACTTTAAATCATTAAATTGCTTGTTCCTTAATTTTGACCAGATTATTTTCTCGGCCTTAGTTTGATTTAAGCGCAATTTTCGCCTTAATTGCTTTAAAGATGAAAAATTATAAACACTCTTCATAGCCCTCCTAATTTAATACTAAACATTTTACACCTTTTCGGGGAGACTGGACAAATTAACTCCCCCCAGCCCCCTCTTAATAAGAGAGGGAAATTCGGAGTTCTTATTATGAAGAAAAAATTATGGTTCGGCGTGGAGTTTATAATAGCCTGTAGAGGTGTCCCCTCTGCAATGAAGCCTCCACGGGCTCACGCCCGAGGTATCCTTCATTTCTTCGGCGAAATCCGCCGAAGCACCCTCCTTCGCTCTTCGAGCTTCGGAGGGTCCTACCTCCGCATTCATCCTCGGGCTTACGCCCGAGGTCTTCTGCGAAGGCGGATAAACTACTTTAGATATTTATTTTTTGCTGCCACATGGGCGTTAAAATCTTTGGAGTATATAACCATACCGTCGGCGGTGGTTAAAAAAAACCAATACTCATTTTGCTGTGGCAAAAGTACGGCTTTAATGCTCGCCAAACTGGGGTTGGAAATTGGTCCCGGCGGCAGACCGGCGTGACGATAACTGTTATACGGCGAATTAATTAACAAATCATCCAAGCTAACGGCCGGAGTTTTTTTGCCGGTTATATAATTTATGGTTGAATCGGCTTGCAAGGGCATTCCTTTTTTTAAGCGTCGCCAAAAAATATCAGCCACCACAGCCCGGTCAGCTGTTTGCGCCACTTCCCTCTCCACTATGCTGCTCAGGGTGATTATTTCGTGAATATTGGCAGCGCGGCTGATTTCGTTGGCGGCGTAAACTAAATTTATTTTGCTGGTAAAATTATCCAACATTTTAGTAAGAACATTATTTAAACTAACCCCTTTACGAAACCGATAAGTATCGGGGAATAAATAACCTTCCAGACTTCCCGTGGACAGCGCGTTGCTAAAAATTTTATAGTCGCGCCCCGCCAGTAGCGACTCCACGCCGGACTTGGTCTGGGTTAAATCAGCAAATTCTTTGGTTGTGCTAATCCCCTGCTCGACTAAGTATTCATTGATGTCGCGCAAAGTCCACCCCTCAATAAAACGCAAGGTAATTTCCGCCGCGCCCGCCAATTCACCGGTTAGAATTTTACCAATGACAATTATATTACTGCTCGGATTTATATAATACTCCCCGCTTTTAAATTTATTTTCCCGTCCGGTTAAACTGGCCCACCAGCGAAACACTAAGGTTGACCTGATTAAACCGCTTGCCTCCAGTGCGTCAGCAATTTGCCGGGTGCTCTCGCCGGGCGCGACGTTGAACTTAATAGCAGTGGCGGAAACTGTGAGCGGCGTAACCAAATTATAAGCCAGCGCAGCCGCGGCGATAAAAATAAACAGCATAAAAACAAACGGCCCTAACCAACGATTGAGTTTAGGCGCTAGGCGATTCTTTATCAATCTATAAAAATGAAACATGCAATTGGTTGATGGGAATTGAGCAAGAGATGAGGAGAGATGATTTCAAAACTCTTTTATACTACGTCATTCTGAAACCGATGTCCATCGGCTGAAGAATCTCTGATTTTATAAGTATTTTAGAGATGCTTCGCGGAGTTTACACTGAGCGTAGCGAACGTGCTCAGCATGACAATCCAACTAATTTTGAAACCATCTCAAGATGTATTAAGTCAAAAGTTAGAAGTAAAAGCTTCGCTTTTATCCCGCTGGCCAGCGGGATGGCTGCACGAGGCAACCAAAAGTCAAAACCACAACGCAAAACTCAAAACTTTTTACTTTTAACTTGTACTTTTGATTTTTGACTTTTGAATTTTGAATTGACATGATTTGAGTTTTAACTTACTGGACCTACAGATATTTTTCCATTTTCCGCTTTTTTAATTCCTCTACCAGCAACTTTACATCTTGCGCGCGCGCGCGCGGGCAAACTAATAAGGCGTCGGGAGTATCAATAATGACGCAGTCGTTTAAGCCGATGGTACCGACTATTTTTTTGCTGGCGGTGTAAACTAAATTGCCCGTGGAATCTACCGCCACGTAATTGGCGCGCGCAATGTTTTGTTTGTTAGCGCGCGCCAGAATATCATAAACGGCGCGCCAATGACCAACGTCAGTCCAACCAATGTCGGCTTTTAACACCAGGCAGTGTTTAACCTTTTCCATAACCGCGTAATCAATGGAAATTGACGGTAAAGCGAGAAAGGCCGATTGCTTAACCGTCCACTCGCCGGCTTTATTTAGCAGAGGCTTAATTTTTTTAAGGCCACGCGCAAAATTAGGCGCCGTGCGGATAATTAGATTAAGCATTTCTTGTGGGCGAAAAACAAATATTCCCGAATTCCACAAATAATTACCCTCCGCCACGTATTGCGCCGCCCGCGCGGGAGCCGGTTTTTCCACGAATTTATCAACTTGATAAACAGCTGTTTTGCCCCCAAACGGCAAACGACGGCCCAGCTTAATGTAACCATAACCGGTTTCGGCATAGGCCGGTTTAATGCCAATCATAACAATTGAACTACTATGCTTAACCAGTAATTTATCAGCGGTAATTAGCAAACGCAAAAAAATGTCCGGTTGTTTGATAAAATGGTCGCTGTTAACGGCTGCCATGGCCTCGTCCCCGCTCGCCGCCGCCATAATTTTAGCCGCCAGCGCAATCGCCGGCGCGGTATTGCGCGCCACCGGCTCAACTATCAAATTACCGCTGGTTAATTCCGGCAGCTGTTTTTTTATAAGCCCGGCGTTGGCCTTGGTGGTAGAGACAAATATATCGCGGGCGGCAAAACGACGACGCAATCGTCGCCAAGTTTGCTGTACCAAAGTTGCAGAATCCAAAAAGGGCTGAACCTGCTTAGGTTGATTAGCGCGCGACAATGGCCAGAGCCGCGTGCCGGCGCCGCCGGCGAGAATGAGGAGTTTCATGATAAAAAGAATTAAGAATCACGAATCAAGAATTACGAATTTGCGCCCATTATCTTAATTCATAATTCTTAATTCCTAATTCCATTCAATTCTAACTATTAACCAACGGTACAAATATGTATCCCGGGTAAACCTGCTTAACAAAAGTGGAACCGATGCGCTCCGCCACAATCAAAGCCTGATGAGTAACGCCGATCGGCATAACCAACTTACCTTGTTCTTTAAGTTGGTCAAAATAGGCCTGGGGAATAGCCGGCGCGGCGGCTGAAACTAATATTCTATCATAAGGCGCCGCTTCAACATAACCTTGACTGCCGTCTAAGTTTAATAACTTTAACTGCGGATAAGAAAATTTACGCAAGGCTGATTTAGCATAATTAACTAACTCCGGCACGATTTCCAAAACCGTCACTTGTCCTTTTTTGCCCGTAAGTTCCGCAAGTAAGGCCGCGGCGTAACCCGAACCGGCGCCCACCTCCAAAACATTCATACCCTGGCCCGCGTTTAAAAGCTCCAGCATAAACGCCACCGTGCTGGGCTGTGAAATGGTTTGGCTTTGAGAGAGCGGCAGTGGATAATTCTCATAAGCTTGCGAACGCAAACCAGCCGGCACAAAATCAGCCCGGTCGCAAGCTTTAAAAGCCGCCCGAATCGCCGGGCTTTTAATATGACCTTGTTTAACCAAAAAATTCACTAACTCGGTGTTATTTTTAAGTTCTTTCATATATTCCTATTATATCAGTTCACAGTAAATAATAAAGACAATATAACTCCCCCTAACCCCCTCTTATCCGCCGGCTGGCGGAAGAGGGGGAAATTTGAGGTTTTTACTAAGAACAGGAAAACTGAAATAACAACTTACCCTCCCTCTTTTAAAGAGGGAGGCGGAGGGAGTTATAAGAAAGCACCGGAGACGCCTCTGCAAAATGCAAATGTTTCCTCCCGTGCGGTTATTACCCACGCACCAGATCCGATGGACATCGAATCGGCGGGGCAGGCAATCTCTCTCTCAATCAGTGTCAAGGCTACGGGCTACCCTTTGGTAGTAAAAATTTTCTCTAATTCCTGTATTAACCAACCCAAAACCAAACCAATTACGGCCCCGGCCAAGACATCAGTCAAATAGTGAACCCCCACAGCCATTCTGCCCCAAGCCACCAAAGCCGCCAGCGCCAAAGCTAATGGCCGGTATGATTTTTTATGCGCCGACAATAGATAAGCAAATAAAAAAGCTATAGTTGAATGGTCGGAAGGAAAAGATTTGCTTAGCGGACTCATACTTATTAATGGTTCTAACTGAAGAACTACAAAGGGACGTAAACGGAAAAAATACCAACCTATTAAAGCGTTCAAACCATAGGCGCTGGCCACACCGAGTAGCAACGCAACTAATTCGCTTGACCAAGCTTTTTTATGCCAAATATAAACAATCACATACCAGGCCACCATCAACCAAATTAAAACCGTGGCGCAAAAAATGGCGAATAGCTTCAAGGCCGGATAGCTGGTTACCAACTGATAAAGTGATTGGGCGATAATATAATCAAAGGGCATAGGTTACTATTAGTTAGAATTACGAATTAAGCCCAGTATAACAACTTTGTTAAATAAAATTTAGCGAGTACGAGATTAAATAATTAATGAGAGATAATGATGACATAGGCTGTTAGTCTTGTTTATAAATTTTATTAAAAGCGAGCTATAACAAAGTAATTATACTGGGTAAGAATCATGAATGGAGAATTGGGAGTTTTAATTATTAAATAATACCTAATCAGTAAAATGACAAACTATAAATATCAAATGTCAAATCAATGACTAAAATCCCAATGTCTAAATTTGTTATTTGGTTATTTGAGCTTGAATTGACATTGGGATTTTATTAAATATTAGGTCAATTAGATATTCCTATTCATAATTCATTATTCTTAATTCTAGCTTCTACTTCTGGCATTTAGCGCAAAAATGAGTGCCTCGTCCGGCCACGACCGTTTTTAGAATAGGACGAGAGCAGCGGCGGCACGGCTCGCCGCGGCGGCCATAAACCAAACGCTTGTCCCAGTAGGTTCCGCTCCGGCCCAGCCCGTCGCGATAATTGCTAAACGAAGTGCCACGGGCGACAGTAGCTGAGAGCAAAATTAATTTAATCGCCCGAACTAATTTTTTTACCTCTGTTGTTTTAACTTCGGCGACTAATCGCGTTGGTTTAAGCCCGGCGGCAAATAAACTTTCGTCCACATAAATATTGCCCAATCCGGCCAAAACCGTTTGATTTAATAAAGCCGCTTTGATTGAGGCGCGACCGTGCGATTTTAATTGTTGCGCCAAAACCGCCGCTGTAAAATTCTCCTGGAGCGGCTCCGGACCTAAGCGGTGAAAGTGAGATTTTAAGGCCGCTGATTTAACCAACTGCCAATAACCAAAAGTTCTGGTGTCATTAAAATACAGCTTGGCGCCGCGAGGAAGACTTAAGGTAATATAAGTATAACGGTTGGGAACTTTATCCACCCCCGTAATCGGATGTCCGCCGATGCGCATTGGTTTACTAAGTCCGTGCCACACCAGCTGTCCGGTCATTTTTAGATGAATTATCAAAGTATAACCTGATGACAAGCCCAGTAAAATCATTTTAGCGCGACGACTAACCGAAGTAATGACCGAACCAACTAAATGGCGCTGAAAAAACGATTGGGGATTTTTAAGCAACCGAACCTTGCTGACTTTTAAACCCAGTATTTTTTTTCTTAGTAATACCGGCGCCAAGTCGCGCGTGATTGTTTCAACTTCGGGCAGTTCGGGCATGATAGGAAATTAAAAATTGAAATATCAAAATGGAAAATGATGTTGTAATGTCATCCTGAAGCCGATGGCCATCAGCTGAAGGACCTCACTAAAATAATAAAAGCTCTAAACTTATCAAGATCCTTCACTGCCGCCTGGTGGCGGCGTTCAGGATGACGCTGAAGTGTAAATTTTGATTTTTGATTTTTAAATTTTACATTTATAGCAGGCTCTGGCCGGTCATTTCGTCGGGCTTAGGCAATGCCATAATTTTAATAACAGTCGGGGCCACATCGGCCAATACGCCCAGTGGCGCTGATTGACTCAAATCAGCCGCCGCGGTCGTACCGCGCAAAGCCTTATGTTCCAAATCCCGGCTAACCATAATAAACGGCACCGGCCGGGCCGAATGCTCCTTGTCAATTTCTCCGGTCTCGGGATTAACCAAACCTTCCGCATTACCATGGTCAGCGGTAATAAAAATCGTACCGCCGAATTCCAAAGTTGAGGCTATAATCTCACCTAAACATTGATCCAAAAATTCAACCGCCCTGACGGTCGCCGGCAAATTACCGGTATGAGCGACCATATCGGCATTGGCAAAATTTATTAAAATAAAATCATACTTGCCGGTGCGAACTTCCGCCAAAAAACGATCGGTTATGCCCCGGGCGGACATTTCCGGTTTTTGATCATACGATGACACGACCGCGGAAGGAATTAAAACATGGTCCTCGCCCGCGAATGGTAATTCGCGACCGCCGTTAAAAAAATAAGTTACATGGGCGTATTTTTCAGTTTCCGCCAAATGAAGCTGTTTTAACCCGGCTTCGGCAATTAACCGCGCCAAGGGATAATCAACCGCCACCGGCGGAAAAGCCACTTCCACCGGTAAATTTTTATCATACTCCGTCATTGTGACAAAATGCAAATTGGTCAACGGCTTAACCGTAAACTTGGCAAAATCCGGCACGGTCAAGGCCCGGGTTAATTGACGCGCCCGATCCGACCTGATATTAAAAAATATAACGACATCGTCAGCTTCAATCGTCGCCACTGGCTTACCGAGGGCTTGATTAACCACTGTCGGCACCATTTCCTCGTCATAAACCCGGGCGGCGTAGGAAGCGGCCACCGCCGCGCTGGCTGAATCAGCTGGCTTGCCAATACCATTAACCATGGCGTCGTAGGCCGCCTTAATTCGCTCCCAATGATTATCTCGATCCATGGCATAGAACCGCCCCATAATGGAGGCAATCCGGCCTAACTTAATTTTCTTTAATTTACTCTCAAGGTCTTTGATAAAACCCTGACCCGAATTAAGCGGTGTATCGCGGCCGTCCAAAATTACGTGAAGGTAGACTTCAGAAACTCCAGCCTGTTTAGCCAAATCCAACAAGGCATATAAATGATCAATTGAACTGTGTACTCCGCCCGAACTTACTAAACCAATTAAATGTAAAGGACGGTGACGGTTGATGGCGGCCGCCATCGCCGCCGCCAAACTGGGGTTTGAAAAAAAAGACCCATCACCAATGGCTTTATTAAGGCGGGGCAAATCCTGATAAACAATTTTACCCGCTCCCAAGTTTAAGTGTCCGACCTCGCTGTTGCCCATTTCACCCCAGGGCAAACCAACCGCTTCGCCCGCTGACTGTAAAGTACAGTTCGGATAATTGGCAACTAAACTATCCCAGACCGGTTTACGCGCCAACATTATGGCATTACCCGGTGACGGCGGCGCTACCCCCCAGCCATCAAGCACAATTAACACTACCGGTTTGGGACGTAAATTGGACATAAGAAAATCAAAATGGAAAAATCAAAATGGAAAATGAAGCTATAAAATCCTAATTTCTCCCGCTTCGCGGGATTTTGTCATGGCTACGCCAGATCTCGCGTAGCGACGACATAGCGATGATAAATCCTAAATAAATTCCAATCCCAAAATTTAGGATTCAGTTATTACTTAAGCGTTAGGATTTAAATTTTGAATTTATTCTTTATCATTTTTATATTTTGCATTGTCATTTTAATTTTTGATTTTTCAATTTTAAATTTTCTATCATCGCCGGAACAAACTCCGGCCGGTCATAGCTTTAGGCTGGTCAATATTAAGCAAATCCAAAATAGTTGGGGCGACATCGGCCAGTTGGCCGTGGCGGCGAGTAAATGACTTATGCTTAAAGGCCGGATGATAAAACAAACACCGCACCGGATTGGTTGAGTGACCGGTATCCACCTGCCCGGTTGCTAAATTTTTAGTTTCCTCAATATTGCCATGGTCGGCGGTAATCATAAAACCGCCCCGGCGTTTATAAACTTCTCGTCCAATTCGCTCCAGCCACTGATCCGCCGAACGACACGCCTTAAGGCAAGCTTTAAAATTACCAGTATGTCCCACCATATCAAGGTTGGCAAAATTGAAAACTATAAAATCGTGGGTTTTATTTTTTAAAGCCTTAATTACCACCGCCGTAATGACGCCGGACGACATTGCCGGGGCGCGGTCGTAGGCGGCGACATTGGGCGACGGCACCATTACCCGGTCTTCGCTGGCGACCGGATGGTCATAGCCGCCGTTAAAAAAATAAGTTATGTGAGCGAATTTTTCACTTTCCGCCACATACAACTGCTTAAGACCAGGCAACACAAAAGGCAAGGTTGATTTAATATCCAAACTCTTAAAAGCTGTTAAGACATTGCCCAAATCCGGCCCAAAATCCGTGAGGGCGACAAAGCACAAATTCTTTAACACCAGCCGACGCTGGAAAGCGCCGGGATTAATCTGTTCAAACCGCGGTTGCACAAACGGTTTGGTCAGCTGCCGGGCGCGGTCAGACCGTAAATTGAAAAATATGACGGCGTCATTTTTGCTAATTACGCCGTACGGTTTTTTGTGCTCGTCAACAATAATAGTCGGCTTAATAAATTCGTCACTTTCACCGCGATTGTAGGCTTGCCGAATCGCGTCTTTACCTGTTGTCTCCACCAAACCATTACCTTCGGTTAAGACGCGATAAGCTATTTCCGTATTGGTCCAATCCTTTTTTCGATCCATCGCGTAAAACCGTCCCATAATGGAGGCAATCTGCTCGTGATTTTTAAAATTCTTTTTAACATCCTCAATAAATTTAATCGCCTCATACCTGGGCGAATCGCGGCCGTCGGTAAAAAAATGAAGCAACGGCCGGCGCACGCCAGCGCGCTGGTAAAATTTAAGCAAGGCCAAAATATGACCAGGCGAGGAATGTCCGCTGTTATAATTAGACAACAAACCCATTAAGTGCAAACGCGAATGATATTTTTTAACATGCTTAACCGCCGCCCCCAGGGCCGGGTTCTTAAAAAAACTGCCATCTTTAATGTGCTTGTTAATTAATATTGCATCCTGATCAACCACCCGACCGGCGCCTAAATTAAGATGTCCAGCCTCGGAATTGCCGTCTTGACGAAGCGGCAGACCAACATAAACGCCATGTGCCTCCAACATCGCCTGCGGATAATTTCGCACCAAACTATGAATAAATGGCATAGTTGATTTGGTGGTCGGATCGTCACCGCGTACTTTGGGCGATACTCCCCAGCCGTCAATTATAGCTAATACGAACGGCAGACAAGAAGGTTTTGATTTGGAAGAAGGCATAATTAAAATTAGAAGCTAAAATTGATAAATTTCTAATTGCTCTAATTGACCTAATATCTTCCGCCCAAGGCGGACCCGCCTTTGGCGGGAAATAAATCTCAAATCCTAAATCTTAAATAATACCCAATAATCAAATTCCTAATTTTGTGATTTGGGTATTGGGAATTAATTACCTGCCCGCCTTTGGCCTCTTGCAATCGATAATTATTATTTAGTGCTGTAGCTTTCTATTTAATAGCATCGTTTACTTTGTACAGACTTAGGCAGGCCCCGCAACCGCAGGCAGGCGGGGAAATTAGATATTAGAAATTATCATCGCTTTGCGAGATCCCGCGTAGCGGGAGAAATTAGGAATTTTTTGCTATCTCCTCCTCTATCTCCATCAGCCGGTTATACTTAGCCACCCGTTCGCCGCGCGAGGTTGAGCCGGCTTTTAAATAATTGGCCCCGACGGCCACGGCCAAATCAACAATAAACGTATCCATAGTTTCACCGGACCGGTGCGACACTATGACCTGGTAATTATTTTGCCCGGCCAAGCGCACACATTCAATCGTTTCACTCAAACTGCCGATTTGGTTAGGTTTTATCAAAATACCGTTAGCCGCCCCAAACTCAAATCCAATCGCCAGGCGTTCCTTATTAGTTACAAACAGATCATCGCCGATTAATAACATTTTACCGCCCAAACCACCGGTTAATTCATGCCAGCCCTGCCAGTCGTCTTCGGCTAAACCATCCTCAATTAATAGTAAATTATATTTAGCTTGCCAACCTTTATAAATCGCTATCATCTCGTTGGCGCTTAATACTTGTCCCCCAAAATTATATTTGCCGCCACGATAGAACTCCGAGGCTGCCACATCAAGACCTAAACTTACTTCCTTATTCAAAACATAACCGGCTTGCTTAACTGACTCGGCAATTAATTCAACCGCCTGCTCGTTGGCTTTAAGAGTGGGAGCGTAACCACCCTCATTACCAACATCGGTAGATAAATTAGCTTGGCGCAAAACTTTACCCAACTCGTGAAATATTTCTGAACCAACGCGAATGCTTTCGGTAATATTAGGCGCGTCCGCCCGCGGCCAATGCGGTATGACCATAAATTCCTGAACATTCAAATTGTTATCGGCGTGCCGGCCGCCATTCAAAATGTTCATCATTGGCAAGGGTAGATTGGGTTTAAGGGGTGAAAGATTAAAAGTACTCCTGATATATTCATACAGCGGCAACTTATTGGCTAACGCCGCCACCCTCGCCGCCGCCAGCGATACCCCTAAAATGGCATTGGCTCCCAACTGGTGTTTATTAGACGTACCATCAAGGTCAATCATAGCGCGGTCAATCAATTCTTGCTCACTAACCGGCAATCCCAACAAAACCGGTTTTATCTTAGTTACAATATTCGCAATCGCCTGCTCCACACCCTTGCCGCCATAACGGTCTTTATCACCGTCGCGCAACTCATAGGCTTCGTGCTTACCGGTGGAGGCGCCGGACGGCACGGCGGCCGTGGCCTGTTCGCCGCCGGACGCTGTAATTGTTACCGCAATCGTCGGATCGCCGCGGGAATCTAAAATTTCACGGGCGGAAATGTCTTTGATGGTGATGGGCATAAGAAATTTAAACCCAGTATATCAACTTCGCTAACAAAATTAGCGAGCGTGAGTTGAAAGACTATTTAATGAATAAACGATAATTTAAATTTAATTAAGATGTTTATTTTACTAATTTTGTTAAAAGCGAGCTGTAGCGAAGTAGTTATACTGGGTAAAATTTAAATATCAAAATGCAAAAATATAATTCTAAATTTTACGGTTTTCATTTTAATTTTGATTAATTCACTAAATCACTATAACACTGGATCACTTTATCATTAGCTTTTTACTAAACTTTGCTTAGCTGGGAAATTACCACGGCCGTGGTAATTTCCCTAATTTGTTTAAGTGTTAAAGTGTTCAAGTGATTAAGTGTTTCTTAATTCTCCATTCATGATTCATGATTCGTGATTCGTGATTCGTGATTCCTAATTCCAAATTCTATTGCTTATATCCCAGCGCCTTTAACCCGGGTAATTCAACGCCGGCCAAAAACTCAAGCATCGCGCCGCCGGCGGTTGATACGTGGTCTACCCTAAACTCGTTCTGATGGAAAAAGGCTGCCGTCTCCCCGCCACCAATCAACACAAAAGCGCGACGCTTAGCCCGCGCCGCCACTAATCTGCCCAAAGCCAATGACGCGTGTTGCCCGGCCGCCTCTTCCACCACTCCCAACGGCCCGCTCCAAAATATTGTTTTGGACTCTTTAATAAAAGCGGCGTAAATCCTGGTGGTGGCGGTGCCTAAATCAATAATCTTATCTTGGCCGGTCAATTTCTTAACCGGAATCCACTCGTAGGGTTTTGCCTTACGGCCGATTTTGGCAACTATAACATCAACGGGCAAGATTATTTTGCCGCCGCTGTGGCGCAACAATTTTTTGGCTTGCGACAAAACTTTTTTATCCACTAAAGACGCGCCTAGCTTATAACCCTTAGCCAGCAAAAAAGTGTTGGCCACGGCGCCGCCGGTTAAAACCGCTTTTACGCGCGGCAATAATTTTTGAATAACCGGTAGTTTGTCCTGTACCTTAGCTCCGCCAATTAAGGCGATTACCGGCTTAAGGCCGTATTTTTTAACAGCCGCTAAAGCCGCCACCTCCTGAACCAAATTAAAACCGGCGTAAGACGGCAATAGTTTAGTAATACCCACTATCGACGAGGCGGTGCGGTGGCAAACCGAAAAAGCCTCGTTAATATACAAATCAGCCAGTTGCGCCAAATATTTGGCAAAGGCCGGGTCGTTATTGGCTTCGCCCGGGTTAAAACGTAAATTTTCCAACATCACAATATGATTCTTAAGTTTCTGCCGAATGGCATACGGGCCAGCCGCCAGCGACATAACTATAATCTTATGACGCAATAATTTGCCGAGCGCAAAACCTATTGGCTTAAGCGACAATTGCGGCACCACCTTGCCCGGTGGCCGGCCCAAGTGTCCGGCCAAAATTATTCGCGCGTGCTTTCGCTCCAGCCAACGCAAAGTTGGTAAAAGTTCACGCAAACGCGTATCATCAACGATTTTTTTGCCGGCCATCGGCATGTTGCAATCAATTCGCAGCAAAACCCTTTGCCGCGATAAATGCTGGATATTGGTTAGTAAGGGTAAACTCATAAAAACGCCTACTACGAGAATAAAATCGGAAAATTAATATCCCCAAGCCCTACAATCTACTTTACCAGATCAATCATTTCCACCAAACGATTAGCATAACCCCATTCGTTGTCGTACCAACCAACCACCTTAACCAAATTACCGCCCACTACCTGGGTCAAGGACAAATCAACCGTGACCGAAGATGGATTGCCAATAAAATCAGATGACACCAAGGGCTGATCAGTTACCTCCAAAATTCCCTGATAACGAGAGGTTTTTGACGCCTTAACTATAGCCTGATTAACCTGCTCTTTAGTAACATTTTTCTTTAAAACAAAGGTAAGATCGGATAATGATACACAAATGGTCGGCACGCGCACAGATAAACCATCAAATAACCCTTTCAATTCTGGCACGACTTCAGTTGTAGTAATAGCCGCACCAGTAGTAGTTGGAGCAATATTATGAGCGGCGGCTCGCGCCCGATGCATATCCTTGTGCAAAGCCGGCGGCGGACCATCAACCAAATTCTGCTCGGCCGTGTAAGAATGAATAGTTGTCATCATCGCCTTCTCCACCCCAAACGCCGACACCATCACCTGCGCCACCGGACCAACACAATTGCTGGTACAAGAAGCGTTTGATATGATATCATCTTTAATTTTACCCTTAACATTCACGCCTAAAAGATACATTGGCACGCCGCCTTTGGCTATAGCCGAAATAATCACTTTTTTAGCGCCAGCCTTTAAATGCGCGCTGGCCGACTCTTTATCCGCAAACCGGCCGCTGCATTCCAAAACTACCTCTACGCCCAACTTTTTCCAGGGCAACTTGGCTGGTTCTTTTTCCGCTGTTACTAAATATGACTTGCCATTAACTTTTATACCTAATTTATCCTCTTCAACTTCGCCAGTGTAACGTCCGTAAACCGTGTCGTATTTTAACAAATATGCCATCACGTCCGGCGACATGAGGTCATTAATGGCCATAACTTTCAAATTCTTCTTGGCTAAGGCGATTTTAAAGGCCGCCCGGCCAATCCGGCCAAAGCCGTTAATAGCGATTTTAGTGGACATAAAGGTAAGGTTAGAATTATGAATTAAGAATCAGGAATAAAGAGCTACACCTAGCGAACCTGTAGACGGCTAACATGCTTACTTATTATAACAATTTTTGCTTAAAAAAAGAAGCGGGGGCATTGAAACCGCAGAGGGTGCCCCTCTAGAAACCAGAGGGGCACCCTCTGCTGACATCTACCTAATTTGGTTAAAAAAAGAAGGACGGCAACAAAATGCGCGTCCTCTTATCCTGTACTGTCAAGTACCAGGAATGATTTTTCAATATTTTTGTTCGTCCTTCTCTCGCGAGTCACTAATTTTTTACCCAGGCTTTAAAAAATTAACGTTGCGAGGTAAGCAGTCTAGACTCGATAATTAATTGATTGAGTCTTATATGCATAATTTGCACTTGTAAGACCGCTAGAGCTATTATCTGCAACAAAGTTTAATGTACTATTTAAACTATTAAAGTAAGTATTCTTAAGTGTAGCAGTATTTGTACTTTTACCGGTATTATCGTTTGAATTGTTCCATGCTTCTGTGTTATACGCAGCTAGATTATAATTCAACTGATAATTCTGAACTGTACCGACATTAGCATCAAGGTTATTATTGTTATGTGCAGAGATATTATTTACTTTACTGTTCCAACTATTTGTTGCTCCGTTATTGTAATTAGCCATGTTAACCATTAATGAATTTGAGGTTATCCATGCCATTACGTATTCCGCCGAGTTACTGCTTACCAGTATAAAGTTTTCAACTGTATTGTTTGAACTGTTTGTTAAATTACCATTTAATACTTGCACCGCATCTGTAGTTGCAATCAAATCTGCGGTTACCGGATTAATTGTAGCGTTATCGGTTGCGTTATTGTTCCATGCATTAACATTCTTTGCACCGCTGCTACTCATTGCGTCCAGATTTTGGAATTGCTGGTCCGCATTACCTGCACCATTCAATACTATTATGCTGCTCGCTTTTTGGTTGCTACTCAACAAATTAGTTGTTGGTGGAGATAACATAGTAGCCACCAAAATGAAAACAAACAACATACCAAAGAGTCTTTTCATATAACCTCCGATTATAGTTGTTTTTTATAGAGCGATTTACATCTGCAACTAGGCCTGGGTTTATCTAGTCACATTTTTTCTTTTTATATGATTTATACTACAAGCAAATGATGTTTAGGTCAAATAAACCAAAAACGCCATATTTTTTACTACTTGTCAAATATAAAAATTAAGGTAATTTTTGGCTAATTATAGATAAAATTACTTAGATAAGCTGCAGAGGACTCCCCTCTAGAAACCAGAAGGGAGTCCTCTGCAAACCCTCTACTAACAATTAAAAAGGAAGGATTGTATTATTGCTTGGACCCCCTAGTGTATCAGCTACCATAGTCCTCATTTTTTCCCCGTCTCATTTTTTGTCCGGCCGGACATATTTTACGAAGTAGTAAAAAGTGGTATTATTCGTATATATTCTAACCATACTATATATACCCATATGATGCCTAAACAAATTGATAAATTACCTGCCACTAAACTACTCCTTAATTTACTAGCCCAAACTGGTAAAGCCGTTATTGATTTCATTGAATTTTCCAATGACATTCAAAATTACCAAAGAATGCTAATGCCTGGCAATTTAGAACAAGTTAGAGAATTTAAAAAATTTAAAGAGCAACTATATTTAAATAAAGTTTTAAATAACCTTAAAAGAACACGTTACATACAAACGCATCGTCTCGGTAATAAGCTATCTATTACTCTAAATGATAAAGGTAAAACTGAACTACTGGCAAACAAATTAAAATGCGCTGAACGCTATGCAAACAACAGTAACACCGTAGTAATATTTGATATTCCTGAAATCAAACGAAGCCTTAGGCGCCAATTTCGTCAGTTGCTAAGAATTGGAGGGTTCAAAAGGCTACAACAAAGCGTCTGGATAAGTGAACTTGATAATTACGAACTAATGGTTCAATTCATCAGAAAACATAAAATCCAACCATGGGTAAACGTATTTGTAGGAAACAAATTTTTACATTTACCACGTAGATAATCATTCACCCGTTCAAGTAATTATCAACCCCCCCCATCTCACTTTTTGTCCGGCCGGACAAAAAGTGAGATGGGTATATTGTAGATAATTGGTTGAATTAATACTATACGTACTTTACGGCGTGACTCTAGTACCAACAGATAATCCCTTAACTACTTTTGCGACCGTGCCTTTTTGCCATTTGCAAACTATAATGGGTATCTTATTTTTTTCACACCAAGCAAAAGCCTGCCTATCCATCACGCCTAAATTCAAACGCAGAGCCTGTTTAATAGTCAAACGGTTAAACTTCTGCGCGTTCTTATACTTATTAGGATTGGCGCTGTAAACCCCATCAGCCGGACCAGCCTTAATTAAAACTTCAGCTCCCAGCAAACTCGCCTGCTGAGCCGCGGCGGTGTCAGTAGTAAAAAATGGTTTACCTGTGCCACCGGCAAAGATGACTACCTTGCCTTGCGACAAAGCCTTACGCGCTCGGCTTTTATTAACCGGTTCAACCAACGGGATCTCGGACCCAATGGCTGTCTGCACCAGACTTGGCACGCGCGCCTTTGTCAACGCTTGCCACAGGGCCAAAGCATTAAGCACCGTAGCTGTCATACCCATATAATCAGCTGTTACGGCGTGAAAAGTTTGGGCTTGGTCGCGCTTGCGCCACCAGTTGCCGCCGCCAATTGCAATTCCGAGCTCTACCCCCAAACGGGATAAAGCTCGTATTTCTCTGACTACCAAAGCTAATTTTTTCGCGCTCAAGCCATGGGCGGCATTGCCAAAAGCTTCACCGGAAAGCTTAAGTAATATCCGCTTATACTTTAGATTAGCCATCAACAGTATTATAACACAAAAATAGAATCAAAAAACAATGTCCAATTTTAAATTCCTGCCCGCCGCTCGCCTTACATGATAGATGGATTGACACTAAACTACGGTACTCTGATTTGTAGCTTAAGCCTGTTTAAGACAGCGGCTTTGGCAGGCGGGTTTATTCAATTTTACTAATTCGTAATTCGCTAATCGTTCTTCGCTACTCGTATTTAATATACGAACCCGCGAGTCGCGAATCCGCGATAAACGATTATAAATTATAAATCAAAAATTCTATGTATCTACTCTTTAGTACCACAAACTGAAGGACTATTGGCTAATTCAAAGCGCGCAAAACGCTTAATTTTAATATTCTCGCCAATCGTGGCAATGGACTCGGTTAAAACCTCGCTCACGGGTTTTTTGTCGTCTTTAAAAAACGGTTGGCTTAACAAACAAACCTCCTCATAATATTTTTGCAGCTTGCCCTCAATAATTTTATCAACCATGGCGCCAGTCTTACCATCGTTCTTTAACTGTTCAACAAAAATCTCCTTTTCGTGCGCTAAAACATCGGCCGGCACGTCAGCGGGCGACAAATATTGCGGATTGGCGGCGGCCACTTGCATAGCCAGGTCGTGCGCCAGCGTCTTAAACTGCTCCGTCCGAGCCACAAAATCCGTTTCACAAGCTAATTCCACCAGTGATCCAATCTTACCGCCAGCATGGATATAAGCTTCTACCAAACCCTGGCTGGTAGAGCGCCCCATTTTGCCAGCGGCTATCTTGCTCCCCTTTTTACGTAAAATATCAACGGCCGCCGTAAAATCACCCTGGGCCTCAGCCAGAGCTTTTTTAGCGTCCATCATGCCGGCGCCAGTCGCCCGGCGTAATTTTTGTACGTCTTGGGCTGTAAACATAATTTTAAATTTTAATTATTTATCTGATATTAAACTGCCGGCTTAGTCAACGCCTCTAAGGCCGTCTGCTTACCATCTAAAATCGCCTCGGCCACTAAGTTAACTATCATATTTATTGGCTGCAAGGCATCGTCATTAGACGGAATGACGTAATCAACCAAACTCGGATTAGTGTTGGTGTCAACTATGGCCACGATTGGAACGTTAACCTTACGCGCCTCCCGCAAGGCATTCTTGGCTTCACGGGTACCGATTAAAAATATAGCATCAGGCAATTTTGTTAAATTGCGAATACCGGCCACATTAAGATTGAGCTTGTCAAAATCGCGCTCGCGTTCCAGTTGTTCTTTTTTGGAATATTTTAACCAGGCGCCGGTGTTTTTTTCGTTCTCCACTATATCAAGCCGACGGATAAGCTTGGAAATAACGCCAAAATTGGTAAATACTCCGCCCAACCAACGACCGGTTATATAAGGCATGTTGGTGCGAACTGCGGCCTGCTTAACCACTTCGTCAGCCTGTTTTTTTAAACTGACCAATAAAACTGTACCGCCATTGGCTGACACTTTACTAATATAAGTCAGGGCGATCTCTAATTGTTTAACGGTTTTTTCCAGATCCAAAATATGGATACCATTGCGAATCGTATAAATATAGTCGCGCATCTTGGGGTGCCACTTGGCTTTTTGGTGGCCAAAGTGAACGCCCGCTTTAAGCATATCAACTAGCGTGGGCATTTTAGGCATACTCAGTAACAATAATTTCACTAGGCGCTTAAAAATAAGCGACTAGCAAAGGTTTATAAATTAAAGATGAAGCTCCACGAGCTGACGCTCGGGGTATCTTCCGATACCCGCCTAATCTCTCGTGCCCCAATCCGGCCGAAGCATGCATACAAAAATTCATATCTCGTCCATTATCCGTACCGCCTTTGACCCTACGGGTCATCACCCCCAAGGTGACATCCAACCCTAAATAAACATTAGGGTTTTCGGCGGAGGCGGATAAAGCAAGATAAAACTTATCAATTTTTATCCAAGCGCGCCTAAGCAAACCTACTATTACTGGCAAACCATTCATTTCAGTAGCTATGTCCAGTGTCATGCTTGCTCCAGTACTGGGCGAGCTTGGTGAAATTTTGTTACTGAGCATAAAAAAAATCTTTCCTTTACCCCCCATCATATATGGTGGGGGCTGATACTGTTTGATTGGTTGGCCGGATAGACCACGCCAAAGGCGGGACAAGGAAACGGCCATCAAACAGTACGTAAGATTAAGCTAGTATAGTGTAAATGATTTTTAAATTTTTGGCAAGGGAATAAACTCAAGATTGCCCCATGTGGGGAAATGCCGAGGGTGCCCCTGGGGCTGATTGTTATTGCCAAAATTCCGATTAACTGCTATATTATTCTCACTATGAAAGCAAAAATTCACCCCCAATATTATCCCAAGGCCAAGGTGACTTGCGCCTGTGGCAATACTTTTACAACCGGCTCAACCGTGGAAGAAATCCATATTGAGATTTGTTCAGCTTGTCATCCGTTTTTCACCGGCAAGCAAAAGATTTTGGACGCCGCGGGACGCGTGGAACGCTTTAAAAAGCGCACTACCCGCACTCAGGAAAAAGTGCAACGTAAAATGAGCGCGGTCAAATCCAAAAAAGCGTCAACTTAAGCGACTTAATCCCCACGCTGTTGGTTTATTGAGATGGTTCCAAAACTCTTTCGTGGCGTCCGCCTAAATTTTCTGAAAGAAAACTTGGGCGGATTGAACGAGACGAGGAAGGCGAGCAAAAAGAATTGAAACGTAGTAGAACTACGGTGAAATCCTGGTTGCGAAGCCTGACGAAGTCGCAGCCGCCAAGATGAAATTACAGCAGAAATGAGTTTTGCAACCATCTCATTGTACCCAGGTGGGGTTTGACATTGACAAAATTTATGGATTACAACGCTTACTACCAAAAAGCGGTTACGCGTAAACAAGCGCTGGAGCAGGAATTGCAAAAACCTGAAGTGTTAAGCGATACCGGCAATCTGGCTAAACTCAACCGCGAATATTCCCAGGTTAATGAAATAATTAACTTGGCCGAAACCAGAACAAAATTACTGGCTGAATTAGAGCACTTGCAAAAAAACTTGAACGAGGAAAACGATACCGAAATGCGCGCCTTGATTGCCAGTGAGATTGGCAGTCATCAAAAAAAACTGCCGCAAGTTGCCAACGATTTTAAGGAACTGGTGGAACCGTCGGATCCGTTGGATGCTAAAGACACGATTGTGGAAATACGGGCCGGCGCCGGCGGCGACGAAGCGGCGCTTTTTTCAGCCGAGCTGCTGCGCTTGTATTTGCGCTGGGCGGAACGCCAAGGCTGGCAGGCCAAAATAATATCAGCCAGCCGCAGTGATTTAGGCGGCTACAAGGAAGTAATCTTGGAAATAATCGGCCACCGGGTTTACTCCCAACTCAAATACGAAAGCGGAGTTCATCGCGTGCAACGCATTCCGGCCACGGAAAAAAACGGCCGCGTTCATACCTCAACCGTAACAGTGGCGGTCCTACCTAAAGCGGACGAGGTTGATTTGGATATCAAACCGGAGGAACTCAAAATTGAAGCCACTACCGCCTCGGGCCATGGCGGCCAAAGCGTTAACACTACCTACTCCGCCATCAGAATTGTTCATTTGCCAACTGGCTTAACCGTAATTTGTCAGGATGAACGTTCGCAAAAGCAAAACAAGGAAAAAGCTATGGCCGTATTGCGCTCTCGCTTACTGGCGCGGCAAATGGAGCAGGCCCGGGCGACGCGCGACTCGTCCCGCCGGGCCCAAATCGGCTCCGGCGACCGCTCGGAAAAAATTCGAACTTATAACTTTCCGCAAGACCGTCTAACCGACCACCGCCTCAAGGTAAACTGGCATGGTTTGGCGTCTATTATGGACGGACAATTAGAACCGATTATAAGTGAACTTAAAAAGGCGGATTCATGATAATTAAGCGCGCCTTAACTAGGGGCCAACAATTTTTGCGAACCAACAGCACCTCACCTTATTTAGACGCCGAGGTGCTGTTAGCTTTTGCTCTTAAAGTTGACCGGGTTTATTTGCTAACCCAGCCGGCCCAGCCAATTCCCTGGTTAAAAAGCTGGTTTTATTTTTACTTAATCCTAAAACGGCGATTAAACCGGCCAGTGGCTTACCTGACCGGTAATAAAGAATTTTACGGCCGAAATTTTATCGTTAATAAAAATGTTTTGGTGCCCCGGCCGGAAACCGAAATGTTAATTGAACAAGCGCTAGCCCTGGCTAAGGCCGAACGCAATAATTTAAAAAAAATTATTGATTTGGGCACCGGCAGCGGCTGTATCGCGGTAACGCTCGCCTTAGAATTAAAAAATATTCCCATTGTCGCTACTGATATTTCGCCCGCCGCGCTAACCGTAGCCAAGGCCAATGCCAACCAATACCAACTAAGCCACGCCATACTTTTTTTGCCGGGTGACACCTTAATACCGTTGCTCAATCGTAAAATTGAACTAACTAACAGTTTAATCGTGGCTAATCCACCTTATTTATTACCAGCTGAAATAACCAATAAACTCAAGGCCGAGCCGCCCCTAGCCTTAGATGGCGGCCAAGATGGCTTAAATTGGTACAAAAAATTATTCACCCAAATAGCGCAATTACCACCCCTTGCCGGACCGGACTGGTTAATTCTAGAAATTAATCCGCTGGTTTCCACTGCTTTACAATCTTTAGCACAAAATATTTTACCTTTATGTCAAGTGGTTGTTAAAAAGGATTTAGGCGGGTTTAATCGCCTATTAACAGTAACTTTAGCCAAAAAAAGTGAACAATTATAATATTCAACTTTTAGGGTATTACAAATTTATTACAATTCTTTGTTTGTCTAAAGCGGAATTAAGAATTAAACTGTTAAAGGACACAAACAGAACAGAGAGGTATAAAAATGAAACCTTTAAAAAAAGAAAGTGGTTGGCATGATGTCTACGCTGGTTGGTGCAATGTTTATAACCACTATGGTGGTGATTTGCCTTGGAAAGCCATACTAACCGATGGCAACCAAAATTTGGCTGTAACTATCACGGCTGTTCAATTAAATGGAAACGGCCAGATTATCATCAAAACTGCTACTGATAAAATAAAAGTAACTATAGAAAATCAGTGGCAAATAAAACGCGGCCAAACTAAAAAAGGCCACGAAATTTTCACCAAACTCGTAGGAGACAACAACCATGGAGCCAACCATGCCAACCCAACAAGTCTTTACTCACCAATGTGAGCAAACTAAAACCCAGCCGCTACCTAATAGACTGGGTTTTACTTTAATCTTCCAAAGCTACCTACTATTTCTTGTCGTCAGCCGAATTTTCTTCACTGACTTCTTCTTCGGCTTCTACCTTTCCAACCTGACTAATGTCCTCCTTAACCTCGCCCTTATCTTTCTCTAACTCAGCCTCGGTACGGGGGCGAAGAATTGTTACCGCAATATCCTCGGACGCGGTTAACAATTTTAGGCCGGGCGGCAATTTTATATCTTTAACGTGGTAGCTTTGCTCAAGCTCGGCCAACCCGGTAATGTCAATCTCAATCTCATGAACCAAATCTTTCGGTAAACACTCCACTTTTAAGTGATCAATATTGCGCACCAAAATACCACCCAATTCTTTAACCGCTTTGGGCTCGCCCACAAACCTAAGCGGTATGTCAGCCGTTAATTTTTCATCCATACTAACTTTATAAAAATCAATATGGATTGGCTGATTAGTTATAGGATGAAATTGAACCTCTTTAATTAAAACTTTTACCTCCTTAGCCCCAGCTATCACCAAGTCAATCAAGGTGCTTTCACCGGCCTGACGATAAATCTTAGCAAAGGCGTTTTTATCCACACTGATATGAGCCGGCTCAACCTTATGACCATACACCACAGCGGGTAAAATTCCCTGAGCCCGAAGTTTGTTTAAGCCGGCGCCAATCTGGGAACGTTTACTGACGGAAATTGTTGACATAATTATTTATCTCCTTTTTTATACAACAGCTGATGGGCTTGTAAAACTTCATCCGCCGTCACGCCTCCCTTATCTTTGAAGCGTAAAACATCATCACTGGTTAAATCAGTTATTAAACCAATCGAAGTCACGCCCAGCGGCGAATTAACCACTAACGCTAAAATTGAGCTGTGGCAATTAGAGCATTGGATATGAATTAAATCCCCAGCCGGCCTTTCTTCCAAAATTCTGGCGTTCACCGGTTTGCCCGGCGTTTCACACAACGGACAAAACGATATTAAGCGCAGAATATCGTTTGGTAAATATGGTATTTTCCTTTTTGTATTCATATATTTTAAACATTCCCAATTATGATATCACAGTTGAGCCGCGTCTGTCAATCTCGCCCACGGCCTCACGGGGCGCTGATTTTCCATATTGTCGACTTAAATTAAACAACAAGCCGATGGCGGCCAAACTTACCAACAGCGAAGATCCGCCATAGCTGACAAAAGGCAAAGTTAGTCCCACTACCGGCAACAAGCCCAAATTCATACCAATATTAAATCCGACTTGGATGGCGAATATGCTAAAAATACCAATTGTCACTAACACCGCAAAGTCGTCGCGCACGCGGCGCAACAACCAAACTATGCGAATAAAAAAAGCGGCCCACAAACCCAATACCAAGATTCCACCAACCGCACCCAATTCTTCGGCAATTGAGGAAAAAATAAAATCAGTGTGCTGTTCGGGCAAAAACTTTAACTGGCTTTGCGTACCCAAACCCAACCCCCGGCCAGTCCAACCGCCCGCCCCCACCGCTATAACCGACTGGGTTACATTGTAACCTCGACCTAAGGGATCAGCCTGTGGATTTATCAAAACTGACAACCGATCGCGCTGATAACCCTTTAAAAAAAACGATCCCGCCAGCGCGACGGCTAAAGCCAAACCGACCATAATCAACCACCACCGTCGCGATTTCGGCAGGGAAACTAATAAGGCGCCGGACGAGGCCGCCAGCACAAAAGCTGACCCAAAATCAGGTTGGGCTAAAACCAAAACTACCGGAATCAACAAAATAATAATTGCTTTAATGGTTTTAGCGGTATTAAGCGGCGGTCCGACGTGCGACAAAAAACTGGCTAAAACTATAACTGACAAAAATTTAACAAGTTCAACCGGCTGAAAACCAAAATTACCCAACCGTAGCCAGCCGGCATTACCGCGTATCGTAAGGCCAAACACCAGCGCCAGGGCCAGCATGATAATCATCAATAAATAAATAACTCTGGCCCAAGAACGGTAGACGCGATAATCAATCGCTGATATAACGACCATCAATACTAGCCCAAACCCCGCCACCGCCAACTGATGATAGAATAAATCTTTAATTTCCGGGCGTGACAATGAGCTGGAATATAATTCCGCCAAACCCAAACACAATAGTAAAATTGTAAAAATAAATAAGGGCCAATCCCAATCCCGCACGGTTGCCAATAAACGTCGCCACATAATTTTATGAAATTACCTCCCGGTTTACATCTCCGATGCTATTCCGCCGCAATCCGCGCGCCGGGTGAACAAAGGCGGATAACTATCGCTAGAACAATGACTTAACCACGCTCGGATCTAATATATTCACTTCTGGTTTAACAATTAGCTTATCGGCGGCAAAATCCTGGCGCGGCCAATAAAATTCCAACGATACCGCTTGGCCCGAATCAAGGCTGGGCAATACCTGCTGGCCGACAGCCCCGACATGACTGTTGGACGTCAAAACCACTGTTACCGGCACTTGCCAATAGCTATAGGGACTGCTGTTGGTTAATACGAATTTTAGGCGCGTGCTAAGCCTGGTTTGGCCGGTTGTGCCGCTGACGGCGTCAATCACCTCTTCGGTCACAGCGAAACTGGGTAAATTAAAATTTTTGAAGTCGCGTATCCTCTGCCACTTTATGTTATCAATACTGACCGCCGCCTGGCTGGGAAATTTGTCAAAAGGCACCGCCAGTTTAATGAAATATTTGTCTTCCAGCGGCAAAACAAACGACTGGCCGGGGAACGACTGGCCAAACGCTCTAAAACTAAAATCAACTTGCTGGGCGGCCCACTTTAAATTAGGATTTTTAACCTGCGCAATTAAATCATATTTGTTGTTGTCATCCGGCACCGCCACGACTTTGCCTATTTCCAAATCCTGGGGCGCGTTCCGCTGATTATATTCGGTAGTATTCACGCTTGATGAAACCAATAGCCGAATTGATTCTTCTTCGGCCCGCTGGTTAGCCAAATAATTCATAAACTGCCAACCTGAATAAAGCACTAATCCTAATGCGATTATGCCCACAAAACTTATGGCCGCGTTGTTGAGTTGATGGCGATGCAATAAAAACCAATAGCCGCGGGATAAATCTTTGTCCGATAATTCGTCCATAAAATTAAATGATGAATAATAAATTGAGAATTTTAATCATATAGTGATATGGTTAATTCTTAATTCCTGATTCCTAATTCTAACCAGTCTAATTCTTAATTCGCTATTCATGATTCACTATTCTCTTTTAAAGCTATAATTAATGTCCGCTGACTTACCTAATAAGTCTTATACTAAATCCATTTTACCACATACTTCCCAACTGCCACCAGTGGTGGTATAATATATTTATATTTAGGACTTACGCGCTGGCCGCTTGCCGGGCTGGCGTAGCCCGACCCCGCAAGCGGCTTTGGCCAATTTCTTCGTTAAAACCTCCGCTTGGCGTTCATCCCGCCAGGGCGGGACTCGCTCCAATGCTCGGTTCTGCCTTGAACTTGGCGCAAACGCGTAAATCCTATTTATCCTGAAAATTCATTATAAAAGCTTATGTATTTTGAAACCAGTAAAGATATTTTAAACATAGCCATAGCTGTATCGGTAATCGGCTTATCAATTTTGGTCGGCTGGATACTCACCTACTGCTTATTGATCTTGCGCCATCTGGTACGAGTTCTTAACGGCTTGGAAGACGGCATTCATAAAGCTTCAAATCTGATAACTTTAATCCAATCTAAATTGGAAAATTCAGCCTCTTATCTGGCAACTATTGCCTTAGGCGCCAAAGAATTGTTTAGTTTTTTTGCCAATCAACGAGCCGCCAAAACCAAACGCCAGAAAAAAATTTGATCCGATTGACTTAACTTTATAAATAAAAAACACCCATCCTTAAGGGTGTTTTTTAAGTAAGCGTCATTTATTCTCCTTCGTTCATCTTTTCGAGGACGGACGCCTGGATACCACGCCCGGCCAAGGCTTCGGCGGTGGTTGGGGGTTGGCATTACTTTAGGACTTACGCGCTTGCCGCTTGCGGGGGCGGGCGCAGCCCGACCCCGCAAGCGGCTTTGGCCAATTTCTTCGTTAAAACCTCCGCTTGGCGTTCATCCCGCCAGGGCGGGACTCGCTCCAATGCTCGGTTCTGCCTTGAACTTGGCGCAAACGCGTAAATCCTATACTTATCTAATTGCTGTCAAACCAACCGGCGACCTGTTTAAGCAAATAATTATAACCTTCAGCCGTAATGAATTTATGCTGATATTGAATTTTTAAACGATTGAACAAGTCGGCTGATAATTCGCTCTTTTGTTTATCCATTTTGGCTAAACAGGCTGATTCATTACGACAATTATTAATTCGGTAGCGTTTAATTTTATCAAGTTGAATACCAATAAATTTCAGTTCTTTTAATAAATTTTTACGCACAATGGCGGCGGTTATGTAACGCTGATTATAGCTTTGTTCAATGATGGCAATCATCTCCCGGTGGCTAATAGCCGTAGTTGACTCGCCCAACACCTGAGCCGATGGCGGTATAGAATTAATTAAAGGCGGCTGAAACGCTAAACCAGTCTTAGGCTCATCCTGCCCGCAAACTAATTTGGTGTAAGGCTCCTTACCCCAATATTCGGCCACCGGTATCTTGCTTAAATCAGCATTGCTAATGCCGTAACCCAAATAACGCATTATTTGCCAAGCGGCCTCACCGTCGGGCATATAATAACGCCGACTATCGGCGGGGTTAACAAACCAGGCCTGCCCGAGCGATTTAACCTGCAGCAAAATACGGCCGCGTAAGCGATTGGTCAAACGTGAATTAAAATTAACCTTACCTTTACCGATCAAGAGCGGATTAGCGCCTTGTTCAACCTCCACCCCATCACTTAAACCATCGCCATCAGTGTCGGAATTACTCATAGCAGTACCAAGGGACTGTTCTAATTTATCGCTTAAACCATCGCCATCGGTGTCTTGGTCATAGAATCTTTTTTCTAAACCCACTGGTACCAATGACAAATCATTATCCGTTATGCCCAAACCGGCCAATTCCAACATTTTGTAAGCCGTCGGACCATCGGGTAAGTAATAACGCCAGCCGCTTATGGGATCCACATACCAAGCCTCGCCCACCGACTCTACTTGCAATAAAATATAACCTTTCAGACGACTAATTAATTTATCATCCGCCAAACTGGCGGCCAAACGCTCAGCCGCAATGGTGTTAACGCATTGCTCGCCCAATACCCGCGGCGTCGGGATGGCGTTGCTACTAGCGGATTGATCTGACGTTCCGCTGGTCAACGGGCTTAAAGTAATGGTCAAATTTTTTATAACACTGCCGCCGCTGGCATTTTGGAACAACACGTAAACTGTTTTTAAACCATAACCAGACTCTAACTGCCAGTTTACCTGTTTAGCAGCCGACCTTAGGCTACTGTTGTCAAATCGATTCTCATTACTTATCGCCATCAAGACTATGTCCGAGCCATAGGTAAAATCAAGCGTTATGACCGGATTGGTCGTCGTGGTTTGGCTGGTTGCAGTTACACCAACTGTATTCGGATCTGGGTTAACAATTAACGAACCACTGCCTCCACCACCACCGCCTGCGGGATTAACAATGATTACTAAGGCCTGGTCAGCCGTAACACCGGCATTATCAGTTACTCTAACAGTAAAGCTGGAAGTGCCGGCAATGGTGGGAGTGCCTGATATCACGCCGCCCGCTGACAAAGTTAAACCAGTGGGCAAGGTGCCACTCAATAAACTCCAGGTTAAGGGCGCGGTGCCGCCAGTCGCGGTTAAGGTTTGATTGTAGAGCGCGGTAGCGGTGATGGCGGGCAAGGTGGTGGTGGTGATAACTGGTGCTGGATTAACAATGATTGATAAGGTCTGGTCAGCCGTAACACTGGCATTATCAGTTACTCTAACAGTAAAGCTGGAAGTGCCGGCAATGGTGGGCAGACCGCTAATCACGCCAGCGCTAGATAAGGTTAAACCAGCCGGCAGAGCGCCCGCGCTTAAACTCCAAGTTAAGGGTGTGGTGCCGCCAGTCGCGACTAAGGTTTGATTGTAGAGCGCGGTAGCGGTGATGGCGGGCAAGGTGGTGGTGGTGATTACCAAGGGATCAGCTAACTTATAAGTTATAAAATACATTTCTAAATTACTATTACCACTTTGCAAATTGTCAGCTTGAGGCAATGTTCCCCAAGCTAACATTTCACCATCAATTTGCGAAGTCCAAGCTACACTACTGCGAACACCACCAGTGGCGTAACTCTGTAAAGACAAGCGAAAAAAATAAGGATGGCTCGGTATTAAAGTTATGGCGCTGGGAAATACAAAATTAGCCTCTTGATTACCATCCGCTGATTCAGCAATTGAAGTATAAGCCAATGTAGCAGTGCCCAAACTGGTATAACTTGCCTGAACAGTGGGCAACCCGTGATATAAATCAAGATAATAATTAGTCTGATTTGTGCCGACGGTACGGGTTAAATAAACTTTTATACCGCTAATACTACTGGTATTAGGATAAAATAACTGCCCAATATTATACCAAGTAGGACTTGATGAACTCATCATCGTGCTATTCCAAATACCATTCGTTACTGTTTGAGAAATATCGGCGCGAGCTGGCCAAGGCCAACCAAAACCGGCAATGCCAAAAACAGAGATAACAAAAAATATAGTCAAGGCTGACCTTAATAATATTGAACCTAAATTAATTGGTTGACTGCGACTGATTGCCATAATTCTAAATTAAGCCATTCTTTATTATACAACTTTTTTGATTTTTACCCCGCCTTCGTCCCGCTAAGCGGAACTTCGGCGGGACGGGCTTGACACTATTAGGCTAATTTTAAGGTAAACGCAAAGGTTGTGCCCTGACCTTTAGCGCTCTTAATCCAAATTCGCCCACCCATACGCTCCACCAGCTGGCGCACAATGAATAAACCCAAACCAGTGCCTTGAATATTTCTGGTTTCATCAGATTCAACCCGGAAAAAGCGTTGGAACAACTTGGCTTGATCGTCCGGCGCTATGCCAATGCCATTATCAACAACGGCTATTTCCACCTCCGGCCCGCGCCGCTCTAAATTAATCGCAATTTTTCCACTCGGCGGGGTATATTTTATAGCGTTACTTAGCAAGTTCACCAGTACCTCCTGCAACTTGTCCTTATCCGCCATCACGCTCCAGGACGGCGCCGATGTTACAAAATTAAATATATGATTTTTTTCTTTGAGTAATGGCGTGAGCTCGCTAATTACGCCATTTATTATTGGCACCAAATCTTGGGCCGCGGTTTCGCATTTTAACCGGCCGGCCTGGTCACGCGCCACTTCCAACAAATCATTGACCAAACCGGCCAAACGCGCGCCCGACTGCTGTAAACGCTGAACAAATTCCCTGGCTGGAGGCGGCAAACCAGAACCCAAATCAGTAAGCATTTCAGTGTACCCGCGGATAGCTGTAACCGGGGTACGCAACTCGTGAGCGGCGATAAAAACAAATTCATCTTTCAATTTTTCCAGTTCTTGCAACCCCTTGGTCATATCGCCAAAACTACGGGCTAATTGTCCCAGCTCATCACTGCCACCGATTGGTAAATCAACCGCCAACTTACCCTGACCAATATTGCCGGCCGCCGCGCTTAAACGGCGCAGCGGCCGAGCAAAACGACGCGCTATTATTATACTCAAAATAATTAAAACCAGTAACAGTACCGCCGCCGCCGCGAGCAAACGAATTACAATTTGCGGCAATACCTGCATCGCCTCGGCTTGCGGCCACTCCACCACGGCCAACCAATTTAATGGCGCCAATTGACGTCCGAGTGTATAAACATTTTTGTCGGCTAATGGTGAAATTAAATATTCAGCCCCTTCCTTGCTAATATCAGCGCCACTTAGGCGCCGACGGTTGATATAGGCATAATCCATTCGCCGGCCCGCTGTAAACGCCGCGCTGGGAAAATTAGACGACGTGGCCATCAGGCGATTGTCTTGGTCTAACAAATACAAATAGCCGGTCTGGCCCAGATTAGCGGGCGACACCAACGGACCCAGCAAACTTAAATCAACCTCACCGCGCAATATACCGATTACTTTACCTAGACTACTGGTTATCGGTGAGGCTATAATCAACCTTGGTTTACTTTGGACCCAAACCACCTGCCCTAAATACGACTTACCCCCGGCAACTGTTTTCACCAAATCAGCTTCAGCCGCAAAAACTCTTAGCATTGGTTTATCCTCGTTTCTAACTTCGCGCCATAATTCGTGGCCGTCGGGCCTGATAAACGACACTTCCAATAATGATCGGTCGCTTTGTAATTGGCTTTTTAAAATATAAACTTGCTGGTCATGGCCAATGGCCACCACTTTAGGGTCGGCAATAATAACTCTAAAACTATCCAACTTGTCAAAGACAAATTTTTTTATACGTTCATTAGTTTGATTAACTAATTGCCCTTCCAACTCGGCCACATTCTGCTCGCGCGCCACCGTTATAGATCTTATCGCCAGCCAACCAAAAACTACCAGTGAAACCAGCGCTACGAGGCTTAATAGTAACGCTAATTTACGTTCAATCCGACTAGTAATAAAACGTAGTGGTGCTAATTTCATACCCTAAAGATAGTAATATTATAACGCAATTAAATAGAACTGAATAGCTTAATTGATGTTGCGTAATTGTTTTGCCACTGACTCCAAGGCCTGACAGCTCGCGAGCGGCGTCCCAGTCGCCGCCGGAAAACAGATAAAGAGGTCGCTGAATATTCATAAAATAAACAAACACCTACTCAAGCAAATACTTTGATACTGGGAAGCGAAGTCCCGCACCGCCCCGACTTGGTCGGACTGGTGCGTGGGTATGGAAGTATTTGTCAGATGGATAAAAAAACTCCGCCACAATATGACACAAGAGAGTAATTTTAAATTTCCCGCCTGCTTAAGCTGAGCGGACGCGTAAAAAATCATGTGTCAAAAAGTGTCCGGGCGGACAAAAAAAGACACATCAAGAAACCGCTGTTAATACTGCCACCTCCCCGGCTGCGGGTGGACAAATACTTTGATACTGGGAAGCGAAGTCCCGCACCGCCCCGACTTGGTCGGACTGGTGCGTGGGTATGGAAGTATTTTTTGAAGACAAAAAGAGGCAGCTGAATATTTAGCAAATATAAAAAACTGAATATTTAACAAATACAAAAAGTGGTATTAAGCCTCAGTAAAATACTTTGATACTGGGAAGTATGGAAGTATTATTCAAATGCAAAAAGAGCCCTTCGGAGAAGGACTCTTTTTCGGGAACTTTTGTTTTAAGCCAGTAGGGCTTTAACGCTTGGCGCCGGAGTAGGCAATGGCGCGGACGGCGTCCCAGTCGGAAGCCGAGGTCGGCACTTTGCCATAAATAGCCTTAAAGCTATTGATGGCGGCTTTTTCCGAAGTCAAATTGCGCGTCGCCGTGCGCAAGCCATAAGCCATTACGGTTATGGCGGCATCGTCATTGGCGCTAGCGCGGTTAGCCGAACGCAAGTAGATTTTTTTAAAGGTGGCGTTCATAGCTGTTTCCCGCGCCACATTGAGCGTACCGGGGAAGCGGCCATTGGCAATTTTGATAACATCAGCCCAATCGCTCTCGGCGGTTGGCACTTTGCCAAAGGCGGCGCGGAAACTGTTGACTACGCCAGCCCGCTCGCCCGCCCCCAAAATGGTGGTGGTGGGCGTGCCGTAGGTGACGAAGCTTAACACCTTGGCCTTATCAGCCGCCGGTGTATTAGCGACTACCACCCGAGCCACGATAGTTGATTCGTATCGTTGCTCTAAGCCTTTATCGCGCGACTTGCCCACGGCTTGAGCCAAAGATTCGGCGGAATTAGTGGACACAGTGCTCGCCTCCTGTCCAATCGTCACTACCTGCTGGGCGCGCTCACTGGCGGTTGCCGGTAGCGTAACCGGAACCGGTGTAGTGACTGGTGGCACTACAGTAGTGGGCGCAGTGTCCGCGGGTGTAGCCGTACCACTGGTATTAAGAGTAATAGTGTCGGACACGGCTGTTGAGATGTTGAGCGCCGCGTCGCGGAACTTGGCGTACACGGTTTTAACACCGTCACCCGTCAGCAATGTCCAAGTTTTGCTGATAGCGTATGTTTCCCAAGTCGCGCCGCTGAAATCACTGACATTAGAAATCATCATTTGAGCCGCGTCAGTCGCGCCAATCGTTAAGGTTACGCTGGTAGTGGTGGTTGTCAGGGCCCCGCCGGCTATTACAACTGACAAATTAGTTGGTGGGGTGGTATCAGCGGGGGGCGTATAACTACTGCTGCCACCTCCGCCGGCGGCGGCGGCAGTCGTGGCGTTAACCGCGCTGGAGGCGGCTGATTCGCCACTCCCATTAAGAGCAGTAATCTTATAGAAATAAGCAGTGCCGCCAGTTAACCCGGTATTACTGTAAGCGGTAGTGGAGCCTGATGACACGGTTGGTTCACTGCCAATTCGCGAGTAGGTGCCACTCAAAGAAGTACTGCGATAAATATCGTAGCTGGTGGCGTTGCTCGTTTGCGTCCAGGTAAGATTAATTTGCGAAGAGCCGGCAGTGGTAGCGGCTAAACCAGAAGGAGTCGCCGGCGTACTGGAATTGGAAGGAGACAACGGCGCGAAATCCGAAAAGTGAGTTACGGTCGCCGTCAAGGTATTGTTGGTCGTATCCACCGTGGTCGTTAAGGTATCGTAAGTTTGGGTGGCATCGTTCCACGCGCCGATAACTAAGTTAGCTTCTAAGGCTCCCAGAGGCAAGTTGGCTTCATCATACGGAACCGTAATCGTAACATTGTCGTTTAAGCTGGATACTTTCTGGCCGGAAGAATCCACGGCGGTGATGGTGATCGCGTTCTTAGAAAGAATCGCGCCGCTGGGAGGATTAGGCATGCCCGTATTAATTTTAGTGGTGACGGTGGCGGCGTTGGAACCGGTGCCTAAGGCGTTGGCTGGAATATTCATTTTGAAGTTAGCGCCAATGTCGGAGTTGGTTAAGAATCCGCCGGCAGTAGGAGTCACGGTTTCCGGCTTTTCCGGTTTTACGGTAAATCCGGATATCGCGGTTAAGGCCAGATGTTGGCCCGTTACACTGCTCGCTCCCACCACCACCGGCAGAGGACCTCCTTCATATCCTGAAGCCCGGGCGCGCACGGTCCAAGTGCCAGTATCAACAGCCAGTGAATAAACGCCGCTGGAATTGGTTTGCGCCACCGCGTAACCGCCCAAGCTGTCAGAGGCGTCCACGAACGCGTTGGAAACGCCGGAACCGGCAATGCTAATGGTACCCGTAATTGTTTTGGCAGCTGTAGTAAGGGCAATAATACCTGCCGCCGTGGCGGCGGTAACCGCGACCGTGCTTTCGGCCGGCGATCTATAGCCCGGCTTGTCAACGCGCAACCGGTAACTGCCCGCCGGGACGTTAATTGAGAAGGTACCATTGGCAATCGTTTGACCGCCCAAGGAAACAATATTGGTTGAGCCGGTTGGTGTTCCAATTAAAGATACCCAAGCGTTGGCAAGATTGGAACCGTCGCCTGTTACCGTGCCGGTGACGGCAAAGGTTGCTCCGGCAGTTGCGGTATGGGTAATGGTTTGCGTAGTGCTAACCGCTGTTGTTTCACCGATCTTGCCGTAAGCCGGGTGCCCGACGCGAACCGTATAAGTACCGGGGGGAACGCTGACCGTATAAACGGCATTCGGGCTTGAAATGGTACTAACATTGGTAAAGTTACCGCGGCCATTGGAGTCACGCACATCCACTCCGGCATTGGTAATCGGATTAGTTCCATCAGTAACATTCACGGTAATGATAATGGGCGTTCCCGCAGTACAACTGCGGACTGCCGTGGTGTTGTCGGAACTAAGAGTCACGGCACCGCCCGTGGCCGCAATATCGCCCAGACCAGGGAAGTAACAACTGACATTATAGGTGCCGTCCGGTACCTTGATGGTATAGGTTCCATCCGAGGCAGCCGAAGTCATATTGCCGCCGCTGGCGCCTTCGGCCCGGACCATAACACCTTGCGTGGCAGTGCCGCCGCGGGTGGCAGTACCGGTAATAGTTCTAAAGGTCATAGTTTGCGCGGAGAAGTCCTGACCAGTAGCGTTGCTGGAGCTTACGACAATTGTTTTAGTTCCCAAGCGACCAAAGCCCGGAGCAAATGCTTCCACCACCCAGGTGCCAGCCGAGACATAAAGCGTATAAGCGCCGTTGGCATCGGTTGGCCCGCCGACGAAATTGGAAGAATCTCCGCCCACGGCCGTAGTATCTGAACTGGACACAACCTTGCGTCCGGCAACCCCGGCGTAAGAAATGGCATTACCCGCATCATCCTTCACCGTACCACTGATGGTCAGGCTGGTGGTGCCGGCATCCAGCGTAAAGGTTAGAGTGGACGGGGTATTGGCAGCTGCTCCCACGGTAATCTGCCTATCCGCAACCGGCGGCATACCCGGCTTGAATACTCCGCACAGATAAACTCCTTCCGTGACTTTTACGGTAAAGGCGCCGGTAGTGGAAGTTTGTGTTCCGGTGCCGAACCCGCTGGCGCTGCCGGTGGTGGAAGACGCTACCGGACGGCAGAATACGCCAGCGCCAGAAACTCCAGTGGTACCGGATGAGTCAACCACGGTTCCGGTAATGGTCTTGCCAGCGGTGGATAAGGTAAAGTTTTTGCCTGCGACATCGGATTCCACAACTTGAACTTGCAAATTGGCCGGCGGCATAAAAGTAAAGTCCGGCGGTGGTGGTGGTGGAGCTCCCGGAGTAAAGAAGCTTTCCGGCATAGCCGGACCAACTCCGACATTGTAAGTAGTGTTTAATGATACTGGCAAAGAATAAGCAACGCTCCCGCCGTATACAACACTGTTCACGGTTACTGGAGTGCTGTTGGTTGTAACAGTTACCTTGGCAAAACCAGTTTGGGAATTTGCAAAAACATCAACGGTGGTGCTGGCCGGTCCATAAACTGTGCCAGCAATGGTTTTAGCTGTAACATTGCTTAGAGCAAAGTTCTTAATTGTATTGCCGGAGATGGAAATCGGCTGAGGAGCGGAATTAAACGCCACATTAATGGCCGCCGTAGGCTTAACGCCAACCATATAATCGCCATTCGCCAGATTGCTAAAGGTTGCCACACCGTTAACAACGTTTAAGGCAGTGGTGGCTTCTTGTCCGCCGGTTGCCGGACTGAACAAGAAAACTGTCACGCCATTAATCCCTTCGCCGGAATCGTTATTGCCGTTAAAAGGAGAGGCATCCTTAAACACATTTACTGTTAGGGTATTAGCGCCAGTTGTCCCTAAGAAGAAAGGAGCAGAGGTTTTGCTTTCTAATATTAATCGATTATTCGCAGTCGTGTCTTTGGTCTTGATGTCCACCGTATATCCGGTTGAGGAAGGAATAGTGGAGTTAACAATGCCGGTTAAGTCAACGCAGATAAAAGCGTTAGCGCCCGTAGCCGCTCCGGCCGTATTGATAGTTACTGTTCCCGAAGCGCTATCGCCAGAAACAGTGCCAAGGGTTACCACTCCGGTGGCTGGACCATTAATGTCGCTGTTACAGAAGCTGGCTGTGCCGGCGACGGCTTTACCAGCGCCGCCAACATTGAATCCTGATGGGAAAGTCAGGGCGATTTGTCCGGTGGCAGGAATGGAGGTGGCTGCTAAGAACTCCAATTTATAATTGCTGGTAGCCCCAGCCGCGCGATTCATGGGCGTGACTCTAGTCGGGTTCATGCCTTGCATGCTTGGATCAATCATCCCACTACCCGGACCAAGTTGTCCGCCAGTGATGTCGGAGTTTGCCACAGTCCCAAAAGAAGTGTTTGCTGGCGGGGTGCCGGTTATTAAAATTCCATTCCCGGCCAAGTCCTGAACTGGCGTGGCCACGGTAATTTTATAAGTATTGCCGTTTTGCAAAGACAATCCGGTAATTCTGGCGGTTTTGGTTCCCCCATCATAAGTTACGGCCTTGCCGGCCAGTGAAATGGAAGAGCCCACCGGGCTTTCCAAACTATAGTTGACAACATTGTCCGCGGCGCTCGGCCCGCCGCCGGTTTTAACCTGCTCATTAAAGGTAACAGCTAGGCCGAAGTTGTCCGCACTGGAAAAGGCCACATTCGGTCCGGTGGAGTCTGTAACATTATCAGTAGTAAATGTCCAGGTGTAATCGTTGGCTGGCGTGGCGGCTCCTAATTGAATTGCTGAAACACTTTTTGCGCCACTGGCTCCTGCTACAACACGACCGCGATACTGCTCACCACCGAGCAACAATGTACTGGAAGAAAAAGTTGCGCTCCTATTTGAAGAATTATAAACCACGGTTCCTGATACAACACTGGAATCCGATGCTTTTTCCAACTTCACAGTAGTAGTGCTAATGGTAGACGGATCCATATCTTTGGAAAACCCAATGCTGACAGCCGTGCTTCTTGAGATACTGCTGGAGGCATTGGCTGGAGAAACTCCCAAAACGGTTGGAGCCGTACTATCCACGGCGGACGCGGTTCTAAAAGCCAAAAAGTAAGAATTGGTCATAGGCGCTGAAGTTGAACTTTGGGTGGCGGTAAGCACTCTAACCACATAACCCGTATTCACCGTTAAATTAGTTGCCGGAGTAATAGTAACTGTTCGAGTTGCTGAATCATAACTGTTGGTGGCAGTTACCGCGGCTCCGGGCGCGCCAAAATTATCAAGAAACAAACCGACATTAGCCGGGTTGGTTACGGAATTAACTCCACCAACGCCGCCAGTGGTGCTCATATCTACTGAAAAGGTCAATTTTATAAGTCCATTGGGTGGGAAGGTTTGATTGCCTGACTGGGGGATGCTGCTTTGGACAACTGGCGGAGTGGTATTGGTGCCCCCGGTGGCGCCAGTGGTAAAAGTTACAACTTGATTTGAAGCTAGGGCATTACCTGCTGTATCTTTTACGCCGGTGGTGGCAGTAACCACATAAGTAGTGGATGGAGTTAAGGATCCCGGGAAGTTGTCAAACCGCAAAGCAGTGCCGTTTACCGCGTCTGCCCCGTTGACTATATGAAAAGCATAACTGTTATTATTTGAAGCATTGGCCGTCGTCTTAGCCAGCACCAAATCGCCAAAAGAAAGAGCGGTAGAATCGCTCACCGCGCCTTGCGCGCCAAAAGCGAACTTGGAAACTTGGGAACTGGCGGCAAAGGCGGGCAGACTGCTTGCGCCATCAAACCGAAGAGTTGTGCCCGCGGAATCAGTGGTAATATTTTCCGCCGCCGTCACAATATGCCAAGCGTAATTATTTAAGTTATCGCCATTCGCCGTAATTTTGGCAAAAACCATATCACCCACGGCAAAGTTAATGCCACTATTGGCAGTGCCCACGACAGCGCTGGCGCCATTTACCGCGGAAGTGTCAGTTGGGGTAATACTTGAATATCGCGAAACACCGCCGCCCGGATGCGTGCCGTAAGTTGGCGCCGCACTCGCGCCATCAAGCCGCAAGTCGGCGTGAGCGGCTCCGGCCGCGCCCGTGGTCACCATATGCCAGTCATATTTTGCGCCGGTTGGATTGGCCGCGGTATAAGCCACCACGACTTCGCCAGTAGTTATGGAGGTAGTTGTTAAATTAACCGGACTTGAAGTTCCGCCGCCAAATGTACCAAATTTGGTAATTTGCTGGCCGCCGAACGCGGAAAAACCATTGATTGCAAAAATGCCTCCAGTCATGGTAGCATCAGTGACAACCCCGACTTCCGGCGGAAAAGTTTCACGCTGAGTAATAACAATATTACTCACGGATGGGACGGAATAACCGCTTGGCGGTTGTGGCGCAATAGTCTGACCCCCCATTATATTATAAAACGCGGTAGAAGTGCCGGCGACTTTGGAAAAACGCGAGCTGGCGGCAAAAGTCGGCGGTGAAGAAACATTAACGTCAAAACCGTCGGGGAAGGTTCGGATACCGGAAGCAACCGGCGCGCCACCGGCAGTAAACGTAACATTGGATGGGTTAACCGTTGATTGATCAAGATTTTCACTAAATCCAACGTGAATAAATGCGGAAATCGGGACGTCGATGGAGTTGTTCGCCGGACCGGTCGTATTGACATTTAGTGTCGGCAGGGTTGTATCAATAGTTATCGGGTTGGTGGAAACCGGGGTGATGGTTGGCGAAGCAGAATCAGTGGCAATGCCGGTGGTTGGTATGGTCAGCACAAAGCCGTGATTATTGACGGCGTCGGCGGCGGTCCGGTAGACAATATAGAAAGTGCCGGCATTGGTCAGGGCATTCAAAGTCAGGGTGGTTGAACCGGAAGACCAAGCCGTAATACCTGATAAAGCCACAGCTGTATCGCCACTATCAAACGAACCTACGCTAGCACCGGCATCATTATAAAGCGCGATGCCGGAGGCCGCAGTAGTTGCTAAGGCTGCTAAATCCGTAGCTGGCACAAAACTTGTGGAACCGCTATCAGTGGCGACCACCGTCACGGCGGCCAACTTTTCAGCGTTAGACACAGCAATTACCATTTTGATTGCCGCGGCCGGAGTGCTGGCAGCCTTGGCTCTGTTGTTGCCAAAATTAATTAAACTCGTTACCGTTGGGGTAACCGCGGCCCAGGCCACATTAGGCGCGAGCAGAGAAAATCCCACCGACCATAGGACGGTGGTAAACATTACAAAAATGTGAAGTAGACGGCGAACTGGCATATGAGTCATTCCTTTAAGTTGATTGGGCTTGAACTTTATTAATAATTCAAAACCAACCGACAAATTAATTTATAAAAATAAAAAACTATGGCCTAAATTGCCATAGCTAAAATATAAATCCCTTTTTAAATCTGAAAGAGTTGTGACCCCCAAACCCGGTTGTCGGCTAAATTCTTGACTTAATTTAGTATCCTCCATTTATTATAATAAATTATCAACTTAACCAAATTTTGTTATTAACAAATCTTGAATTACGAAATGCGCGGTTTGTCATTCTGATCCGCCTGTGGCGGAGAAGAATCTAGTATTTTGCTTGATTTTCAGAGATTCTTCAGCCGATGGACATCGGCTTCAGAATGACACAAAAATATTATTTCGTAGTTCAAAGTAACAAACACCTTCAACCTTATAATTATAGCACAAAGGATAATTAAATTCCACAATCTGATACTTATAGCCTGCCCTTTAGTCTGCCTTTGATATAATTGGCCTAACCTTAGCCTTATTTTATTAACCATTGTCCCACTAAGCAAGATTAGGAAGGACGGGCACAGGACTACCATTCCGATGCACATCGGAATGAAGCTCATTATTTTATTAGGACTTACGCGTTTACCGTCATCCTGAAGCCGATGGACATCGGCTGAAGGATCTCGGCTTATATCTAAGCGATTTTCGAGTGAGATTCTTCGGCCTGCTGCCTCAGAATGACACAAAAAGCCTGAATCGCGTAAGTCCTAATAAAATAATAAAACTGCCAACTATTTTTTAATTGTTCCAGCTGATAAGCCACTGCCTGATGTTAGTTCGCCTAATTTAACTGATATTTTTAACTCTCCAACCACCGCTCGTTTAATTAACAGTTCCACCTGGTCGCCCGGACGATATTGCTGCAGCATCGCTGACAAACTGCTGACACCGACTCGCTCGCCATTAAGACTAATTATTTGGTCATTATTTTGCAGGCCGGCTCGGGCCGCGGCTGATTTGGCCAACACCGCCGGTTTTTTATCATAACCGGCTATTTGCGCGCCGGCGGCATCAGCCGAATTATTATTTAAACCCTTAAGCCAAACCGACTGCACATAATTAATTCCCAAGGCTGGCCGCTTAACCTGCTGGGAGCTAAACAAAGAATCAATCACGCCGGTTAAATGACCAAACGGAATTATCCCGTTTAATGAACCGGCAAAATTTGCCGCCAAACCAATCACTTCACCCTTGGCGTTCGCCACGATGGCGCCTTGGGCCAATTTTGGTAAATTTTGATCTAATAAAATCCGGTCCGGCACACTCTCGCTGGACAGCAACAAATCGCCGCGTTGAACAACACTTATGGAATTTAAATTACTAAGCCGCCGCCAAAAAATTTGCGGGGTCAAAGATTGACTGGCATAAGCCAACACGATTGTGCTCTGGCCGAGCGTTAAACGAGATTCATCAACCAAGGCCGTGGGCGTTAAATTACCGGCTTTAATCTTTAGATAAACTAACGGTAAAACCGGATCAAGCAAAATTATTTCGGTTGGTCTGGCTACGCCATCAGCCGCGATAACTTGATAAACTTGCTTGGGATTGCTAACGACCGCCGGCGTCGTCACAATCCAACCATCACTGGACAACACTAACCCCTGCCCCAAACCTTCACTTACAATGTAAGCCCGATCAATCAGGTTATCAGCCTTACTTGGTTGGGCAGGATAAATATAAACCACTGATTTAAACAAATTCTTTACGGTGTCTTCATTTATATCCGGCGCTGGCGATACGGCGGCTGTCTTGCCGGATTGAATTATAGTCCAACTCGTTAGCGGCTCAATCAAACTAACGGTCGCTACGCTAACCACTACGCTAACTACCACCGCCACCACTAAAGCCGCCAATAATTCACCATAAAAACGGGGTCGGTTTTTAAGCGGCTGATTAGGCACGGTAAAACGCTTGGCATTGCGCTCGTGGTAAATTTCCCGTATTTCTTTTTCATACTGAACCTGGGGTGGTATGGTGGTGTTGCTATCTTTCATAAAACTAATGGCTATAGGACTTACGCGTTTGAGCCAAGTTCGAGGCAAAACCGAGCATTGGAGCGAGCCGTAGTAAAACTACGGTGAACGCCAAGCGGAGGTTTTAACGAAGAAATTGGCCAAAGCCGCTTGCGGGGTCGGGCTGCGCCAGCCCTGCAAGCGGCAAGCGCGTAAGTCCTAGGCTAGCTAAATTATGACTTACGCCCTTTACAACCAACGGGCGGTAAACAAAGCTAATAAGCCGATTAAAAAAATCAGAGCAATCTCCCGCCGGAATAAACGATAATTAATAAAACCTTGGGCCTCCTGCCGCACACTAAGTATAACTAGCAAATAAACCAAGGCGCTAATTAAGCCCGCCAGCGCCGGTCCGCTCGGCCACCATAACACCAAGACAAACACTTGCCACAACAACACAACGCCAAATAACCCGGGCCGCCAGTGTTTAACCAATGACCAACCGCTACTTTGCAACCAAGCTGAATAAAACCAAATTTGGGGTAAGAAGAATAATAAAGTCAGCAACCACAATTGCCAGCCAAATAAAATTAACAAGTATTGAGCTGAAGCAGTCAAACCCATAACCGTTAATAAACCAACTATCAAGGTGGGATTGGGGCCGGCGCCAATCACGGTGGTTAATACTTTTTTAGCCGACTGATGCCATTCCCACAAATACCAAAAACTTATAACCGCCACAAAAACCAAAAAAAACAATCTGATAATTACGTCTTCCAAGAAGAACCACCAACTAAATAAACTCCAGCTCCATAACATAAAGGTAATGCCGCCCACCAACCATGAACGCAGCTTGTTAAAACCGGTCCAGTGCCACCACCAAATAATAATATTCACCACCACCAGGGCTAATGAAGAATAAAACCACACAAACGGCTGGACCCACACCAAGATAAAAGGCATTAGCAACAAGGCTAACCAAACAACATTAAAAATTTTTATAGTTCGCTGGGTGCGCGCCGGCAGTTGACGAAACAAAAAATTTCGCGCTTGGTGCCAGTAGGCCAATGCCCTCAAACTAATCGGCATAATTATGAACTTGGCTTGAGTGCTAAAAGCTGCTTGATTTGTGCCTGTATTTGCGTGACCGTTGGCAACCCGCCGCCCGCAATACGCATTTTATTGGGCGATAAACTATCAATCAGTAATGATAATTTAAGAACCAAACTTAAATGATTGCTCTGATTATCACGCGGCACGGCTAAGTCAACCAACTGATCGCGTAATTCGGTCAGGTTGCCAATATCAGCAACCGACAACGCTTTGTCCATCAGCGGTAATAATTGGTTAGCCATATCCGCCCGTTGGGCTTGATATTTATTTTGAATTTCAGCTGACGTGGCAACCAAATCCGCGACCGCGGCCTCATTAACCGTATTACTATTACTGCTCGGCGGGGGACTAATTTTAGTTCTTAAAAAAATAAAAGCCAGCAAACCAACGATCACCACTGCCGCGCCAATGGCGATTTTACGTTCAGCCAAATTAAACCAATAACGCATAATTAAAAATTATAGCAAGGGTCCGCTAATAAAATCACTGCCCTGATTTTGACTTTTTCTGCTTAACTTTCGGCTAATCAAGGCTAGGCCAAAAACAATTACCATGGCTGGCCATATAATACCCCAGCTGACACCGCTGATGACTCCAAGATTTTTTAATAAAAAGACAACCCCCAGCACAATTATTACTATACCCCACCACATATTTTTATACATTAAAAATGAAACTCGGAAGCCGCATCCCGCTTAGCGGGACTACGTCCCGCTAAATGGAACGAAGGCAGATAATTATTTTACTGCTCCATTATACCACAATTTGGCAGATTAAGCATAGGCCTTAAGGCTCAAAAAACACTAAGCAATGAATCGGTTTTAATTTCTTCCCAGTCCTTGGTTTGCTCGCTGAATTTAAAAGCCCGCAAAACTAACACCTTGTCATTGGCATCATACTCATACTCAACCGTCGTCGATGAACCAATGCGGTTAGAATAAATACTCTTTCTCCCCACTATCCGCGGTTTAACAATCAACTCCAACTTAACTTGCCCGGCCGGTGATTTAAAGGCAACCACCTCTTTATGGCCCGGCCCCTCGGCAAGGTCAGCTTTACTGGTGTTAACCTCGCTAAACCGGTCTTTAATTTCACCAACTAAGCTTTGCCATCGTTCGTAGGTCATAAGTTTAGAATTAAGCCCAGTATAGCAACTTTGTTAAATAAAATTTAGCGAGCTTAGACTAAATAATTAATAAGAGATAACGGTGGTCTAAGCTATTTACTTGTTTTATAAATTTTATTTTAAAAGCGAGCTATAACAAAGTAGCTATACTGGGTAAGAATTAAGAATAGAGAATTATGAATAATGAATCATAAATAAATTTTAATCTACAGCGATGAATGTTATTAAAAAGTCAAAAGTCAAATCTCAACAGTCAAAACTATAGCTCAAAATTAAAAACTATAAAACTTTTGACTTTTAACTTGTCCCGCTTTGCGGGATCTCGTCATGGCTACGCCAGATCTCGCGTAGTGACGACAAAGCGACGATGGTTTTGAGCTTTTACTTTTGCGTTTTGAGTTTAAATTGTTAGGTATTGATTAAAAATTAGGAATTAAAAATTAAAAATTGTATTCATTACCTTCATCCACCTCATTAATACTCATTGACCGTTGATGGTCTGGGGTATAAATTTTAGTGATAATAAATTTGCCCGAAGTAGTATTGGTTTCTGAATTAATGGTTTGTTCAATTATTTGCGCATGACCCCAGTACAACCATTTGCCGGCTATATTGTGTACTAGAAAAACGCGGTTGGGCGCGGGGTGGTACAGTCGCGCTCCAGGCTTACCGTGGAACTCAAACACCCGACCAGAAAAATCTGCAGCGGTAAACGGTTTAGCAAGGTGACGCTCAAGCGAAAGCTCCTCGGGAAACCCCTGTTCGCTGGTAATTTGCAGGGTGTCGTTAAATTCTATTTTACTACCCATATAAAATTCAAATTTAAAATTAAAAAATCAAAATGGAAAATAAAACTATAAAATCCTAAATCCGAATTTCTCCCGCTTCGCGGGATCTCGCATAGCGATGATAAATCCTAAATAAATTCCAATCCTCAAATTTATGATTTGGAAATTATTTAGATATTAGGATTTAAAATTTGAAATTTATTCTTTATCATTTCTACATTTTTCATTGTCATTTTAATTTTTGATATTTGATTTTTAAATTATTCCAAATACTTCCTGCCCTTCAAACTCTCCGGCAGGTACTCTTGCTCCACCGGCTCTTTGTAATCAGGATTATACTTGTATCCCTTACTGTAGCCAATGTTTTTCATGAGATCCGTGGGCGCGTTGCGCAAATGCAGCGGTACGCTCTCGTTAATTGTTTGCTGCACATCTTCTTTAACTTTACCATAAGCCGAGTAAAGCGCGTTTGACTTGGGCGCCCGTGCCAAATAAGCCACCACCTGTGCCAATACCACATTACATTCCGGCATACCAAGCTGGTGGGACGCTTGGAACCCGGCCACAGCCTGCACCAAGGCCTGTGGGTCAGCCAAGCCAATATCTTCACTGGCAAACCTAACCAAGCGCCGGGCAATGTATAATGGGTCCTCGCCCGCCTCCAGCATACGCCCCAGCCAGTACAGGGCCGCATCGGCATCCGAGCCGCGCAGTGATTTATGCAAAGCCGAAATTAAATTGTAATGTTCCTCGCCGCCTTTATCATAAAGTAAATGTGTACGCTGCAAACTCTGCTTAATAATCGCTTTGTCCAAAATTGCCGCCCCATTCTGCTGGTTTGATTTCACCGCCAATTCTAAAATATTTAAGGCTAATCTGGCGTCACCGTTGGCTAATACTGAAATATGGTCAATCGCCGCTTCGGCGCCCGTAATTTTAATTTCGCCCAGCCCGCGCGCCGCATCGCTGATGGCGCGCCCTAAAATTTTCTTAATATCAGCTGGCACCAGCGGCTTTAAAACTACCACCCGCAAACGCGACAACAAGGCGGCTATTACCTCAAATGAAGGATTCTCCGTCGTGGCCCCGATTAAAATTACGATACCGCTTTCCACGGCCGGCAGTAGCGCGTCTTGTTGGGCTTTGTTCCAACGGTGAATTTCATCTATAAAAAGAATAGTACGAACGCGCTGAAACATTTTGCGGTCCCGCGCCTCTTTAATCACCTTTCTCACTTCGGCCAAACCGCTCGCCACGGCCGAGAATTCCACAAACACTGATTTAGTTAAACTGGCGATGAGCCGCGCCAAAGTGGTTTTACCGCTGCCCGGCGGTCCCCACAAGATAAGTGATGACACCTCGCCTTTATCCAGCAGCTTGCGCAAAATAGTGCCCGAACCAATAATTTCCTCCTGCCCGACAAATTCGTCCCAAACCCTTGGCCGCAGACGATCGGCTAAAGGCGCCATTCGGTTATCCAATCTAAAAAGTGTATCTACCGCCATAAGCCCCCTCCATCTATTAATTATCATTCTCAATACTGCGCAAACGCTCTTCAATTTGTTTTACTTTATCAATTAAGGCAACAATTTGTTTTTGCATACTGCCAATCTCCAGATTGGTTGGGATGGCGGACGGCTCGCTGTCATCACTTTTGCCATTACTTATTGGTTGTGAATCAATGGTTGACATAATTATAATGTGGTTATTATTTTTTGAATTTATCCTTTAGAGCGGCGGTAATTATTTGATCCCAAACAGCCAGTGGCAGGGCGCCCGACACCGGGTAACCGTTAACAAAAAAAGTTGGCGTGCCGATAACGCCAGCCGCCAAACCGGCCTCATAATCCTTTTTAATGCCAGCCAAAGTTAAATGACCATTCAGGCAACTTTTAAATTTGTCCATATCAAGCTTAAGCGACTGCGCTAAGGAGGTGTAAAGAGTAGCGCCTAAATTATCCTGTTGCTCAAACAGCTGGTCATGATATTCCCAAAACTTGCCCTGCTGATTAGCGCATCGGGCCGCCTCCGCCGCGGCAATTGCTTCGGGGTGAACATCGGCAATGGGAAAATCCCGATAAATAAACCTTACGCCGTCAGCGTACTTGGTTCGCAAGGTCCGTAATATCGGCGCCGCTTCGCGGCAAAACGGACACTGAAAATCAGCAAACTCCACAATTGTTACCGGAGCATCCTTAAAGCCCCAGGCCGGATTGTCAGTGGTAACAACATTCACCGGCGTACCCGAATCTTTGCTGGTGGCGCCTGGAATTGCCGTAATCCTTGAGCTTAAACCGGTTTTTGTATTATTACCTGATATAATTTGCAAAACCAAAGGTATGCCAAACCACAACCCAGCCAAAACCAGCAGGCTAATAAACCAAACCCGCTTGTACCACGGTTGGCGCGGCAAACCAGCTAAAAAATCCTGTTCCATAGCTTAATTATGGCACATTTGATTAACTATTTCCAATCGTTCGCTAAATTATCAATCGCCGCCAAAACGCCGCTGCCGCCGGCTATACCAATCTAAAACTGATTCCAAATCAGCTTCGTCAAATTCAGGAAAATATTTAGGTGAAAAATAAAGTTCGGCATAGGCCGACTCCCACAACAAAAAATTGGACAAGCGCTGTTCGCCCGAAGTGCGTATGACTAAATCAAGGTCAGGTAGTTCACGACTGGTTAAACTGGTTTTGAGTTGTTCGGCTGTCAATTGGCGCAAATCCTGACCCTGGCGAGCCAATTGTTTTACACCCTCTACAATAGCTTGTCGGCCGCCATAATTTATTGCCGCTACCAAGTTACCTTTCCGGCCGGCTTTAGTCGCTTGTTCCGCCGCCGCCATTAGTTTAGGCAAAGGCGTTGGCAGCGCTAACCTATCCCCCACAAACAACAAACGAATACCGTCTTTAACCAGTTTGCTAGTTTCCGTTTTTATGGAATTTTCAAATAATTTAAAAAGATACTTGACTTCGGTTGGATGGCGTTGCCAATTTTCAGTTGAAAATAAATAAAATGTTACCCAAGCCACTTGCCGTTTAAATAACCACCGCGCCATTTGCTGAACCCGCCGGTAACCTTGCCGATGCCCCTCCATCGCCGGCAATCCCTGAGCTTTGGCCCAACGTCGGTTGCCATCAACAATCACTCCAATATGATTGGGTAATTCCATAATCATATTAGCCAATACCAAAACAACAAACCGAGCGCTATCCGATACCAACCAAAAGCGGTAAAGTTATGGGTTTTAATAAACTTCAACAAAAACTTAACCGCCATCACGGCCACAGCAAAGGCTACCACAAAACCAACTAGCAATAACTCGGTATTAACCAGGGTTAATTGGCCTGCGCTTTTAAGCAAATCCAGGCCTGACGCCGCCGCCATGGTTGGCACCGCCAGTAAAAAAGAAAATTCCACAATCACGCGCCGTTTTAAGCCCAAAGCCAAGCCGCCAATTATCGTGGCCGCGGCCCGCGACACCCCCGGCACTATGGCCACTGACTGGCACAATCCGATTATAAAAGCCTGGCGGTAAGATATTTTGCTTAAATCATCAGTCGCGTTCAATGGTTCGCGGTAAAAATATTCAAACACGATTAAAGCCGCGCCACCCAATAACAACGCTCCTACCACCACAACGGAATTGCCTAATAAATAAGTTTTAACTAAATGATAAAAAATTAAACCAATCGCCGCCGTTGGCAAAAAGGCGACAAATAATTTTTTAATTATCTCCCATTTGAACAACCAACTCCGCGCATACATAACCACTACGGCCATAATTGCTCCCAACTGAATAAAAATCGTGAAAGTTTTAACAAAGTCGGTTTCAGCGATAGGCAACAATTGGCTGACCAAAATTAAATGCCCGGTTGACGAAATCGGCAAAAATTCAGTAACACCCTCCACTA
>Ga0265296_1000587_pt1 | contig 51843 bp, 36 predicted proteins | sample MunlanPumphouse1_FD_189073 | JGI IMG/M metagenome (GOLD analysis project Ga0265296, IMG submission 189073) | Groundwater microbial communities from a municipal landfill in Southern Ontario, Canada - Pumphouse #1 | ecosystem: Environmental > Aquatic > Deep subsurface > Groundwater | place...
GTTGCAGTATCCACCAGTGAAAGTGCCAGCTCTCCTATATCTGTCCCGATCAGGTTGAATGGTTTTACCGTGATCCCACGGGCGATCAAGGCATTGGTCAGATGCTCTACCATCTTCTCTGTGCTGCCATGCATCGAGATGTACGGGATCACGACTTCGTTTTTCACGGTATCTGATGTCCAGTCTGAATAAGCATCAATAATGAACTGCGGGTGTTTGTGAATCGGTCCGTGACTGGGTGCGATCATCTTGAGCGGGAGTGTCTTCACCTGTTCAAGATGGCCTTTGATGCTGGTCTTAAAAGGCATCATTATCTCGGCATAATACTTTTTTGCGGACCGCAAGCACACGGATTCATCGGTCACATACAGGTCAGAAGAGGCCATGTGGAATCCGAAGAGATCGCAGGAGAAAAGAATCTGCTCTTCCTTTAAGTAGGTTACCTGCGTCTCAGGCCAATGAGTCCACGGGGTGAGATGGAATTCAAGGGTACGATCGCCCAGCGACAGGGTTTCTTTGTCCTTAATGATCTGGAACCGGTTTTCCGGGATCTGGAGTAATGCAATAAGAAATTCTCTACATTTCTCATTGGTCACTACTGTAGCATCAGGATAGAATTCAAGGATCATCGGCAGTGAACCCGAATGATCTTGTTCCGCATGGTTGACGACAACGTAATCGATCCTTTCTACGCCAAGTTTGAGCAGGTTGGATACCAGCTCAAACTCCTTTGAAGGATCAACTGTATCGATAAGAGCGGTCTTCTCACTTCCCTTAATCAAGTAGGCATTGTAGCTCGTACCATCAGGAAGTGGGATAAGGGCATCGAAGAGACGCCGGTCAAAATCAAGTGCCCCGACCCAGAAAATTCCCCGGGTAATTTCACGTGAGACCATAGCGATCAGGTACAACTCCGGTTAAATAATTTCTTTGCTGCCCCGCAGACAGGACAAGTCCAGTCATCTGCAAGAGCCGCAAATTCCCTGCCCGGGGGGATATTCTGCAGCGTTTCTCCCATTTCTGGGTTGTATTCATGCCCACAGATGGCACACTGGTATTTTTCTGTCAAAAATTAAAACCTCCGAGAGTTTTTAGTTGTTACGTTAATAGTGTGGAGATTTGAAATAATCATTTCGATGGTACTAAAAACATTACCCATTTCATACCTCAGAGCGGTGTATGTGAGGGATGCTGTCAGTGAGATGGTACCGTTCAACAAAGAACATAAATGAACGGTTTTTTAAAACGGCGGTTTCAAGTGAGAATGATTTGAGGATCTCAAACATGAAATCGATCCGTGAGTCAAAGCGCCGTGGCATGAGCTGGTTGAATTCTTCTTTGAACATTTCATCGGTTGCCAGACGTTCTTCAACCCCGAGATCCCGGGCAGAAACAGCAGACAACCCGGCATAATACCAGCTCTCGATCTCTTTGATCACAATGACGATGCAGTGGCCGGATATATTGTTGAAATGAAAGTACAGGATCTGCTTTTTATCCCTGACCGAGCGTTCGGAATCAATATCGGCAACAAAGATATAATCATTGTTCATCTGCCGGACACTTTTTAAAAAATTGTTCACCTTCACCCGCTTGATACACGCATAGGGAATGATCTCAATGGATTCATACCGGGAAACGAACAGGGGTTTTATGATACGGCCAAAGAACCTGACATCATCTTCCCCTTCGACCAGAATAAACAGCCGTTTTTTCATGCTCACAATCCCAGCAGGTTCTGGACATACAGCTCTTCAATCCCAATCTCGTTTTCAAGAAATGTCCTGACCTCTTCTTTGTCTGCCGGGTGCGAGATGACGGAGAACCCCTCACTGTCTCGCGAAATGAGCAGGATATCTTCGATACTGGCATGCTTGACCACGTCTGTGCTGTGGGTAGTGATCATCAGCTGCTTTCTTTCTGATGACTCCTTCATCATTGCCATGACACGAGCGATCAAGAACGGGTGGATATGGCTTACCGGCTCTTCAATGACAACGAACGGTTTGTCCTCGAAATAGAGGGCGATTATCAGGGCAAAGATGGTAATAGTCCCATCTGACAGCGAAGAGGCAGGAAGATCATGACTCTTGGCATACCGTTCCCGGAGCGTGAGGATAAGGGAGACATCCATGAATTTCTGCACGGAAAAATCTTCTACAAAAGGCAACGTGTCATGGAGCAGATTTGAGAATTTTCGTTTCTTTTCGGGATCTTCGATTATGGTTTTTACTACAACAGCAAGATTGCTGGCATCCTCTTCAAGATCCCGCTTTCCGGTAATTAAGGCTCCTCGTTTCGGGAGTTTTGGATCGATATCATACACTGCTATCCGGTCAAAGAATTTCTCTACGTGCGGAAGCGGATAGGCATACGAGCTCTCCAGGAGAAGAGCATTGTTCTTGAGATGTACCCCCCGGTAAAAAACCGGGATGATATCATTTTCAGACAGGGGGCATCCTTCAGGGATATGAACGGAAAACTTCACGTTGCCTTCTTCATTAGTTACCTGTATCTCCCCGTGTCCCATGGTTATTTTTTCCGTGATATTCGTTCCCTCTCGTTCGCACGAGAAGACCTCGCACCCGATTACAAGACGGTCATGGGTAATTGCAAATCCATCCCCGTCAGCATCGAACTTTATTGCAAACTCGTAGGAAGATTCACACGATTGGATCCCCAGAAGTGCATTATGACCTGTCTTATGATCGATAATATCCTGTTTCTGGTCAGGGATATAGGAAACCCGCATGACCAGATCCCGTTTTTTTCCGATTTTCGCATTACGGATATTCTCTGACCCCCCCTGCATGGCGATTGCATTTGCCAGTCCATGGCGTGCAATATCCCGCAGGAATTTAAAAATACTGATGAAATTGGATTTCCCCGCCGCATTCGATCCAATTACCACATTGAAATGGGACAGATCAATATCGACTTCTGAAAAACTCTTGAAATTTTCCACATGGACCTGTTGTATGGGCATGAATACTCCGTTCATGTTCTCGTCACCCTGCAACAAAAAGAAGGTATTGGTTCTGATATTGGACCGGATATAGCTAGATTTGGTGTCCCGTTTCCCGGATGTTCTCCTGTTATGGGTTCAGCACCAGGATTACATAGAGTTTCTTGAGTTAAAAAACCAAAAAATACGAAAAATGAAGATTTGAGATCAGGTACTGGTTGAATTGGTAACCGTGAATTTCCCGGTCAAGGTACCTGTCTGTTGATCTGCGATATTCACAACTTTCACGTCCCAAAGACCTATTTTACCTCCGTTGGACATCCCAAGATCAAGAACACAAGAGATCTTTTTGGTATCAAGAGATGCCGGATTGATACAGGGAAGTTCGGAAGCTCCCTGAACGAAGGTCACTTTCACTGCCTCCTTGAAATTCTCACCACTGATGACAACTGCAAGCTGGGTGGCATTCAGTGCAGCCGAATAATGGTTAAGTCCTGTAATAATTGGAGGTGCCTGACCTATTGAAAATGCACCCGTTTTAGTATCTGATTGTCCACCAGGATTGGTAACCATGACATTCCAGCTTCCCTCATCGGCACCACTGAGGCTAAAGGTACAGCCAATTGAAGTCGAAGAAGATACGGATACGCCAGTTGCCGGAATGGACGGGTACCCGGCCCGCATCAACTTCGCTGTTGCACCGTTCTCGAAATTAGTACCAGTGATTGTTACCCCCACAATTGCATCTTTCGCACCGCTCGCAGGAGATATGCCGGTTACTGTTGGAGCGCTACCGGAAAGGGTTGTCGGTACGGTCGTAGGAATGGTTGTCGTTACAATCTGTATAGACGAGATGGTCACATGAGCGATTTTCACCGGATAGACTTTTTCGACCAGGGTTCTTTCAACTTTTTCTGTCTTATTATCACTGAAGTGTCCCCATGATCCGTCAGTATTTTTGTGAATCCAAGCACGGGTGTACATCCCACTCGTCGCATCGTACTTGGTGATGACATATAACGTTTGGTCCGTTGATGATACGGATTTGGCAATAATATCTCCGACAGCAAACTTAGCTTCTGGCAATGCTGTTGTAGGCACTGGTGTAGTTGATCCAGCAGATGACTGATCGGAGCACCCGGCAATCAGTACCGCAAAAACAAGAAGTGCACAAATTAAAAGTCCGTTCCTGACTTTGTTCTCCATACCGGTAACTTTCGGGGGCCATGCGTATAAGATTTTTTATCCATCAGTCCGGCAGAATCGTGGGTGATTATGCTGGCAATATAACTGTCCTAAAATTACGAATAAAATACTGATGTATGCCGATGAGCGTGATGATACCAAGGAATGCGCAGCAATAGACTACGGGCATTGCTGCCTGTATACTTTGTACGTTAATACGGTCTGCCATAACAAATGACAGCCCTAATGCTACAAAGATACTAGTGGCATAGATATCCCTGACAGCGAAGAAAAACAGCGATGCTACAAGGCCAAGTACCAGAAACCCCGCCAGCGCAGACTGTGGGTGGACAGGTGGGCTGTGTACAAAAGAGGTGATACAGAATAACCATGCAGTTATCAGGGTGCCTGCAGCAATTGAGAGCAATGTCCCCCCAGTCCGCACAAATGCCTGGACATGTGTCCCCAGTAGCACCCAGCAGACCATCACCGATGCGATTGCTGTTGGAAGCAGGAGCAGGAAAGCGTAGCCGAATGTGGATTCTTCCTTCCCATATGGTGAGAAGAGCACCACAGCCACGTACCCAAAAACAGTTGTCAGTGCGCATGCGTAAAATGTCCGACGAACCGGCTTAAATCCAATCTGAAACATATTTACTGCACCGGTAACGAATGCTTCTCGTATACAGTAAACCGGTATTATCATTCCCGTGATGATGCACGAAAAAACGGTGTAAACAATGATACCTTTTACATCCGCATTCAGGAACAACCGGACATCTCCTTCAAACAGGCCTGTCACGATTATCCAGATCACATAGATGGCGAAGGGAATTACCAGCAGGCGAAACAGGCCTGACCGTGATGCAGGATTCTCTGATGGCCTGATTATTATGGATACTGGTGATTGTTCCTCGTTCATTTGTTCTATTACCCCTTGATGATTGAATTAATATTCAGGTGTATATTCTGGTTTTTTCACATGATCCAGTTCCAGGTTGTTTCGCATAAGTATCCCTTTCAACCCCGTTACATTCTGGTGCTGAGCAACTCCTGTATGACACGCTCACGTTCTTCTTTTCCTACGGGAACAGGGTTCATCCGCTCGTCAAATGTGGGAGACCTGCGTGTAAAAAACGTGCCAAGCGCAATCCGCGCTTCACTGTTGTAATCCCATTCCCTTGAGAGAGCACATGCAGTTTCAAAATCCCTGCTTTCAGTTGCCGGTAACTCGTATGTATGGGAATCGTAGTAATCAGAGGCGGGAAAGAACGTGGCACAAATCTGGAGCACATCAATGAAAGCAAACCCTTTGTGGGCAATACCTGCCCGGATCAGCTCCTTTAACAGGTCCATCTTCCGGGTGTATCCCCGCGCGATGAACCCGGCTCCACTCGCGAGCATGAGTTCGATCGGATTGAGGGGATATTCCGCGGTCCCTGAAGGAGTTGACTTTCCTTTGAAGCCCAGAGGTGAAGTTGGTGTGTACTGCCCGGTGGTGAGTCCATAGACACGGTTATTGTGCACTATCACGGTTATATCGATATTGCGCTTTGCGGCAAAGATCAGGTGGTCAAGTCCTTCAGCATATGCATCTCCGTCTCCAACGCAGCAAATCACGGTTAGTGCAGGATTGGCAAGTTTTATTCCCGTAGCTGTCGGAATTGTCCTCCCATGAAGCGAGTAGAAACTGTTGATATTAAGATAATCGGCGATCTTTGCATGGCAACCAATACCCGACACAAGGACCACATCATCAAGGGATTTTCCTTCCTTTTCCCGGTCTGATAACAGATTTTTTAACGTGTGCTGGATGGCAAAATTCCCGCAGCCCGGGCACCATGTATTCTGGGTATCGGTAATCAGGGAGCGTGTCATCAGATTCCCACCTCCTTGACCCGGGAGACAAGATCATCAACGGTAAACGGTCTGCCATCGTACCGCAGGATCTTCTCTTGGGTAATGATTCCATGCCGCTCCGCAAGCGCAGCAAGCTGGGCGGTGGCATTCTCCTCAACCGCTATCAACCGTGTTACCCCCATGAGCGCTTTTTGGACCTGAACGACCGGAAACGGAGCAAGCATTACGGGGCGTACGACCCGGAGTCCGAGTTTGATTGCTGCCTCTTCGCATACGCCTTTTGTGGATCCCCAACAGAGCAGAGCGGTGGTAGCATCAGGTTTTCCCGTTTGGATCACACACGGATAGCCCTGCATGATATCGATTAAGGTTTCCCATTTTTTCAACCGCTTTTCTGTCATCGAATTTGAGATACCGGCATCTTCCGTTGTGATTCCCGTTTCGTCATGCAGGTAACTGTTAACCTTCACCACGGCGTCTTTTATACCGGGAAATGCCAGGGGAGAGATACCTGATTCTGCTTTCTCATAGCGGCGATAGGGGATCTTGCCATCCCATAAGGATGCCCCTTCACCGGAACTATTCCGGGCTGAATCTGGATCGAGGCTGTAGATTCCTTCCGAGAGCGTCTTGTCGGCAAGAATGAATGCCGGGCACTGGCATTTCCATGCGATGTCCATTGCGATTTCCGACCAGTACAGGGCTTCCTGTGCATCCCCTGGAGCAACGATCATACGGGGGAACTCTCCCTGCCCGGCGTGTAGGACAAACTGGAGATCGGATTGCCCGGTATAGGTAGGGAGTCCGGTCGAGGGGCCGGTTCTCTGGGAGACTACGAGCACGAGAGGAATTTCTGCCATCCCGGCAAGCGAGAGACCTTCTGTCATAAGACAGAATCCCCCGCCGGACGTACCTACTGCAGATTTTTTTCCTGCATAGGTAAACCCGAGCGCCATCAGGATCACGGCAATCTCGTTCTCCGGATGCACAACGGTTATGCCAAACCGTTCTTTCTGCTCGGCAAGAAAATGGAGAATCCCGGACGAAGGAGTCATAGGATATGAAACATAGGCATCCATACCGCCCCGGACCAATCCCAGCCCAATCGCTTCATTTCCTGATACCAGGGACTGCGGTGTATTTTGACATTTTTTTATGGGCTGGACTGGATCGAACAGGTTGAATGCTTTTTTTGCCACAGCAAGGTTCTGATCTGCACCTTTGGGGATATGCCGGCGAAACACTGCCTCAACAACCTCCCATTCGATCCCTGCTGTTTTGGCAAATCCCCCGATGAGAGCTGAATTGCCCATAATGACAGGAGCTTTTTCTTCTGCGAGGATGGCCTTTACCGGAATGCTATACGTACTATTCTTCACCAGATCCTTGTTGGCGATGATCACGGTTTTCTGCGTGTATTTTTCTTTGTGCCGCTCAATCGTTTCCTCATTGAGTGCCAGGACAAAATCAACCTGGTTGCGACAGGCTCCTATATCCTGTTCTGAACCCCGTATAATAGCAAAGTTGTGCCCCCCCCTTATCAGGGACGGGTAATCAAAATAGAGATAGATGCGATATCCAAGATGGTTTAACAATTGTGCTACCATTGCCCCGGCACTGTTGATCCCATCCCCTGCCTTTCCCCCAATCAGAACAGAAACCTCATTCATGTCAGATCCTCTTCATGTTCTGATACTGCCAGATCTGCTAAATAATTTGGCATATGCATAGCCGTTTTTTTTCGTAATCAAGTGGCAATCAACTTCATCTGGGCCTTGATAGCTGCTGCAGGGATCTGTCTGATATGCCTGTCTAGGTGCACCGGATGCTCCCGGTAACATCGGTGATATGAAGACATTTGAATCTCTTACAAATATTAAAAAATAAAAATAATACGTACGTGAAACGGGAAGGAGAGAATGCGATTGATACATTCACATAAAAGAAAGAAACACCGCAGAAATCTGGGTTATTTGCATCATTTTGTAATTAACTGTTCAAGGATATTTTTCAGATCATTGATCTTGTAGGGTTTTGTGAGTTTGCCGGAAAAGCCATAGTTGGCAAAATCCAGTACAACAGGATCATTTGAAAATCCCGTTGATACCACCGCTTTTATCCCAGGATCAAACGCTTTTAAGTGTGCGATTGTCTCTTTTCCCCCCATCCCCTCAGGAACGGAAAGATCAAAAATGACCACATCAAAGGGGACACCGGCAGCTTTTTCCTTTTTATAAAGTTCGATTGCTGCTGCACCTTCACGGGCAAACATAACATCATAGCCAAGGAACTTAAGCACTTCTAACGTGACATCAAGGATGATCTGTTCATCATCCATCAGAAGCACTTTTCCCTTGCTGGTCATAAAAAACCTGAATTGTTATTTCATTTATTATTGTCGTATTCTTATTATACTTAGTGCCGCCGGAAGCGACCGATATTCATTTTTTTAGTGCCCTGAGTCGTGCAGCCTCTTCCTTGTCCTCAACCCGCAGGAGAAAGGTGCCATGGCAGGGTTTGGTGAAGGGAAAGATAACAAAGTCACCATCGAGTGCGATAGCGATTGGGGGCAACCCGATCACATGGGTATCAAAGACCTTAAATCCAGGCTGAACATCAAGGTATTCCTTAAACTGGTTTTTGATATAGTCGCGGGACTCCTTAAAAGTTGCATCCCGAAGAACAATTTCATAATTCATTGATTCTACGCAGCCCATGGTGTCACCTCGTCGATTGCTTTCTTTAAGGGAAGGGGATTATGCACGGCTTTAGCTGCAATAGTAGTGCAGGGAAAGTCGATCTGTTTCACCAGATCCTCATAATGCTCTCCATAGATAATGGCGTAAACCTTCGCTTTTGAGATAGCACTCATCGTCCCGGCATACGTAATCCCGGCATCGTTATGGATAAAGACAAAACAACGGTCAAAGTCACGCTTCTTCTCGGTGATCATAACAACCGCCCGGTCGAGATCCATAACTTCACCCAGGTAATGCCGGTCGGGATCTGCAACCACGAGAAGCGTGTTTGCGGCCTTGTTGCCGGCAACGGTAGGGACAATGCCCGCCTTTTTTAGCCGATTGATCAGGTACAATGCAATACTTGTCTGCACTGGCACTTGTGGACATCCGAGCACGAGGAGTGCTGTTACCGGTTGTGTTGTTGTTTCCCCTGTCATGCTTTGACCCATCCCTGCTGATTGGTACAACTTCATTATTCACTACTGGCAATAATCTTGTGCATCCCGCCATTGAAATGGGAAGGATATACTTCAGACCTCATCCTTTGTCTCGGCATGCACCCATGCAAGATAGGGAGCATACCCGGCAATGACCGGCACAACAATGATCTCCGGCACATCGTAACTGTGCAATTGCTTAATCGCAGTGATAACTTCATCTGCCATCGATTTCCTGGTTTTGAGAATAAGCAGATGTTCAGGATCCGAGCAGAATTCTCCCTTCCACCGGTAGTAAGAATGCACAGGAGTGACATTGACACAGGCAACAAGCCTGCGCTCTACGAGAGCACGGGCCATTGTTTCTGATTCTAATGCAGGTATCGTGCAGAAAATTATAACAATATCATGTTCAGTGTCCATATTTTCCCTCATTAAAATGTTGGCTGATCAAGTATGTCCCATTTCATAAAACTATCCCGGACAAACAGCCATCCCGGCAGGAAGAGCAGCACTGATACCAGTGCATAATTCGGGTTGACAAACGTGAGTGCGATGAGCACGATCAACGCAATGCCTAACACAAAGAGATAGATGACGAGAACCTTTGCATCATAGACCAGTACGCTTGGAGAGAGTCCGGTGAGCCAGACCGTTACTGCTAGCGAGAAGAATGATACAGATAGGCAGAGCACGAGTGCAGGAACAAGGTATACAACTCCATTCGAGAGCAGGCTGACGACAATGATCAGGGCAACCGGAATTAGCTGGAGCACGGTAAAACTACACATTTTGCTGGTCAGGAGTGCCCGGACACTGACCGGCAGGCAGGTGTACGATGTAAACGAATCAAATGCTGTAATCCAGGTATACATTGTCGAGGCAATGACCCCGGTCAAGATTGCAAACAGTAGTAAGACACCCCCCGGAGGGAGCAATTTGGTGAGCACGGATAGCAGGAACCAGAGGAGCCCGAGCGGTATGAGAAACGAGAAGATTGTCTGGCCGATGAAACTGCCACTCCTGCTAAGATCAATGAGATCCTTTGCTGCAAGAGGAGGATAGGGAAAAAATGACAATCGTTGTGCAAGCGGGGCCAGCGCGTTGCTGTAGCGCTTTGTGGTATCTGCGTATTCCGATGTGAAGAGGAGGACAGCGACTGCCGACAGGATCAGGATCATTGCACAGGTTAACGTGAGTGTAAACCCTGAGAAGGAATAAAACAGCATGAGCGGAGGGAAGAACCGGGCAATATTGATGCCGGCATACAGGTACAGCACCGCACCGGAAATGAGGATGAGAGCCAGCATAACGCCGAGGGCGGGTTTTGAACGGGCGTAAACCGTAGAGAGGAAGAATACTACGGAAAGCCCGGTGAGAAATGTAAGCGTGAGGGTGAGGAGCAGAAGTGCGGGCAAAGCTAACGGGATACTAATAAATGGCGAGGCAATGGCAAACCCCCCGACAAACGGCAACACCCAGAGGAAGAAGTAGTAAACTGTGTCCTTTACAACAAACGTGCAGAAGATCTCCTGAACGGAAATCGGCAGGCTTTTTGCAGAATATGCAAGCAGGCTCGCCTGACCGAAGCGCCGGTTCATGGCCTCCTGGCCGATCAAGCCAAATGCACCAACCATGATGCCGAGCAGGAGGAAAAGGGCATGGATAATTATCGACAGATCCCCCCCGGGAATCACTGTTCGGAACAAGGGTAAGAGAAATGAACCCATGAACGCGATACCGAAGATCATCACCGGAAAGAGGGCAAAACTCAGACTCCCGAAAATTGTGGAATGGATCCGCCACTCCTCTTTCATCATATTAGTGAATAGCTTAAACATGACGGTCCTTCTGCACCAGTGAAAGGAAGAAATTATCAAGGTGCTGATCTCTCGTTTTTAATTCGGCAACCCTACCGGTATGGAGTAGTTTTCCTTTGTGGAGGATAGCAAATCCCGTGCAGATCTCTTCCGCAATCTCAAGAATGTGAGTGGAGATGAAGATCGTATTACCCGCTTTGGCATATTCTGCCAGATAATCCTTGACTTTGTGCTGCATGATTGGATCAAAGTTGATCAGGGGTTCATCTATAAGGGCAAGCACCGGTTTGTGGAGAAATGCCTGGGTAAACATCAATTTTTGCCGCGTGCCCCGTGAGAGATCTTTGCAGAGTACATCGCGTTTATCGGAAAAATCCAGGAAATCAAACCACCAGTCGGCTTTCTTCTGCACATTTTCAATATGGCGCACCTCCCCAACAAAATCGAGGTATTCAGTAGCGGTAAGAAAACTCGGAGGGGTCTCCTGCTCCGGGATAATACCCACCCGTTCCCGCACACCAATAGGATCCTTTTCTATATCGAGGCCGAGTACCTTTGCTGACCCCCCCGTCGGCCGAGTCTGTCCGGTCAGCATCTTAATTATTGTTGTTTTACCGGACCCATTAGGTCCGAGCAGACCAAAGAGTTCTCCTTTTCTCACGGTTAATGAAACCGCGTCTACTGCAATTACATCACCGTATTTTTTGGATAATGCCTGTGCCTCTATAACGGGCGGACTATTTTCCATAGCGCTCTTTTTTTATTGTTGGGTATTAAGGATATGCCAGTTTTTTACGGTCTGATAAAAGGACACTGCGTTTTAGCGTTAATTACTATACATCAAACTGCCAAAATTAGGTACTTATGTACGCATCACGCATGAGCAATCTCCCGCCGTATCTTTTTGCACGGATCGACGAGATGAAAGCCGAACAACAGAAAAAAGGCGTAGATATTATTGACCTCGGTGTAGGAGATCCCGATCTCCCCACACCTCCCCATATCGTTGCATCGCTCTGTGAGGCAGCAAAGAACCCGGAGAATCATCACTACCCCTCGTACGTGGGTATGCCTGCGTACCGGAGCGCGGTTACTGACTGGTACAAGCAGCGGTTCGGCGTCACGCTCGATGCTGGTAAAGAGGTTGTTGCCCTGATGGGCTCCAAGGATGGCATCGCCCATATCGCTGAGGCTTTTGTTAATCCCGGCGATTACGTGCTTGCCCCTAGCCCTGGTTATCCGGTCTACCGGACCGGCACTCTCTTTGCCGAGGGACGGGTACACGAGATGCCGCTCACCCGGAAGAACAACTTCGTGCCCATGCTTGCGGATATCCCGAAAGCGATAGCCAAAGCGGCAAAGATCATCTACATCAATTACCCCAATAACCCGACTGCAGCAACAGCACCTGACGGGTTCTACCGCGAGGTTGTGGATTTTGCTGCCGATAACAATATCGTGGTCGTCTCGGACAATGCGTACTCCGAGATCGCCTTTGACGGGTACCGAGCGCCATCGTTTTTAGAAACAAAGGGTGCCATGGACGTAGGTATCGAGATGCACTCGCTCTCTAAAACCTACAATATGACCGGCTGGCGGATCGGCATGGCAGTCGGCAATGCAGAGATCCTTGCCGGACTCGGCCGGGTCAAGACCAACGTAGACTCCGGGGTCTTCAACGCAGTCCAGCATGCGGCAATTACCGCACTCCACGGATCACAGGACTGCGTCAAGGAAGCCTGCGCCATCTACCAGGAACGTCGCGACGTACTGATCACCGGCCTGCGGAGTCTTGGGTTCGATGTGCCCACACCAAAGGCAACCTTCTATGTCTGGGTGCCGGTCAATGACTGCATGGCCTTCTCGGCAAAACTGCTCAACGAGGCTGGTATTGTTGCAACCCCGGGCGTCGGTTTTGGTGCCAGCGGCGAAGGCTATGTACGGTTTGCCATCACCAGACCGGTCGCACGGATCAACGAAGCAATCGAACGCATGCGGAGGCTGAACCTGTGAAACTCGCTCACCATCTCACCGTGCAGAACGGACATCTGAAGATAAATGGGCAGGACTGCGTTGCCCTTGCAGAAAAATACGGAACGCCACTCTATGTCACAAGCGAGGACCGGGTTGTCGAACAATTCGAGAGCTACAAAAAAGCCTTCAGCGCCCGCTACCCCAAGGTCCAGGTACTCTTTGCAGCAAAAGCCAACGGCAACCTCGCGATCATGCGGGCTCTCGCCAAGCTCGGGGCGGGAGCAGACATCTTCTCCTCCGGGGAACTCCATCTCGCGCTCGAAGCCGGCATGGCCCCAGAAAAACTGCTCTTCAATGGCAGTTCAAAGACCCCGGCCGACCTGAAACTCGCGGTCGAGAAAGGCGTGAAAGTCTCGGTGGATTCGCTTGACGAACTTCACCAGCTCGACGCAGCAGCGCGGGCAGCGGGAAAGATGGTCAAGATCGCGTTCCGTGTCAACCCGGCGCTTGAAGTTCCCACCCATCCGAAGATTGCTACCGGGCTTGCAACGAGTAAGTTCGGCATCCCCCACAAGGAGATTCCCGCTGCGTACCGGGAAGCCCTTGCCTGTAAAAACATCCAGCCCGTGGGGATTCACTGTCATATCGGTTCACAGATTCTCGATGTGGAACCTTTTGTCCGTGCCGCCGAAGTGATGGTGCGTATCGCAAAAGAGCTCACCAACATGGGTGTGAAACTTGAGTTCATCGATCTCGGTGGCGGCCTGGGAATTCCGTATCATCATGACACGGATCCGTCACCTACTCCGGAAGACTATGCCGCAAAGGTCCTCCCGGTTTTCAAAGATGGTGTCGAAGCCTGCGGGATCACCCCGGAACTCTGGATTGAGCCCGGCCGTTCGCTCGTTGCAGATTCCACTATCCTCCTCACCCGGGTCAACTCAACAAAGTCAGCGCACAAGCGGTTTGCCAATGTGGATGCGGGATTCAACCTGCTCATACGGCCCGCAATGTATGACGCATACCACGAGGTCATCGTTGCAAACAAAGCGGATGCTCCGCTCATAACGGAATATACCGTGACTGGTCCGATCTGTGAGACTGGCGATATCCTTGCACCCGACCGGAAACTCCCGGAACTGGCAGCCGGTGACATCATTGCAGTGCTCGATGCCGGTGCCTATGGATTTGCGATGTCATCGCAGTACAACAGTCGCCCGCGTTGCCCCGAAGTACTGATCAAGGGAACGCAGGCAGGACTCATGCGCAGGGGCGAAACGGTAGCAGATATCACAACCTCCATGGAACGACCTGCCTGGCAGCGGTAGGCGGAGTTCTCTGTGGTCCTCTTTCATTACGCGCTTGTCGATGACCTGATCACAACCGAGGAGTTCGAACGGCGCGTAGATGCAAAGATCGAGGAATGCGGCGATCTGGTCGATGAACCAACCGCCGCCATGATGGTGATCGGCGAACTGGGCCGGCAGCATGTAAAGATCAAGGGGTTGAGCGGGAAGTCCAGCCTTTTTTCTTTTTTCGGAAAAGTCGTGGACAAGACCGAGCCCAAAGAGTTTGACCGGGCTGATGGCGAGAAAGGCTGGGTTGCCACCCTGTTGTTAGGTGACGAGACGGGAACAATAAGGGTAGTGCTCTGGGATGAAAAAGCCGGAGCTGCACTCGATGTGGCTATTGGTGATGTGCTGGAGATTATCGGTCGGCATCCGGGAAAGAGCACAAAAGAGATCTATGCTCTTGCCCTTCGCCAGGCAAGCTGCGAGATCTCATGTTCTCTGCCGGCACAGGGCGCCGGTGCAGGAAGCCTGTCCGATGATCCGGTGGATCTCGATGCAATCGTGATCAGCGTAAATGAACCCCGCTCGTTTACCCGAAGGGACGGGACCCTCAGCGAGATGGTTGAAGCGGTCATTGGTGATGACAAGGGTTCTGCACGGCTCGTTGCATGGACGCCGGAACTGCTGTGCAATATTGCTCCCGGTACTACCGTACATATCAGCGGGGCTAAACCCAATCATAAAAGTGAAGGCCGGGATTACAGTCTCGATGAAAAGAGCACAATTTCGGTAACAGATACGGTGGTCTCTATTCCGTTCACATCTCTGGGATCTGTTAGCGACCAAGGAATTTACTCGGTAAAGGGGCAGGTAAAACAAATGCAGCAGCCCCGCTCCTTCACGACAAAGAACGGTACTGCTTCCTGGGTAAGAAATATCCTCATCAGTGAAGGAGACGAGGAACTCAAACTGGTTCTCTGGGGAGATTTCGCTCTCGTCCCCTTAAAAACGGGCGACCGGGTTGAGGCCTACCATGCATCCGCTAAACCCGGGCGGTTCGGAGGTATCGAACTTGGTGTGGGACGAGGCAGCGCATTCAGGGTTCCGGATGAAGCGGTACAGCCGATTGTTTTTACCGGAACCATCATCCACGGACCGGGCTGCACCTTTATCGATAATGGCACGGACCGCTACCTGATTGAGGGCAGTTTTCCCCATGGTACCGGGCTTATGGTATCCGGACTCCTCAAAGGGAGCCGGATAATTCCAACACAGACAGAGCCGGTCGTTCTCAAACCTGATGAGGTGCTGGTGCATCTCCAAAAATTTAACGAGAGTCTCAAAGGCTGAATTACACTTTCACACCACGCACTCCGTGAGGTTATATGCGAGTGTATAACATCTTGTTGTGCCATAGGAGTTGTAAAGAAATGGCTGAAGGACCATTAAGCATTGAAGATTTACCGGGCGTCGGCCCGAGCACCGCAGACAAGCTCCGCGAAGCTGGTTACCTCTCGGTGGAAAGTATCGCTACCGCATCGCCGGCAGAACTCTCTGAAGTCTCAGAAATTTCCGAGTCAACCGCAAAAAAGATCATCAAAGCAGCCAGAGAGGCTGCCGATATCGGCGGGTTCAAGACCGGAAAAGACATCTTTGAACAGAGAAAGGACATCAAAAAACTGTCCTTTCGCGTTCCTGAACTTGATGCCTTGCTTGGTGGCGGTATGGAGACACAGGCAATCACCGAGATGTACGGTGAGTTCGGTTCCGGTAAGAGTCAGATTGTCCACCAGATGGCAGTCAACGTGCAGCTCCCCACAGAGTTGGGAGGATTGGGTGGGAGTGCTATCTACATAGATACAGAGAATACTTTCCGTCCCGAGCGTATCGAGCAGATGGTGAACGGCCTGGGGCTGGATAATATTCCGGATGTTGATGAATTTTTGCAAAATATCCATATTGCCCGTGCTCACACATCCGACCACCAGATGCTGCTTGTGGAGAACTCCCGAGATCTCGCATCAGAACTCAAAGACAGCGACAAACCGGTCAAACTCTTCATCATCGACTCACTTACTGCCCATTTCCGGGCAGAATATGCCGGCAGGGGCACCCTTGCCACTCGCCAGCAGAAACTGAACCGGCACATGCACGAACTCTTCAAGCTCATCGATGAGCACAATGGTGTTGGGCTCGTAACCAACCAGGTCATGTCCAACCCGGCAGTCTTCTTTGGGGATCCGACAAAGCCTATAGGCGGCAACATTGTCGGACACACGGCTACTTTCCGTCTCTACCTGCGCAAGAGCAAAGGAGGCAAACGTATTGCACGTCTCGTGGATAGTCCCAACCTTCCCGAGGGAGAAGCTCCGTTCATTGTCGAAGAGGCAGGTCTCAAGTCGTGCTAAAAGCAGTCCTGACGGATATTGACGGGACGATCACGGATTCGTCCCGCCGGATAAATACCGGTGCAATCGATACTATCAGGTCTCTTGTAGATGAAGGAATTGAAGTGGTACTTGCAAGCGGGAATACTTCCTGCTTTATGGATGCTCTCTGCAAAATGATCGGTACCCGCGGAACATTCATTGCAGAAAACGGAGGGGTGTTCCGTATCGGATATACCGGTACACCTCACATCAGGGGCGATCAAAAGGTATGTCGTGCTGCACTGGAATTATTGCAAGCTCATTACCGCACGCAGGGAATCGAACTGGATCTCTATAGTCCTGCCTATCGCTATGCCGATCTGGCTTTTGGCAGGATGGTACCCGTAAATGAAGTAAAAACACTCCTGAAGGATTACCCGGTACAGGTGCTCGATACCGGGTATGCCATCCATCTTCAGGCACCCGGCGTAAATAAGGGCACTGCCCTTATTGCACTGGCACAGGAGATGCAGCTTTTACCTTCTGATTTCCTAGCCATAGGTGATTCTCTCAACGACATCCAGATGTTGACAACCGCCGGCGTCGGAGCAGCCGTTGCAAATGGTCATCAGGATACCAAGTCAGCGGCACAGTATGTAGCAGAAAAAGAATATGGCGATGGATTTGTTGAAGTAGTGAAAAAATATGAGTCCTATCTTCGCGCTGCAAAGCGATCGACGACAATATAATCCTTGATATCCTTGACCGCTTCAAAGGAAATTTTTAAGATCTTGTCATCTTCCATATCATAATTTGAAGTGTCGAATGTCTGATCCGGGTGGACGAGCATCTCGACAACCTGTCCGGAATCAAAATCCACCCTGATGTTTTTCAAGGTACCTATGAGCTTCCCATCGTTGCTCATAATCTTCTTTCGCGAGAGGGTGCGGGCAAATACACGTGTCATTAAAAAAATGACGACGTATAAATATTTAAACTGTTCTAAAATGACGGGGCAAAAAGAGTTTTTTTTAGATTAATCGCCTGATTATAGTTATTTGAAGAGATCGGCAGCCATTCTGATATCCGACCCACGCATGGTTTTCCTGCCTGCGTGATCTGACATCTTCTTTGCCTCTTTTGCAAGGAATGTCCCATAATTTTCCATGAGCTCCGCAAGGGTTTCGCAGGCGTCAGCACTGACACGCTCGGCACCGGTCTTTTTAATAATTCGTTCAACTGCAGCCTGTGATAATTCTGTCATGGATACAACTCCATCCATACAATTTCATTTAAAATATCTAAAGATGTTGTTTTAGAGCGCGGGAAATACCCGTATGATGTCAGACTGGGTTATAATGCCGACGGGTGTTCCGTTTTCGACAACAATCAATCGGCCAATCTCCCGCTCCTTAAACCTGCTCATCACATCAAAAAGCCGGGTATCCGCAGGAGCTTCGACAACATCAGTTGTCATCACCTCAGTAACGTTTGTGGTCAGCGGCAGGTTCTTTTCTATAGATTTTGCGATATCGCTTATCGTGATAATTCCTGCCAGCTTCCCATTTTTCAGGATAGGGGCGCCATGTATATGTTCGTGGTTAAAAAGGACAAGCGCATCATGGAGGGTATTTGCAGGAGTGAGCGTTTTGAGCGGGCTGCTCATGTAGTTCCTGATCGGTTTTTTAGGAAGTGAGATGATCTCTGATGTGGCGATGAGGAGCGATTGACTGGATTCGTCTTTCCCGAACACCTCGCCACGAATCAGGAGCTTGTTGACGGGAGTGGGGCCAACGGTGACCTGATCTCCAACTTCAAAAAGTTTCGCACTCCCGACAAGCTTGATAACTGCATGACAGATATCGGGATGACAGAGTGTAGTAAAAGCGATTTCCTGGACATTTGCCCCCGTAACCATATTTCCATTCCTGCTGATTGCGACATCATAATCCCCCTCTTCTGACAGATTCAGATTGAGTTCCTTGTAGGCAAGACTCGTGGGGATGTACCCTCCCTTTGGTCCAGGTACCCCATCCACAAGCCCGATTGTTTTTAATGCCTGCATCTGGTTGCGCACGGTCCCCGGGTTGCGCTGGATAAGGTTGGCGATCTCTTCGCCTTTAATGGAGTGGGACTGCCGGTGGTAGAGGGTGATTAAGGTGATGAGGATATCTTTCTGGATCAGGGACAGGTCCATAACGATAAACCGTATGACTGTCCATAAATATATAGGTAGGCGATTTATGGAATTTGAAAAGATGCCGACGGTCCCAACTGCGGATGAAATACTTGACCGGAGTTTCCGCCGTGCAGCAAAGAAGATGAAAGAGAAGACCAACAAGGAACGCGCGAACGAAGAGTTTGTCCGGGCCGTTGGTGCAGCGGTTCATGATCGCCTTGTCTATATCATACGGGGTTTCCCTGAGTTTGATAAACTCCCCCCGTTTTACCGGGAACTGGCCGATATCCTCTATGGGATTGAAAAAATAAAAATGTCCCTCGGTGCGGTCGGCTGGGCCGCCAAACACACAAAGATGGTAGGAAACCAGCTGGCTGTGCAATCGCGCAAGGCCGCAGATACCCTGATTGTGCGTAAACGCGCCGTGGCCCGGCTTGCTTCCATGGTGCACCAGATCGATAAGGACCTGCATTTCTTAAACGAAGTGAGAAATGTCCTGCGTCATCTTCCTCACGTCGAGGAAGGATATACTATCGTGATTGCAGGCTACCCCAACGTGGGGAAATCCTCGTTTATCAAGCGGGTCTCATCAGCTGCCCCGGAAGTGGCAGCGTACCCGTTCACCACCAAAGGTGTTATTGTCGGTCACCGTGACCTTCCACGCGAGCGGATCCAGTTTGTGGATACGCCGGGTATTCTTGACCGCCCGGCAGAGGAACGCAACCAGATTGAGCGACAGGCACTCTCTGCGATGATGAATGTCGCAGATATTGTGCTCTTCATTCTCGACCCCTCCGAACACTGCGGCTACTCCATGAAAGCCCAACTCCACCTGCGCGATGAAGTAAAGGGTATGGTTGACGTACCAATGATTATCGTTGCCAACAAGTCCGATCTCATGGAGGCGGAAGGTTACCTGACGATGTCAACCCAGACGGGAGAGGGGGTTGACGCAGTGCTCGCGGAGCTTCTGGTACATAAGCCGGAACCGGTGGAAAAGAAGAGGACGGTTGTCGATATCCGGTCTCCTATCCGGCATGAAGCAGAAGAGATGGAGATAGATGAAGATGACGACACGGGAGAGGTCAAAAAAGTTAAACGAAAACCGAAACTCCGTAAGCCTCGTACCACCCGTGCGGGAATGAATCCTGAGACAATCTGATTCAACTTTTTTAGCTTTTTAAGATATCAAAAAGTGACGTATTTTTTTAAAGTTGGTGCTTTTGAGTTTGCTCCTTATCCCATCCACGTCATCGCGCCTAGTCCGACAAGGAATCCCAGGATAGTACCGCCGTTCAATGGCGGGAGTCCGGCCTGGGGTTTTCCCGACATGACGAAATGCATCAGCACGCAGAGACCGGCCAGCGATCCGATGATCGCACCAAGTGCAGGAAGATTGATGATCCCTCCCAGTTTCGACCCTTTTAGGAATACATTGGCTGAGACTACCAGTATGGAAGGCATAATCAGGTCGCCCATACCGATGATGAACGCTGCTCGCTCCCCACCATCGCCCAGTTTCCCGATACCCTCCTTGATGAACGAGTAGTCCCGGCGCTTGGGGATAACAAAAAGGATCGGGGTCTTGAGATCGATGACACCTTCAGCAAGGGTGATCATGTGTTTTGTCTTGTAGACGGAGATCGCATCGTATGCCGCGAGCAGGATGAGAAGAATGACGACCGGTAAAACATCTAATGAAACACCGAAGATCGAGGCTACCCCGGCGCCAATCAGGATACCGAGCGCATCGATTACATACCATTCAGGGAATTTGTACAGGAGTGCAGTTGCGAGTATTGACAGTACCAGTACTGCAATGTTTGCAATGTCAGAAGCTCCCATTGTCGCGTAGATAAGGGCTGCAAAGATATACACAAAGGTAAAAAAGAGCGAGAGCCCGATGACTGCTGCGATAACTTTTTTCATATCGTATTTGATCAAAACGAGCAAAAATCCGGTAAAGACCAGCAGGATCACGATAAATATGAGCGGATTTTCAAGTGAGGTGGGATCTTCAAATGCAACAATACCGGACGCCTTCACGGGCAGGGAGATCAGGATGGCCCCGATCTCTACTGCGAGAAGCAGGAGTGGCATTGCAAGAAGGGGAAGTAGATTTTTTGTGTCCATGCGGGATCTCCATAAATGTAACGTTAGTAATTACTGTGCTCTCATCATCTAAAAGCATGGATATTCATTATCATCTGTTGATATCCTGTTTACCGTCATCATGGTATTTCCCCCCGATAATTTCAATGCCGAATATACTAAACGTGCATACAAATAACGTATGTACCAGAAGGTGAAAAGGGATGGGCGTTGCACTACGGGATATTCTGGCAGATTATAAGACACCGGTCACGTTGGAGACCATTCCCGGTATCGCTGCGATAGATGCAAACAATACTCTCTACCAGTTCTTAACCATCATCCGGCAGCCGGATGGTACTCCTTTGATGGACGGGCGGGGACGGGTCACCTCCCACCTCTCCGGCATCTTGTTCCGGATTGCAAATTTTCTGGATAAAGGGATTAAGCCGGTCCTTGTCTTCGACGGGAAACCCGGCGAACTCAAGCAGGGGACTATTGATCAGCGCAGGAAGATTCGCGATACAGCGGGTGAACGCTGGAAGGAAGCGATCGAGCGCGGTGATGAGGCAGAGGCATACAAGCAGGCGCGTTCCGCAACCCGGGTGGATGCAGCAATTATCGAATCATCAAAAGAACTGCTCGGGCTCCTGGGAATCCCGTTTGTGCAGGCACCCGGTGAGGGGGAAGCACAGGCATCCTACATGGTGGCAAAAGGAGAAGCCCGATATGTGGTGTCGCAGGATTATGATACCCTTCTCTTCGGTGCCCCAACCCTTGTCCGGAATCTTACCGTTAGTGGCAAGCGAAAGATCCGTGGTCGAACCATCACCGTGAGCCCGGAGCGGATGGTTCTGTCAGATGTGTTAGCTGGACTGCACCTCACCCGCGAGCAGCTGATTGAGATCAGCATCCTGATCGGGACGGATTTCAACCCGGGCGTTGATGGGGTTGGCGCAAAGACCGGTCTCAAGATCGTGCAGAAAGGGGAATTCCGTCAAAAGCTTAAAGAGAAGCAGCCGGACTTCGATCCAGCACCGGTAATGGATCTTTTCTTACACCCCCCGGTGACGGACGATTATACTCTTGTATGGGGACACCCTGATACGGCAGGGATAAAAAAGATACTCTGCGATGGATATGAATTTTCTGAAGAACGTGTGAACAAGGCGCTCGAGAATTTCACGGTTAAGGCCGGGCAGAAGACACTGGAGAGCTGGTTTTAGGGTCACTCTAATAATCTGAAGAATGAGATTGGCAGAGGATTGGGTACTTGCAGTAGTGAACCACCGGATAAGCGGGAAAAGCCGGGTGCTTGACCCAAAAGTCCCAACTGCACCACTCACTGCACCACAGCCAATCCATATTTTTCAACCAGGCCCTTCTCAAAAAAATTCAATCACACTTTGATTTTTATTTTTCAATCAAAGCTTGATTTAAAAATTTCAACCGGACTTTGATTGGAAAATTATAATCAGACTTTGATTTTTTATTTTTAACCGGACCTTACATAAAAAAAATAAATCAGACCTTGCGTGAAAAAATTCAATCGATCTCCAGCTCCTGCTTGAAATCTACTCGCGAATCAATCAAACTCTGCTTGAAAATTTCCAAACGGGATCTATTCCATGATTTTGTAACCCAAAATTAAGCAAAAACATTGTGCACATCCGACGTGAGCACGCTTCGATATCTCATCCAAAACAGCATATCATGTAACTCAACCGGATCAAATGGATTCTGCTTAAAAAATTTCAATCGCGTATGTGATCGCGTTTGAAAAACATTTCCGGATCAATCAAACCTTGATTTAAAAAATTAAACCAGATTTTGATTTTATTTTTTTAACCAGACTCAGCTTAAAAAATTTTAACCGGACCTTGCGTAAAAATTTTCAATCACACTTTGATTTTTATTTTTCAATCAAACCTTACTTGAAAAAAACATCCATCCGGAAAATTCCTGATGAAAACATTAGGAGCAGGAAAATGCTGGTGCACCAGATTTTACTACATGGTGGTGCGCTCATGAACTTTGCAGATATGAATTCTTGAGAAAAATGCACCAGGAAATGCTCAAATCTCACCGTTCTGTTTCTCTTCTCTGGCATTACGTTGGGATTCCGGGAAGCCGGATCGCGTGGGAAGCTGGGACCAGCAGAAACCTATTGAGCATCGCGATAGTAAAGAGAAAATAAGCAATCATCTCGATCCACAAAAAGGAGTGGACCACAACAATGAGCTGGCAGGATACTCTGTTTTTCCCGGGCGCCATCCCCCAGATCGCGGGGTTTTTTGCTTGGGTATATGGTTTAGGCACTGGGGATCTGGTGATCCAGGTCATCGGAGGAATACTCATGTTCGTTCCCATTGTGTTGCATATCGTCCCGCTGCTGTGGCGGGAACCGGCCGGGTCCGATGGAGCGGATGCAGGCATGGCACCGCGTAAGTGAGCCAGAGTCCCGCAATCCCTCATAGCTTCCCCAACTGAAATCTTTATCACCCTCCTCGCGGACAGTATGGTATGGTGCCCGGGTTCCGGTGCGCTGCCACCGGGGGGAGCGGAGCAGTATGGACCGGCTGACGCTGCGCAATGTCATCCTCTACTTCACCGTTGACATCGGCACGTTCGTCTCCGTCTGGTTCTTTGTGCTCACCAATGCCCTCCTCACGTTCAGCCTGACACAATCCCCGGCTTCGCTTGCGATCGTGGGCTTTGCCCAGAATATCCCCTTCCTCCTCTTCAGCCTCTACGGGGGCGTGGTCGCCGACCGGCACGACCGGCGGCGGGTGGTCCTGTTCTTCAACGGCTGCCTCTTCCTCATCACGCTCGCCGCGCTCGCCCTCCAGCTGCTGCATCTCCTCACCTTTCCCATCATCATCGGCCTCTCGCTCATCTACGGGACCATCTGGGCGCTCAACCTCCCCTCGATGCTCGCGCTCGTCAAGGACATCGTCGCAGACAAGCAGGCGTTCGCCCGGGTGATGGGCGCTGCCGCCTCCAACGGCAAGATCGGGCAGATGGGCGCTGCATCGGGCTTCGGGTACATCTATGCCCTGTTCTCCGCTGCGGGCGTCTACGTCACGGGACTCTTCTTCAATGCAGTCGCGTTCTGCGCCGTGCTCCTCATGAAGACCAAAACGCAGGTCGTCCCGAAGACCGACATCTCCGTCCGCGACCAAATCGCCATCGGGATACGGTACGTCACCGGCCATCCCCCGCTCTTCTTCATCATCATGCTGGGAACCGTCGTCAGCACGGTCTTTGCGTTCGTCCTCTTCGAGATGCCGGTCATCGACGCGGATTTCCTCCACGGGAACAAGATCTTCTTAAGCGCCCTGTACTTTGCCGGGGGCGTGGGCGGGCTCACCTCGGGGATCTATATGGTCCGGCGCAGATCGCCCAAAGGGATCCTCTGGTTCCTGGTCTTCTGCACCTTCTTGAGCGGCATCTCGGTCATCGCGCTCGGGTATTCGCGGGACATCGTCCTATCAACTATCTGTGCAGCAGGGATCGACTTTGCGTTCATCGGCGCGATGGGAGTCTCGAACACCGTGCTCCAGCTGCTCACCGATGAAGAGCGGCGGGGCAGGGTGCTGGGCATCAACACCATGGGGTCGTGGGGGATCATGGCGGTGATGATCGTAGTCCTCGGCGCCATTGCGAGCGCGTGGGGGATCACCGTTGCCCTTATCCTCGCCGGGCTGCTCTGCTTTGCCGCTGCGGGGATCTATCTCGTCTCGCTTCCCTGGCAGCGGCCCCTCCTGCGGGCGCTCTCTGATGAGCGCGGGATCGGGCCGGAAGAAGAACTGATCTAAAAAAAGATGAAAAAGCACGGCAGGTCACCCGTACGGGTGGCTTTCCTGTTCCCTGCAAACCCGGCCTGCATCGCATTCCCTCCCGGGAACGGATCACCGGCTTATCCGGTATCGATGACCTTGTCCACAAACGTTGTCAACTGGCTGATGAGCATTGGATCAAGCCCTTTTTCTACTGCAAGAAACACTCCGGATAGGTCCATGAGCCGGAGTTTGTTGGTGACGAAATGGATGAACTTGGAGATGTTCTGGGATGAAAGGTAGATGAGCATGGTGCTGACAGAATCGTACAAAATACATACTTTCTTCCCGGAATTTTCTTTGAGCACTTCCGTGACCGCGATGCCAAGATCCGTTAAATTTGCCGGATTATTGATGAAGCGGACAACCCCGGGGATATTCTCTGCGCTCCCCATAGAGTTCCTTGTCACGGCATCGATAAACGAGACGGTTTTTATGTCAACTCCGTTCTCTGAATAGAGTTTTGAGAGGATGTTATACGGGAAATTTATCGTCACAATAATAGTGTGGTATCCCTGAGAGGAGATCTCCTTGATCAGCTCGATATTACGCTGCCGGATATTTGCAGGCGTAGCAAGAATTAAAAAGATCTGTTTTTTATCAAGATCTTCGTGATTTATGAGGTCCGGCACTCATTCACCTTCAAGAAATTTGCGGTACGCTTCGGGAATTGAGCGGTTTTTCGCTAAGATTGCCTGCTGGAATTCCAGCACATTTTTAGAAACCTGCGTGGCGTTGCGTACCTGCCCATCCAGTAGCATGGCGCTCTCTTCCATTGTTATCTTTCGCGCCCGGATTAGCCCTGCCACATCGAAAAGATTATCACGGATGATCTCGACCGGCTGTTTTATTCGCATCGCCATCTCGGTCATATACGCCACGAGCGCCTCTTCTGCCTCGCGCTGTTCGGTAATATCGATGCCGATGGAGATCACGTGCTGTCCGTTGCCGAATGCGATCTGGCGGGTGTTCCACGAGATGATTTTCTTCCCGCCGGTTTTTGTTGTAACGTGAGTTTCAAGATTTGTAAAGTGCTGCCGGGCTGTAATTACCTCTTTTATCTGCCGGGTTACTTTGTCCCGGTATTCTTTGTCCGGGTAGAGCCGTTTCCAGATATCGAGTCTGCCGATTGCCTCAGTCCGAGGATAACCGGTAATTTCTTCCGCTGCTGTGTTCCACATCACTACTTTACCGTACAGGTCAAGAACGGTTATCAGAACATTCGCATTGTCAATGACACTTTCCCGGAAGGAATCGAGTTCACGGAGATGGGTAATATCCTGCCCGACCGCTATAGCCCGTGACGTGCCTTCCTGTTCGATCTCCTTAGTGTTCCAGAGGATGATACGGGAAGTGCCGGAACGGGTACGAATCGTTGTCTCGAAATTTTCAAAATAATCCTTTGCCGCAAGAATTTTTGCTATTCTGCTGGTGACTGAGGTACGATATGTTTTATCCGGGTACAGGAGCCGCCAGACTGCTGAGGACCCTATGGTCTCCTGTTTGGAATAACCAGTGATCGTCTCAGCGGCCCGGTTCCATGTAAGGATTTTACCTTCCTTATCAAGGACTGCGATGATGACAAGGGCATTATCCAATATTCCTGCTTCAATGCATCCAATAGGATCTGATTTTTTGTCTGCCATACTTCCTCCCGGTTATTTTCCTTTCTTCACCCGTCCGTTCAGTACGATATTACCCACAAGTGGGTTATTGAATAGATTGCTCATAATCCCTTTGATCATCAAAATGTGCAGTATATTTTCATAAATTTCAGTATGACCAGTCGGTCTGGTCGTTTTATGGGCATGTTCCTCAACACTTACCGGTATCCCAAAGCTGCTCCAAGGAGGTTTGCTGTTATGCGCAATGCCTCTATCTCATCTGCTGATCGCGTTCTCTCTGCGAGATCAAAAAACCCGATAAAACCCCAGAGATTGTCATGAATGAATATAGGGAGGAAAATTCCGCACTTCACATCGAGCAATCCGAGCAGCTTGTTCTCGTCTTTGGGAAGTCCGGACTGGTTTGCCACGACAATCTCGCCTTTCATCAGCTGGTCATGCCAATGGGTAAGCCCGAAGCCCTTAAATGTGAACTCTTGCAGTTCCGGTTTGTAGAGATTGGAGTGATAATCTGGCGATCCCCATTCATAGATCAGGCTCATTATTTCAGAAACCGTGAAATCGGAGTTTGTTTTGAAGATGCCGATTGCGCCCGCATCCAGAGCGAGCCCGATGGGTTCAAGGATGTCCCGGATATCTGAGGTATTAAATTCACGGGGAGCATGTGATTCCACGCGGGAGATCCTGAGCAACCATTCAACAGCGGAACTGACTGCAAAGAGAACCGCATCCCGTTTCTTGATCTCGCGCTCGATCTTGTGCTTGTAAAGCGCCATCTCAATAACGGAGTGGAGTTCCCGCTCATCGTAGGGTTTGATGACATATCCATAGGGTTCGGTGACTTTTGCCCGGTCGAGCAATGCTTTGTCAGCATAGGCTGTAAGGTAAATAACCGGGATACCATAGAGGACGTGTATTATTCCTGCGGTTTCGACCCCATCCATCTGTGTAGCGAGGTGGATATCCATGAGCACGAGATCGGGCTTAAATTTTTTAATCATTTCAAGGGCGATCTCCCCGGATTTCGCAATGCCCGGGGCCTCGTATCCCAGGCTTTTCAAGGTCTCCTTGATATCATTGGCTACAATCGCCTCGTCTTCCACGATAAATATCGCCGGTTTTTTCATCACGCACCCCTTGTGTAATCGTTCTTCTGATTATCCTGATAATAGTTCCGATAGAAAATGTAGTTTTTCTTCCAAATTGTATCTGTCATTCACATTCATCCGGACGATAAATACGGTAGTTCCTTGCACGTCTGAAAATAACCATCACTCAATTTTATCGGAAGGATTTTTTTGTATTTCAATAATGAAGGTCGTTCCTTCACCGGTGCCTAAGACGATGGTGCCGTTCAGTTGATCAACAAGGCTGTTCACTAACCGGAGGCCAAGAGATTCTGCGTTTTTCCAGTCAAACCCGGTGGGCATACCTATCCCGTTATCATGGTAGACGAACCGGAGCATTTCCGCACCCTGCGGGGTACATTCTATGGAAACCGTTCCTTTCCTCCCTTCGGGGAAGCCATGTTTAAGCGAGTTGGATACCAGTTCGTTCATGATGAGGCCAATGGGAATTACGGTGTCGATATTGGACATAATATCGTCCATGGTTACCGAAATCCCGATCTGGTACTGCGGGATGTTATAGAACGAGAAGATCTGCTTTGTTAAGTAGTTTAAGTATTCTTTGAGGTTAATCTCCGAAATATTGTGGGAGCGGTAAATCCGTTCGTGGACAAGGGCCATGGCCCGTACCCGGCTCTGGCTCTCTTTTATCGATTCCAGTACTTTTGGATCATTGATATACCGCGACTGGAGATTTAGGAGGCTTGCAATGATCTGGAGATTGTTTTTTACCCTGTGGTGAATTTCGCGGAGAAGGAGGTCTTTTTCTTCCAGGGAGCGGGTGATTTCCTGCTCTGCACGTGTCCGTGCCAATATTTCGGCAGTCAGTTGCACATTGGTTTTGCTCAGATCTTCTGTGCGTTCTGCGACCCGTTTTTCCAATTCCTCATTTGTACGCCGTATCGCCTCTTCAGCCTGCTTGATAGTTGTAATATCCGTGAGCACATTGAGGCTGGCAGGTTTTCCCTCGTATTGAATAGTAGCACCATTAACAAGGACGGTGCGGTAGGTGCCGTCACTTGCTACGATTTTAATCTCGTATGAAGCGAATTCTTCACTTGCCATCCGTTGTGCTATTGCCTGCTGTACGGTGCCATGGTATTCCGGTGCTATGAACGGGAGGAAAGATTTGCCGATGCGGGTTGCCGCATCGTAGCCAAGGTTTGAAGCTGCCGCCGGGTTGGCATAGAGTAAGATCCCATCGCGGTGGACGGTGACATAATCCGGGAGCTTATCGATAAGAGTACGGTACCGCTCCTCACTTTCCTTCAGCTTGATACGTGATGCGGCAAGCTCGGAAAAAACGGGATCGATCTCCAGAGCAAGCCGTGCCAGCTCATCATCTTTGCCGTCACTTTTTGCACCATCGTTGTTTCCGGTCTCCCTGTTCTTTTTTACAGTGCTGATAATAGAATTAAGCCGGGAGAGGACGATCCGGTCTACAAACAGCAGGACAAAAAGTATGAAGAAAATACCGGCTCCCGTCAGGCTTGCGAGAAATATTACAATTGACTCCCGTCCGGCATGGTAAATCGTGCGACGTTCGGTCACTTTTACATAAACCCCACCCGGGTTCCGCAAGTCTTCGATATGGACATATCCGGCAATAATATCATCGCTCTCGGGTTCGATAACTATGGGAGAGGAGGGAGTGATGCGGGATACTATGCTCGCCAGCGCCGGGTTTCCCATTATTTCCTGTGACGGTATCAGGGTCACCGTGAAGCCGGCCCGGTCAGCAAGAGCCGCTAAGTACTGGTTGTCAATCCTGCGCACAATCTGAAGGCTCCCTGCAGTCGGCTCTTTAAAAGTATCATTGATGACCGGATGAGATGAAATGATGAAGAGACCGGACGGGGACTTGAAGACCCCGTATTTTCCCTCGGTTGATGTAAAAATATTCTCTGCTATATTCAGATCCCGCATGTCATTGACGAGAGATGGCGGTACCGGTTCGATCCGCAGTGAACTGGAATTATATCCTTTACCGAACACGAGCTGGTTTGACGGGTTGAACAAAAGCACATAGTCGATATCGAACCGTGTAAAAAAATCGCTATCCGTATTCTCGTCGATCCAAGCCTGGTTCTTGCCCTCTGCAAACTGGTAGGTTTCCGATCTGGTCGCATATTCGCTGTTGATCGAATGAGTGTTTTTCATATCGTTGTTTAACGAGCTAACCCGGCTTTCCATCGCCCTCTGGATTTCCTGGTTTTCCAGCGTGCGGTAACTCTGATCAAGAGAAATATACGAAAAAACCGCTACGAGGGTAAATGTGATAATGAGCGCAATTCCGATTCCCAGGAGCAGTTTACTTCGCAGATTCATTGAAACACACGAAAATTCTGTTTATAAGAGATTAGTAATGACTTTTTTTATTTGGATTTAAATATATCCATTTCCACTCTTTTAACCACACGATATGGACAAAATACTCCCAATAGACCCGATCCCTCTTGAGACGCATGATAATGAATAGGGGATTTCCTCTCGGGACGGTTTTTCATTGTGGTACATCTCTATCTGCTGCTGTACTCTGACGGAGCGTCAAGGATTGTACCGGAGAGGGGGGCTGCATCCTTTAAGAAGAAGCAGGATCCCGCTTCTGCTGTATAGTTATGATAAACGTTGTTCCTTCTCCTGTGCCTACATCAATTGTCCCGTTCAGCTGATCGACGAGGTTGTTCACCAGACGCAGGCCGAGTGTTTCTGAGTTTTTCCAGTCAAACCCGGCAGGCAAACCGATCCCGTTGTCATGGTAGACGCACCGGAGCATATCTGCACCCTCGGAGATACATTCGATGGATGCCGTTCCTTTGCTGCCATCGGGAAAAGCGTGTTTGAGCGAGTTGGATATCAGTTCGTTCATGATGAGTCCCATGGGTATGACCGTGTCGATATCAGTCATAATATCGTCCATAGTCACGGTGATTTTGATCAGGTCCGGCTGGATATTGTAAAACGAGATAATCTGCTTTGTTAAATAGTTCAGGTAATCTTTGAGGCTAATCTCTGCAATATTGGGAGATCGGTAAATCCGCTCGTGGACAAGGGCCATTGCCCGCACTCTGCTCTGGCTGTCCTTGATCGATTCCAGCACGTTTGGATCGGTTATGTAACGGGACTGGAGGTTTAAAAGGCTTGCAATGATCTGGAGATTGTTCTTTACCCTGTGGTGAATCTCGCGGAGCAGGAGGTCTTTTTCTTTTAAGGAGCGGGTGATCTCCTCTTCTGCTTTTGTTCGCGCCGCAATCTCTTCTACCAGTTTTTCTTCAACCCGTTTTAACTTGGTTATTTCCGCGGCCATATTCATAATGGCAGGCCGGCCGTTAATGGTAACCGGGATGGTGGAGAACTGAACGTGAACCGGAATCCCTCCCTTCCCCGTCAGGACCATCGGTATATGTTCAAGTTTTCCCGAAAGCAACAAGTGCGAAGTGAGCTTGCCATAATCCAAGAGGGAGAGCAGCCCCAGCTCAATAGGGCTCTTTCCAAGGATCTCGGATTCCGAGTATCCGCTGCTGCGGAGGAACGCAGGATTAATTGCGATAAATTTTCCATCCGGGATACTGTTAATTGAGATGGGATACGGGCTGTTCTCAAAAATCGTCCGGAATTTTTCCTCGTTCTCTTTTATCACTACCTCCGTTTTCGTGCGTTCGGTAATATCACGGAAGGAAAGAAGCATGGCGGGTGAGCCTTTATAGGTGATTTTTTTACCGATACACTCTATCCATATCTCCTTTTTCTTAAGCGTGATAAGTTTATATTTCACGTCATAACTGTCGATTCCCTGTGAAACCTGAAGGAGATCGTGGACTGCTTTCATACGGGATTCCGGAGAGATAATTTCAAGCACGTTGAAATTTTCTTCCATTTTCTGGTCTGATGGGTATTCCACAATGTCCCATGCCTTCCGGTTTGCAAACTGAAGTATTCCCAAAAAATTCGTAATAATAATACCGTCGCCCGATTGTTCCACCATTGCCCGGAATGTTTCTTCACTTTCCCTGAGCGCTTCTTCTGCCTTCTTACGTTCGGATATGTCGCGCAGGATACCGGATATTGCAACTATGGATCCTGATGTATCAAGTACAAGTGCGCTGTTATTTTCCATCCATTGAAGATTGCCGGCTTTATCTCGAATCCGGAATGCTGTAACCATTAATTGCTGTGTTGATGCGGTCTTGTTAAAATCTGCTAAAACAATCGGTACATCTTCTTCTGCAATGAACTCAATAAAATTCCGGGAGATGATCTCTTCAGGTTTATAGCCATACCGTGTAATACGGGGGCTGATATGGGTAACAACACCCTTGTTATCAATCATATAGATGACATCATCTGTTGCTTCGGCTAAGAAACGGTATTTCTCTTCGCTCTCACGTAACGCCTGCTCTTTCTTACTGAGCAGCTCATAATTCTGCCGGAGCTCTTCTTCAGTAGCAGTGAGCTCTTCAAAAGCGGTATTTATCTCTTCATTCTTCTCGAGCAGTGCGTGCTCTGCTTCTTTGAGATCGGTGATATCGCGCCCGACAGACTGGTATTCTACTACATTACCTTCATTATCAAAAATGGCCCGGTTACTCCACTGGTGCCACCGGATCCGGCCATCCTCCATAATAACCCGGTTCGCTGCTGTGGCAACCGGATGCTCCCGGGTCAGTGAGGCAAGATGCCGTTCGACACCGGCCCTGTCCTCCTCCGGTATATTATGTAAATATCGCTTCCCGATAATCTCTTCTTTTGATTTATTGATATACCGGCAATATGCATCGTTCACAAAGACATATGTCCCGTCCGGCCGGAACCTTGAGATAAACTCTGTCTGGTCCTCAACGACATTCCGATATCTCTCTTCGCTCTCCTTTAACGCGGCATCAATCTTTTTACGTTCGGTGACATCCTTGAATATTCCCCGGGTATACTGCGGCTGCCCGTCTACTATTTTACAGTCTGCGATACCCTCGACATACACTTTCATACCGTTACTGGTCTTAAATGCCGCATCGATGATGCCCACATTCTCACCGGAAATTACTCGCTTGAATATTTCCATGCAGTGCTTGAGGCTTTCCTCATGGATGACATCGAATATCGTGAGATTCGGGAGATCCTTTTCAGTATACCCAAGTGTATCCAACCATTTTTTGTTGACGAACAGAAAATGACCATCCGGTGCAACACTCTGGATTAAGTCATTTGCATTCTGGATATCATGATAGCGTTGCTCCTGCTCGGCAAGGGTAATGAGTGTCCGTCTCATCGTGACAGACTGCCGTATGACATGGATAAGTTCCTGATAGAGAACCTGGGGATCACCTCCCTTCTGGAGATAAAAATTCGCCCCGTTGTTTAAGGCTTCAATAACAACCTCTTCCCGGCCTCGCCCGGTGAAAATGATAAACGGGATTTTTTTGTCAGTTGCCCGGACTCTTTTTAAAAATTCTATGCCATCCATTTCCGGCATCTTATAGTCAGAGACGATGGCATCATAGTTTTTTTTATTGAGGATCTCGAGAGCTTCAGGGGCTGATAGAACAAGGTCTACAAAGAATTCCCCGCCCTGTTCAAGAAACTCCTTTCCCATCTCAAGCAGGACCGATTCATCATCTACATAGAGGACTCGAATCACGTCTGCCATGGTACAACCATCTCCGCTCTACAACATATCCCTTTCGCTCTGTTCATGTCACTCCGATAAACCTTTCATCAACTGCTTTTTTAAACGAAAAGTTTTAGGTTTTCAGGAATATACCCCATGGGGTCTCTCAAAATTGGGGAATGGAATGCCATATTCCCTGTTCGTTTCTGCCCGGCCGTCAAATCCATCACCGGTTACGGGATGTTCCCGTTGGCTCATGCAGGATCCCGCTTCTGCTGCAGGGTTATGATAAACGTTGTTCCCTCTCCTTTATCGACATCAATTTTCCCGTTCAGCTGATCGACAAGATTGTTCACCAGCCGCAAGCCAAGAGTTTCAGAGTTCCTCCAGTCAAATCCGGCGGGCATGCCAGTCCCGTTGTCATGATAGATGCAACGGATCCTGTCTGCATCAAGCGAGGTACATTCGATGGATATCTCTCCTTTCCTGTTATCTGAAAAGGCGTGTTTGAGTGAGTTGGAAACCAGTTCGTTCATGATGAGGCCAATGGGAATTACCGTGTCGATATTGGTCATAAGGTCGTCCATCGTCACCGTGACCCTGATCTGGTACTGCGGGATATTGTAGAACGAGAAGATCTGCTTAGTTAAAAAGTTTAAGTATTCTTTGAGATTGATCTCTGCAATATTATGAGAGCGGTAAATCCGTTCGTGGACAAGGGCCATTGCCCTTACCCGGCTCTGACTGTCCTTGATCGATTCCATTACTTTTGAATCGGTGATGTACCGTGACTGGAGGTTTAAGAGGCTTGCAACGATCTGGAGATTATTCTTTACCCGGTGGTGGATCTCGCGGAGCAGGAGTTCTTTTTCTTCAAGGGAGCGGGTGATCTCCTGCTCTGCTTTCGTTCGTGCCGATATCTCGGCGATCAGTTGCACGTTTGCCTTGCTTAAGTCTTCTGTGCGTTCTGCAACCCGCTTCTCGAGGTCCTCTTTAGCAGAGCGTATGGTCTCTTCTGCCTGTTTTATGGTCGTGATATCCGTAAGAACATTGAGACTGGCTGGTTTTCCTTCGTAGGTGATGACAGAACCATTGACAAGGACGGTGTGATAGGTCCCATCACTAGCAATAATTTTAATTTCGTAAGGAGGAAATCCCTCTTCTGTCATCCGCTGTGCTATTGCCTTTCGTACGGTGTCATGGTATTCCGGTGCTATGAACGGGAGGAGTGGTTTGCCGATAAACATTTTCTCGTCGTACCCCAAACGGACAGCAGCGGCCGGGTTGATATAGAGCAGGAATCCATCCCGGTGGACAAGTACGTAATCCGGGAGCTGGTCGATAAGGGTTCGGTACCGCACTTCGCTCTCCTTAAGCTCCTGCAGGGCTTTAACAAGCCGGGTAATATCTTCGAGGGTCTCTATAGCACCTATCAGGTTGCCACCGCTGTCGATTATTGGGGCCGCCATAAAATGGAGCCATTTTCCCTCTTTTCCTATGTGGGGAAAGAAATCGGTGGCCTCAATAGCTCCTTCAACAATCTTTGATTTTTCCCATCTATCGGCGTATAGTTCCGGGATCTTTTCCAAGGAATCATCAACCAGAAGATCGACCATGCAGGGACGTTTTGTATTATAAAATGCCTTCCAGTGCATGTCAGTCCCCAGTGTATCCCCTGCTGGAATACCGGTTATACTTTCCAGTGCCTTGTTCCATGAGATTACCTGATGGTGATTGTCAATGACAAACATTGAAATGGGGGATGCTCGTATTATCGCATTCAGCTGCGCTTCGCTTGCCATCAGAGCATCCTGAACCTGTTTCCTCTGGGTAATATCCCGGGCAATGGAAAGAGCAACGGTCCTTTTCCTGAATGAAAAAATATGCGTGCTGATTTCAACCGGGTAGGTACTCTTGTCTTTTCTCTGGTGCACGGACTCAAACGTGGCATACCCACCATTTTCCAGTACATCCATAATCTTCGGCATGAGTTTTTGCCCGATATCCTTTGGCACAATATCCCGTGGCGACATTTCGAGAAATTCTTTTTTCGTATATCCCAGCCAGTTCAAGGCTACATCATTGACCAGCAAGTACTTCCCGGGGCCTTTGGGGGTCATCTCGTGCAAAAACACCGCATCGTTTGCTTTGTTGAAGACCTCACGGAAGAGTTCCTCGCTCTCTTTGAGTGCTTCTTCAGCCTTCCTGCGATCAGTAATGTCAATGAGGAGGAGGAGAATGGCGGGATTTTTCTGGTAGTGGATCGGCGTTGCTTTTACAATCACCGATCTACGGGACCCGCTCTTTGTGACCATGTCGATCTCATAGGGTGATGTGTCACCTCCATTTTTGCGGGCCATCATTTTTGCAGTTACTTTGTCACGGTACTCTTCTGCAACATACGTGAGTACATGCGTGCCGATCAGGGTATCTGCATCATACTCCAGTCCTCTCGCTGACGCCGGGTTCACGTAGAGGAGCTTCCCGTCAGGTCCGTATACAGCAATATAATCGGGCATGTTTTCCACAAGACCCCGGTTGAATGACTCGCTCTCCTTTAGTGCTTCTTCCATCCGTTTCCGCTCGGTAATATCCCGGGAAACCCCGTGGATCCCGGAGATGGCTCCTGTTTCGTTCCGGATGGCCGATATTAAGCATTCCAGCCAGACGGTTGAGTTTTTTTTGTGGTAGAACTCCAGCGGGAGGTTAAAAGTACGCTCGGGACAAGAAGGATCATTTTGAATCCGCTCAAGTTCCCCCTCAAGCATGGTCCGGGCAAGGACCAGTGATTCCGGCGTTATCTGCCCGGTTACATCCTGCTGCATCCGTTCTTCTTGCGTGAACCCGAGAATTTTCTCAACGGAAGGGCTGACATAGGTGGTTTTGAAATTGAGGTCTGTTGTCCAGATAATGTCGTTCATCTTTTCTGTTAAGAAGCGGAATTTTGCCTCGCTCTCCTGCAACGCATATTGCACCCTATTTCGTTCCCGGTTTATGACCGCCAGGGCAATCTGGTCAGCCAGTTGGCAGGCAAACGTGCATTCATCCGGTTCCCATGTATGCAGTTTGTCAACATGTTCGAAACAGATAACCCCGATGTTTTTTCCTGAACTTCGAATAACCGCATCCAGCATCGAGGTTATCCGCAAGGGCTTGAGATAACTTTCAACATAACCGGCGGTACGGGGATCGGTTAAAGGATCATCCGCCTTGATGAACTTGGCCGACTTGAGTGCGGCAAATTCATTCCGGAACTCGTTTTCCCGAAGAATTGTACCAGACGTATGCGTTCGGGGAGTTGATTCAAAGAGGTCTATGCAGGCCAGCTGGGTTTCCGGCTCATCAAAGATCCAGACCCCGGCCCGTTCAACTCCCAGCAATGGTGCAGCCCGTTCAGTGATCATCCGGGCAAGTTCATCGACTTTTCCTGAGGATACGAGGGGAGATGCTGAAATATCGGCAATTACCTGCTGCTGGTTATGGCTGCGGACCAGTGCACTGCTTAATGAATTTTCCAGTTCTTTTCGCCGCGATATATCACGCACAACGGTGATCAGACGCCAGGGGTTGCCCCTGCGGTCCCGCATAAGGGACATGTGGGCTTCGAAGGGAAACACGCTGCCGTCTGTCCTTACCCCGTGATATTCTCCTATTGCCACTCCTGTTTTTAAGATTAATTCCAAAGCCTGACGGACACGCTCCCACTCTTCAGGCACTATAAATTCGATGATTTTTCTTCCGTTTGCAGCAGTCGGGCCGGTTAACCCAAACATGGCGACACTGGCTGCAGAGCCCATCAGGATAGTACCGGAAAGATCCGTAATCGTGATGTTATCCGGGGATGTATTGATGATCGCCCGGTAATATTCCTCACTCTCATGGAGTGCTTTTTCTATCCGTTTCTGCCCGGTAATATCGGTTGCAACCGCGATCAGAACGTTATCGCCGAAATATATTCCCTTGTAGAGGTGGACATCCTTTGGGAAGATCTCCCCATTTTTACGCCTGCCCCAGAACTCAAACTGCTGGGGTTCCCCGGCAAATGCCTGCCTGATTTTTTCGGTGACCAGTGAAAAATCATTAAGCCCCGGTGCTGCCAGGAATTCGGGGGTCCTGCCGATGAACTCCTCATGGGCGTACCCGTACATAGCACATGCCCCATCATTCACCTCGACAAATCTTCCCTCGTGATCCTGGATATAGATGGCCTGCCGGATCGTGTTGAACAACCCGTGATAACTTTCGTCGCTCTTCCGGAGTGCTTCTTTCAGATCAGGCTCTGTAACGGGAAAGCTCTTTTTTACCGTTTTTATTTGGGATTTAACTGATTTCAAGTTCAAATCCCCCTATCGATCCACGGTGCGGGTCGGGATCCTGCGTGCAATCATGTTCAGATTGCTGCTCCTTCAATGGATAAGGGATACAGGCAGTGGAGATGCTATTCATTCCGCACCTTCGTTACTGCGATCCCTTTTTACGGTTATGGTGAATGTTGTGCCATTTTTTCGGTCCAGTTCAATAGTGCCATCAACCTGATCGATGAGGCTGATGACGAGGCGCATGCCCAGCGACGTGGTATTCTTCCAGTCAAAGTCAGGCGGGATCCCAATACCGTTATCCCGAACAACCAGCATCATTCGTTCTCCTTCGTACCCGCCACTGATGCTGATCGCCCCGGCCATCCCTTTTGGGAATGCATGTTTAAGGGAATTGGAGATGAGCTCGTTCATGAGCAGACCGAGAGGAACGGCGGTATTGATATCTACCATGATCTTACTCATGGCAAATTCCAACCGGACCCTCCGTGAGTCTGTCCCATAGAATGAGAAGAGCTGGGTTGCAAGGAAGCGGGTGTAATCTGCAAAATCAATCTTTGAGAGACTTTCGGAGCGGTAGAGTTTTTCATGGACAAGAGACATTGCCCGGACACGGTTCTGTGTCTCGGACATTATCTGTTTTACCGTTGGATCATCAGTCTGGCGCATCTGGAGGTTGACAAGACTGATGATGATCTGGAGGTTGTTTTTCACCCGGTGATGGACTTCCCTGAGGAGGACTACTTTTTCCTCCAGTGACGCCCGAATGGCTTCTTCGTCACGCTTCTGTCGGGTGATATCGTGGGCAGCAACAATGAACCGGTCAAATTTACCATCATCACCCCTGATTCCTATAGCATGCACGGACAATGGCGTTATGTGGCCATCGTTTCTCCGTAACTCGACAAAATTCTCGAGCTTACCTTCATGGAGAAGGCTTGAAAATTTATTGAAATGGGTGCCGTCATCGACAAGATAGCCGAAATACGAAGAACCGATCAGCTTCTCTTTAGGTATTCCAGTCAGCAATTCACCGGCCGCATTGATATCCAGAATTTTACCCTTTGCGTCAAGGACTACCATAAGGTCGGGGTTTGCCTCGATAACGGACCGGGTATAATCGAGTGCAGTCTGTACATCCTTTTCGGCACGGATTCGCTGGACAACTTCGTCTTCCAGCAACCGGGTCCGATCCTTAACAATCGTTTCAAGGTTCTCATTTAACCGTGCCAGTTCTGCTTCTGTATCCTTGATCCGGGTGATATCCCGGATAGACTCGATAGCCCCGACAATGTTTCCCTGTACATCGAACAGGGGGGATGCGACAAGGGATAGGACTGTTTTCCGGCCATCAGGTAGTACAACATTATACTGGCCGGTGACTGTCTGGCCGTCCATCTGGATTCCCGTGTAATTCATCCGTGCATAGTCCTGATCCGGATGGAGGACAAGATCAATAAAAATCGGGCGCCGTTTACCGGACATCCACAGGCTGTATTCGTGGTCTCCTTTACCGATGATATCATGAGCAGGAACCCCGCTGAGTTGTTCGATTGCCCGGTTCCATGCCAGCACTTTTCCTTCTTTGTCTATGACAAAGGTGGGATCGGGAAGGAAACTGATGATGTCTGCGAAGAGTTCCCGGGACTCACTGATCTGCTTTTCCATTTGTTTGCTGTCGGTGATATCGTGGAAATACCAGATCCGCCCGAAATACTGGTTATCCTCTCCCAGCATGGGAGCAGAATACCGTTCGAGCATGTGCCCGTCTCTTAACAGGATCTCTTCCCGGCTCTTCTCTTTCTGGTGTTCATAGAGATTCTTAACCCGGGCAAGGAATTCCTCCGGGTCTGTGAGTTTGTCAAGTACATACGACAGTGCACGTTCGTCCGAGCGGGAATCTAAAACATCCCGCGGAATCCCCCAAATCTCGGTAAACCGGTGATTGAACGAGAGAATTTTTCCGGATTTGTCAACGATTAAGATACCATCAGGAGAGGTTTCCTGCTGTGTCTTTAAGATCACATTGGAGAGCCGGATCTCTTCTTCTTCCCGTTTTCTGATAACCGTCTGCCACCAGCCCTGCATCAAAAGTTTCATCTGGCGGATATCCCCCTCGTTATAATCCGATCCTTTGTTGCCTACACCAGCAACAGCTACGATACGATCCCCCTCAAAAACGGGGATATTCATATGCCGCACAAGAGGAACATGCCCTTTCGGTGTGCCACGCTTGTACGGGCTTTCGGCAGTATAATCATTGGTGATCATGGGCTTGCGCTGCCGGACGGCTTCGCCCCACAAACCCGTATCTTCCACGTTGTATACAATCGGTTTATCAATGATATTACACGACACATGGGCGGTTTTAGACCAGTATTGCATGGTCATGACAGATTCGTCATCGTTCATGGTGGCAAGGTACCCGATCGTGCTCCCGGTGAGTCGTATTGCGTTCTCAACAACTTCTGATATTATTTCAGCATCAGCCATCTGACTCATCTGGCTGAGCGAGAGCAGGGACTCCATACGCTGTTTGTCCAGCGCCAGTGCCTCTTCTGACGTTTTGCGCTCGCTAATATCAGTAATCAGGTGAACCGCACCACTGACACTTCCGTTTTTATCTATAATCGGATCAACTATTGCTTCGAACCACCTGCCATCAATATTCATCTCGACGCTTTCACGCTGTCGGCTAACCTGTGCTTGTACGTTTGGACATTCCGCTATTGGGAGAGATGTTCCATGCAACACTTCGTGACACAGTCTGCCATCAATTTCATCTGCAGGTTTATTTGTAAACGTTTCAAAGGCCCGGTTATGCCGCACAATCCGTCCTTTTTCGTCAAGGAGGTATACGATATCGTTGATTGCATCGAAGGTTGTCTGCCATTCCCGCCCGGTCCTCTGGATTGCCTCTTCAGCCTTTTTGCGATCCGTAATATCAATGAGGAGAAGGAGAATGGCGGGATTATTATGGTATTGGATTGCCGTTGCCTTCACAATCACAGTTCTTCGTGACCCATTTTTGGTGACCATCTCAATTTCATAAGGTGATGTTTCACCACCTTTCTTACGAGCGGTCATGTTGGCTATTACAGTTTCGTGGTACTCCTTTGCGACATAGGAGAGTACGTGCGTGCCGACCAGAGTATCTGCATCATATCCCAGTCCCCTCGCCGATGACGGATTTATGTAAAGGAGTTTTCCATCCATATCGTATACTGCGACATAATCAGGCAGGTTCTCCACGAGACCACGATTGAATGACTCGCTCTCCTTTAACGCTTCTTCAATCCGCTTGCGATCCGTGATATCGAGGAAAGTACCGATTAACCCTCCCAGGGAACCATCCTTATTGAGAAACGGGGCCTTGTAAAAGATGACATCATGACGGGTGCCATCCGCATGCTGTACCTGCGTTTCGCAACGCTGGGGAACCGGATTGTCAAATACCCGGCGATCAGCTGCGGTGTATTTGTCTGCGAGATCCTTTGGCGAAACGTCATATGCAGTCTTCCCGATAAGACTGTCGGATTTGATCCCGATATACTCTTCATACGGGGGGTTGCAACCCAGGTATTTCCCCGCTGTATCTTTAAAAAAAATCGGGATGGGAAGCGTGTTGATCATGGTGGCAAGGAAGCGTGAGCTTTCCACGGCACGGGACTCTGCTGATTTCTGTGCAGTAACGTCACGCCCGATCGCGATGTAACTGGTAATTGCTCCGTTATTATCCCGCAGTCCCCGGGAATTCCAGACAATTGTCTTTTTTGTCCCATCTGCACAGTGGATATCCGTCTCGAAGTCTTCAAGATAGGTGTCCCGCCCGATGATCCGCCGGATCTCTCCCGTAACTTTTTTCCGGTATTCTTTATCCGGGTAAAGCTGTTTCCAGATAGTTTTTTTCCCCAAAACTCCTGTTTTTTTATAACCACTGATAGCTTCAGCAGCATCATTCCAGACAAGGAGAGTTCCGTCAGGTTCCAGTACTGAGATCCAGACATTGGCGTTTGTTATCACACTTTCCTGAAACTCCTGCATTTCCCGGAGGGTGTCCTGCGCCCATTTCTCTTCAGTGATATCCTCCCCAAATCCAAGGGTTCCGGTAATTGCGCCGTTTTCATCGTGCAGAACGGAGTTATACCACCGGATGATCTTTTCTATACCTCCTGATGTCAGTACCGCGTTCTCGAAAACCCGGTTTTGTTCAACCTGTCCGGTTATCAGCTCTGAGAATATCTTTTTCACCCGGCCCCGTTCTTTTTCCGGAAGAAACAAGTCAGCCCAGATTTTTCCACTAATCTCATCCGGCAGGCACTGGAGGATTTCGCCACCTTTTTTGTTGAGGTACGTTATCGCACCGTTTCTGTCAAGGACCAGGATAATTGCAGGTGCCAGGGAGAGGTAACGATCTTTGATCTCTGCGGACTGTTGCACGGTGCTCTTGGATGTTGCGAGGCGGTCGGCAAGGTACGCGATGACTGCAGATATCCCCACAAAGACCAAAAACCGGGCCAATGCCCCGATAATGGCATCTGTCTGGCCGGCATTGAGAACGATAACGAGACCGAGATAAATAAGGCCAAGGAGAATGGCAAAACCGAATCCTTTCCAACGGTACCGGTATGTGAGAAGGACCATCGGGAAATAATAGAGTTGCAGAAAGAGGGATGTAAATTCATGTGTCAGGCTCCAGATCGTAACGAGGATGGCAGCACAAGACAGGACAAGGATAATGCCCCTCCACCCGTTTTCCGACAGGTGCAATTGGGAGGGGACAGCCTGATTCATTTTTCGCTCCGTGGTTCCTTTTCATGCACCTCAATGGTAAATTGGGTTCCGGCACTCCGGTCAAGTTCTATTGTTCCGTTCATCTGGTCAACGAGCGTTGTGACCAGCCGGAGCCCCAGCGACGGGGTATTCTTCCAATCAAGATCCGCCGGAATTCCGATACCGGTGTCCCGGAACAGTACATTTAAGGTACGGCCTTCCTTATTCACACTGATGGCGACCTCCCCCGTTTTACCTTCAGGGAATGCATATTTGAGCGAGTTTGAGATCAGTTCGTTGATGATTAAGCCCAGTGGGATTGCCGTGTCGATATCGACATCGATATCATGTATATCCAATTTGAACTGGATCCCCCGGAGCTTGGCGTCGTAGAACTGGAAGAGGCCGGTGCCGAGGAACTTGATGTAGTCAAGCAGACTGATGTGGGAGATGTCTTCTGACCGGTAGAGTTTTTCATGAACGAGCGCCATGGCTTTGACCCGGTTCTGGCTCTCCCGGATGGCAGCAAGCGTTGGTTCATCCTTGATATACCGGGACTGGAGGTTTAAGAGGCTTGCAATGATCTGGAGATTATTCTTGACGCGATGGTGGATCTCTTTTAAGAGCATCACTTTCTCATCGTAGGATGCCTGGAGTTTTCTCTCCGCTTCAAGGCGCTGGGCATTTTCCTCTTCGAGCTTATCATTTGTCTCTACAAGCGCTTCGGTACGATCTTTTACCCGTTGTTCAAGTACTACATTTAAGGAACATATCTCCGATTCCATAAGCTTGCGATCGGTGATGTCCTGGTTTGCACCGTACGTTCGGATTACTTTTCCATCAGGGCCCATGATCGGGGCAAACCGGGCAATAATAGTACGGACACTCCCGTCACGGGGAGTAATACGGTGTTCTATCTGGCCGGCATAGGCCGGATCGGTTGTTGCAAGAATTTTCTGTATCTCTGCAAGAACCTTCGGACGATCGTCAGGATATACGAATTCCTGCATATAGGTCTCAGCCGGCATCAGGTTTCCCCCCTCGCGATCAGCAGTTGTTTCGTACAATGCATAGAACCGATCATCAAAAGTGAACATTTGCGATGCGACATCGAACTCCCAGTTCACGAGACCGGCAATATCCATTGCCGTGGAAAGCCGGGCCTGGTTCTTCCGCAGGGCTTGTTCAGCTTTTATTTTGTCGGTAATTTCCTGGTTGACGACAATCGCACCATCGATTGCACCTGTGGCATCGTACAGCGGGGCTGTGTAGTTGAGGATGATCTTTTTCTTCCCGTCGAATGCATCGATTTCGATCATTTCGTCCTTGATTGTAACCCCCTCAAGGATAGTATGACCAAGTGCCCAGTCATCAGCAGCGATCTCTTCTCCTGACGGAAGGCGGCGTGCCTTAAAGACACCGTACTTTTCTATAGGAACATGAGGGTCCGCTCCCCAGATCTTTATTCCTGCAGGATTCCCATAGAATATCGTTCCTTTTTTGTCCGCCAGCCATAATCCGATAGGGAGGATATCATACACTTTGCGTAACAGGGCTTCACTTCGCTCCAGCTGGCGGAGTGTTTTGTTGATCTGTTCTTCGGCCTGCTTGCGCTGCTGGATTGAACGTGTTGTAATAACAATTCCATTCACGCCGGCAACATCCAGAAGATTGATTCCTATGGAATCGACCCAGAGGTACTTACCATCTGCTTTCCTGACCCGGAACTCGGTTGGGATTCCTTCATTCTTCTTTTCATACACATCCCTGAGATCTTTTTTGACCCGTTCGAGATCCTCCGGATGGATATACTCAAAAGGATCTTTTCCTATCATGTAGTCGGGCGGATATCCCAGTATTCTTTCAGCAGATGCAGATTCATAGACTATCAGGCCATGACGATCGAGAATCCGGATGATATCCGATGAGTTCTGGATGAGGGCCTGGAACCGTGTCTCATTTGTGCGAATTGCTTCTTCTGCCAACTTACTAGCCGTAATGTCGATAACGATACCCGTGACTGTTGCCGGTGATCCGTCGGCATGGCGCCTGGTGATGCCGCCGACATCCCGGAACCAGTGGTAGTCCCCAGTAGAAGTCAGGATGCGATAATCGGCATGATAGCGGGACTCTCTCCCCTCGATATGGTTCCGCATTGCCTGCATGGCAGGTTCATAGTCTTCAGGATGGAGGAGTGCAGTAAAATCCCGGAAATGATGGAACTGCTCCGGGGAATATCCGAGCATTATTGCTTTACGGTTATCGAACCGCACTGCACCGTCCGGCAGGTCCATCTCCCACCACGCGAGATTTCCGATCTCCATCGCGGAATTCATCCGGGCTTCGTATGATTTACGGATATCCTCATTCTGTTTTCGTTCCGTGATGTCCATGGAGAGAACCTGGATCCCCCTGACCGCTCCGTCAGGGCCGGTAATACGGGTATACACCGACAGGTACCAGCCTGTCCCAACAGGCAGGTTGATATAATCCTCGTACTCCATCGGGTCAGGTGATACGGCAGCTTTCTGGATTCGTGCAAGGTACATCTCCGCATCTGCATCCCCAAAAAGTTCGCGCATGTTTTTACCGACGAAATCTTCCTCTTTTCCGTTGAGACGTTTCAGGCTGATCTCATTGAGAAACAGCAGAGTACCATCAGTACTCCAGTATCCGACTCCTATACCGGCTCCGAACAGAAGAGCACGGTACCGTTCTTCGCTCTCGCGGATCGTATCTTCAGCGTGTTTACGGTCGGTAATATCCATGAGAAAGTTCAGTGTGGCGGGTTTGCTGTTCCATATGATCCGGACCGCGGAGATCTGGACCCAGATTACCTTCCCGTTTTCCCCGATGACCCGGAAATCGTAATGCGGGGGGACATCCTCTCCCGCTATACGGTGCTGGTACCGTTCAAAGACGAGCGCCCTATCGTCCGGGTGGATAAAATCGGTAAATGGTCGGTTGGTAAACTTTTCGGGACTAACCTGGGTCATTTCCAGCAGCCGAGGATTTGCGTACTGCAACTTTCCATCCTGTACAACGGTAATACCTTCTACGGCATTCTCGATGACGGAGCGGTACCGCAATTCACTCTCCCGCAGCGCTTCCTGCACCCGGTTCTGCTCGGTGATGTCACGGACAACAGATACTGCCCCAATGATGGTGCCAGAATGATCTTTGACCGGGGCTGCACTGACCTGCCGGTATCGTAGTTCCCCGCGTGCCGGAGTACGAACTATCTCTTCCATATTCTTCACGGTCTCTCCGGCAAGAGCACGTAATGGTGGTGCTTCTTCAAGCGGGCGGGGAGTGCCATCCGGGCGCAGGACTTCTAAACTCTTTGCCAGGTTCTCCACGTCAGTCTCACCGGGATGATCCAGACCAAATTCTTTGAGAGCCGGCGGATTTGCTAATATGAACCTGTGCTGTGTGTCGGTGAACCAGACTTCATCGGTAATGCTATTGATGAGTGAGGAGAGTTTTTCTTTTTCTTCTTCCACAGCAATCAGCAGACGCTGTGTCTCTTCCTCTGCCTGTTTCTTTTTGGTTACGTCCTCATAGAGCGCAACAACTTCACCGGACGGGAGCCTGTAAATATAGTTATCACGCCATCCCGATATCCGGTCGTCCTGGTACAGCGAGACCGGGTGCGATTCTGGGATCCCGGTCTTTGCCACCCGCTGGAATACGGTAAAAAGCCCGAACTCCTCAACCCCGGGGAATACTTTAAGGACACTCTTCCCGACAATATCGTCTTTTTTTACCTGTTCTATTGTTTCAACTGCATGGTTGATATCTTTGATAATGAAGTCGTTACCCTCGGATGTCGCTTCGTAGATTACGACCCCGGCACTCATGTTGTTAAAGAGTTCACGGAACCTCACTTCGCTCTCAATGAGTGCGGTATCAGCTCTCTTTCGTTCTGAAATATCCCGGCTGATCCCCTGGAAGCCATCGAGGGATCCACCCGGACCGAATATCGCATTCGCGCTGACTTCAAACCAGTGGGTGCCCCCGTTCTTGTGCGTTATCTCGATCTCAAAGACCGTTGCAATGTCCCGGTTGCCATGGGAATATTCCTCCATCCGTTTCCTGAGCCGTTCCCGCACCGCTTGGGCTGATGATTCTTTCAGGATACCAAGGAGCGAGGTTCCGATGAGATCGGCAGGAGGATAACCCGTCAGGGCTTCTGCGACCGGATTTACATAGCTGAAGGTGAGGTCAGGTGTAGTCTGCCATACAATATCCCGGACATTATCTATCAGGAACCGGTATTTCCGCTCGCTCTCCTGTACAAACTGTTCAGCCCGTTTACGCTCGGTGATATCCCGGATTATTTCAATGGCACCAATACGATTGCCAGCACTGTCGAAAAGGGGGGATGCAGTTCCCCAGAGATACGCCCCCTTCCCGCCAAAAAGGGTGGGGATGTACACCTCTGAGGATATCCGCTTCTCTTCACGCCGGAGATTGAAGTATTTTTTTTCAATATCCTTATCTTCCCTCTGGATAAGATCGATGAGAATCGGCCGACGCTCGCCGTAAAAGGGGATGCTGTATTCAAAGTCGCCTTTCCCGAGCATCTCTTCTGCGGTAACACCGGTCATCTGTTCGGTCGCTTCATTCCATGCAATGACTCGGCCTTCGTTGTCGATAGCGACTACTGCATCAGGAAGGAAACTGATAATATCTGAAAGGCGTTTTTCAGAATCCCACTTTGCCTGTTCTGCCCGTTTCCTCTCCGTTATATTATTCCAGTCACGGAGTGCACGCCGGGCAATATGGGGCATATCCCGGAATGTTGTTGCGGATTTGACAATGTAATCGATCGCCCCGGACTTCATGATCTCAACTGCCAGGTGTTCGTCCCCGAAACTGGTCATGATGATCAAGGGAGTCGTTACCAACTCGTCCATGCGGGGCAGTATCTCAATACCTTTCCCGTCAGGTAAAATCCAGTCGGCGATGATGAGATCGGGATGTTCGCGCCCGATTATTTCCCGGGCCTCGCGAACCGTTCCTGCAACGGATATCCGGAACTGTTCAGGGTCGTCACGGAATATACGGAGAATGAGTTCCTGGTGAGCCTTATCGTCCTCAAGAAGCAGAATGTGGGTAACTTTTGTTCCCGTTCCGGCGTCCATTGCACTTCCCCGTCCTTAAAGCCCCTCAGGCTTTTTAGTCTCCCAATGGTTTTGCATTCCAGCCAAGCCAGTAGAACCCGAGATCCTTCATGAGTTTTGTAAAGGTCTTGAAGTCGAGAGGTTTTACCACGTAACTGTTGGCATGGTAATCGTAGGATTTGGCGATATCACTTTCCGCATCGGAACTGGTGAGGATGACCACCGGGATCCGCATGAGCGATGGCGTGGTCTTTATGGTATGGAGCACTTCAAGTCCGTCCACACGGGGAAGGCGGAGATCGAGAAGGACAAAATTGGGACGGGGGTTTTTTCCCGAATCTGAATATGCTCCCCGCTGGAAAAGATAGTCAAGTGCCTGTTCACCATCGACAACGTGATGAATCTTGTTTGCCACCTGCTGATCACGCATACCACGGATCACCAACTCTGCGTGGGCTTCGTTATCTTCGACAAGAAGGATATGTAATGGTTCGCCGGTAAGTTCAGCCATAGGAATCTCTCTTTTATCTATGCGTTATTATTGTTATCGGTGTGACCCTCGGAAACCGGCAGTGTGAACCGGAACATAGTCCCTTTTCCCGGCCCCTTGGATTCCGCCCAGATTTTACCGCTGTGTGCTTCGATGATCCGCTTCACGATTGCTAGCCCGATACCGGTTCCCTGCGTAGTTCCGTCAAGTTTTTCGAACAGGTTGAAGATCCTTTCAAGGAATTGTGGTTCAATGCCAATACCGTTGTCCTGCACATAGAAGTTTGGTGTTTTCCCGGTAGTGTCCACACCTATCCGGATTACCGGATCCTTCTGGTCACCAAGGAATTTAATCGCATTCTCGATGAGGTTGATCAGGACTATCCTTATGCGGGTGTGATCGACATTAACCACCGGGAGATCCGGTGCAATATCAACGTGAACTCCGCGTTCAGCAAGTGGCCGGGTAAAGTAATTCATCGCTTCATTAACGATCGTGCCAAAGCTGACAGGTTCTGGCAGATCGACACACCTTCCCGCCCGGGATAATTTTAAGAGATCTGATAAGAGCGATTCCAAAGTGTCAACAGCGGTGGTGATACGGCGGACATGGTTTTTAAGTTCAGCAACATCCGCCCCTTTAGTAATTTCTTCTTCTAAAAGTCCCGAGAATGCCTGTATGGTGATGAGCGGTGTTCGGAGTTCATGGGATACCGTATAGGTAAACCGTGCCAGTTCTGCGTTCTTCTGTTCCAGTTCCTTGATCACTATCTCCCGCTGCACCTGAGCTGTTTTACGTTCGGCAATTTCTGTTTCGAGCTGCATCACTTTTTTCTCAAGCTTGCGGAACAATACCTTGTTATATCCCCGTAAAATCGCCTGATCATTTCCTTGTGGCTGAGCCGGCTCAGTACCCGCTCTCTTATGCGATTCTTCGAGCACTTCATGTACTTCCTTGATAAGAAGATCGGGTTTCTGGGGCTTGAGAATGAACCGTTCCGCACCGAGATTGCGGGCGAACTGCTCATCGCGTGGGTCGGTATAAGTGGCCGTATAGAATATGAACGGAATTGGGTTGAGCTGCTCATCCGCCTTCCACTGCCGGCAGAGCTCAAACCCGTCCATCACCGGCATCAGGATGTCGGTGATGATAAGATCCGGAGGGGCCTTCTTTGCCGCAGCAAGGGCTTCTGCACCATTCTTTGCCGATGTCACCTCGAAACCGTTTCCTTTCAGTATCGCTTCGAGTAAGTAGAGGTTCCTGTCGTTATCATCTACTATCAGGACCCGGGTCATCTGCGATCTCATGGGGAATCCCCGGCAGGGAGGTAGACCATGATCTGTTCGACGAAGGTCTTTGGGTTGATGGGCTTTTCAATATAGCCGGTGCATCCCGCTTCAAGGGCTTTTTCGCGATCGCCAGCCATTGCATAGGAGGTGAGTGCGATAATCGGCGTTGTGCTTACGCCGGGAATTTTTTTCAGTTCCCGTGCTGTTGCGTATCCATCCATAATCGGCAACTGGATATCGAGCAGGATAAGATCGGGCATCTCTTGTGTGGCAAGATCAATACCCTCCCTGCCGTCATGTGCCCGTACCATCCCAAACCCTTTCGCCGTCATAATAAAACTGACCAGATAGAAATTCTGGTCATTATCCTCGATATAGAGAATTTTCGTCATAATGGACTCCTGTCAACCGGTATTGTAAAACTGAAGGTGCTGCCTTTACCCCATTCGCTTGTTACGGTGATTGTTCCCCCCATCAGGGTGACAAGCCGTTTTGAGATGGAAAGCCCAAGGCCGGTACCTTCGTACTGCCGGGTCAGGCCGGTCTCCACCTGCGTGAACGGCCGGAAGAGTTTCTCGAGATCTTCTGGTTTGATCCCGATACCGGTATCGGTAACACTGATCCTGACCTCACTTCCCTGAACCATGCACACAACCCTGATACTGCCCTTTTCAGTGAATTTGATTGAATTACTCAAAAGATTAAGAAGGATCTGTTCAACCCTGCGGCTGTCAGCCCGGACGGCTCCCACCTCGCCAACATCCAGTTCGAGGGCAAGATGTTTTACTTCAGCCAGTGGTCTGACGGTCCGGACAACCTTGTCGAGTACCGGCTTTATTGCAAACGGCTCGCTCGCGATCTTCAGTTGACCGGCCTCAATTTTCGAGAGATCCAGCACATCGTTGATCAGGGCAAGCAGGTGTTCAGCACTCTCGGAGACCATCCCGAGCTGCTTCTTCTGTTCCTCATTTAAGGGCCCTGCCAGCTCCTGTAAGAGGATTCCCGAGAACCCGATGATGGAGTTGAGGGGCGTTCGGAGCTCGTGTGACATGGTGGCGAGGAACGCTGACTTGAGCCGATCAGCGGATTCTGCTGCCTCTTTGGCCTGGGCAAGTTCGCGGGTACGCTCGGCAACAATCTCCTCCAGGTGGTCGCGGTACGCCTCCAGTTCAGCCAGTGCCTGTTTCCGGCCCTGTTCTTCGGTATGGATTTTCTCGACCATCGCTTTGAACGAAGAGGCAAGGCTCCCAATCTCGCCGGCACCCCCGGTCTCGATCTTCTGGTCAAGATCCCCGGTCTCGGCGATCCTCCGGCTCACATCGGTCAGCCGGGTGAGCGGCTGGATTACCGTATAGTTGAGGGCAAGGATTGTGATTACACTGAGCAGCACAAGGGCCAGAAGGACGAACAGGAGAATTCTGGTGATTGAATTGTTAATTTCCTGCTCAATGGTACTGAATGGGACAAAAGTGCCGATCTTCCACCCGAGCTCCGGAGAAGTATAATACATCAGGTAAGTCCCGTTGAGGACCAGCACGCCTTCTTTAGATGTGAGAAACACCGGTGTCTGGTCACCGAGAACCAGACTGATATTTTTAAAAAGAATGGACGAATCCCGGCTGGCGAGAACAGTACCCTGTTGGTCGACAAGGATCATCTCCCCACCTTTCACGTTGCCAACGGTAGTAATATAACTGGTCAGGTTGATGAGCGTGATATCAGCACCAACCACCCCAATCATTGTTCCGTTCTGGTCAAGAACCGGCGTTACAATCCCAATGTTTACATCCTCTGTTGTGACGGCTTTGTAAGGATCGGTAACAGAGACAGTGCCCGGGTGTTCCTTTGCCAGGATATACCAGGGGCGATCCCGTGGGTCGTACTTCGTGGGTTTTCGGGGAAATGACCGGACAGATGTACCGTTCTCCCGGCCCATATAGACCGAGCTGACATAGGGATGAGTAATCTGATAATCCCGGAAGATATCAATTATCTTCTGTTCCGACGGAGTGTATGAATACTTGAACGTTTCCTCCGACGCATTCAGAAAACTGGTAAAGTGAGAATCATCCCGTACCTGGACATTATCGTTCAGCGACAGGCCAAGGACATCGTATTTTGCTTCCTTAATAAAATTGGAGAGGGCAAAATCGATATGCCGGAGCTGCCCGATGGAATCTCCGGATATTGCTTCAAGGTTCTGTTTGTGCAGGGATGTGGGAAGGACCCCCCCTATGAGTACGAGTACCAGTAATGCGATGCACAGGTACAGGATCAGAACTCTTGACTGGAGCTTCATCAGTAAGGGGGAATGACCATTCAAATATGATAATTGTTTGCATTTACCGGTGAGATTGGCAGGAATGTTCCGCGATATCAGTCTTTTTTCCGGTCAAAGTGTCTTTTGCCAGAAAGAGTATTTTTTCATAAGACATTCCTGTCACGGGGCAGGGTTACTGAAAAAATACTGCCCACTCTTTGTTCGCTTTCCACATCGATAGTCCCACCCATGAGGTCCACCAGTTTCCGGCAGATGGATAACCCCAGGCCCGTTCCTTCGTACTGCCGGTTAAGCCCGGTATCAACCTGGCTGAACGGCCGGAACAGTTTATCCATATCCGCCCTCGCAATCCCGATGCCGGTATCTAGGACACGGATCGTAACCCGATCCTCCTGCCCTGAGCATTCAACCCTGACATGCCCCTTTTCGGTAAACTTGATCGCATTGGAGAGCTGGTTT